>UINC01000685.1_pt1 | contig 13505 bp, 14 predicted proteins | sample 5385821 | NCBI WGS metagenome assembly UINC01 (sample SAMEA4666929, study PRJEB26691) | marine metagenome | isolation source: Pacific Ocean | place: Pacific Ocean | collected 2011-10-13 | reverse complement strand
AAAATAAGGTGCCGAAGTGGCGGAATTGGTAGACGCGCATGATTCAGGTTCATGTGTACGCAAGTACGTGGAAGTTCGAGTCTTCTCTTCGGCACCATTTTTTAAGGGTTTAGGGGTGGTCTAATTTTTAGACCACTATTACTATTAAAAACTTTCCAAACATATGAATGACATTATAAATTTTGAAGAATTTCCACTTCCCCTTACAAGGATGGAATCACTTTTACCTCTTGCGAAAACAAAATATCAAGACGGAGCACCTTTTCCCCACATTGTATTCGATGACTTTTTTGATGACAACGTGGTAGAAAAAGTGCTTTCAGAGTTTCCCGGAAAAAACGATATCGACTGGATTGACTATTACGATGGGAATCAAGTCAAACTCGCAAATGAAAAAGAAAGTAATATAGGACTCTTTACCCGATATCTCCTCTACTCCTTAAACTCTTCTACCTTCTTAACATTTCTGGAGGAACTGACGGGAATCCCAGATTTGATATCTGACCCTTATTTTAGAGGAGGAGGTCTACATAATATTTTCAGAGGTGGAAAACTTGGGGTACATATAGATTTCAACAAACACCAAAAATATAATTTAGATCGAAGGTTAAACCTTTTACTTTATTTAAATAAAGACTGGGAAGAAGAGTTTGGTGGGCATATTGAACTTTGGGACCCTGAAATGAAACAATGTATTACAAAAGTTCTGCCCATATTTAACAGGATGGTTGTTTTTAATACCACAGAAACTTCTTTTCATGGTCACCCCGAACCCTTAAATTGCCCGAAGGACAGAAGTCGAAAGTCCCTTGCTCTTTATTACTACACCATGGGACAACGAGAGGACGATGTTTCTCAGACCCATTCCACCCTGTTTCGGACTCGTCCAGGAAAAAAGGAAGAATCAAAAAATAAAATCAAAATTAAAAAGTTTTTTCATCGTTTGTCGAATAAAATAAAACTGTAATTTGCTTTCTTCAAAATAATTTTTACTTTCAATATTTTTCAGTATTCATTTATTTTTTAATTGTAAATAACCAAACATCAAAAACTATAATCCGCACTAATCTTTTCTATATCTTTGGGTTTTCTTGTATGTAAAGTGCAGTCGTAGAAATACTCTATATTTGCGTTGAAAATAGCAGTTAGGTAGTATATTTTCAAACTGCATAATCACCCCAAAATAGTAAAAAAATCAGTAAAAAGTCATGGAAAAACTTATGGAAGATTTTGGGTGATTTTGTAACTAATTGAATTTAGGGTGCCGAAGTGGCGGAATTGGTAGACGCGCATGATTCAGGTTCATGTACACGCAAGTGTGTGGAAGTTCGAGTCTTCTCTTCGGCACCAATAATTTCAATGGGGATGTGTTTAGATTGATCTAAAACTTCAACTCAATATCCAAAATCCAACTATCACGGTGCCCGGCATTTATCGCTTGTTCTCTTAAATAGGCTGCTGATACACTCCAACCACTCTTGGTAAACAAATCTACACCTATCTCCATCTTCAAGTTACTCTCAGCTTCTTTATCAAGCTTTAGGGTGTAGTTCTTTGTCTGTCCGTTATAGTGCATTAACACATTGCTACTGCTTGATATGTCGTGTCCATACTCTAGTTGGAAAAATGGTTTGATAGTGCCATTTTCTATGGTTACTAGATAGTTTGAATCCACAGCGAAATAGATGCACATTTTTTAAAACCCTATGGTGTAGTTAATGTAAGCATTGCTCTCTGTTTCAGATTCGTATGCCAGTTCCTGATATTGAAAAACTACGGAGAGTCTCTGAGCAGGTGAAAAATAATAATCAAAACCTGCTGATACAACTGGTCGAGTTCTGTTAAAACTATTTTCAAGGCTAACTGTGGTTAAGTCGGATATACCGGTTGGCTTTATTTTGTTAATTGAGTGATTTACATCGTGCTCAACCCCAAAGTTTCCGTTCAAAGAAAATTTTGAAGTCAGCGCACTCTCAAATTTGAGTCCTGATAGAATTGTGTTGGATTTATCTTTAATTTTATTAAAGGTGAGCGCACACTTACCTGTTTCGGTGTAGGAGTCTTGTGTAATTGAGGCGTGGCGAGCAGCAAAGTAAGGTTTTAGAATCGTTGTATCGCTAAACTGATGAGCATACTGTAATTCTGCTAGATAACTTTCTGCTCCTATTACCGTTTTCCCTAAACCTTTTACTGAAGTGCCAACTACAGGACGTGTTATGGAAGCATTTTTCTGTTGAAACGCGTTGCCTAATTTGAATTGATAGCCTAATTTATTTTCTTTTTCATTCCATACAAGGAAAGTTCCCAGGAGGGGAGTCTTGTCTGACAATGAAAAGTTAGATGGTGTTTTATGGCTCACATTGCTGTGCAAGAAACCACCCAACCTCAACTTCTCTGATACTTTAATGCCGCCTACAAAGACAAGACTGTTGACCGATACGGGTGTGGTTGGATTGCTGACATGTCTTCCTCCAAGAGAAAAACAGAGGTTGTCTTCGCCAAACAAATCACAATCATAGTTCGTATTAGCATCTGTCACAGAGTTCAGATTATTAATACCGAACAAGACATTAGGTTTTAAATTTTCAACGGATGTATTTGTATCATCTGCAATAGAGGCGATTACTAAATCCCACAGATTGCCAGAGCTGTTCTCCAGCGTCCAATTATGTGTTCTTGCTCCCGAAGTAAATGATCCGGACGTACCACTGTCAATATCGCTACTGCTTAATCCACTAACTACAGAGCTGTAAGTTGTTTCCTCACATACTTCACATAAGTCTGCTGAGTCTGAAAGAGTTACTCCAAAATTAAGGGTTCCTGAAACACTACTAAAAGTTATTTTTCCATAATCCGAAGTACTATCGATTATGACATTGTAGTTTGTTGGAAGTTTTCCTTTATAGGTTAAATTTACTTGAGAGTTATCCAATGTGGTGATGGTACTAGTGCTGTCGTTCCAAATACCAATGCCATTGCCTGATGCAGAAATTGTGCCCGTATTTGTAAGTGTCGTGATAGTCGCTGTGCCATCGTTATAAAGCCCATAATCATCCCCAGCAGATATCGTGCCTGAATTAATTAAAGTGGTAATGGTACTGCCGTTATGTATACCGTAGTCATCTCCGGCTGTAATGGTGCCGGAATTATTCAAAGTGGTAATTACGGAACTTGTATTATTCCTTATTCCATAATCTAGACCTGCTGAAATAGTACCCGTATTCGTTAGGGTGGTGATGGTAGCACTATCCCTATTATATATTCCATTTAAAGCGTTGGTAGCTTTAATCGTGCCCGAATTAGTTAGAGTGGTGATGGTGCCTCCGCTATGCCATAAACCGTAATTTGTAGCTGCAGAAATGGTACCGGAATTAGTCAAGGTGCCTATTGTGGCATCAATGCCACCAGTCTTTTTTGAAACAAATCCGTATGATCCGTCGGCTGAAATGGTTCCCGAATTGGTTAACTCATTTATTGTGCCATAATTATATAAACCTTTATCTTCTGCTGAGATAGTACCCGCATTAGTCAAAGTGGTAATGACTCCCCCCCATCTATTTAATAAACCAAAATCATTCGCCGATGAAATCTCAGCACCTGACTCATTAGTTAAAGTGCCAATAGTTCCACTAACAGAGTTAAACAAACCATAATCGTCACCAGCAGAAATAGTTCCCGAATTAGTGAGCGTTGTAATGGTGCTGGCCCCATGATTTTTTATGCCGTAATCGTCCGCTGCTGTAATCGTACCGGAATTAGTTAGAGTAGTGATGGAGGAAGCGTTGTTGAACAAACCAAAATCATCACCTGCAGAAATAGTACCGCTGTTGTTTAAAGAGGTAGCTGTACCTGAATTAGTTACAGCCTTATCCGCTGGATCATCAATAGTGACACCTGAGTTAATCGTTACATCAGCGTTATTACCTTGAATATCTAAATCCGTACAGTCTGCTGTAATGGTTTCAGTAGTGCCATCGACATCTGTACAGTCTGCGGCTGATGCCGAACTGGAAAAAGATGGAATCCCTCCCAGCATAAAAAAGATCAGGTAGTTAAATAAATTTAAATGTTTAAATCTGTTTACAATCACAGCAATAAAGTTTGGTTAAAAATGTTTTCAAAGTGCAGCTTGGGTAAGTTTTATCTGGGAGCTATAAAGGTTTATCTATCACTCTCATCACAGTGCTCACCCCAACCCTCAGTTCGGTTGCAATTCTTCTTATGCCTTTACCGGTTGATCTGAGTTCTCTGATTTTGCTTTCGACTGCAAAAGGTACTCTGGGTCTACCCAGCCGCTGGCCACGGTTTTTTGCCTCTTTCAAACCTTTTTTGACTCTTTCCTGGATCATGCTCCTTTCAAATCCTGCGAAAACATCCAGCATTTGAAACAGCATTTTTCCTGCGGGTGTGGTGGTATCCACACCCTGCTTGTTGATGAACAAGTCAATATTTTTGGAGTGGAGTTCATCGAGGAAACTTATGAGTTGTCGAAGCGATCGACCTAAACGGTCCACGTTCCAGACCATGATCAGATCAAAATCCCCTCTTTTTACGCCATTGAACATTTCATCGAAGGCAGGTCCTTGACCTCTACCTTTGGAGAGGCTGGTACTCTGATCCACGAATTCCCGGGCTATCTGCCAGCCTTTTTGGTCCGCTATTTTTCGAAGTTCATGTAGCTGGTTTTCTGTGGTCTGGCCATCTGTGCCCGATTTCGCGTACAAAGCGACCCTTTCTCTTTTCCTGCTAATGTTTCCCGCTGCAAACCTAATTTTTTCTTCCATTGTTTTTTCTCCAAAGCGTGCTGACTGAGTCAGCGTTTATAAGTAGTGTTCTAAAACTAAGTATTATTAGAACATTAAAGCTCAAGATGTACTATAATTAATTAATATTCGAACACTAATTAAAGCTATTAAAATGGGTTATTTGGTTGTTTTTGGATTAAAAATCGAGGGGAGTGTTCTAATAATATATAATTTTAGAACATTTCGGACGAACAGCAATTAGGCTAAGTTTTTGGGAGTGATTAAAAACTCAGGAGCAATATAATTTAAACTATTTCAACGATTGTTTATTTGCTGGACCCCTGTGCGTTAAGAAAACAGTACAAAATACTCGTTAGGTTCCGCAGAAGGTTCGGTAGGGCATGTTGGTTGCCGGGGCGGGTTCGGCATAGGCTTCGTTTCCCTCAACTTCTTCGAAGGGACGGGTCACAATGGTCAGCAGTTTTGAGAATACCGTCATATCTGCCTGGTGGGTTGCGGCTGCAAGGGCTTCCTCAACTTTATGGTTCCGTGGGATATAGATTGGGTTGACCCTGTCCATTGCCTGGGCCGTCTCCTCTGTTGCAACCCCCTCCTGCTTCAGGCGTTTTGCCCAACGCTGTTCCCAATCGTCAAATTCATTTGGCTTTTTGAACAGATTTTTTACTATATCTCTATCCCCACACAAGACCTGCGAGAGGCGTCGGAAGGCAAGGGTGAAATCTGTGCCTTCCATCACTTTTAGCAGGTCCTGGATAAGTTGCGAGTCGAGAGAATCTTCCTTTGATAAACCAATTTTGGACCGCATTCTGGTCAGCCAGTAAGATTCATAGAGGGGCTGAATACACTCAATGGTCTCGGTCAGTAATTCAACCGCCCGTTCTTGGTTGGGGTCGACCAAGGGGATCAGCGGTTCCGCCAATCGGGCAAGATTCCAGACCAGGATCTGGGGCTGGTTCGCATAGGAATAGCGTCCACCGTGGTCGATCGAGCTAAACACTGTGCCAGGATTATAGTTTTCCATAAAGGCACAGGGTCCGTAATCAATAGTTTCACCGGAGATCGTCATATTGTCTGTGTTCATCACACCGTGAATGAAACCAATACTCATCCACTGCGCTACCAGGGCAGCCTGGGCATCGACGACAGCAGCGAAGAAAGCTAGATACGGGTTTTCCGCATCGGCCGTATCGGGATAGTGCCTGGCAATAGCGTAATCGGCGAGTTTACGTACTTTATCTTCGTTGCCACGCGCTGCACCATACTGAAAGGTCCCGACGCGAATGTGGCTCGCCGCAACCCGGGTGAGAATGGCACCGGGAAGAATATTTTCTCGATAAACTTCCTTCCCTGTGGCTATGGCCGCTAGAGCTCGTGTCGTCGGGATACCAAGCGCATACATAGCTTCTCCAATCAGGTATTCGCGCAATACTGGGCCAACGGCAGCCTTACCATCTCCACCACGAGAGAAAGGGGTGCGGCCGGATCCCTTCAATTGAATATCCCGGCGGTGTTGTTGAGTGTCAATTACTTCACCGAGAAGAAGCGCGCGGCCATCCCCCAATTGTGGTGAGAATCCGCCAAACTGGTGACCGGCATAAGCCTGAGCTAGCGGTTTTGAGCCCTCGGCTGTTGCATTGCCGGAGAAAATTGCGAGACCGGCATCCGAATCAAGTGTGACGGGATCGAGACCGAGTTCTTCGGCCAGTCCATGGTTAAACTGTAACCATTTAGGAGCGACCGCAGGTTCTGGCTCGCAGTATGAGAAATAATCTTCAAGGCTACGGGCAAAGCTGTTATCAAATTTAAACTGTGGTTTGTGACTCACTTGTTCTTTTTATCTTTAGATCGTGGAAAATTTTTGGAGGAACCGAGGCGTTTGGCAACATTAAACAAAAGCCCTAGGAACACAAAAACGAAAAAAATGCCATATAAGATGTAAGTTTCATCCTCAGGTTGCATTTATCTTGCCTCAATCAGAACAATATTATTTCTCGATTTTGAAATAAACGTCTCCCTTGTTAGATTCGTGTCCGGAGCAGGCGTTGCATTAATTCTAGCTGTATTCAGTGCTTTTTCTAACAACGTTGCGGGGATTGCAAAATTATTCGAACCCTTAACGGGAAATGCGGATTTGGCATGGGCCTCCAATAATACCATTCCTACCACTTCCTGCTGAGTGTTGAACAACGGGCTGCCACTATGCACAGGGTCGAGAGCCATATTTAATTTGATCAAGATAGATGTGATGCCCGTAGAACCTTCGATTAAAACATGCTGGTCTTGCAGCGTGTTGGTCCACGGGTAACCCAATATGAATACGGACTCGCTTTTGGGTCCCAATCCATTTCGGTTTATCACGAGAGATTGGCGTTTTACTTTTGGCGTATCCTTCAACTTCAAGATCGCAAGGTTGCTAGCTGGATCGAGAAGCACTACCTTTGCTTCGATATTGTCTTCGTTGGGGAACTTGACAGTTAGGGTTTCTTTTTCTTTCACTAGATGGTGATAGGTCAAGACATGTGTTCCATCTCCTACGAGGAACCCCGAGCCCAGAAGGGTCATATGAGTGTTAAAGAACAGCACCACCAATAACACTCCAAGAAGAAAGAACCCGCCTATTACTTTGATCATCTTATTCCATGATAAGAAAATATTATTGAGCAAACCTGAACTCTACCTTGAAGCTGATAGGATACAAAAACTATTTACAAGTTTCTTTATAATTCAAGGTTATTAAATCCTCCCTTAGTATATTTTTTATTGCTACATAAAAATATTGTATCAACTTGTTTATTTGATCCCTATATGTATCATAGGCAGGGGTTTATTTAACAGGGGGGTTGGGGTATGAAAGCTTACAGGGTTCATGAATATGGAAAAGCTGCAAAGTTTATTGAGGATGAAATTAATAAACCAAAAGTAAAACAAGGGCATGTTGTGATTGGGGTAAAAGCCTCAAGTCTTAACCCTGTTGACCATAAGATCCTCAAAGGAAATTTAAGGATTAACCCTGCATTGCCCGGGACCCTTCATATGGATGTGGCTGGGGTCATAACAGAAGTAGGAGAAGGAGTAACTGCGTTTAAAACGGGTGACGAGATTTACGGTTGTGCTGGAGGGTTACAAGGAGAAGCCGGAAATATTGAAGGTGCATTAGCCGAATATATGTTGGCAGATAGTAACTTGATTGCTTTGAAACCTAAAGCGCTGAGTTTTTCGGAGGCAGCTGCATTACCCCTTGTAGCTATCACTGCGTGGGAAGGGCTATTCGACCGCGCGCATATAAAAAAGGGAGACCATATTCTTATTCATGCTGGCACGGGTGGGGTGGGTCACATTGGAATACAACTGGCCAAGCAACATGGTGCTCGGGTCGCAACAACGGTTTCTTCTGAGGAAAAAGCCAAAATTGCTAAGAGGCTGGGAGCAGATGAAATTATTTTCTACCGTGATGAATCGGTTAAAGACTATACCCAACGCCTCACTGAAGGTAAAGGCTTTGATGTTGTATTCGATACTATTGGTGCAGACAATCTCGATAAATCTTTAAAAGCTGCCAAGATCAGCGGTCAAGTGATCGGTATTGTCGGGACAAATCAACATGACCTTACACCCATGCATATGAAAGGATTAAGTTTGCATTTAGTCTTTATGCTTCTACCAATGCTAACAGGGAAAGGCCGAACTCATCATAATTTTATCCTGGAAAGTATTGCAAAGTGGATAGATGAGGGATTAATTGAGCCGCTTATTCATGAAGAAAAATTTAGCTTTGATCAGGCGAATGAAGCCCACGCTCTATTTGCGACCAATAAACATATCGGGAAGATTGTTTTAGAGAATACTTGATATTCTCTGATCGAGTCGAAATATTCAATGATAGGTCCTTTGGGGATGTTATATTGCATTTTGCCCAGAATTGAGGTGGTGTTGCCTCAAGAAGTAGCGGGTGATAGAATTGCTTAGCCTCGTAGGAATCTACCCAGGGGCTTTTGCATCTAAATCGTAATTAACCCAAAATTATCTGACAATTTTTTTCGAAAGGCATAAAGGTAGCACATGGCCATTCAATTCACAAAAATGAGTGGCAGTGGCAACGATTTCATCATTATCGATAACCGGGTGCCGGTGATGGATAACCGGAAAAAGGTCGATTTCGTCAAACGGGTCTGCGATCGCAAAATGTCTGTCGGCGCGGATGGCGTAATTTTTGTCGAAAATTCCGACAAGGCCGACATCAAGTGGGATTTCTATAATGACGACGGTTCCTCTGCCGAGATGTGCGGAAACGGCGGCCGTTGTATTGCACGCTATGCGGTGGAAAAAGGGATTACTTCTGATGAGTTAACCCTCGAAACAGTCGCCGGAATCATTGCCGCAAAAGTCAGTGGGGCTTCTGTGCGGGTCAAACTCACCGCACCCGAAAACTTAAAGCAGGATATTGTTGCTGAACTAAACGGGGCACAATATACAATCGACAGCCTCAACACTGGTGTACCGCATGCGATCATTTATTCTGACAACGTCGAAAACGTGAATGTGAAGGAAGTGGGTAATGGGATCCGTTTTCATGATGTATTTGCCCCATCGGGAACCAATGTGAACTTTGTGGAGAAGATTGGCGACCATGATTTGAAGATCCGCACTTACGAGCGAGGAGTGGAAGACGAAACCCTGGCTTGTGGCACGGGCACGGTGGCCTCGGCTTTACTTTCGTCTTATAAAAATTTAGTCAAACCTCCCGTTAAAGTTGAGACGCGGGGCGGTGAGATTTTGAAAGTAGACTTTGACCCTGCTAATGGATCGGATGTTTATCTTGAAGGACTTACCCGCATTGGTTTTGAAGGAACGCTTGGCGAATATTAACAATCCTTCCGGTTTAAATAAATATTATGTTTGAGGGATCATTTGTTGCAATAGTCACTCCGTTTAAAAACGGTAAGGTGGATGCGAAAGCTCTTAAAGGGTTAATCGAGTTTCATATTAAAAATGGTACTAATGGTATTGTTCCCTGTGGCACCACAGGAGAATCAGCAACGTTGGACCATCGGGAACACGAGGAGGTCATTCGTATAGCAGTGGAAACCTGTGAGGGCAGGGTGCCTGTGTTGGCCGGAACCGGTTCGAACTCTACGCATGAAGCTATCGAGTTGACCTTGACTGCACAACAGTTGGGTGCCGATGGCGCCTTGCTGATAACGCCCTATTACAATAAACCAACACAGGAAGGCTTGTACCAGCATTTCGCAGCAGTCGCAAAAGAGACAAAACTTCCGATTGTTCTTTATAACGTGCCGAGCCGTACGTCGATCAATATGTTACCGGCAACAGTTGCGCGGCTTTCACAAATTGAAAATATTGTTGGCATTAAAGAAGCTTCGGGGAATCTGGTCCAGGTTAGCGAAATTATTAAATCCTGCGGACCCGGTTTTAAGGTTATTTCCGGGGAAGATGCGCTCACCTGGCCGATACTAGCTTTAGGTGGCAAGGGAGTGATCTCGGTCACTGCAAATCTTGTCCCCGATAAGTTCGCTCGGTTATGCAACGCGGCACTTGCAGGGGATATGGAGACGGCTCGGTCGGTACATTATGAATTGATGAAACTCAACGACATTATGTTTATCGAGACAAACCCCATCCCTGTCAAAACGGCACTTGCTATTATGGGCCGCATCGATAATGAGTTTCGTGCGCCTCTTTGTGCTCCATCTGAAAACAATCTGGCAGCATTGCAATCTGTTCTTGCAGAATATTCCCTGGCATAGCGCAGACAATCAAGTCGGAACCTAATTTAATTATTAACAGGAGCAGGTATTTTGGCAAAAATTTTGGTTATAGGAATTGCGGGACGCATGGGCAGGACGATTGCCGAGTGTATTGAAGACACCGATGGTGTCGAACTGGGTGGCGGAACCGAGTGCGCGGGCAGCGACTTAATAAGTCAGGATGTTGGAAAAGTAATAGGCATTGATAATAAAGGGGTTTTAATTGTGGATGACCCGACGATTGCTCTCCAATCGTGTGATGTCGCTATCGACTTTACTACCCCGGCTTCCAGCATGTTTACCCTCAACGCTGCTGCAAAAATCGGAAAACCGGTTGTGGTCGGCACGACGGGGTTTTCGGCAGAACAAAAAAAAGAAATTGCAGGGCTTGCACAAAAAATTCCATTAGTGGTCGCGCCCAATATGAGTATCGGAGTGAATGTTTTGTTCAAGCTGGTCGCCGATGCAGCGCGTGTTCTGGGAGATGATTATGATGTAGAAATTGTCGAGGCTCACCACAAGTTTAAGAAAGATGCTCCCAGCGGTACCGCGGTACGTATTTCTGAAATCGTTGCCGATTCGCTAGGTCGCAATCTCGATGAGGTCGGAGTTTATGGAAGGCAGGGCATCACGGAGCGTACGTCAAAGGAAATTGGTATTCATACTGTACGTGCTGGGGATATAATTGGGGAACATCGTGTTTTGTTTGGCGGTATGGGTGAGAACTTTGAAATTTTTCACCGCGCACAAAGTAGGCAAACCTTCGCTCGCGGCTCTATCCGGGCGGCACAATGGATTCTTAATCAATCCAAAGGTGTTTACGATATGCAGGATGTTCTGGAATTGAAATAAAATCATGGACAACGAAAACAAAAATCCAGATGGGATTAAATATAAAAAAGGGTTTTTGCGACGTGATATTTTAAAGCTCATTTCCTTTGCGGGTCTTTCCACTCTTCTTCCTGGTCGGGTCTCTGCTAAAGACGACTTCCGTAATGATAAAAATGTTCCCAAACAGTACATTCAAAATCGTGATGTCCCTGGTTTTCATATTCGCAGCGCAAATCCTTTTTTGGGAGTGGATATGGGGAATTGGGGGCTTGCCGTTGGCGGCATGGTGAAGAATCCTATCGGACTCGGTTACGAAGATTTGTTTGGATTCAAAATGGTATCACAGGTTTCTCGTCTCAAATGCGTTGAATGCTGGTCGGCAAAAGCGAAATGGGAGGGTTTCGAATTTTCGGAACTTGTCGAAAAGGTGCAACCCGACCCTGCGGCGAAATTTGTTTATATCCAGTCGGCTGATTCCTATTACGAGAGTTTTGCGGTAGAAGAGCTACTGCGTCCACGTGTGTTGTTTGTTTTGCGTATGAACGGAAAGTCTTTGAGCAAAGATCATGGTTACCCGTTGCGATTGATTGCGCCATTTAAATACGGATACAAGAATATCAAGTACATCACGAGCATCAAGTTTCTGGATACCCGTAAAAGAAACTACTGGTCTAACAGCGGTCCCTACTCTGTAGACGGAACGATTCAACCGGGTATTGACCATCCTCTCGATTTTAACAAGAAACCTCTACCGATCAACGGTGGTGAGGTTTTCCATTTCTTCGACAAACGCCCACCCGTATGACACGGGATTCATTAAGTCGATGCCTCAAAAGCTAACAAATATATTCAAGCCTATTATATTAGTTTCTCTGCGTTTTCTTTCCTTTGCCTTTATTCTTTTACTTTCCGCTTGCGATTCTTACGAAGTAGCACAGATAGAAGTAGATGTTCCTGCCGGGTTACAGGTTCCGGAAGAAATGGTTTATATCCCTGCCGGGGATTTTATAATGGGGCATAAAGAAGAACCACGAACCCGTATGGGTAAGAGGGTAGCATCGGATGCTTATTTTATTGATCGTTATGAAGTAAGCCGCGAGCAATACAAAAAATTTCAACCGAAATATACTTTTTCTCCTAAGTCCGCGTTGTACCCTGTCACGCATGTTTCTTATTGGCAGTCATTAGAATTTTGTAAGGCGCAGGACAAGCGGTTGCCAACGGAAATCGAATGGGAAAAAGCTGCGCGGGGTACCGATGGTAGGAAATGGCCGTGGAGAATTTTTGTTGATCATCCTAATAATGGTTTTTCAGGTTTTATGTCGGAGCCAGTGGACAAAAGAAAGGAATGGATCAGTCCTTATGGAGTTTATGGGATGGGGCATAACGTATGGGAATGGATTGGTGAAGGATATACTTATCCAGGGCAGCCTGAAGATGAACTGGAGCTATTCAAGATAATACGGGGCGGATTATTACAGACGCATATCACGATAAAATTTTCACCAACCTATTTCAGGAATTGGATGGAGCCAGACTCCAAACTTAATTTTATTGGGTTTCGTTGTGCGAAAGATGCAAATTGAGCGAACAGTATGGGAAGTAACCTAGAAATCGCCCTTAAGGTGATCGGTGATTTCTTTAGCTGCGCGTTCAAATAATTTTTCTTCAGTGCCGCCCATGAGACCACCTTTTACCCATGAATCAACTTCCCAGGCTCCAACCATATTTTGGCCATCAAAAAGTGCGGCTTTGACTCTTAATTTGGCTTTGGCTGAGTCAGAAAACCCCATAGTTGCGATACGTGCGAGACGACTGCCTCCATCGAATTCGAGAACTTTATACTTCAGGATATAGCGTGCACTTTCGCCGGCGAGGGTATAACTCGTGTCTGCCATGGCATCTTCAATGGCACCCTGCAATTGCGAGCCAGCATCTTGCAAGTCAAAATCACTGGCGGTCAAATCTTTAAGGACAATAGTGTTTTCAGTATTTTGGTACTGTTTTTTAGTAACCGAACCTACCCCAGAACAGGCAGGTAGAACCAGAAGGGAAAGCACTAAGAGATTAGCAACAAATTTCATAGGTCTAAAAACTATATTAATAACTTGCCATAGTTTAACAAAACTTTACCCTCTTTTAC
>UINC01000682.1_pt1 | contig 13524 bp, 12 predicted proteins | sample 5385821 | NCBI WGS metagenome assembly UINC01 (sample SAMEA4666929, study PRJEB26691) | marine metagenome | isolation source: Pacific Ocean | place: Pacific Ocean | collected 2011-10-13 | reverse complement strand
CTGATGAAGTTCCAGGGATTGCCTTCCTATCGGGTGGTCAAACCTCAGAAGAAGCCACAGCACATTTAAGTGCTATGAATGAACATGGACCTCATCCGTGGCAATTGTCTTTCTCTTATGGACGAGCTTTACAAGCTCAACCACTAAAGGCTTGGTCAGGTGAGACCAATAATATTAATGCCGGACAACAAGCATTTATTAAACGATCTAGACTTAACAGTTTAGCTAGAACAGGTAACTATAATCCTCAAATGGAAGAAGTTGTTTAAAAGTATTGTTGAATGAAATTTCTGAATCACATATTCGTATTATTGATTTTCTTCAATCCAATAAGCTCAATAGCTGATAATCATCTTGAACCATTTGACATGATTGTCAGTTCAATTGATTTAATGAATAAAAATCTAGGCGATGAAGACAATAAAGAGCGACTAAGTAATAATAAAAAAGAACTGTATTCAATCATTGATCAAACATTGTCTCCTTACTTTCAAAAGAAATACGCAGGTCGACTGGTTTTAAATCAGCACTGGAAAGATGCAAACAATAATCAACGACAACGTTTCACAGAAGGCCTATATCAATCTCTGGTTCGTTCTTATGCTTTAACACTTTTAAATTTTGATGTCAGCAAGATCGATGTCCTTGCTCATTCACCGATTACTAATGAGGTACGAAAAATCACTGTCAAATCTCAGGTAATGTACAAAGGAGAACTCATTCCGATGAATTTCAGTTTTGGTAAATTCAAGGAGGGATGGCGTTTTTATGATGTAAAGATTGAAGGTGTTTCTTACATTAAGAATTATCGGAACCAATTTAATGCTGAAATTACTGCCAATGGTATAGACGCTGTTATAGACCGACTCGAAACAATGTGAGACCTAGAAATCATCAAAGTCTATCAGATCATCTTCCAAATCATCTTCAATTAAACCGTCTCCAATTTTATACTTTCGATTCTGAATATAGGAGTCTCTAATGTATTGATATGGATCGAATGAACTATATAGTTCTTCTTCCAGAACAGACAAGTCTGAACGATCTTGAACTTTTTCTATGATCTTAAAGGAATACTTAGTAACAGTATCATCAATATAACTAAGTGGATTGAAGACATTATCGACTAGATCGCCAACCGCATTTCTAAGTGTATAAGGTCCAAGTACGGGTGACATTAGATATGGACCTTGATTAATTCCCCAGACACCTAATGTTTGTCCGAAGTCTTCATTCTTTAACTCCAACCCTAAGTTAGATGCAGGATCAAAAAGACCGCCTAAGCCAATTGTAGTGTTAATTGTGAATCTGAGTAGGCCCTCTAATGATTCTGATAATTTACCCTGAAGAACTTGATTTGCAATGGTAATAGGGTAGTTAGCGTTATTAAAAAAATTCTGTACTCCTGTTTGAATAGTCTTTGGAAGAATAAAATCATAACTGTCAGCAACAGGTTCTAAGACCGCTTTATCCAGGTTTTCATTAAAGCTATAGACTGATCGATTGACTTCCTCATAAGGATCATTTTCATTAGGAGCTAAACTTCCTTGATAGCTGCAACTACTGCTACCAAGCACAATTAAAATAACTAAAAAAAGTTTAGCAGTTGTGTTTGTCATCGATTAACTCGTTTCATTTCTAGCATGTACTCTTCAATTTCATTAAGCCTTGCAATAAACTTTGAAGTTTGTATTTTTGTTAATGAATTAAGTGATAGTGCTATTTTAAGCTGTTCAGTAGCTTCTTTAAAGTTTCCAAGGCTTAAATAATACTCTGCCATATAGGAAAAAGAATCAGCAATATCACCGGCACGATTTGCTGAAGTGGCAATGAGTCTAATTTGCGATGGAGTTGGAGGAATATTATTAAATAAATCCAACAGAATCTCATGAGACAATTTAGGACTACCATAATTTAATTCTGTTTCGGCGTATGCCAGTGTTATCGGTATATTTCTAGGAGATAAAAGAACACGTTCTTTAATGTAATTTATAGCTTCAGTGGTCATCTTTTTTGTAATTAACAGTTTCATATAAGCAATATGGAAGTGTCCAAATTCTGAATATTCTTTGCTAAGTTTTTTTAGAATAATTTCAGCTTGATCTAGGTTACCGAGATCAATAGAAGACAAAGCAAGTCCATAAAGTTCTCCAATGGATCTATTAGTCAACGGTTGATTTAAATTAAGCTTCTTAGTTTTATTGTCGAAATAGGTAAATGTTTTCTCAGGCGTATTACCAAATAAATACCTTATTCTGGCTCTAGCAAGTTCAAACCCTAAGGATTCTTCGACTAATTCAACATCCATCTTTCTTGCTTGTTTTTTTGCTGCTGAGGCTCGATTAACAGAAGTAGGGTGGGTTCTTAGAAATTCAATGGAGGCGGCGTTTCTTGGATCATCTCCAGCCGATAATTTATTAAAAAAGTCTGCCATTGCATAAGGGTCATAACCCGACAGCCCCATTGTTTTTATTCCGATAGCATCAGCTTCAATTTCCATTTCTCTTGTAAAATCAATTTGTCCTTGAGCCATCAAAGAAGGGATAATGGCACTTCCAGCTTCTAAAATTTCCCCGCTTCCCGTTACAGCGCCTAATAGAATAGCTCCAAGAAGCACTAAACCACCTTGTATGGAGTTAGGGACCTGATCTCCAATTTGCCGAGATATATGCCGTTGGGTGACATGACTGATTTCATGAGCTAAGACAGATACTAGTTGGCTCTCGTTATCAGCGTTGATACATAGTCCAGTATGGATCCCGATAAATCCACCTGGTATTGCAAATGCGTTTATAGAGTTTTGTGGCACAAGAAAGTACTTAAAATCAAAATCACCACTTTGAACTTTAGATGAGAGTTTTTCTCCAAGATTTTGTATGTATTCTGTTAATAATGGATCTTCAACAACTTGTCTTTGTGCTCTCAATGATCTGAAATAGGCTCTTCCAATTGCTGGTTCTTCCATTTTTGACATGTATATGTCTGATGGATTACCGAGATCAGGTAATTCAATTTCTGACTTTACTAATGTACTGACTAGTATGGGCAGTATTACAAATGAAATAGATTTAAAATATGAATGCATTAATTAAAGTTTATTTAGAGCCTCAAGCACTTGTTCTACGTGTCCCTTGACTTTTACCTTTCTCCATTCGTTTACAAGAATACCTTTTTGGTCAATTAGAAAAGTGCTTCGTTCTATTCCCATGTATTTTCGCCCGTACATATTTTTCTCTTTAATGACATCAAACAACTGACAGACTTTTTCATCTTCATCAGAGATTAATTTAAAAGGAAAATTATACTTATTAGAAAATTTCTCATGAGACGTTACAGAGTCTCTGGAAACTCCCACTATAACGGTATTATTTTTCTTAAAACTCTCAAAAAAGTCTCGAAAATCTTCTCCTTCCTTGGTGCAACCAGGCGTGCTGTCTTTAGGGTAAAAGTAGATGACAATATTTTGTCCTTTGTAATCAGATAGATTGAACATAAAATCGTTAGTTATTGTTCCTGTAAAATTAGGAACAGCTTTACCGAGACTTATTTTTGCCATTTTGAAGTTCCCTATAGTTGTTTAAAGTTAAGTAAAATAATATTTTATATTAAAATGATAATGTGAACTAAAAAAGAATATTCATCTAATCTAGAATAAAAATATCGAATTTATCTGCTAGTTGTAATAACCTCATCACCTAGGAAACATATTGAATGCATATTCAACAAAGAAATCTTTATCTTTTGACTTTTATTTTATCCAGTTTATCTGGCTGTAGTTTTTTTGAAGCTACTGTGCAAACGTGTGAAGAGCCACAAGAATATCTAAACAGCTATTCCATACCAGATCTTGTGATCCCGGATGCCTTGAGAGAATTACAAAAACAATCCTCTTTTTATATACCAAAAGGCATAGATTATAACGAAGCCTCTCAAGAAGAAATGTTGCCAGTAATGAGAGAAGAGATCAAAAAACAAGTTAAAGAAACAGATAATATTTCAGGAGATGATTTGTCGGAGTTACTGGATCTAATAGATCAAACAATTGACGGGCGGACCAATGCATTTGATCAAGCAAGTTACGATGTAACGAGCACAGTAAAAAGAACTGGAAATATGCCTGATCGCTGTTTAGACGAGGCACCTAGTTATTTTGCTAAAGGGGTATTAGAAGATAATGGTTCGAATCAATTATCTGAGAGATCTCAAGCAGAAGCAGATGAGAAAGGTTGGTTTCAACGAATGAGAGACAGGCGTCAAAATAAAAAATAAGAGAGCGGTTCTTAATCTTTATCCAACATTCCCATTTGTTTTGAAATAATACCTAACATAACTTCATCACTACCGCCACCAATGGATCCCAACCGAGTATCTCTATAAGACCTAGCAACTGAGCTTTCCCACATAAAACCCATGCCACCCCAGAATTGAAGGCAAGCATCAGTTAATTCTCTACCTAAACGACCCGATTTTAGTTTTACCATCGATGCTTTAGTCAGGACATCTTTTCCTTCTATATACTCTTCTACAGCGCTATAGGTTAATGCTCTTAATAGCTCTACTTCAGTTTGTAGTTCTGCCAACCTATACTGAACTACTTGATTATCTAGTATAGGTTTTCCAAAAGTTTCCCTCTGTTTGGTGTAAGCAATGGTTTCTTGAATAATATTTTCATAACCTTTTAAAGCCGATGCTGCTGCAAAGAGTCTCTCTTCTTGAAATTGAAACATTTGATACATAAAACCCATTCCTTCTTCACCAATTCTATTTTTTTGAGGCACCTTAACGTTATCGAAGAATATTTGAGCAGTATCAGAGGAGCGCATCCCTAATTTATTTAGAGGTTCAGATAGAGAGACTCCTGGAGTGTCTGAGGGAACTATGATTAATGATTTATTTTTATGTTGCTGACCTTCGCTTGTGTTGGCTAATAAGCAGAAATAATCAGCTTGAGTTGAATTGGATATCCACATTTTTGTTCCGTTGATTACATAGTCATCACCATCTTTCTTGGCTTCAGTTTTAATTGCGGCAACATCTGAACCAGCATGCGGCTCACTTACTGCAATAGAGGTAACTACATCTCCAGAGATTGCTGGTACAAGAAATTCATTACATAGTGCTTCACTTCCAAACTTTGCAAGTGCAGGGGTGGACATATCTGTTTGTATCCCTATACCCATACCAACTCCACCAGCTTGTATCCTCCCCATTTCTTCGGCAAACACTATTGAATAACTGTAATCAAGTCCGAGTCCTCCATACTTTTCAGGTTTGCTGATACCCAGCATTCCCAAGTCTCCTAATTTTTTGAATAAATCGTGCCCCGGGAAAATCCCATCTTCTTCCCATTGATCCACATAGGGGTTTATTTCATTGTCCACAAATTTTGCAGCTGTTTCTCTTATACTTTCATGTTCATCTGTCCATTTCATAATTGTTCCTTTTTTTAAACTCTATAACCAATTTCTGGCGGGTCTTCAGGGTCGCCAGCAAAACATTGTGCAATTGACATCCAATGTTCAGCAATTTCACCATGTACTTCTAAATTAGTATCTACAATATTTCTATTTTGCGTTACTACATGACAAAAATCACTAGCTAACCCTACCACTGAATTATCTGAAGTATGGTCATTCCATTCCCACTTTTTTCCTGAAGGAGAAGTTAACTGAATATAGGGTTTGGATTTAGGCACTTCTAATTGTCGATTAATATAGGTCCATTCAAAAGTTTTGACACCAATATTTACTATATTTTTAATGTCATCAGAATAATCTCTTTGAAAATTAATTAAGTCATAAATAGCTTGAGAATGAGACCAAGTTTCCATATATCGTGCAGTCATGAACATTCGTGCCCCCATATCTGGTCCAAACCATCTGCATCTCTCTTTAGGGTCTGTTTTCTCGAATACTTCACACATCAGATTATTTCCAACAAGCCATGCTGTCATTAACTCTTGATAATTAGATGTTTTTAATCTTTCCAAGACCTTTTGGGCCCTAGGTAGTGATTGTTTTATTTTTACATAAGTAGACAGTAGAAATTTGGCTTCCTCATCAAACTTTTCAGGTTTATTGAGAGAATAAACTGTCATTAAATCAAAATAATACAAATGAGAAATAATTATTTCAGGGGTCCAAGCTTTGAATTTAGTAGGGGATTGCCATTGTTCAGAGTTCATTGACGTAGCTAATTTATTTAACATAATTACTTCTTTTCTAATGGCTGATATTACTTCTTTCATTGATTTAGGATATTATCTTTGGTAATGTTTTGTCAATAATATTACCAAATGTAATGACTAATGGAATTAAAAAAAATAAAACAACAAATAGTTTCTAAGATTGATCGTCGTTCTCCTGTTTTCCAATCTAATCATAAGGAGTTACTAAGAAAACTTGATGAGATTGATGACCTTCTTGATCTTGCAGAAATCGGCGGAGGACCTCATCATCATGAAAGACTTGCCAAAAGAGGTAAAATGTCAATTAGGGACCGAATATTTAATGTTCTTGATCCTGACACAGCTTTTCTTGAAATAAGTCCTTTAGCAGCTTATGACTCCGAATACACAATTGGTGGTGGAGCTGTTGCTGGCATTGGTATTATTTCAGGTGTTGAATGCGTTATTTTTGGAAATGACCCAACTGTTCTTGCGGGAGCTTTGACACATTATGCGTCAAAAAAATGGGGTCGTTGTATAGAAATTGCTAGAGAAAATCATATCCCTTATATCAGTTTTGTGGAATCTGCAGGAGCTGATCTTAGGGTTGACCCGACATCAAAACAAAAGCCTTGGAATATCGGTACAGGGCATTTTGCTGAATCAGGTCGCTGGTTTTATGAAATGACAGAATTATCAAAAATGAGAATTCCTACCATTGCTGTGGTTTTTGGATCTTCAACAGCTGGTGGAGCATATCAACCCGGAATGTCTGACTACAATATATTTATACGCAAACAATCTAAAGTGTTTCTTGCTGGACCACCATTAGTCCAAATGGCAACTGGAGAAGTATCAGATGATGAGACACTCGGTGGTGCACAAATGCATTCAGAAGTTTCAGGCTTATCTGATTACCTTGCCGACGATGAAATGGATGCATTGAGATTATGTAGAGAAGTCGTTTCCCATTTAAATTGGAAAAAGAGTGAGTCACAAATAGAAGCTCTTCCAGAAGAACCTATTTATGACAGTGATGATTTATTAGGGTTAGTCAGCAAGGATTTAAAAACACCTTTCGATGTTCGTGAAGCTATAGCAAGATTTACAGACGGTTCTCGATTTGAAGAATTCAAGCCATTGTTTGGACCAACGATTATCTGTGGTTGGGCGAATGTTCATGGCTACCCAGTGGGCATAGTTGGTAATAACGGTGCGATATACCCTGATTCATCTCAAAAAGCAGCTCATTTTGTTCAGTTATGTAACAAAATAGATACACCTATTATTTTTCTTCAAAATGTAACAGGTTTCCTCGTTGGTAAAGAATTTGAAAGAGACGGTATTATTAAAAAAGGTTCTCAACTGATTAATGCAGTTTCAAATTCCACTGTCCCACACATTACTATTATCCTTGGTGCCTCCTATGGAGCAGGAACTTATGCGATGTCAGGAAGAGCTTATAACAATCGATTTACCTTTACATGGCCTTCAGCAAAGATCGCTGTAATGGGGGGTAAACAAATAGCTGGGGTGATGTCATTAGTGAGAAAGGCTAGAGCATTTAGAAAGGGCGAAACATTCAATGAAGAAGAGGATAAAAAGTTTACAGAAGCGGTTGAACGACTCCAAGATCAAGGGTCTAAAGCTCTAGAAGCAACAGGTTTAATTAGTGATGATGGAATCATAGATCCTAGAGACACAAGAACGGTTCTTGGTATTTGTTTGTCAGTTGTTAGAAATCATCCAATTAAAGGCACAGAAGAATACGGAGTCTTCAGGTTGTGAAGAGTATGTCAAAAATATTGATTGCAAATCGTGGTGAAATTGCTTCAAGGATTATTCGTTCTGCTCATGAGTCTAATTTGTTAACTGTGGCTATTTATACCGATACCGATAAAAATTCACCTTATGTCAGAGAGGCGAGCCAATCAATAAGAATAGACTCTTCATACTTAGATTCTCATTCAATTATTAAAGCAGCTAAAAAAACTAATGCTGATGCTATTCATCCAGGCTATGGCTTTTTATCTGAAAATCATGAGTTTGCTCATTTAGTAAAAAAAGAAAAATTAATCTGGATAGGCCCTCCACCCGAGGCAGTGAGAATTATGGGTGATAAGATCGAGGCAAAAAAATACGCTAAAAAGGCTGGTCTTCCAATTTTACCCTCTGGTAAGACTGAGAAATCTATAAAAGATATTAAATACCCATTGTTAATTAAAGCAGCTGCAGGTGGTGGCGGTAAAGGCATGCGGATTGTTGAAAATGAATTGGAATTAAAAGAGTCAATAAAGCTTGCAAAACTCGAGGCTAAAGCTGCTTTTGGTGATGATCGTATCTTTATTGAGCGATATGTTAGGGGCTCAAGACACATAGAGGTACAAATTTTAGCTGATCAGTTTGGTAATATAATTCATCTTGGAGAAAGGGAATGTTCTATTCAACGAAGACACCAAAAAATTATTGAAGAGGCTCCATCATTAAGACTATCTAAACATTTAAGAGAGCAGTTAACTACTGCTGCTGTGGCATTAGGTCAAGAAATCAATTATGAATCAGCTGGCACTATTGAATTTTTATTTGATGATCAATCAAATGATTTCTGGTTTCTTGAAATGAACACTAGATTACAAGTTGAACACCCTGTTACAGAAATGGTTACCGGTATTGATATAGTGGGTGAACAGATCAAAATTGCTCAAGGTAAAGAATTAAAGATCAATCAAGATGATATTCAGACAGAGGGACACTCTATTGAAGCAAGAATATATGCAGAAGATCCTGGTAATAATTTTTTACCTTCAACTGGAAAATTAATAGCTGATAATCACACAAATAAAGATGATATTCGATGGGACACTGGAGTTGAAGAGGGAATAGAAATTGGAACTGATTTTGATCCAATGTTGGCAAAAGTAATTGCATACGGTTCAACTAGAGGACAAGCGATTGAGAAACTTTGTAGAGAGCTTCAATCAGTTCACTTTGGGGGATTTACTAATAATATAGAATTCTTGATAAATATTTTAAGAGATAAGAATTTCATTGCTGGAAAAACCACCACTGACTTTATTGAATTAAACCAACCAACAGGACATATCTCGTTAGATGAGAGTGAACTATTATCTATAGGAATAACGGCATCATTGTGGCTTCAAGGATTAAATCGTTATTCAGCAACCGTTCAAAAACATATTCCACCAGGGTGGCATAATGCTCGCCTACCAAATCAAAGAACTTTATTTGAAATGGAGGGGGAAGTGTTGGAGATTCAATATAAAAGACAAAGAGACGGCTCTTTTATGACATCAAACGACAATAAAGTACTTATTCACGATTGGCAAACTAATTCTATCGATATTGAAATAGATGGATTTCGACACCAATCAAACATTTCGATGAATGATGATCTGTTGTTAGTCCAGCACCCACAAGGATCGAAGATCTTAACGATTCTACCGAGGTTTAAATCCTCAGATTCAAAATTAGTTAAAGGCTCACTGGTGTCTCCAATGCCAGGCAAGGTTATAGAAATTAAAATAGAGCAAGGACAAGTCGTTTCAAGAGGCGAAGAGTTGGTGGTTATTGAAGCCATGAAAATGAATCATACAATTTCTGCTGATCAGGATGGTGTGGTTAAAGATATTTTTATTAAGGTTGGTGATCAGTTAGATTTAGGAGAAAGTTTGTTAACTCTATCAAAAGATGAATCAGAATGAATAACCAAAGATCAATAAATAAAAATACATCAGATCTTACAGATAAACATGTACAGGTTATGGAAGATTTTGAGCAACTGTTAGAATCTGGTATAGCTAATCAAACTATGTCTGATATAGCTTCTAGGCTAAAAGTCTCACTTAGGACATTATATGAAATAGCACCAAGTAAAGAAGATCTTATTGTTTCAACCATGGATAGAATTTTAACCAATATTGCTATCCAGGCACTAAGTTCAATTAAAGATATTGCTTCACCCTTAGCCAAATTAAAAAAATTTACTGAGATTGGAAATGAAGCAGTAGGTCCGAGGACACAAAAATTTGAAGCAGATCTTTGGAAAATTAAGGGGGCTAAAGAAATGATTGATTATCATCAGGATGCCTATATTAATCATATAAAGAAACTTCTTAATGAGGCGCAACAAAAAAACGAAATTGAAGAATTAGATACACAAGCCATTGCACTTATTTTGGGTGGTATTGGCAGAGAATATTCAGATCCAAAGAACATGGAGAAAATCAAATATTCACCTGAAGAATCATCAAACATGTTGACTGATTTGATTATCAAAGGTTTAGAGAAAGGAAGTAATAATGAATAATAACATTATTAGAATCGCCAACTGTAGTGGTTATTATGGAGATAAATTATCTGCCGCCAAAGAATTAGTTGACGGTGGACCAATAGACGTATTAACAGGCGATTACTTGGCTGAATTAACCATGGGTATCCTCTACAGCCAAATATTGCAAAGAGGACGTGACAAAGGTTATGTAGCGACTTTTTTAAAGCAACTAAAGGAAATAGCTCAAACATGCCAAGATAAAAATATAAAGATTGTGGTCAACGCTGGCGGATTAAATCCGAAATCTATGAGCGATGAAGTTGAATCAATACTTGATGATATGAACCTTTCTAGTCGTGTTGCCTATATTGATGGTGACGATATATCAAAAGACCTTCAGGCCCTACAAGAGGAGGGAGAACAATTTAATAATATTGATAGAGAGATGCCCCTTAAAGATTCCGGATACCAGGTACTGACAGCTAACACTTATTTAGGCGCTTGGGGTATTAAAGAAGCCCTAGATCAGAACGCCGATATTGTTATTTGTCCAAGAGTTACAGATGCATCCGTAGTAATTGGTCCCGCAGCATGGAAGTTTAATTGGCAGCGGGAAGATTATAACCAATTAGCCGGAGCTCTAGCTGCTGGACATATCATAGAGTGTGGAGCACAAGCCACAGGTGGGAATTATGCATTCTTTCAAGAAGTAAAATCCTTTAAGAATATTGGCTATCCAATAGCAGAAATACATGAAGACGGTTCATCTGTAATTACCAAACATCAGAACACTGGTGGCATGGTTTCTGTGGGCACGGTCACCGCACAATTGCTTTATGAAATTAGTTCAACAGAATATTTAAACCCTGATGTAACGGGGCACTTCAATACTTTGCAAATAGAACAGATTGAAGAAGATCGAGTAATGATTAGTGGCTGCAAAGGCAGTCCACCACCACCAACTCATAAAGTGTGTATCAATTTAGCAGGGGGTTATAGAAATGGAATGGAATTGATTCTAACTGGTTTAGATATTGAAGAGAAAGCAGTAATTCTTACTGACGCTCTTTTTGATTCGCTGGGAGGTAAGGAGCAGTTTGATGAAGTTGACATTAATCTAATTCGTCAAGACAAAGATGATCCTGAGACTCATGAAGAAGCGATGGCACTGTTAAGAATTATTGTTAAGTCACAAGATCCAAAGTTAGTTGGAAGAATGTTTACTGCTAAGATCGTTGAATTGGCATTAGCAAATTATCCCGGCTGGTTTTCTAAGGATGCTATCGGATCAGGTACGCCATTTATCGTCTACTGGCCTGCGTTAATTAATTCTAAATATGTAAAAGAAACCGTCCATATTAATGGCAAAGAAATAGAGGTTCTGCCAACTAATCAACTTTTAGACCAAGACAGTGAAAAACCCAGTATTGATGTTAATGTCCCAGAGTTAAATGAAGAGGACACCGAAGAAATACAATTTGGACGTTTAATTGGTGCTAGATCCGGAGACAAGGGCGGTTGTGCTAACCTTGGTGTGTGGGTTAAGAATGATGAGTCATATTCGTTTCTTTACCATTTCCTTACAGTTGAGAAACTTAAAGAATTACTTTCAGATTTGGCTGATTATCAAATCGAGCGGTTTGATTTTCCTAATATAAAGGCGGTTAACTTTTATATTCATGGAATACTGGGTGATGGAGCTTCCTCGAATACTAAAGTTGATGCGTTGGCAAAATCATTAGGCGAATACTTGAGGGCAAAAAAAGTAAGTGTGCCAAAACAACTTTTAAAGGAGACATAGATGTCAGAATCACAACTTAAGCATCCAAATGATTATGTGTTAGACGCAACGGATATTTCTTTCGATAACAACATACTCACACTGACCTTAGATAGACCAGAAAAGAAGAATGCTATTAATGACTGTATGTCCAATGAAATTATTTATGCTTTAAAGTATGCCCACCAGAATGACGAGGTACGTGTTGTTGTTATCCAAGCAAATGGTGACACGTTCTGTGCTGGAGGTGATCTCAAAGGGATGTCTGGAGGAACGATAGAGTCACGATCAACTGTACCAAAGTTAGGAGAAGTTGAAGACATCAGTTTGTTGATTAGACATTTAAACAAACCAGTAATTTGTAAAATACAAGGTAATGTGTTTGCTGGTGCGTTAATGATTATTGCTAATGCAACGCATGCAGTTGCAAATGATCAGGCAATATTTGCGGCCCCAGAAATCAAAAGAGGTATCTGGCCATTTATGGTAATGGGTGGTTTATTCAGAGTGATGCCTAAACGACAAGGACTCGATTTTATAATGCGTGGAGAACCAATTGATGCTAAAAAAGCACAACAATTTGGACTAATTAATGAAGCCATGCCACTAGATCAATTAGATGAAGTAACCAATAAGCTAGCACTATCATTTACTCAGTTGCCACCTAATACCATGAAAATGGGATTAAAGGCTTACAATGAACAAGACCATATGCCCTTTGACGATGCCCTTCCTTATCTAAGGAAACAATTAAAAGAGTGTTTAGAGGGCGACGATGCTAAAGAAGGGATCACAGCATTTTTTGAGAAAAGACAGCCTCAATGGATAGGGGAAGATGATGAATCTTGATTTTGGAAGCAAGTATGATGGTTTCAGAGACGAAGTAAAAGAGTTCTGCAATCATTATCAGGGAGTTCAACTCAAAGGTACTCTAGGTAATCTCTTTGGGCATGAGGAAATTAAAAATTCAAAAAAACAAGCCCTGAAAATCTCAATCCAAGACTGGCAAAAAATTCTTATTGAGAAAGGCTATTTTGCTAGAAGTATCCCAAAAAAATATGGTGGATATGGAGGTGAATTGGACATCGTAAAAGACGTTATCATTAATGATGAATTTGCAAAAGCAAACGTTCCATCAGGCACAGGAGGTCAAGGCATAGATTTTTTAGTGCCAACGTTACTTGAAATGGGTACTGAAGAACAAAAACAACGATACATCAAAGCAGCTCTTAATTTAGATGAAATTTGGTGTCAAGGGTACTCAGAACCAAACGCAGGAAGTGATTT
>UINC01000675.1_pt1 | contig 13558 bp, 9 predicted proteins | sample 5385821 | NCBI WGS metagenome assembly UINC01 (sample SAMEA4666929, study PRJEB26691) | marine metagenome | isolation source: Pacific Ocean | place: Pacific Ocean | collected 2011-10-13 | reverse complement strand
GGTAACAGGAGAAGATATTAGATTAGGGGATATATTAAACCCTTTATTTGCTATAGAACCTATCATTACAGCTAATTGTAAGGGGGTTGCCGTCACATATCCTTGACCAATTCCAGCAACTACAGTATCTCCTATACCCCATCTTGAATTATAGAGATTGTTTTTTCTCCATCTTCTATCAGGAATCAATCCCTTGCTTTCTCTCTCAGAAATTAGATTATAATTTTTTCCTAGACCAAAACGATAAGCCATCAAAGCAATTCTATCTATTCCAAGTCTTGCGGCTAACTTATAGAAATAAGTATCGCAAGATACTTTTATTGCTTTTCTTAAATCTACTTCTTTATGACCTTTGTCTCTCCAACAATGAAAAGTCCTATCTCCAAAATCAGTTTTACCCTCACAGATTATTTTCTTTTTTGGGTCTAAAAGACCAGATTCTAAGCCAGCTAAGGCCACCATCATTTTAAATGTTGATCCAGGCGGGTATTCGCCATTGATTGCCTTATTTAAAAAAGGCTTATGGATATTATTGTTTAGAATTCTCCATTCTTTCTCAGAAAAACCACTAACAAAATCATTAGGATCAAAACTTGGGGAAGAACATAAAGCCATAATATCACCATTCCTAATATCTAAAACACAAGCAGCTCCTGGCTTTCCCTTCATCATTGTATAAACTTTTTCTTGAAGATTTCTGTCAATAGTAAGGATAATATCTTGACCAGAGATTGACTCATTTTTGTCTAAAATTTTAACACTATCACCAACCGCATTGACTTCGGTTTTTACGAAACCCATTTGTCCTCGTAAAATATTGTCGTATCTATATTCCAGACCAGTAACACCTGATATTGACATTGAATTAATGTGATCAGAGGCTCTCTTTTTTCTTACATAACCAATAATGTGAGCAAACTTTTCTTGTTCGATATATGATCTCTTGTTGACATTTTTTATGACAAAACCTTCTTTTTCATTAATTTTTTCTAAGATATTTATTTCTTCAATGGTTAAGTTATCTTTTACAAATATGGGGTTTCCATTTTTTGTTTTTTTTATATCTATTTTGATTTTATCGATGTGTTTAGAATTTAGATTTATGTGTTTAGAGAGTTTTTCTAAAGCCTTAGAGCTGTCTTTACCATTCTCAGAAAAATAAGATAATTTAAAATTAGATGAATTTATAGCTACAGGAAAACCATTACGATCTAGAAACCTTCCTCTTTGTGGTTGAATAGGAGTAAGTCTAATACGGTTTTTATCGGATAGTAGTGTATATTTTCCGCCCTGCCTGACCTGCAAATTCCAAAGTTGGCCTAATACTGTGGCTGACAAAACAAACATACCACCTCCAACAATAAAAATACGACGAGATATACCGTTATTATCGTTATCGAAGTTAGTATTCATTAGGTAATTTTAAACCGATTCCTAGCTATAGCCTCCATAAGTTGAACTTAATGATCTTTGCATATCTTTTAGATTTTCTAGAACTTTTCCTGTTCCCAAAACTACACTGAATAAGGGATCATTAGCATATCTAACCTCTATACCAGTTGCATTCTGGACTACTATGTCGGTGTTTCTTAGGAGGGATCCACCTCCAGTCAAGGTTATGCCGTGCTCCATTATATCTCCGCTAAGCTCCGGAGGCACCATTTCTAATCCTTCTTTAATTGTTTCAACTATGTCAAATAATGGTTCTGCTAAGCTTTCAGATATTTGTCTTTCTGATACTTCTTTTTCTTTAAGAACACCATCAATTGTATCTCTCCCCTTAATAATAATCTTTTTGCCCTCGCCGTGCTTTGGAATAATTCCTGATCCTATCATTTTCTTAACGTTTTCGGCTGTTACTTCGCCAATTATTAGGTTTTCGTTTCTTCGTAGATAAGAAATTATAGATTCATCAAATTTGTTACCTCCAGCTCTTATAGATTTTGAGTAAACTATCCCCTCTAATGACACAATTGCTACTTCAGTAGTGCCCCCTCCAACATCAACTATCATAGACCCTACCGGCTCAGTAACAGGTAAGTCGGCTCCTATGGCGGCAGCCATTGATTCTTCGATTAAATATACTCTCCTAGCTCCCGCTGCAATTCCGGCTTCTTGAATAGCTTTTCTTTCAACAGGTGTAGCGCTTGTTGGAACACAAATGATAATTTTAGGACTTAATAGAGTTTTTTTTGGAGTTGCCTTCTGGATAAAATATTTGATCATTTCTTCTGCAGCTATAAAGTCCGCAATAACTCCATCTTTCATGGGAAGAATAGCTTTAATATTTTCAGGAGTTCGTCCTAACATTTTTTTGGCTTTTTCACCAACCGCTAAGATTCTTATTCTATCTGGAGGACCTTCAACTGCCACTACAGAAGGTTCATTTACGACTATCCCTGATTTCTTTAGATAAACTAATGTATTAGCAGTGCCTAAATCTATGGCCATGTCAGAACTAATTAAACTAAGGAAACCTTGCAAGATTTACCCCCTAAAAAAATCAGTTGTTTATCTCCTCGGGTATATTTTTTTTTCTTTTAATCATTAATCGATTTAAAGCACTTATATATGCCCTGGCAGAAGCAACTAAAGTATCTGTATCAGCTCCTCTTCCAATAACTGTCTTTCCTGATTCGTGCAACCTTACACTTACTTCAGCCTGTGCGTCAGTTCCTTCTGTTACAGCATGAACTTGGTAAAGTTGAAGCTCAGATTCATGTGGAACAATTTCAGTAATAGCATTAAATAAAGCATCGACAGGACCATCTCCACCGCTTTTAGTTTTGTAAATCTTACCATTAACTTCCATTGCAAGTTCTGCGAACTGTGGTCCCTCGGTTCCGGCCTGTATCATAAGAGATACTAATTTTATTTGCTCATTTCTACTTGAAAATTCGTCATCAATAATTGCAACTAAATCATCATCAAAGATTTCTTTTTTCTTGTCTGCTAATTCTTTAAATCGGTAAAAAGCATCGTTTAACTGGTTATCGGCAAGGACATAACCTAACTCTTTGGCTTTCTCTTTAAAAGCATGTCTTCCTGAATGTTTACCCATTACTAACGTAGATTCACTTAAACCAACACTTTCAGGTGTCATAATTTCATAAGTTTCATTATTCTTCAACATGCCGTCTTGGTGTATACCTGCTTCATGAGCAAAAGCATTTTTTCCTACTATAGCTTTATTGTATTGGACAGGAAATGATGTAACTGCCGAAACCAACCTTGAAGCGCGAGTAAATAGCTTTGTATCAACATTACTATTATAATTTAATGCATCATTTCTAACTTTCATGGACATGACGATCTCTTCGAGTGCAGCATTTCCTGCTCTTTCTCCGATTCCATTCATGGTACACTCAACTTGCCCGGCACCGGCTCGGATCCCAGATAAAGAATTAGCTACAGCTAATCCTAAATCGTTATGGCAGTGAGTAGAGAAAGTAACCTTATCAGATGAAGGGATATCATTAATTAAGGAGCTAATAATTTCATAGTATTCATCTGGAGTAGTATAACCAACAGTATCAGGAATATTAATTGTCGTAGCTCCTGAAGATATTGCAACATCAACACACTTATGAAGAAAATCTCTTTCTGTGCGAGTTGCATCCTCGGCGGACCATTGTACGTCATCAACCAGATTTCTTGCCCGAGAAACTGAAAAATTAACTGCATCCAAAACCTCTTCTTCATTCATTTGAAGCTTATATTTCATATGAACTGGGCTGGTTGATATAAATGTATGGATTCTTGGGTTTTTCGCATTTTTTAGCGCTTCTGCAGCCCTGTCAATATCTTTTTCACCAGCCCTAGCTAAACCACATACTTGGATATTTTTTATTATTTTTGAAACTTCTTTAACAGATTCAAAATCTCCATTAGATGCAATTGGAAATCCAGCTTCAATGATATCAATATTCATTTGATCAAAAATTTCTGCAATTTGGATTTTTTCTCTTAATGACATTGAAGCTCCTGGTGATTGTTCTCCATCACGCAGAGTTGTATCAAAAATTTTTATATTTCTATTTTTATTAGTCATTTTTTTTACTCCTGAATCTACACTTCGGCTTAAAAATTCTTCCCCTGAGAACAAAGCCAAAAAAAGGCGTACTCAGGGGTAAATAAGGAGTAGTACTAGTAAAGAATTAAATTCTAGAGGTAATAATAGAGTGTCTAGTGTTTTTGAAACACCATCATTAAAGAACTTATGATAAAACAACCTTTTCATATCAATACCTTAAAAGGATAAATGCCTTAAAAAATAGATTTATTCAAGAAAATTAATTTTTTTCTTTGTCCACTAATGAATTTTCACCAAGCCATGACATCATACTACGAAGTTTCTCTCCAACTTCTTCAATTTGATGTGAGTTGGATTTTTCACGTAAATTAAAAAATTCTTTGTTAGACCCTTGTTTATTTTCGTTCATCCATTTTTCCACAAATTTTCCTGATTGAATATTTTCAAGAATTTTTTTCATAGATTCTTTAACTTCGTTTCCAACCACCTCTGGTCCTGAAACATATTCTCCATATTCTGCAGTATTAGATATGGAATAATTCATATTCTTAATCCCACCCTCATACATTAGATCAACTATAAGTTTCATCTCATGAAGACATTCGAAATATGCCATTTCTGGGGCATAACCAGCTTCTACAAGAGTTTCAAATCCGTTTCTTATTAATTCAACTACACCACCGCATAGTACTGCTTGTTCTCCGAAAAGATCGGTTTCGCATTCTTCTCTAAAGGTAGTTTCAATGATTGCAGCTCTACCGCCCCCAATTAATGATGCATAAGATAAGCCAATCTCGCTCGCATTTCCCGTAGAATCCTGATGTACGGCTAATAAACAAGGAACACCCGCGCCTCTTTCATACTCCGACCTCACGGTATGTCCAGGACCTTTTGGAGCAACCATAATGATGTTTAAATCTTCTCTTGGCTTAATAAGATTAAAATGAATATTCAAACCGTGTGCAAAAAATAACGACGCTCCATTTTTCAATCTTTCTGAAATATTGTTGTTATAAATATCGGCCTGTAGTTCATCTGGAGTCAACATCATCATTACATCTGACCAAGAAGCCGCCTCTGAAACAGTTTTAACCTGAAAACCTGCATTTTCTGCTTTTATAATAGAGGAAGATCCCTCTTTTAATGCAATACATACTTCTTTAACTCCGCTATCACGAAGATTTAATGCGTGAGCATGTCCTTGACTTCCATAACCTATGATAGCAACCTTGCTATCTTTAATAAGTTCTGGATCTGCATCACTATCATAATAAACTTTCATAAATATTCCCCTCTTGAAAATTACTTTTACTTACTACCTCTGGTAACGGCGGCTAGACCGGTTCTTGATATATCCTCTAAACCTAAAGGACGAAGCAAATCAACAAAAGAATTAATTTTTTCTATATTTCCAGTTAATTCAAAAATAAAAGAATCTTGTGTTGTATCAACTGTTTTTGCTCTATAAACTTCGGATAATCTGATTACTTCTTCTCTATCATTTTTAGAACAAACAACTTTAATTAATGCCATTTCTCTTTCAATTGATGGTCCTTCAGAAGTAAGATCATTAACTGAATGAACGGGAACAAGTCTTTCTAACTGAGACTTAATCTTATTAATAGTTATCATACTTCCATTAGTAACGATTGTTATTCTTGATTTATGCTTGTCTTGGTCAATCTCAGCTACAGAAAGACTCTCAATATTATAACCTCTTCCCGAAAAAAGCCCTATAACTCTAGCCAATGCTCCAGCCTCATTATCAACAAGAATAGAGATAGTATGAGATTCCGTTTCTTCTTTTTTTATCTTGATCATAATTTAAATAAGCACCTTTCCTTCATCACTAATTTCATGATCATCTTCTTTTTCACCTAGCAGCATTTCATTGTGTGCAGCGCCGGCCGGTATCATAGGATAACAATTTTCATTCTGATCAACCACACAATCAAAAATAACAGGTAAATCAGAATCTATCATTTCAATGATTTTTTCATCCAGCTCACCGGGTTTTTCTGCTCTTATACCTTGGGCTCCATAAGCTTCTGCTAATTTAACAAAATCTGGAAGAGAATCCGTATAAGAATGAGAGTATCTTCCCCCGTGTAATAACTCCTGCCATTGTCTAACCATGCCCATATATTGATTATTCAATATAAAAATCTTAACCGGAAGCTTATGTTGAATTGCCGTAGAAAGCTCCTGTATATTCATTAAAATAGAAGCCTCACCCGCAATATCAATAACCAATGATTTTGGATGGGCAACTTGAACACCTATCGCGGCAGGAAAACCATAGCCCATGGTTCCTAGTCCGCCAGAAGTCATCCATCTATTCGGTTCATTAAAATGATAATGTTGGGCAGCCCACATTTGATGTTGCCCAACTTCTGTCGTGATAAATACATCCTTATCCTTGGTCAGCTCATATAATCTTTGAACGGCAAATTGTGGTTTTATTAATTTCGTGGAATTTTTAAACTCTAGAGAGTTTTTCTTTCTCCATTCATTAATTTTATCAAACCAATCTTCTGTATCAACCTTATGACCTTTTGATTTCCATAACATAAGCATAGATTCTAAAGCGTATGCACAATCAGCAACTATGGGGACATCCACAGAAACAGTCTTATTAATTGAAGAAGGATCAATATCAACATGAATTTTTTTTGATTGTGGTGAAAATGCCTCTAATCTACCCGTTACACGATCGTCAAAACGCGCACCAATATTTATCAACAAATCACACTCATTCATTGCAAGATTAGCTTCATATGTTCCATGCATTCCAAGCATTCCTAACCAATTTTTATTATTAGAAGGAAATGCCCCCAAGCCCATAAGAGTAGAGGTTACTGGAAAGCCTGTTAATAACACCAATTCTTTCAGTAAATGGCTAGCTTCAGGCCCTGAGTTTATTACTCCACCTCCTGTGTAGAAAATTGGTCTTTTAGCATTGCCCATTAGTTCGATTGCTTCTTCAACATTTGCTGTATTAGGTTTTACTTGTGGTTTGTAATTTTCATATTTTAATTCTGCAGGTGGAACATATTTGGCATCAGCAAATTGAATATCTTTCGGAATATCTACCACTACAGGCCCAGGTCGACCTGAGGTTGCGACATGAAATGCTTCATGGATAACTCTTGCCAAATCATTAGGGTCTTTGACAAGCCAGTTATGTTTGGTGCATGCTCGAGTAATTCCAATGGTGTCCGCTTCTTGAAAAGCATCTGTACCTATTAGATGTGTAGGAACCTGACCCGTTAAACAAACAATAGGCACAGAATCCATCATTGCATCTGTTAGCCCTGTAATCGCATTGGTTGCTCCAGGACCCGAAGTTACTATTACAACTCCAGGTTTGCCTGTTGACCTAGCATAACCTTCTGCAGCATGAACAGCTCCTTGTTCATGCCTAACAAGAATATGTTGTGGAGCATTATTACTCTTAAATAACTCGTCATACAAAGGTAAAACTGCTCCACCAGGATAGCCAAAAACATGGTCTACCGACTGATCGTTTAGAGCCTTGATAATTACTTCTGCACCTACTAATTCTGTCATTTTTAATAACCATATAATTAATTAAATATGCGAAAACTAGGTTTTAAATTGTCAAAGGTCAAGAATTTTTATAATTTTTTAATAATTTTATCTATAAAACTATCTGAATCTTGCGTAGATACCTCTTCCCACGTAATCATCTGATTCCTGGCCCAAGTTAATTGTCTTTTTGCATATTGATGTGTTCTGAATTTTATAAGATTACCGACTTCATCTAAAGTAATAGTCTTTTCTAAATAGGAGGATATTTCTTTAACCCCTATAGCTTTCATTATTGGCATATCTTTATTTAACTTTTTCTTTATTAATAACTCTACTTCTTCGATTGCACCGTTTTTTATCATTTTATCAAACCTAGTGTCGCAATTCTTGTACAAAGCTTCTCTCGAAGATTTTAGGATGATTTTTATTAACGGGTTATTGAAATATTTAATACGTTTTTCATTCCAGAAATCTGACATTTTCTTTTTTGTCCCTCTATAGATCTCCAATGCTCTTAAAATCCTTTGTTTATCGTTCGAATCAATTTTTGACGCAATTAACGGATCAACGCTATCAAGTTCTTTTTTAAGTTGGCTTAATCCATATTTTTGGTATTCTTGATTAAGAATTGTTCGAACAGATTCATCTACATTTGGAATAGAGGAGATTCCGTCAGTTAAAGACTTGAAGTAAAGACCGGTTCCGCCAACAAAAATTGGGATTTTGTCTTTTTTTAAAATTGATTCAGTTATTTCACTTGCTTCTTTAATCCATTCTCCTACTGACCAATATTCTTTACCATCTAAGAAACCATACATATGATGAGGAATATTGTCCTCATTATGGTTCGGTCTTGCAGTTAATATCTTTAAATCTTTATAGACCTGCATTGAATCGGCATTAATTATTTCACCACCTAATTTTTTTGCAATATTTTTTGCAAAGGTAGACTTTCCTGATGCTGTAGCACCAGCTATAAGAATAATTTGATTCATGGTAATTAGATATTCATAATCTCTTCGCTAAATAAATAAACCTATAAAATTTGAACAAATAATACTATGTTGACCTTATTAAATCTTTAAAAAAAATTGCAAATGCATATTTTTCAAAAATGAATAGTAAAAATAGAAATCTAATAAAACCTTTTAAGGCCCTTCGACCTATTCCAGAAAAGGTCAATGATGTCATTGCGCCGCCATATGATGTCTTAAATTCTACAGAAGCCAGAAAAATGGTGAAAAACAGACCTTATAGCTTTCTTCATATATCAAAACCAGAAATTGATTTACCTGAAAATACTAAATTAAATGATCCTAAGGTTTACAAAAAAGGAAGAGAAAATCTTTCACATCTAATTGATAAAAAAATACTAATTAAAGATGAGGACGATGCATTATATATATATGAAATTATCTTCAATAATAAATCTCAGACTGGTATTGCCTGTGTCGCCTCAATTGCGGCTTACGATTCAAACTTCATAAAAAAACATGAGTATACAACTCTAGCTAAAGAAGATGATAGAGCAAGAAACATCGACGAACTTAAAACCCAAACAGGTCCTGTTCTTTTAACTTATAAGAATAATAACGAAATCAAAGAAAAATTGCAGGAATTAAAATCCAATAAACCTCTTTACGAAGTTAATGCAATTGACTCTTCCGTTCATAAAATCTGGAAAATAGGAAGAAAAGAAGAAATTGATATTTTAGTTAATAAATTAAACTCTTTAAAAAAAATGTTTATAGCAGATGGACATCACAGATCAGCGGCTGCTTCAAGAGTTAGCAAGAATATCCTTGATAAGAATCCCAATCATAATGGATTAGAGCCCTACAATTTTTTTCTGGCTGTAGCATTTCCTGATTCTGAAATGACGATTCTAGATTACAATCGAGTAATTCATGGAAAGAATGGAAATACAACAGAAAACCTTTTACACTTAATAAAAGATTTCTTTGAAGTGGAGGTTAGCGAAAAACCCTATAAACCTTTAAAGCAAGGTGAGTTTGGAATGTATTTAGATAAAACTTGGTACCGATTACAAGTCAATACAAACCTCATAAAAGAAGAAGATCCAGTAAAATCATTAGATGTTTCCTTGTTGCATGAATATCTTATATCTAACATACTAGGAATTACTGAAGTAAGAACAGACAAAAGAATTGAATTTGTGGGTGGGGCAAGAGGATTATCAGAGTTAGAAACCTTAACAGATAAAGGTGAGAATAGCTTAGCTTTTTCACTTTTTCCCACTCCAATAGAAGCTTTAATTAATGTTGCTGAGTCAAATAAGATTATGCCTCCAAAATCTACATGGTTCGAGCCTAAGCTTCTAGATGGGTTGCTGTCGTTTCAACTTTCAGATTAATCTAAAATTCAAAACTTTAATTTAATTATTCCTTACCAAAGGATAATGCGACCAAAGAAGAAACCCTATACTCGGGTCTCCAGACTCTAAGAAGAATCCTTTTATCACCTGCCTCTTGGCGTTCCTTAAGGAGTTCAAAAGCTTGAACAGGATCATTGACTTGAACTGTCGATTGATAGGTAAGATTCCCTGAAATCTTTTGATGAGTTATACTCATTAAAACACTTCCAGTAGTAATTTTCTTTGAAAACGCCTCTGAATCTTCTCCAACATCTATTACTGCTACTCCCTCTATATTTGAAGGAACTCTATATTTTCTTTTTATTTCCTGGGTAAGTTCTCCAAAACTTAGTCCAAGAATCTTTTGAGAGGTTTTGCTTTCGTTTCCGGGTACATAAGAATCTTCGTTGCCCTCTAATCTGCCTAATTTGACTGTAAGATTTATTTTCTTTCCGAATCGGACTAACTCAATCCTTGCTTTTTTACCTATTTCTGAATTTGCAACCTTTGTAGTCAAATCTCTCATTTTATTTATAGGAAAATCATCAAATTTTAAAATGACATCCCCTTTCTCAATTCCACCTTTCTCAGCGGGCCCCCCTTTTACAACTTCCTGAATCAAAGCCCCTCTTTCTTCGTCAAGATCCATATCTTTGACAACTTCCTCAGTAACCTCTTGAATTAAGACTCCAAGCCACCCCCTTCTAGTTTCACCATATTCTTTTAGTTGTTTTATTACCGGCGAGACAAGTTCAGAAGGGATAGAGAATCCTATACCTATTGAACCTCCGGTCTGTGAATAAATCATTGTATTTACACCAATAACCTCCCCATCTAGATTAATTAGAGGCCCGCCAGAATTTCCTCTATTAATTGGGGCGTCCGTTTGAATAAAGCTATCGTAAGGACCCGATCTAATATCCCTGCCTAAAGCAGAAATAATTCCCGCTGTTACTGATCCACCTAAACCTAGAGGATTACCTATAGCAATAACCCATTCGCCTACCCTTGACTTCTTGCTATCACCAAATGATATGAAAGGAAGCTTCCTGTCAGAATTAACCTTCAACAAGGCCAAGTCCATTCTAGAGTCCAATCCAACTATTTCTGCATCAAATGTTTCGTCATTATTTAGTGTTACCTTAACCGACGTTGCTCCTTCAACTACATGATTATTAGTAACAATATAGCCATCTTCAGAAATTATAAATCCTGATCCCCCTGATCTTTGAGGCCTTCTATCTCTTGGGGGTTGTCTTCTATCAAAAAAATCTCGAAAACGCTCATCATCAAAAAAAGGGAAAGGAGAACGCCCTCCTGGATAATCCTCTTTATCGTCAGTTTCTTTTTCTTCGACTTTTTTTTCTGAAAGAATATTTACTACTGATGGTGCATACTTTTCAGCCAATTCAGTAAAATCAGGTAAACTAATCGAATTAGCGCTTGAAAGGAAAAAAACACTAAAAATAGTAGAATAAAGAATTAATTTGTATTTATTCATCTTGATAAATTATTGTTTAACTTGGGTCAACAACTCTGGGCATATTATATTCCTTAACCTTTCGTTGGTCTTTATAAGATTTATCAATTCCCTATTTTCGGCTGTTAATCCCTTATCTTTAGGAAGGTTATCACTTGATTTTGCATTGGGGTTGCTGAGAAACTTTAAAAAATCACTATCAGGTGAAAGAACAATTGTTGTCCCATCTCCAAGAGCTTTTTCATACGATTGCATAGATCTGTAAAAAGCAAAGAAATCTGGATCCAAACCATAAGCGGACGCAAAAATTCTATTTCTGCATGCGTCACCTTTACCTCTAATGACTTCTGAATCTCTAGTAGCTTCTGCCAATACAACTGTTACTGTTTTTTCAGCTTCCGCTCTAATTCCCCTTGAGATTTCTTGTCCTTTAGCCCTAAATTCTGCCGCCTCTTGTTGTCGTTCAGTCTGCATCCTTCTATATATAGCCTGGCTATTAGCATCTGGAAGATCCGCACGTTTAATTCTTACATCCACAATATTGATTCCTAAAGAAACAGATTGTTCATTAACTCTCTCAGTAATTCTCTTCATAAGCGCGTTTCTATTATCACGAACAACGGTGACAAATTCTTCACCACCCAATACTGATCGTAAACTTGAAGAAACAATTGCTTGGAGTCTTGAACGCGCCAATCTTTCATCCCTAACACTAATATAAAATTGTAAAGGATCGCTAATCTGCCATCGGGTGATTGAATCTACAACCAGCCTTTTCTGGTCCGACGCGATAACTTCCTCTGCAGGGGAGTCCAAATCAAGGACCCTTTTATCTAAGTAATGAACTTGTTGGATAAAGGGTATTTTAATTTTAAGGCCAGCATCAGTTATTGGGGCTCCTACAGGTCTTCCAAATTGTAGAACTATTGCTTGTTTCGTCTCATGAACTGAAAAAAAAGTGTTGATCGTAAGCAAAAATATTGTACCTGCAAGAAAAGCAAAAATGATTTGTTTTCCACTCATTCTAATTATCTCCCTTTCTCCTAATTTCGTTTAAAGGTAGATATGGTAAAACGCCTTGCCCTCCAACAGCGTCACCGTCAATAATGACCTTATTCATCTCTTTAAAGGTCTTCTCCATGGTCTCTAAAAACATTCTCTTTCTCGTAACGTCTTTAGCTTCAACATATTCAGAATAAATAGAGACGAATCTTGTGGCCTGACCTTCAGCTTCAGCAACAGTTTGGGATTGATAAGCTTCTGAATCTCTTCTTATCTTTTCAGATTCTCCTTGGGCTTCAGGCACAACCTTATTAGCATAGGCATTTGCTTCGTTTCGTGCTCTTTCTTGATCGGCTCTGGCCGCCTGGACATCTCGAAATGAATCAATAACAGCAGATGGAGGATCAACTTTCTGCATTTTTACCTCGCGCACTTGAACGCCTGCTCCATATAAATTAAGTGTAGTTTGCATTAAATCTCTTACTGACTCTTCGGTTCTTTGCCTTGCGCCAGTAAGTATAGGTTGAATCTCAGAATTACCTACTACTTCACGCATAGCACTCTCAGCAATGGCTTTAATTGTTCTTTCGGGGTATTGGATATTAAATAAAAATTTTGATGCATCACTAATTACCCAAAAGACAGTAAAATCTATATCGACTATATTTTCATCGCCCGTTAACATTAAACTTTCTTCAGGAACATCACGCATTGAACGATTAGGATTAGAAAAACCTGTATTCTGTGCGCCTCTCATTCCAATATCTATTCTGTTAACAATAGTTACCTTTGGTGTTTGAACGCTTTCTATTGGCCAAGGAAGATGGTAATGCAAACCTGGTCCAGTTTGACTTATAAATTTTCCGAATCTAAGAACTACACCTTGTTCATCTGCATTCACCCTATAAATTCCACTTAATGTCCAAAGAGAAAATAGGATTAAAAATAGAAGAGCAAATCCTTTCCAACCCCTTCCTCCACCAGGAAGAAAATTCTTTACTAGTTTTTGCAAACCTTCAAAAGGGTTATCAAAATTGGAGGGCCTCTGCCTGTCAGAGCGTCCACCCCATGGATTTTGATTATCTCCATTCCAATCACTGTTATTTTTAATAATATT
>UINC01000674.1_pt1 | contig 13559 bp, 4 predicted proteins | sample 5385821 | NCBI WGS metagenome assembly UINC01 (sample SAMEA4666929, study PRJEB26691) | marine metagenome | isolation source: Pacific Ocean | place: Pacific Ocean | collected 2011-10-13 | reverse complement strand
CCATTTTCACCATCATGAATCACATTCTGCCGGCGAAAGGACTCCTGCCGATGCATTGCTCGGCCAACACAGACGGCGAGGAATCAGCTCTGTTCTTCGGACTCTCCGGGACAGGGAAGACCACCCTCTCGGCCGACCCCGGCCGTGCCTTGGTGGGCGACGACGAGCACGGTTGGTCTGACAACGGCGTGTTCAATTTCGAGGGAGGCTGCTATGCGAAACTGATTAGACTGTCAGAGGAGGACGAGCCGGCGATATTCGCAACCACCCGCAGACCTGGCTCGATTCTTGAGAACGTCGTTCTTAACGCCGACGGGACTCCCGACTTTGACAACGACTCTCTGACCCAGAACACCCGCGGCTCCTACCCCATCGAGGCGATAGAGAACCGCACCCCTGACTCGATGGCAGGCAATCCGAAGAACGTCGTCTTCCTGACTTGCGATGCCTTCGGCGTACTCCCTCCTCTGTCCAAGTTGAGCCCAGAACAGGCCGCTTACCACTTCATGTCCGGATACACCGCAAAGGTCGCGGGTACCGAAGTCGGAATCACCGAGCCAGAAGCCACCTTCTCGACCTGCTTCGGTGCACCCTTCATGCCGCGCCACCCGAGCGTCTACGCCAGCCTCCTGTCGGACAAGATTCACAAGAACGACTCCAAGTGCTGGCTGATCAACACCGGTTGGGTCGCAGGTGGCCACCTAGAAAGCAGCCGAATCAAGATCAAGTGGACCAGAGCGCTTCTGAACGCGGCTCTCGACGGAGACTTGGACGACGTCTTGTTTGTGGAGGACGAACGCTTCGGGTTCCAAGTCCCGACCACCTGCCAGGGAGTCCCGGACAAGATCCTCCAGCCTCGTGAAACATGGCATGAGGAGGAGAGGTTCGACAATGTGGCAGACCTGCTGGCTCAGATGTTCGTCGACAACTTTGAGCAGTACGCCGAGGATTGCAGTGAGGAGGTCCTCGCCGCAGCGCCTCGGGTCCTCGGCTGAATCCCGCGCTATCACTCGCGACTCAAGATTTGTAACCATCTTGAAGGCCAGTTCCACGCATCGCGGAGCATGGCACGACAGTGGGACAAGACCGACAGCCGGGGGAAGTGCCCGGTTTGCGGGCAACACGCCACCTTGGATCCACAGCACATCACCAGCCAGGGCAACACCGAGGGGGCCAACCAGCAGTGGCTCGCCAGAAATCAGGGAAAAATCGTCCACATTTGCCGTAAGTGTCACGATCAAATGGCTGATTCGATGATGCGGAACCGGCTTGAGAAGAAGGCAGAGGCCAATCCTCCCGGGAAGTCCAGAGGCGAGTTTCTATGCTCCCGGTGCGGACGGACTGGGCACAACCGCTCGTCTTGCCTCGCCACCACCCGAGTTGACGGCTCGGAGCTCTGGAATCCGAAGGCCGTGAAGGCCAAGAAGAAGCCGGAGCGGTGAGTCCGATGCGCGTAGCGATCACCAGAGGCGTTAGTCCGACCATCGGAAACTGTGAGTTGACTCTCCTCGAGCGTGAAGAAATCGACGTCGACACCGCGAGGGCCCAGCACAGCCTCTACGAAGGACTCCTCGAGGGCCTTGGTTGTCGGGTCGAACACCTTGCCGAGGATCCAGGCTTTCCCGATTCGGTGTTCGTCGAGGACATCGCGGTTGTGCTTGACGAAATCGCGATCATTACGAGGCCGGGGGCCCTCTCGCGGCGCGGCGAAAGACCGTCGATCGAGCGAGCGCTCGCAACACATCGTCCAACCAGTCACATCCAAGCGCCCGGGATACTCGACGGTGGAGACGTCCTGACCGTAGCCAAGAGCATCTACGTTGGCCTCTCTACCCGTAGTAACGCTGAGGCTGTGCGTCAGTTGAGAGCATTAGTCGCCGACCACGGCTACCGAGTGATTGAGACAGAATTCCGTGGATGCCTCCACCTGAAGTCAGCAGTAACCACGGTCTCGGACGACACCCTGCTCATCAATCCCGAGTGGATAGATGCTGGCACCTTTCCCGAACAGAAATGCATCTCGGTTGATCCGGCTGAACCGAACGCCGCCAATGTCGTTCGCATCGGCAACACGGTCCTCTTCGGAGCCGACTTCCTTCGGACCGGAGAGCGTCTCTCAGCTCGGGGTTTCGACGTACAGCCCGTAGAATCCTCTGAACTGGCAAAGGCCGAGGGTGCGCTGACCTGCTGCAGCCTCATCTTTGAGGTACCCTGAATCACAGGGGACTCTCTTTGCCGTATGCATACTAGAGGGATACCATCCATTACACACCCGTCACAATGCCCTCGTCAAACTTGATGGCCCCCTCCCTCTGCCAAGTTCGTGGCCAACCAGCGGATCGAAGCAGTGGCACAGGGGCATTTGATTGATGTATTATCAATCCTCCATCCTGAAGCAAAGAAAAACTCACTACGGCGAATGATTGATCATGGACGTGTACGGATAGATGGGAACAGGGCGACTCGTGCCAAGGAAATTGTTTCCATCGGATCAATTGTAGAAACACTCTCCCGTTCTGAAGGCGATATCCCTGCCAGGAAAAAAGTGGATGAGATTCCGGATCCAAAGATTCTATTCGATGATCGCGAATTACTTGTCGTCAACAAACCCGCAGGTCTTCTCTCTGTGGCAACTCAGAGGGGCGAATCGGATACTATGTTTGACCGGGCATTGAATTGGGTTTCAAGAAATCACTCAACTCGAGTACATCTTGTTCATCGTCTTGATAGAGAAACATCTGGTTGTTTGCTTCTCGCTAAGTCTCCAGAAGTAAGAGATATGCTGCAAAAACAATTCAAAGATCGTACGGTCGTTCGAATCTATCATGCGGTCGTATTCGGAAAACCTCCTTCTGATTCAGGCGTGTTAACTTCTCGTATCCAGGAGACGAAAGATAAACGGGTAAGGTTAGTACCGAAAGGGGGAAGGGCTGGTAAGGAAGCGATTACTAACTGGAGAATTGAGCAGTCCGCGCCAATTCATAGTTTGATTAGAATAAAAATCGACACAGGGAGGAGATCCCAAATCAGACTCCACATGAGTGATATTGGTTGCCCGGTTGCTGGTGATACTCGGTATGGCCGAGGTAAGGCTAGTGTGAACAGATTGTGTTTACACGCGTCAGCACTTGAATTTGAACATCCGAATGGAAACAGGATACGAGTTGAAAGTGAGATTCCAACTAAGCTATACTCTGAATTGAATCGCAAATCGCTATGAGAACACGCATCATAATGAGCAGGGACTGATTCACTCAGAGACGCTGCTTCGCGTGCCTCTGGGCATCGACCGCGCAGATAGCGGCCATGTGGACCACGTCGCGCACGCTGTCACCGCGCTGCAGCACGTGTGCGGGTTTGGAAAGCCCCTCTAGAATCGGCCCCGTCATCTCTGCTCCCGCGATTCTCTGCAGAAGCTTGTAGGCGATGTTGGCCGAGGCGAGGTTGGGGCATATCAGGACGTTGGCAGGTCCCTCGAAGGACATGAACGGGTAGTCCTTCTGAATCTCCGGGACCAGTGCTGTGTCGACTTGCATCGGACCATCGATGACGAGGTCCGAATCCAACTCTCTAGCGATGGCAATCGCCTCCTCGATTCTGTCGGTGCGCAACTCTCCCGAGGTGCCGAAGTTGGAGAACGAGAGCATAGCCACCTTGGGCTTCACACCGAAGCGGCGTGCGACCTTGGCCGTCTGTACCGCTATCTCGGCTAGGGTCCTCGCATCTGGGTAGATGTTGATGGTCGCATCGCCGATGAACATGAGCTGGCCGTTTACAGTCATCATGTACATCCCGACGATCCTGTGCGAGTCTGGGTCCGGGCCGATGGTGTGCAGGCACGGCCTTACGATGTCTGGGTAGTGGTGCGAGACGCCTCCGAGGTAACCGTCAGCGTCTCCCATGCGGACCATCATCGGCGCGAAGTATGTCGTCGACTTCAGCATCCGCACAGCGTCCTCAGGGGTCAGTCCCTTGCGCCCCCGCAGTTTGTGCAACTCATCCGCGTAGGTCGTCCGCCTGCGTGGATCGTACCTGACGTCGATGGCCTCGCACTCGAAGTCGAGTCCGAGTTCCTCCTTGACGGCGTCAATCCGCTCGAGTTGCCCGAGCAGGACAGGCTCGCAGATTCCCTCCGCGATGCACTGCGAAGCCGCCTTGATGATGGTGGGGTCCTCTCCCTCCGAGAAGACGATCCTCTTCGTCTCCTTCTTGGCGATGTTAATCACCCTGCGCATGATGGACCGAGTCAGACCGAGGCGAGCCTCGAGTTCCTCCCGGTATCCCCCGACATCGAATTCCTTCGCAGATACCCTTGCGATGCCCTCGTTGACCGCAGCCTCAGCGACCGCACTGGCCTCCCAGATTAGCACGCGCGCGTCGAATGGCTTCGGGATGAGGTATTCGGGGCCGAACTGCATTTGCTCACCACCGTACGCGGCAGCTACATCATCGGGAACAGGTTGCTTGGCGAGCTCGGCTATCGCATGGGTCGCCGCCATCTTCATGCCCTCGGTGATCTCCTTGGCCCTGACATCGAGCGCCCCACGGAAGATGTAAGGGAACCCGAGCACGTTGTTGATCTGATTGGGGTAGTCGGACCGACCGGTCGCGACGATAGCATCTTCGCGGACCGCGTACACCTCGTCGGGTGCGATCTCGGGGTCCGGGTTGGCTAAGGCGAAGATCAGCGGGCGCTCCGCCATCTTGGCTACCATATCGCCGCTGACGATGCCGCCCTTGGACAGCCCGAGGAACAGATCGGCGCCATCCATCGCGGATGCGAGGTCGCCGTCCGACAAGTCGCGAGCGAACTCGGCCTTGTACTCGTTCAACTCACCCGCTTCTCGGCGTGAGTTGGTCAGGATGCCCTTCGAGTCGACCAGAATCATGTTCTCCGGCTTGACCCCGAGCCTGACGTAGTGGTGAGCGCATGAGATCGCCGAGGCCCCTGCTCCTGAGACAACGACCTTGATTTCTGAGATGTCCTTCTCGACGATTTCTAGGCCGTTCAGTAATGCCGCCCCGGAGATGATTGCGGTTCCGTGCTGGTCGTCGTGCATCACCGGGATGTCTAGCTCCTTGACGAGCCTGCGCTCGATCTCGAAGCACTCGGGGGCCTTGATGTCCTCGAGGTTAATCCCACCGAAGGTCGGGGCTATCGCCTTGACAGCCTCGACGAACTCGTCGACGTCCGTCCTGTCGACCTCGATGTCGAAGACGTCGATGTCTGCGAACGCCTTGAACAGGAGGCCCTTGCCCTCCATCACCGGCTTGCCTGCGAGCGCACCGATGTCACCTAGTCCGAGGACGGCGGTGCCGTTGCTGACGACAGCCACCAGATTGCCCTTTGAAGTGTACTTGTATGCCTCGTCTGGATCTTCCTCGATCTCCTTGCATGGGTAAGCCACACCGGGTGAGTAAGCCAAGGACAGCTCGCGCTGGGTTCCGTGCGGTTTGGTCGGCACTACGGTGATCTTCCCAGCAGGTTTCGACGCGTGGTATTCCAAAGCATCCTCGCGGAGCCTATCATCGTTCAGGATTCCACCCCCGGAGCCCTCCGGGCATACCCCTCTGCTATGATGCTATCCTAATGAGAAAACACGTATTATCAGCCTGTAAACAAGCGTTATCGAAATTTCTCAAATCACCGGGAATTACGGATTCTCCGCCTACGGCGGATTGAGCACAGCATAAACACCGACCCACTTCTTTCATAATGGGTACAAAGAGGCGGAGATACGTGCCGACGGCATATTCGTCCAAACATCACCCTCAGCAGAGGTTAGCCCTGCTGTTGGTCATGCTAATGGTAATGTTGCCCTGGTCAGCGATGACTTCGAGTCATCTCGATGGCCAGAGCGACGACAACCGCGCCACCCCCAAGACATGGGGCGCCGGGGGCAGCAACGACACCGGTTGGATCTCCCTCGCTGCAACGGGAGCCGATCCAGATAGCGGCACTATGGCCTATGCCGACCTCTTCCTCGACTTCGCTCCGGGAGCCCTGTTGGATAACTTCACCTTCGAGATTGCAGTCGATGGCGGTGAAGGCTACTGGGCGAACGAGCCGCAGGTGACCCTGCTTGACACCCAGACGCCAATACTTGACTGGCGGGACTACGGCGACCTCGGCCGTCAGAACTCGTTCTCCCCCAACCCCCCAGAGGTCGAAGGCGGTGTCCTCGACACATGGCTGCAGCCGAACTCGGTCAGCGACGCATCCTGGCTGCTACCGAGCGGCATCACCATCGACGACCTAGTAATCGAGGCTCTGCGTCCGGCAGACCCCCGAGTCTCGTTCACTTCGCTGAATGTCGAGATCCACGACAGTGCGGTCAATCCGCTCGACGGCCGGCTTTACGTGCTTCTCGACGACGACATGCTGCACCTCGATGATCAGGCCCAGAAGAGGATCATCGACATCGATTCCGGCATCCAGGGTCGAAGCATCGCTCTCGACGCGGACGAGAACCGACTGCTCATCGGGACTGAAGACGGCAAAGTGCTTTCTCGCAGTCTAGTGGACTCGTCCGAACTCGACGACCTGATGGTGATGGAGGGCGACACCACCCCAATCCGAGCAGTCGCCGTCGATGCATATGGAACGGTGTGGGCTGCGACGGACTGCAAGTTGCACCACCTCGCCTCCGGTGAGAATTCCTGGACCGAAGTCAACTTCTGCTCGACAGACTCAGTCGAGTTTGTGACGGACATGATCATCATCTCCGACACCATTTACATCGGAACCTCGTATAACGGCGTCCGCGCCATCGAGTACTCAACGACCGGCAACGGATCAAACCTCGAAATCTCGATCGATAGCAACGCGCGGTGGAGCACCGCGAACTACCTGACCAGCAATTCGATATCGCAGTTCGAGTTGCTGGGAGACCATCTGCTGATCGCCACGATAGGCGGCGGTGTGAACCGATACAACGCCAACGCCTCGACATGGCTGGCGACATGGTCAACCAACAACTGGCTTGCATCCAACGTGGTCCGCGGACTTTCCCTGACGAATGACTGGCTGCACATCCTCGCTGGCAACACCCTACACTCCTACGACACCACCGCCATGCTGTTCCGCTCGCAGAGACAGACTTCCGACATGGGTCTGTTGAAACCTTCCAAGTCAATCTTGGCTTGGCCGACGGAAGGCTATCGCGGCCCCGACTCGGGCACCGTCCTCGTGACCGACGGCTCCGGCACACTGGCCCGTCAGGTCGGGGAGTCGCTCGACGGCACCATGGTGCTGGTCAGCAGCCCGTTCTCGTCGTCGATGGATGTCGTCACTCACATCGACGATGGCGAGCAGGGCGAGATATGGGTCGCGGGCGGTTACATCATCGACAGGTTCGACAAGGCCGATCAGGCATGGCGGGCACCCATCGACGTCAGTGATTATGTCTGGGCCCCGACCGCTGTCACCTCCATCGTGCAGGACCCTCAGGGAATAGTCTGGGTAGGAACCCTCAGCGCGGGACTGCTGAGATTCGAAGCGGGTGATGCCAACTTCCAGGGAACGGCTCAGGGAATGAGCTCGGAACTCATCTCGAGCCTCGCTCACGATGCGAACTCGAACACGCTGGTCGTCGGGCACTACGAATCCGGAATCACCTTGATCAACACCACGACGAACACGTTGATCGATGTCATTACCACCGAGGACGGCCTCGACTCCGACACCGTCGACGAAGTCGCCACACGCTACGGCATCGCGTACATCGCGACCCCCGATGCCGGCGTCATGAGGATTGATTTGTTCGACGTCTCAGTCCTCGGCTCGTGGCAGTCCCTCGGTGCGGATAATCTTCAGGCCACTCCGGTGGCCGTCGACGGCGACACGCTGTACCTCGGGCTGTCCGACTTCGGCATTCTGGTGATCGACCGCCTCACCGGCGATATCTCCGACCACTGGACTCAGGACGGCAACCTCCCCGATGACGACGTCCTGTCGTTGCACTTGGACTTCTACGGCGATCTGCTGGTCGGCTCGAGTGTCTCGAACACAGGGTCCTCGAGCAACGGCGGACTGTCCCGCTGGGACGGCAGCAACTGGCACTCGCTGCCGACATCCATACCCGGCAACAACAACGATCCATACGTGTTCTACGATATCATCAGCGATGCGGACGGCATCTATGCAGGAACCAATCGGGGGGTGTGCACGTGGAATTGGAGCTACTCTCTCCAGGGGTGCGTCAGCAACGAGGACGGGATGCCCTCCCGCTTCGTGTATTCGATAGCGAAGATCGGCACCGACCGGCTCTACGCCGGCACCAACTACGGAGCCGCTGTTATCAACACCCTCAACAACTCCGTGATCGAAGTCTGGTCAGCCGGCGACGACACCCAGCGGGCCCGCACAGTGAAGATAGGCGACATCCTCTACCTCGGCTTCGAGAACACTGGCATCGCTCGCTATGACTTGCTCAACCAATCTTGGCTACAGGCTTGGGACGGCACTCAGGGTTACATCAACGACGACGACGTCACCACGCTCGTCCACGGGCGCAGCGCCGGCACCATGTGGGCCGGCGGGGACTTCGGCCTGACTCTCATCGACGTGTTGAACGACACGGTTCTGAAGAGCTGGAGCCGCGGCCCGAACACCGATGGCCCGACGATGTCCAACACCCCCATGCAAGACATGGTGATCATCGGCAACGTCCTGCACTACTCGCTGCAGAGGAGCAACTCCCAGTGGGCCACGAACGACGAGATATTCCGCATCGACCTCGACAACAACTCCAGTCTGACCACCATCGATGCCGGCATCCAGATCGGCGAAACTAGCGTTGTCCACGGGATAGGCGCCGTCGGCGAGGAGTTGTGGATCGGCGTCAGGCCGAGATCGTGGCAAGATGGGAGCGGGACCATAGTCCGCTGGAACGCCAGCAACGAGTCATGGGCCGACAACATGGAGACCATCGGCAATGTGCAGAGGGTCAACGCGCGCTTCCTCGGTAACTGCTTTCCCACCATCACTCAACAGTGTGAGTTGTGGGTGGCCTATGGGAACAACATCATGAGGAGGTTCCAGGCCAACAGCATGACGCTTCTTAACGAGTGGAACGACATCGAAGGCCCAATCAGGGGGATGGAAGAGTGGAACGGGACCTTCGTGTTCGCGAGCATGGAAGGCATCCTGAGGTGGGACCCGGTCAATGAGAGCTGGCTCTCCCCGTGGGTCGAGGACGACGGGCTGCCTTCCGGCGCCGAGGATAGGTTCTACTCTATGGCCCTGATTGACGACGACCTGTGGGTCGGGTCCTACCGCTCCGGCTGGAGCGGGGGCTCCGACATCATGCGCTTGGACGATGCCACGGACAACTGGACCATGTGGGCGCTGGGCACCGGTGACATCCCCGATGGCTACCCGGCCGATATCCAACTCTGCAACGACATCATCCACGTCGCCGTCGGCAGGCTCTCGTGGTGGGGCAACCAGGGGGGCATCGCGAGGTTCGACCTGTCCGATTCGGACAACGACGGACTCACCGACGAGTGGATCTCGCCGTTGACCGATAACAGCCAGGGGCTCGCGAACGACGACCCCCGTTCAATCGCATGCGACGAGCAGAACGATATCATGTATGTCGGCTACGACACAGAGGGCATCGGCCTGGATCGCTACAACTACAACACCCATTCGTTCCTCAGGACGCTGACCTCGAACGACGGCATCTCGGAGGACAGGGTGTTCCCCGGCGGCATGCTCCACCACAACAACGTCCTACTGGCAGCCCACCAGCTCGTCAACACGGGCGGTATCTCTAGGATCGTCACTTCAGGCACATCGACAGCCAACGGCCAGATACTGGATCCGGGGATGGACGGCTGCTCGGTCGAGAGGGCGCCTTCGACAACCGGACCAGTCTACGCGATCGGCCGCTCAGGCCAGACCACCGGCCTGAACCGCGTTGACAGGCTCGACAACTCGGGCCTGATAGCCAGTGGCTTCGACGAGCTGGCGGGACTGACCAGTGGCAGGGTCGTCGAGTTCGAGTCGAATGAGACTCATGTGTGGGCAGCCCTGACCTCAAGCTCCTCCGGGTACTACGCCTCCTCGGTGCTGCAAGGGGAGTTCCTGCCCAATGGCTCCGTCCGATGGGAGTTCGGTTACAACGCCAATCAGGACATCATCAACTCCATGCAACTCGACGGGGAGGAGATCTGGCTCAGCACCGCCGGACGCGGCCTCTGGTCGATTGACATAGCCAATCGAGTCCTCTCTCCGACTCCAGCGGCACTGCATTCGCAGATGGACGGGATGATCCTTGAGGACGACGGCACGATGTATGTCGGGCTGATGGGCAGTCAGGGATCGGCTGCGGGGTTCCAGACCTTCGACACGAGTTCCCGAACATGGGGGCAAGGCAGTCTCATCGCCGGTCTGCCCAACAACATCGTACGGGGCTTCGTCGAGCACGATGACCACATCCTGGTGGCCACTTGGGGAGGAATCGGACTGTGGAACACCACAAAGGATGGCTGGGACGACCCGATTACCACAATCGATGGGCTGCCGACCCCGATTTCCGATCACCTGTTCATCATAGACACCCCGATACAGGGCAATGGCACGATACTGATAGGCGGACCAGCGGGGCTGACGGTACTGCATCAGGACAACCTCTCCGTCCTCACCACTCTAAACTTCGGCGACGGACTCGTTGGGAACACAGTGTCAGGGATCACCTATGCGGAAGCGACCTCTCGACTGGTGAACAACCCCGACGGCTCGACCACGGTCCTGCACCACGACGCCGCCCTGTTCATCTCGCACAACGGGCAAGGCTCGACCAGACCCGGAGTCGCCGCATGGGACATCGCCACGGACAGCGCCAACGGCACCTATCACATCGACATGATTCCGAGCAACGATGTCAGAGCCATAACGACCGACGACTGGGGCGTCCACATCGGCACCACCAGCGAACCTCTGGTTCACTGGAACGGCACCTCGATGGAGATGGAATCGGGCCTCGGAGCGAGGAAGATACTGTCCTGGCCGGTGTTCCAGATGGTCTCGGACGGCGAACACATCGCCGTACTGAGTCCGAGGGGCATCGATGTGGTAAGGTCAGGCGTCGACCACTCTGTGGCGGCTTCAGTGCTGCTGCCCGGGCTGTCTTCGGCCTACATAGACAACACCGGACTGTATATCGTCGGCCAAGACGGCCTGCACATCTTCGATCCGGCCGAGAGCCTCAATGAGCTAGGCAGGGGGCATCAGCGCAGGGCTGACCCCCTACTCGCGCTGTACGCCGGCAACTCATGGGACATCACCGAAACCACACATCCAGGGATGGCGACTGTGCTCATCGACGACGAGAACCCGTTAGAGATCCCGCAGGGCACCGCACAGTGGCTACCCGGAAAGCTCCCGATATTCACCGGGGCCCTCACGCTCTCAGCCTCTCAGCCGGGCGCGTGGGTGTGGGCTGAGTCACAGAGCCTGAACTACTCGGGCTCGTGGGATCTGGCATCGATGAACCCAGCCATCGAGAACGGGTTCCAAGAAGCCATCTCCAATCTCGCCCCGGGCTCCACAGTGGCTCAGGTGCACTTGCAGATGCAGACGCCTCAGAACGGCACCATTCAGGTTCGAATCACCTACGACTGGGAGCGGGTAGAGGTCCCCACCGAGATGACGTCCCTGATCGACAGGCCGAATGACGGCGGTGGCGTTCTGGAAGCCTCGTGGCTTCCAGCAGAGGACGCAGCCTGGCACGCGTACAGGCTGTATGTATGGGACTCCACGGACAATCCCGACTGGGAGCCGACCATAGAGGAGCTTTCAGAACTCTCATACATGCACATCCCATTCTGGTCGCAGACCACTGCGACTGTAATCACGGCCGACGACGGCGGCGTGCCCACAGCGCTCTCAGAAGACAGGGAGTACAGAGCCGCAATCGCCATTGAGTACCCCGACGGCTCGGTCGGGGTGCCGATGTCGTGGCCTGAAAGCGCCACTCCGACAGACGAGGTGCCATTCCCGCCCGAATGGCTCGCAGCCGAGCCGGTCTCAGGAGGCTCGGCCGGTACGGTCTACCTCGAATGGTCCGCCTGCATGGAGTACGACCCCGACCGAACAAGGATATGGGCCGTCCAGCAGCCAATCACCAGCGCTATCGCGCTCAGCGGGGGAATCGACGTGGCCTTCGCAGCCGGCAACTCAACGGCGCTCCAGCTGGAGCCCGGCAAGACGTTCTGGTTCGCTGCCGTCTGCGTCGACGAGGCGGGGCAGTTCGACGCTGCAAACGCCATCGTCGTAGGACCAGTCGTGACCGCGGGAGGCCTTGACGATGGCATCCCGCCCGCCCCGATCACCGACACCACCGCGGTCGATGCCCCCGACGACGAGGGCGGCAGAATCCTGGTGACATGGACTCCGAACGACGAGGAGGACTGCACCTTCCACACGGTCTACGCGCTGCCCGCCTCGGGATTCCAACCACCCACCACGGTCGATGGGTGGCCTGTGGCCGAGTACGTTCTTGACTGCACAACGAGCGAGGTCGTGATCGACTCGCTGGGCGACTCGCCCCTCACGAACGGGATCGTGTACTGGGTCGGCGTGGTGGCCTCCGACGATTGGGGCAACGAGAACCCCGACGACGTCCTCGTCGTCGACGCCACCCCCCTCTCCAATGTGGCAGGGGCGGGACAACCGCCTCCCCGGGTCCTCGGACTCAACGCATGGGACCACCCGGATGACGACGGCACCGCCATAGACATCATGTGGAACCGCTCGCTGGCGCCCGACTTCAGCCATTACATCATCTGGGTCTCCGAGTACCCGCTCAACGACCTGACCGAGATCTGGGCCAACTGCGGTGACGACCCCGCCTCCTGCGGCCTTATCGAGATCGACCAGAGGCAGATAGGAGGGGCCTTCCAGCTCCAGATCACGGTGACCAGCGCACTCTACGGGAACACGGTCTCGGACCTCACCTCAGAAGCGATTCGACCCTCGATACCGCTGTATGTCACCGTGACCACTCACGACATCCTGGGCAACGTGTATCTGAATGACATGGACGAGCACATGGTCCTAGTCTCGCCTCTGGACAACAGGGGGGACATCTCCCCGCCCGACAGGCTCTCGGCCCCGCTCCTCCAGGACCGCTCGCCCGACGACGGCGACGGCATGCTGGTCACGTTCCCCGAGAGCGACGCCTCGGACATAGGAGAGTACTGGATTTACGCCTCCGTCGGCGCGCCGTTCGACAGCATCGGCGGTATGGAACCCACTCTCGTGGTGGGCCGTGAGGAGCAGATGCCGATTCTCCTCGAGTTCCTTTCGGACGGCCGGGCGCTGGCGCCTTCGGTTCCGGTCTGGGTGGCGGTGGTCGCAGTCGACTCCTCGGGGAACTACTGGGACAGCAACCTGCAGGGGACCATGATCAGCCTAGTCGACGAGAACTCACTAGACCCCGGCCTCCACCTGCCTGAGATAACCGGCATCCGCGCCAACTGGAACCCCTCCGGCGACCACGTCGAGATACGCTGGGACGCGGCGAAGGACCCGCAGGTCGAATCTTACTGGG
>UINC01000672.1_pt1 | contig 13567 bp, 14 predicted proteins | sample 5385821 | NCBI WGS metagenome assembly UINC01 (sample SAMEA4666929, study PRJEB26691) | marine metagenome | isolation source: Pacific Ocean | place: Pacific Ocean | collected 2011-10-13 | reverse complement strand
AGGCTACTACTCTATGTTCGTCCTCGTCCATCACTTATCGCCTCGGGAGTCCGTCAAGCTCCATCCTCACGAGATATTCCATGAAGTGGAAAGGGGGTGCCAGCCTTGAAGATGTCAGAACGGCCACAAGGCGTCCAGCCATCCCGCCCAGTAGGCGCAGAGGAGGAGGACGATTCCCATTGCATGATACCACGTAGGGCCATCGGGCATGTCGATTGGTTCGATACCGACTGGCACGTTACCGTCAAGGGGTGCTAGCCTTGAACGATTGGTGGGCCTGCCTGGATTTGAACCAGGGTCTATTGCTCCCAAAGCAACAAGCATAGACCAGACTAACCCACAGGCCCGTATCTCAAGAGCGTTGGCCCGGTAATCAAGAACTTTGCTGGAGCCAGGACCACGTATCTGCGCCCGATCTTAGCAGTACTCCTTCCATTTCTGCCTGACCGATGAGATGCTCAGCTGTTGGCTCACTGATCTCCATCCCGAGGAGCGTGCTGTCAAGTGAGGCGATTGTCAGGGTGCCATCGGATGCCGTTGCTGACTTCATTGCGTTCAACAACTCAAAGGCGCTACCGTGAGATCCTCGTTTAGTTTGGTTGGGCTTATCATTGGTAGACCGTGCTCGACGACTCAATTGATTGGCTATCTCATCGGGCAGATTGGCCGAGGACACAGCCTCGGCGAGCTCACTCGCCTCAGCATACGCCCTGATCCTCCTTGCTGATGGTGAACCACATCTGGTGCAACTGGCCGAAACCCCTGACTTTGAGCCGAAGGAATTTCCGCAAGTGCATCGTAAGAGCAGCCACTCACCGACCATGCAACCCCTTCTATTTCGTGGTTCATGACTTTGACGATGAAATGTAGACGAAGGATTTGATGAGGGTGGCTCCCTCTGGGGTACTGTGCGAGGACGCAAGACAGTTGGATTGTCCATATCAGTCTCTCTGATTCTCCTGTCTCTGATTAGGTTCAGCATGGAGGGCTCCCTCACCACAGAGGTGTGGGCATACCTTCTGCTGACCCCGTTGCCGATGGCATTCGCATTGGCTCCTAGTTCACAGGCCGAACAAATCGAAGTCAGGAGAGTAGAGTCCTGGCGCGAAGACGACGTTGAGGGGGTCGCAAGCGAAGTCCCAGATCCGATAGAGTCTGGGTTCGACGTACCAGTGCTCTGATCATGCTAAGCGAAGCGTCTCGAGGTTTGCGGGAGCATAAGTCTGGACCTTGAACTTCTCACGCAACCCCATCCTGAATGCGTTGCAAGTCTGCGGATCGCCGTGGTGGCAGATTATTTTGCGTGGCGTCGGGCTCAATGCAGAGACATAATCCATCAATTGATTCCTGTCGGAGTGCCCGCTGAAACCATCGATTACTACCATGTTGCAACTGACATTGACCATGTAGGTCTGACCTCCGTCCATCAGGGGTACGTGTGAGTGCCCCTCTTGTAGGCGCCTACCGAGGGTACCTGAGGCTTGGTAGCCCACGAAGCAAAGTGTGTTTCCGGCATCGGGGGCCCAGTGCTTCAAGTACTCAATGATGGGCCCACCGGTCATCATACCGCTGGTTGCAAGGACGATGCAGGGGTTGGGATCGAGCAGTATGGACTCCCTGAGCTCCCTGGAGTCGACCTGCTTGAACCAAGATGAGTTGAAGGGGTTCTCCTCGCCACCCTTGAGCATCTTCTTCCTGAGATTGCGGTTCAGGAAGTCGGCATGGCTGGTGTGAATGGCGGTGGCTTCGGTAATCATGCCATCCAACCATACTGTCACTGGAGAAACCCGTCCCGACTTGAAAAGCTCGTCTAAGGCGAGCATGACCTCTTGGGAGCGGCCAACTGCAAAGACGGGACAGAATATCTTGCCATTGCGATTCAGGGTGTCGATGACAAGGTCCTGGAGCTCTTGGCTCGCCTGTTGACGAGTGGGTTGGATGCTCTGTGGGCCTCCGTAAGTGGATTCTATCACTAGGGTGTCCACCTTTGGAAATCGAACGGTAGCCGCATCGAAGAGCCACGACTTCTCGTACTTGATGTCGCCAGAGAACAACAGCCTATGCTCGGACTTGCCCTCACCGATTTGCATGTAGACGCTAGATGAGCCCAGAATGTGCCCCGCGTTCTCCAAAGTCATCTTGACATCCGGGGCTATGTCGGTCTTGTCCCCCCAATTGATGTCGACAACGTGCTTGATGCACTCTTGGATGTCTGCCTTCGAGTAGGGCGGCTCCCTGCCCTCGGCCTGTGAGACCTTGAGGTAGTCTATTTGCAGTAACGTCATCAGGTCCCTGGTTGGGGGTGTGCAGTATACAGGTCCCCTGTATCCATACCTGAACAACACAGGCAGCATTCCGATGTGGTCCACGTGCGCGTGGGTGATTACCACGGCATCGAGGTTGTCGAGTGGGAGGAGCTCGGGAGCAGAAAAGAACGGCTGCACCTCGTTCTGGTTGTTAGTGGGCTTGGCACCAACATCTACGAGGACCTTGGACTCGTTGGTGGTTACGAGGTGCATAGCCCTCCCAACTTCCCTGTAGGATCCTAGCGCAGAGACCCGCACCCAAGGCTCCCCCGGGCGCTGAGGACGGTATATCCTGGTTCCAAACTTCCTCAACAACGACTTGCGCTCGCCTGCCATCTCCTTCCTGTAGCGACGAATGTCATGTTGGGTTCGGCTCTCACGCGCGGGTGCTCTGACAACCTTCACCAACCAACCGACTTCCTCACGCAAGGAAATCACGTTGCTTCCCTTCGGACCAACCGCGGAAGCTGGGTCGTCGCATTCTAGGATGACCTCTGAAAGAGCTGGGTCGAGCCAAATATTCCTGATCTCTGCTTCAGGTGGCATAATTCTGTTAACTGCATCATGCACCTCGACTTCTGAAGAAAGCATGTCGGGATGGGGACGTACCACTATTCGTCTCTTAATCGACTTAGCTATGCGCACTGTGAGGCTGTTGCTGCGGTCTGCAAAGGCGTTAGGCTGATCGGTGATAATAGCAATCGAACCTGCTTCCAAGTCGACTTCGTAGTCGATACCCTTCGGTACCAGTCCTGCGATCTTCTTCTTGATATCTGGTAGTGACAAACGCAATCTTGCACTTCCTGTTGTCATCCGCGGAGGCACTCCAATTCAAGGAGGCACTAAGGCCGGGATTATGTTCAGAGGTTAGAGAGGAGTTCGGTGACTTCCTCTTCGGAGAGCAAGCTGAAGCCTGCCTCCTGGGTGATGAAAGCGAGGTCCATACCATTGCCGCTTGCAGCATCTCGCTGTGCCGATGCTAGCAACGACTTGGCTGCAAGAGCGAGTGCCTCGTCCCTCGACATGCCAGTCTCGAATTGGTCTTCAAGCACACCGTACATGAAAGGGCTGCCTGACCCAGTAGCGCAGTATACATCAGGAATCGAACCCCCTGCAGAGTCGATACTGTAGACGCTTGGTCCTGAGGCATCGACGCCCACGATGAGGAGTTGGACATAATGGGGGCGTCCTGAGAGGATGTTAGCAGTGAGGGTTGCTGCGCCCTTGACCGTCATTGTCTGGTCGCGCTTGAGCTCATAGAGTCGCAGCTCCGCAGCGAGGGTTCGAGACAGTGACTGCGCATGGCCTACTAAGCCTGCGGTAGTCAAAGCAACGTTCTCGGAGATTCGAAACAGCTTCTGAACAGACTTGTTGGCAATGAAATGACCCATGGTTGCTCTGTGGTCGGCTCCAACAACTACACCGCCGTTGTAGGTGATGCCGACCGTACTAGTACCTGTCTTGATGACGTCAGTGGTAGCGTCCATGAGAATCACCGGAGAGGAGGCCGAACGGTAACAACTCAAATTCGACCCCTTATCAATGCGACGGGAGGGAGTCCTGTGTCTGCAATGAATAGTCAATGAGACCTATTCCCCCGACATGCAGCAGAAGGTATCAAGGGACGAGCGGAGCTCCCTGAGTCATGAACACCAGTGAAGGTGGTCCGAAGTGGGTCGACATGCCCAGTATGTCCAAGATGTCTCTGGGTGGCATCGAGGCAGGGGAGGACTACCACGATCTGGGGATGAAATACCCCGATGCACCAGTTCCGAGGGGACTCGGGGACGTTATCGTCCATAGGGCCATCCTTGAGGACATCACCGGCGTGAGCACCTTGATGGATTGGATCTCCGAAGGCGCCCTAGTGGTTGTGGAGATGACTGGCCTTCTCGAAAGGGACATGGAACTGAACTTAGCTGTGAACAAGATTCAGGATTTCGTGGAACGAGACCTCAATGGCCAAGTGGTCAGATTGGGCCAATCAAGACTTCTCTTACTCCCCCCGGTGTTCGAGAGCGCTAAGGTCGATTAATCGAACGAGTGATCGCATGGAGAGCAGTGTCGAACAGCCATGCCCCTTGTGCCATTCGGAAGACGGGTTGACGATGTTGACCCTAAGCACAGAAATTCCATACTTCGGGGAGCACACCCAAATCACCCTAATCTGCGACTCGTGCGGATGGAAACACACCGACTTCATACCATCAGAGGGCCTTAAGCCCGGTGCTTGGACCCTCGCTCTGGACTCGGAGGAGAATCTGGCTGCGAGGGTGGTCAGGTCCTCCTCTTGCACCATCAGAATTACCGGCTTGGATTTGGAGGTCTCCCCAGGAAGCTCATCGAGCGGCTTCATCTCCAACGTCGAGGGTGTGATCAAACGATTTGAGGATGCCATCGGCATTGTACTGAAGGGCCCTGACGGTGAGATAGACGACGTTAGGGGTAGTGCGAACGATCTTTTAGAGAAGCTAGAGAGGATCAAGAGCGGTGACTCGAGCTCTAAGATAGAGCTTCTCGATCCTCGTGGAAGGAGCCAGATCCTACACGTAAATGCAGTTTCTCGAGACCTCACGGAAGATGAGTCCGCCACGCTTCAGGTCGGCTACGACCTGCCATACATGGGGTAGTGTCCTATCTGGCGTCCGGAGCGAGGAACTCATCAAGTCGTCCTTCCCATTGATCCCGTTTTTCCTTCAAATCCGATAGCCACTCTGTAGCCCCGTCAATGCAGATCTGCTTAATTTCACCAGCAAGCAGTCTGCCACTCTCGTAATCCTTGCGGATGTCGTCGAGGACGGTGTCGTCGCGCTCGAAGAAATACTGGAGATACTGGAAGGCGACATCTTTCGAGCAGTCCCCACCCAACATTCGATGCTCCTCAACGGTAGGTTGGCCACCGCTGTGAGCACGCATGACCTTCTTGCTCATCTGCTCTATCTCATCGTCCATGAAGATGGTCGTCTCTGGTTTGGAAGAGGACATCTTGTCGCCTGTCATGCCAACGGCAAAACGGTGGTAAGTGGAGCAAGGTGGCATGAGCCCCAATCCTCCCATCTCACGTTCGAGGGCGAGTAGGACCATTCGAATAGACGACCTGTCGGAGAGTGTGGCCCCGGGTATCTCGATAGTGCCGTGCTTGTGATTTAGCAACAAGTCAGAGAATCCCAAGTTCGACAAAACAGGCTCAATCCTATCGAAGACACTGGCTCTGACTCCCACATCGAGCTTGCCATCGGGAAGGATTCCCAGATTGGATGCATTGTCCTCTTGGACAGAAAGGGCAACGGTCATGCCACCGCCCTTGCGTGCATTGACATTGAACCAATTAGTCTTCTGCGTAATGCCCCTAGTTAGTCTGAGATGGGGGTCTTGGTCGATTCCAACAGGAACTACGATAGGACGCAATCCCCCAAACTCATCGAGCTGGGGATGGATAATGTCACCGGCTTGAACCAGCGGTGCCTGAACGTGTGCTAGGTTGGTCTCTCCGCTGAACCCGTAAATCGCCTCGAACTCAGAGAGGTTGGTTCTGCGACCCATGGTGAATGCGAGTCTCTGGACCTCAGGTCGAGTACTCTGGAAGTACACGTTCGTGGTGTCTGGATTCAGGCCAAGTGCCGCGTAGTTGTGGACGTATTCGCTAATAGCAGTCTGGCGGCCCTCCGAGAGCGGTGTGCCCCTCGTGGCAAGGGCTTCGAGGTCAGCCACGGTCACAGTGATGTCCGCGCCCTGCTCTTGGAACCAACGGACTTGGTCGATGACCATGCTATGTCCTAGATGCATTCGACCACTGGGCATCAGCCCTGTGAGCACGCCGAAGGGATCAGACCTCTGGATGCATCCCACCACCACATCCAGGTCCCTATGTGCGAACACGATTCCTCGTCGATGCAGCATCCCGGGGTTGGGCAACGATGAAGGGTCTACGGTCTCCAATCCGAACTGCTCGATTATCCGGGCGTAGTCGGTGGATTGGTCAGATGACCAAGGATCTATGCGATCCCCATTAACCATGTTCTTCCGCCAACGAAGCACGCAATCAAGGCATCGCTAGATTTCAACTCCAGAGTGTTAGACCGTTAGACCGAATAGTATGGCCGACTTCGCCAAGACGTGGCCGTCATTCACTGCTTCGGTGTTGGACTAGTGGGGTCTTACGTCGCGAAGCGCCTAGTAGAATTCGGTCATGAAGTACATGCATACGACCCGCAACCGCATCGAGTTCTGGGCATACCAGGCATCGAAGTCCACCATCTTGAACCTAGTGATGATCCGATTGACCTCTTGGTCCATCGTCACATATACGAGGACGACTGCGCCGTAGATCCAGGCCGGGATCTCGTTGTGAACATGCTGCCGGGTTCTATCGGGCACGCCAGCACGACCATCCTAGCCGAATACCCTTGGAGAACGGTCGACCTCAGCTTCAGCCGATTCACCCCAGATCGAGATGATGGAAAGGCTAGGGAATACGGGGCATCCATATTGTGGGATGTCGGTATAGCACCCGGACTTTCGAATATGCTACTCTCTGAAGCATACAGGGAGATGGGGCCCCTACTCAAGGGGGAGGTTCGAGTAGGAGGAAACCCCACGGGTCCGACGCGGGGATGGAATTACATGGCACCATTCTCACCAATGGACGTTATTGCCGAATACACGCGTCCCGCTAGAGTGATTAGGGACTCTGAGCAGGTAACTCTTCCAGCGCTTTCTGAGAGGCACATGATCCAAGTTCCAGAAAAAGGGGAAATGGAAGCCTTTCTTACGGACGGATTACGAAGTGTGTTGCGCTCAATTCCAGCAGTAGAGATGTCGGAGTACACAATCAGGTGGCCTGGTCACATTCAGAGATTCATCGATGAAAGAGACGCTGGGACATTGAATGAGGAGGCCTTGGCAATTGAATGGCAGTATGACCACAAGATGCCAGAGTTCACCTGGATGGAAGTATGCGCAGAAAATCATGATGGAACCACGATGGCTTGGAAGGTGCAGGATCACGGAGGGGACGACGGTCACTCGATGGCTAGGTGCACCGGGTTGGTCACGTTGTGCTGCATTGAGGAGTGGTTGAACGATCCGGAAATGCTTCCTCCCGGCGTTCATGCCCCGGAAACTTTGTCATCGGAGGCGATAGCTAGAATCCTTGCGAAATTGGTAGATGAGGGGGTCGAGATAGAGGGGCCCACCATTACTGGGCCGGTGGGGTGATAGAACCCATCTTGTCCTTGTTCACCAAATACCGGACCGCTATCGGCACTGCCATCATAACGCTGATGGCCAAGACGGGAATCAGCCACCCAACCTCCTCGGAACTAGGGCGTTCTACGAGCCACGTGAATCGCAACTCAGAATTCTGGAAGTCAGAAGACCAATAGAACAGATTGGTGGTGTGGTACCCAACCACTGTAACGGAATGATGCAGCCCGTTGAAGGTGGGCAACGGCGTTTCAATGAGTGCACCAATCTCGTCTGACAACTCAATTGTGACTATCTGCCCTGGTGATAGGGTCAGAAGGATTCCTCCTGGGAGTGGCCTCCATCCGACTTGCAGGTGACGCATATCGGGGTCAAGATCGGGGAATGGGGAGGAACCATCCGTCACGCTAAGAGGCGATTCTACGAAACCGAGCATAATCGAGCCTGGAACGGACCAACTACCGGAGTCATCCAGACTGGCGATGATGGTTGAGCCCTCCATCGTAACGTCGATTCTTTGGCCCGCCAGAGAGTGGTGATGCCACTCCCCCCATGTGGTGAACCAAACATCTTGTTGCTCTAGCCACAAGATCATGTCTTTATCCTCCCTCACTTTTAAATCGTGAATTCTCGCCATCCATTGGATGCTGACCATACTGTTCTGTTCAACGGACTCCAACAGAGACCAATCAGCCAGGGTCTTCTCGAGAGTACCCCCGTTGCTCTCGAAGAAAGCAAGCACATCAGTACCACCGACCGAGCCATCTCCGACTATCTCGAACCCGGCATCGATAAGGGCAGCCGACGTGTATGGTTCCAAATCTATGCCGCTCAGGCCGAACGATATAGGATTCGGTCCCCAGCGTGACGCCTCTGTTAGGTTAGTCAGATAGTCGCGGCAAGCCCCTATGGTCCACGATTCCTCGTCTATGCCAAGACCCTCGTAGCCATGGCAACCGAACTCATCCCCAAGGGCTAGGCGCTCGGGCCCGATTACATTGGAGAGCCAGTTGTCGGTTTCCCATTCGCCGACAACCGGTGAGGAAATCATAGAGAGCAGGAGCATCGTAACTAGAATGGCTCCAATAGGCTTCCTAGCCACGGCCTACCGTGTTACCGATGGCATTTCACTACTTGCCATGAATCGACAAACTATGAAATGGGGGCCCACTAGTCACGTCCATGGTGAAGCTGTCAGGGTCGTCATTAGAGGCAATCTCCGAGAGCGCGGGGCTCGAAGGAACCGGGGAGCCTTTCAAGACCCCGATATTGTACAAGTTCTGCGAGGCCTTCGTCCCGGTCCTCCTCAGGAGCGTCACTAACGTCCATTACCGGGGTTTGGAGAAGATCCCCCGAGAAGGTGCAGCCATCTTCTCAGGCAACCACCTATCCAACCTCGATCCCTTCATCAAAATCATAGCAGCCCAGAGGCCCATACACTACCTCGCCAAGGAAGCCCACTTCCAACGGCAGCCCCATCGCTTCGTGATGATTAGCACTGGCCAGATTGAGACCTTCAGGGAGACTGGGGGCAAGGATGCATTGGCCAGGGCCGTGGACGTACTAGGTTCGGGTGGCTGCTTGGGGATCTTTCCTGAAGGCACCCGATCGAGGAAGCCCAATCCCCCGTTCTTGCAAAAGGGCAAAACCGGGGTGGCTCGCCTTGCTGCTAGGTTCCCAAATATCCCAATCGTTCCCATGACTATCATAGGATCGAGGAACTTCATGCCTCCTGGTTCCAAGTTACCAAGGCCATGGAAGAGGGTCGATGTGATCGTGGATCACCCCATCACCTTCGCAGATTGGGCTGCTCATTCAGACGGGGGGGGGTTGAACGACGATGACGTTGCTTCTATGACTAGGCTGTCAGACGAGGCTAGGAATGAAGCCATGAGACGACTCTACCGTGGATTCACTGACCAGATTATTGAGACCATGAGGCAAAGAGGTGCTCCCTAGGGCATCGCATCCTTGAAGGACTACCGACGCACATGTCGGTAGGCATATGGAGCAATATCTGGATTTTCTGCGTCGAATCCTCGCGGATGGCGAGGAGAAGGGTGACCGCACTGGCACCGGAACCATCTCGGTGTTCGGTCACCAAATGCGCTTTGATCTATCTGATAGACTTCCCGTCGTAACCACGAAGAGGGTGCACTGGCCCAGCGTCATCCACGAGCTGCTGTGGTTCCTCTCGGGAGACACCAACGTAAGCTATCTGCAGGACAACAAGGTCAGGATCTGGAACGAATGGGTCGATGAGAAGGGCGAACTCGGGCCCGTCTACGGCAAGCAGTGGCGAAAGTGGGAGGCCGATGACGGACGGGTAATCGACCAGATTGAAGTCGCAATCAACCAGATTCGCGGCAACCCCAACAGCCGTAGAATCATCGTGTCCGCATGGAACGTTGGCGAACTGGAGGAGATGGCGCTGATGCCTTGCCACGCCTTCTTCCAGTTCTACGTCAACGACGGGAGGCTCTCTTGCCAGTTGTACCAACGTAGCGCCGATGCCTTTCTCGGAGTGCCATTCAACATCTCCTCCTACAGCTTGCTTACCTGCATGATGGCGCAGGTCTGCGACCTCGAGCCTGGGGAGTTCATCTGGACCGGGGGAGATTGCCACCTCTATCTCAACCACCTCGAGCAGGCGAGGCTGCAAGTCTCCCGGGAGCCCCTCGAGCTTCCCACACTCAAGCTTGACCCCTCTGTGAAATCCATTGACGACTTCAGTTTCGAGCACATCGAAATTGGAGATTACAACCACCACCCTCACATTTCCGCTCCCATATCCATCTGAGGTGATCCTATGAGGATGGCGATGATAGTGGCAATGGATGAGGATGGATGCATAGGAAAAAGTAACGGATTGCCATGGAGGCTGGCCGCCGACATGGCTCGGTTCAAGCGCTTGACCGAAGGAGACGGATTCAATGCAGTGATAATGGGGAGGAAGACATGGGACTCTTTGCCCGACGTATTTCGCCCCCTGCCAGAACGACTGAACATAGTGATGTCACGCCACACTGACTGGGCCAACGAAGAAGCCGAGACTGCTCTCTATCCCGGACGGGCTATCGAGATTGCTTATGCAGATGGGTGCGAGGAGTGCTGGGTCATTGGCGGGGCGCAAATCTACAGTATGTACCTAGATAGGGTAGATGAGATTCACGTCACCACCGTGCAAACCACCGGCAGCGGTGAAGTCGGCTTCCCCGAATGGGACAGGAGCGGTTGGACCGAGGAGGTCATCGAAAGCCTAGATACGGATGAAGACAACGAGCACTCGACTAGGTATTCGGTTTGGACTAGGGGCCCCATTGAAACCCCGGGTGATTAAGCCCTAGAATCTGCTTTCCTTAGTTTGTTACGAGAACGGGATTTGCGATTCCTTTTCCCTTTTCGACGGCCATGTTGGGGTCCAGAGCTATGGTATCTAGAACTGGACTGTGACCTTTTCCGAACTCCTCTAGTCCTCTTGTTATGCTTTCGTGAGCCTCTGGAATTGCTACGTCTTTCTGATTCAATTGGAGGAGTTAGAACAAATTCTCTTTCCTCCAATATTTCCACCTTAGGATCGGTGAATTTACACTTTATCCCTGCCTCATTCTGAATTCTTCGGTACCGTCTCTGTTGGGATCTTTGAACCAAAGAGACAACGGTTCCAGTCGAACCTGCTCGCGCGGTTCTCCCACTTCGATGCTTGTACGCCTTGCCATTTTCAGGCGGATCGAAATTTATCACACACCCGATGTCGCTTACGTCTATTCCACGCGAAGCGACGTCGGTTGCAATCAGGACCCTCGCACGACCGCCACTGAACTTCTGCATTGACCTGTCTCTCTGTCCCTGATTCATGCCCCCGTGAAGAGTGGTGAATGATGAGCCAATAACCTTCATCTCATCCCCTAGTCTATTCACTCCGGCCCTAGTTCTACAGAATATTATGCTTCGACCGCATTTCTCAGTAATGTAGGACGAAATATCCGCCTTTGAGCGCGAGTTGGTTTTCCAGAATAGGTGTTGCATGCTTTCAATGCTCACTTCCTCAGGTCCAATCTCGATTTTGACTGGATTGTTCTGATATGATTTGACAATCTCAGCAACGTCATTATCCAGAGTTGCGCTGAATAATATTGTCTGGCGGTTTGAACGACACTTGTCGATTATCGAGCAGACTGGTTCCATGAAGCCCATGTCTGCCATCCGATCGGCCTCATCAAGGACGACAATGTCTACATCATCGAGATGAAGTGCACCCCTATCTAGTAAATCGAGTAGCCTGCCGGGGCAGGCGACTAAGATTTCGACACCGCGCTTCAGTGATCTCAATTGCCCCCCGTATGGAGTACCCCCGTAGATAGACAGGACGCCCAAGCCCACTGATCTAGCAAGAGGTTCCAGAACATTTCGGATTTGCTCGGCTAATTCTCTTGTTGGAGTGAGAATCAAGGATGTCGGACGTTTTGGTTTGGCTTCAGCGGTCCTTGCAATCAGTGGCAAACCGAATGCCAGGGTCTTCCCTGATCCAGTTGGGGCCCTGCAGCATACATCCCTCCCAAGAATCGCATCTGGAATTGCTTCGCACTGGACTTCGAATGGCTCGATTATTCCCTTGGTTCGCAATTCTTCGACTAAATGGTAATCGATTCCTAAATCTGAAAAACGGACCAAGCTATGCCTCTTTTGGGTCGCGCCTGACATCCCTATTTAGTTTAGCAAGTAGAGAAACGCCGTTAACAATATGCGATGCACAGTTTTCGATTGATTCGGCAGCGATTCATAGGCCCTCAGAGAAACGTATGCGTACTACTGAGACCCTCATGAATGCATGGGGGACCCTCCGGAAAGTGAGGATGATTGGAAAGCCAAAATCAGAGATTCCCTCTCGCATTGGGGGGGCGGGGGTCTAGTTGGACTACTCCTCGTCTTCGCGCTCGTGTACTACTTCGTAGGATGAATGGGTTCGGAAATGCTCAATACTCAAACACACAAGTCAGCATCATGGATTCCAGTGAGTCGGGTTTCCCAGCGAAGCTTGTCACTGCGTTGGATGCCATCGGCAACACGCCGATCGTCAAACTCCAGAAAATCGTTCCCGAGGGCTGTGCTGACGTATATGTGAAGCTAGAGTCATTCAACCCTACTGGGTCAAAGAAGGACAGAATGGCCCTCTCCATGATAAAGGGCGCAGAGAGGAGAGGGGAGCTCCGCCCTGGAATGACGGTGGTCGAATATAGTGGTGGCAGCACGGGCTCCTCACTCGCTTTCATCTGCGCTGTCAAGGGCTACCATTTCCACGTCATCTCGGCGGATCCCTTCGGTAGGGAGAAGCTCGACACGATGAGTGCATTCGGAGCTAATCTCGAGGTCATGGAGAGTCCCGAAGGGGAGATTACAGCCGAGGTGGTACGAGGGATGATTGCCCGTGCAGCCGAATTGGCCGAGGACGAGGATTACTTCTTCACTGACCAACTAAACAATGACGACGTCATCCTCGGATTCGAGGGGATGGGGGACGAGATTATCGAGCAGATTGGTCGACCCATAGATGCCTTCTGCGATTCAGTAGGCACCGCCGGATCACTTCTAGGAGTCAGGAGGGCATTCCACAAAGCGGGTCAGAACACGAAGATAGTCGCCCTCGAACCCGCATCCTCCCCAATAATGACCGAGGGGCGAAAGGGGGGGCACAAGGTCGAGGGCATTGGGCTCGGATTCATCGTGCCTCATCTAGAGGGCAAGCCCTACGATGAGGCACGAGCCATAGAAGAGAGCGTGGCGCGTGAGACGGCAGTTCGTCTAGCTCGCGAGGAGGGTATCTTCGCCGGCACATCGAGTGGGATGAATGTGGCGGGTGCCCTCGAACTGGCCGCCGAACTGGGCCCGGGCAAGACTGTCGTGGCGATTGCCGTCGATACAGGTTTGAAGTATCTCTCGGAAGGTTTGTTCTCTTAGCGAACTCTCGTGAGCAACATACCGTTCAAGTCCTGCACCCCCTTCGGGATTCATGAGCGATCGGAAAACTAAGCGCGAGGCCACAGAGGCAAGGGCCC
>UINC01000671.1_pt1 | contig 13570 bp, 7 predicted proteins | sample 5385821 | NCBI WGS metagenome assembly UINC01 (sample SAMEA4666929, study PRJEB26691) | marine metagenome | isolation source: Pacific Ocean | place: Pacific Ocean | collected 2011-10-13 | reverse complement strand
ATGGCGGAAACTACATGCACAACTTTTACTTCCCGCCGGCACCCAGTTCCACACCATGGGCGCCGAGCTGGGCGCCAGACGGAAACTCAATTGCCGTCTCGATGAGCGGATCGATCTGGCGGGTGGACCCCAACCGTGGTACCGCGAACGAGCTGACCTACAGCGCTGACGCGTACCATTCCTCTCCGGACTGGTCGCCCGACGGCCGGTGGATTGTCTACACCGCCGATTACGACGGAGAGCGCGTCCAACTTGAACTGCTGGACGTGTTAACCGGAGAGAGCCGTGCGCTGACCGACGACGAGCACATCTACAGCGACCCCGTGTTCTCGCCTGATGGCACCAAGATCGCGTACGTTTCAACGCGCCCGAACGGCTACTTCAACGTCTCGGTTCGACCCGTCGACCAAGGCCAATGGGCCGGAGACGAAATGCCCGTTACCGTGGACAACGATTTCGGGAACAACCGGCTGTATTTCGGTCCGTGGGACATGCACACCGCGCCAACCTGGCTCCCCGATAACGACGAACTCCTACTTGTCTCGAACCGAGAGGTCCCACTCGGTTCCGGTAACGCCCTGCGGATCCCAGTGCGAGAAAACGGCATCCGCGCCGCCACGACCGTGCTGCGCGAGCAGACCTTGTATCGAACTCGTCCCGACGTAGCAAGCGACGGAAAACGGTTTGTCTATTCGTCAACCCGCGGCGCCGCCGACCAGTTCAACAACCTGTATCTACAGCCAACCGTCGGTGGCGAACCTTACAAACTGACCTTCTTTGAACACGATGCGTTTCATCCCCGGTGGTCACCTGACGACGAGTGGATCGCGTTCATCCACAACGAAGGCGGATTACCCCAGCTCGCGCTGCTCGAAACTCACGGCGGAGAGATCCGTCGGATAGAGATTGCTGAGCGCCACTGGAAGAGGCCGATGGGGACCCTGTCGGTCAACACGATCGATGCTGCCACCAACGGGCAAACCGGATCACGGGTCCACTTGCTTGCATCAGACGGAAAGTTCTACACACCTGACGACGCCTATGCACGGATCAGTGGCCAGGGAGACCACCTGTTCCACACCACGGGCGCGTTCGCCGTTGACCTTCCAGTTGGACAGGTCGAACTCACGGTCGTGAAAGGCTTTGAGTTCTACCCGCAACTCGTGACGGCCGAGGTCACGGCTGGGGCAACGACGGAGGTCACCGTTCGGCTCCAGCGTATGACCGACATGGCGGCCGTCGGCTGGTACAGTGCCTCAACCCACGTTCACTCGAACTACGGGGGAAACCTGCACAACTCTCTCGAGAACCTGATCATGATGTCCGAGGCAGAAGACCAGGACCTCGTACTCGAACAGGTAGCCAACAAGGACAACCGAATTCTCGACTATCAGTACTTCGAACCCGGCGGTCAACCGCACTCGGCGTCCACTCCGGACCGGCTGGTCGTAGTGGGCCAGGAATACCGTCCCCCGTTCTACGGACACGTCTTCATGTTCGGCATGCGAGACCACCTTCTTTCACCGTTCACCATGGGGTATGAAGGAACTGCGCTTGAGAGTCTGTACCCCAGCAACACGGATATGTTCCGAAAGGCTAAGGCACAGGGCGCGACGGTTGGCTACGTGCACGCTTTCTCGGGTGAGAATGACCCAATCGATCGCGGACTCGGCGGGGGCAAGGGCTTCATGGTGGATGCCGCGCTCGGCACAACCGACGCCGTCGAGTGGTCTGACTCGGCGCGGGCCGGTTTCTTTCCCCTCTACGCAGTATGGAACAACGGACTCCGGGTCACCGCAACCGGGGGTGAGGATTCGATCAGCAATCTCCATCGGTCGAAGCTCGTCGGTTCGGTCCGCACCTACGTCCATACCGGAGCGGCCGGGCTGGATATGCACGCCTGGTTCGAGGGGCTGAAGAGGGGGCGGGCATTCGTTTCGTCTGGCCCGTTGATTGAATTGACGATCAACGACCGTCTCCCAGGCGAAGAGGTAACCCTCCCGGACACCGGAGGTACCGTTGAGGTCGTCGGTCGAGTTCAATCGGTGACCGATCTCGACCGTATTTTTCTCGTGTGCAACGGCGAAACGATGAATGAGGTACCGGTCATGGGCGACCGACGCGGCGGTACTCTCAGGGTGAGACACCGTGTCACGCGCAGCAGCTGGTGCCATCTCCGAGTGGAGGGAGCTGCCGCCGACCGGTTTCCCATGGACGTTACCTATGTCCAGGCGTTCACCAACCCAATTTGGATCCAAGTGGGCGACCGGCCAATCCGAAATGCGGAAGCGGCTAACTATGCCCTGCGCTGGATCGACACGCTGCAGGAAATGGCCGATATGTGGCCCGGCTGGCGCACTGAGACGGAGCGCGCGCACGTGTTCGCGCAGTTCGACGAGGCACGAGACGTGTATCGCCAGTTCATAGCCGAGGCCAGCCGGTAACAGGGCAGCAAGGAGCTCCCATCCAGGTCTTCGGCAAAACCAGCGGCCTCAAATCCAGTCAGGTTCGCCAGCTGGAACGCCTGTTCCGGCGGCGCGTACCCGCTGACCGGTTACTGACCCACGACCTCGCCCGCCGGCTGACCGAAATCAGCCGCGAGACCCGACGTCAGGTTGGCGTTTTGGTCGACCGCCGGGGCGCGGTCCAACATGTCATGGTCGGCGATGCCCACTCGATCACACTGCCAGACTGGGGGCGTCTGCGCGCAGGCCGGGGCCGCTTGCGTGGGCTACGTTGTCTCCACACGCACCTTCTCGCCGAGGGACTGACCAGGGACGACATGACCGACCTAGCCCTCCTCCGCCTCGACGCGATGGTCACCATCGGCACTGATGACGCGGGCCTCCCCACACACGCTCACACCGCGGTACTCACACCCGCCAACGACGAAAATCACGGTGTCGAGCTCCTACCTCCCCAACCGCCGGCCCAGATTGAATTCGATTTCCAAGCCTGGATCTACGAGATTGAGGCTGCACTCTCGCGCTCGGTCGGAACGCGGGGAACAGGAGAGCGCGAACGGGCGATTCTTGTCTCAGTCACCGCGGGTCGTAACCCCGACACCCTAGAGACCCATATCGTTGAGCTGCGCGAGTTGGCTCGCTCGGCTGGTGTCGAGATCATTGACGTCGTTACCCAGCACCGTCCGCGGGTCGATCCAAAAACGGTACTCGGGTCCGGAAAACTGCAAGACTTAGTGATCCGCGCATTTCAAACGGACGTAGACCTCGTCATCGTCGACCAAAACCTGACTCCCACCCAAGCGAGAAACTTGGGTGAACGCATAGAACTGCGGGTCATCGACCGCACCCAGCTCATCCTCGACATTTTCGCGCAACACGCGACGACCAGAGACGGCAAGCTTCAAGTCGAACTGGCACAGCTTAAGTACCTCCTGCCGCGTCTAGCTCAACGGGCTGAGGTTTCGCTTTCCCGTCTGGCCGGTGGGATTGGTGGTCGCGGCCCTGGCGAGACCAAGCTCGAAATCGATCGCCGCCGCACGCGAGATCGTGTGACCTGGCTCGAACGTGAACTCGGGAAGCTGGGCAAGCAGCGAGAAAACCGACGGCAGCGGCGTGGACGCCGCGACGTGCCAGTCCTTTCCATCGTCGGTTACACCAACGCAGGCAAGAGCACGTTGCTTCGAGCGCTAACAAAGACTGACGTGTACGTGGCGGGTCAGATGTTCGCGACGCTGGATCCTGTCTCGCGTCGTTTGCGCTTCCCTCGAGATCGAGAGGTCATCATCACCGACACAGTCGGATTCATCCGCGACCTGCCGCCGGACCTCGTAACGGCGTTTCGCGCCACGCTCGAGGAACTTTCCGACGCCTCGGTGCTCCTTCACGTGGTTGATGTCTCGGCCCCCGATTACGAACGACGCATCGAAGCCGTCCGCGGCGTCCTAAGAGAGCTCCGTATCCCGGCGCCCGAGCTTGTGGTTTTCAATCAGATGGACAAGGTGCCACCAGAAGAGAGCCAGGCGCTAGCGCACCGCCACGGTGGTGTATCAGTCTCGGCACTGAAGCGAACCGGGCTACATGGGTTGCTCGAACGAGTTGAACAGACGCTCTGGAATGGTGCCAACGCCCAGCGTGAACCAAACACCGATCGCGACCAACCAAAACACGAAGGGGATTCTCGATGGGTCCAGAGCCAGAACAGACACCGAACTCGGTCAGGCGCTCAACGTAACCGCCGTCCGCGTCAACAACCGAGCAATATTGTTCGTCGCTGAGAACTAGTCATTGCCTGCTTAATTACTATCCATCAGTAAATTCCAATGTTCTCCGGCCCGGTCGAGAATGGACCGCAGGTCTGCCTCGAGCAGGTACCGCTGGGCGATGAGCTCACGCCCAGCAGCCTCAACCTGCGTGAGAAAATCGTCACGTGACGAATAACGTTCCTCAATCGATTGGCGCGGATCATTCGTTCGTTCCCGCTGTGCTCGGGTGGGGGGAAAGGGAATGTACGATCCCGCCAAAGCCACCAACGTGTTGGGATCACCGTTGTCAGCATTCGTAAAGTTCCAGCCGGTGTAGGTGGCAAGCGGGACGGCAACCTCTGGGTGTCGAATGCCTGCCACTTCGTTGCCATCCACATCGACTTGGGGAATGAACATCGGCAACTCAACCCCACCTCCACCGTTACCTTCTAACCACGGATTCACCGTCCGAGTGCCACCCGTTCGATCAGCTGGAGAGCGGACGTCGGGTATCGCGGGAAACTGGATGGCGATCGGCGCGACCAGATTCCGATCGGTGAACGTGGGGTGCCGGCTGGGCGGCGGCGTCCTTCCATCCACAACCCATTCCGTTAGCGAGGTCAGCAGCGCGCGCATGTTCCACCAATAGTCAGTGGGATTCCCCATCTCCTGCCGGTTCCCCGCAGGAGGCGGGGGAAACGGACCCGGTCCATGCTGGGTTCCAGCGAGAAAATAGAAACGCACGTTGTCCTGCAGAGTGAGGTCCTCGGTGCCATCGGGCGTCGAATGCACCAGCGTCGCCACCCGACCGCCTCCCCAATACTCGACCCCAGTGTTTGTATAGAAAACAAGCGGCTGGTTCTCTCGGCTGCGGTCGTTCCCGAGCGTCCCATCGATGGCACCCGTCACTGGGTCACGCAGCGCAGCATCGGCAAACGGAAACGACGTGGCGTCGAACATGCCCAACGAAATCGGCTCGGCGCCGGGCTGATTGAGATCCAGACGTGAGGCTCCAGCAATATGGGGAATCATTCCATCAAAGACCTTGCGTCCCGAGGTGTCCGAATTAAACCCGAGATAGAGAAACGTCCGCAGGAAGCGCCCGCTCTGCGATGATCCGAACGAGAGTGTGTGCTGGGCGCTGACTGTGGCCTCAGAGTCGTACTTGATCCACGACGTCGTATCACGCACGGCGGCGAACCCAAGTCCCCCGACAGGAAAACCGTCGACCGAGGGCACGTCGAAGCGCATCGGGCGACCCTCCGGAACGTCAAATTCCCAACCAACCCATACGACCGTGTAACCTTCGTTCATCAGGAACCCGTCACCGTAAGGTCCATTGCCCCCACGGTTGAAACCAAGTGCGGTGAGACGACCCCGGTTCGCAATGTCGACCAGCGCCACGCCGTTCCCGAGCCGTCTGTTAGTCGGCGCAAGAATCCTAAGGTCAGCTGTGGCTTCAACCAGACCATCTCCGTTCCGTGGCGCACGGTCGAGGTTCACGATCGCGTGATTTCCTGGCTGATCGGGGTCGAACCCGAACGTGATTCTGCCCACAAGCTCCTCGTAGGAACCAACGTCACCAAAGACCTGTCCCTCCTCGATAAGATTACGCTCGACAATTTCGACCGATAGAACATCGGCACTGACTGCGGGCGCACACAAGACCGCGGCGAGGAGCGCCAGAACGAAACTCCGGGATGTAGAAGTCATTGGGAATGGTCCTTTTCAGTGTTGCGTATGGGGTTGAAGCTCCGCTAGACAGTTTATACCGACGCTCCAGTCGGACGCGCTGCACGCACCGACCCCGCGAGACCGCACAGTAGCCGCGAACGCTGGCGAGCTACCTGGGGGCCTGAGACGGATTTCAGAAGCTTCCGTGTCGTGCGCGAGACACGATGATAGCGACGGGCCCGCGTCAGTCCTGATCACGATGAATCTCATTCATGAACGAGCGCACGAGACCACTAAGTTCGTCAACAGCCATCAGAAAGGAATCGTGCCCATGAGGGGAATCAATGATCTCCAAGCGCGCGTCAGACAGATGCCGTGCCAACTCTTCTTGTTCAGTAAGTGGGTAAAGCACGTCACTCGTGACGCCGATCACCAAAGCCGGCTGCTTGATCGCGGCGAGCACATCTCGATAATCCCCGCGGTCCCTACCGACGTCGTGCGAATCCATCGCTTCGGTTAGCCGGATGTAAGTATTGGCGTCGAAGCGCATCGCCAGTTTCTCACCCTGATAACGCAGGTAGCGTTCCACCTCGAACTCCTGCCCATCGTGACGAACGCGATCGAAGCGCTGGGCGAAACTTTCCCGACTGCGGTAACTAATCAGCGCCATCATCCGGGCCGACGCCAGACCAGTAGTTGGTCCGGCACCTAGTTGGTAATGGCCATCGTCGAAATCCTGATCGGCGCGTATTGCCTGGCGCTGCGCTTCGCTGATGCCCACGCACCACGCCGAATGACGAGCCGACACGCAAACGGGAACGATTGCCTGCACGCGATCGGGATAAAGCAAAGGCCACTCCAGCACTTGCATACCCCCCATGGAACCGCCGATAGCCAACTGCACGCGCTCGATGCCCAAGGCATCCAGTAGGCGCGCCTGGAAACGAACCATGTCGCGGATAGTGACCCGCGGGAACTCTAAAGCGTAATGTCGATGTTCGCCAAGCCTCGGGGAACCAGGTCCCGTCGTGCCATAGCACCCCCCAAGGACATTACTCGCCACGATGTAGTCAACCGACGGATCCAGCGCGCGTCCCTCGCCAAACAACCCCTTCCACCAGTCGTCAGCATCTGCGGATCCGGTAAGTGCATGACAAACCAGAATCGCCTCGCTCCGCGGTTTCCCCCAAGTGCGGTAGCTAACCTCGGTACGAGGCAAAACGCTGCCACACTCCAACTCGAACGGCTCCTCAAACTGGAACCTACGGGTCTCCGAGGACAGAAGCGACTCAAAGGTCATTCTGCGCTGGACACGCGAGCCTGGCTGAAGGCCTGCTCAAAGTCCTCCTTGATGTCGTCGATATGCTCTATCCCCACGGAGACACGCACTAGGTCTTCTTCGACGCCTGACTGTCGCTGCTCGTCGCTTGTCAATTGCTGGTGCGTCGTCGTGGCGGGATGGATGACCAGCGTTTTAGCATCTCCCACGTTAGCCAGATGGCTGGCCAGCTTAACTGAATCGATAAACTTCGCACCTGCCTCCGCACCTCCCTTGATACCGAACGCAAGCACCGATCCAAAACCACCACGCAGGTACTTTGACGCCTGTTCGTGGTACGGATGGTCGGCGAGACCCGGAAAGCTCACCCAAGTCACGGATTCGTGTTGCTGAAGCCAGGTTGCCAACGTCATCGCATTCTGGCAGTGACGATCCACCCGGAGCGACAACGTTTCCAGTCCCTGAAGGAAGAGGAAAGCATTAAAAGGCGTCGAACATGGCCCCATGTCACGCAACCCTTCAACTCTGGCCCGAATAATGAACGCAATATTGCCGAAAGGGCCCTCTGGGCCGAAGGTCTCCCAGAAATTGAGTCCGTGGTAACCAGGGGCCGGTTCCGTAAACATGGGGAACTTGCCGTTCCCCCAGTTGAACGAACCGGCATCAACGATGACGCCACCGATCGAGGTGCCATGACCACCGATCCACTTGGTCGCCGACTGAACGACGACATCGGCGCCGTACTGAATCGGGCGGCACAGGTAGCCGGCACATCCGAACGTATTATCGACAACGAGCGGGATGTTGTTGGCGTGCGCGAGTGTTGCCAACCCTTCAAAATCAGGAACGTTGAAACGTGGATTCCCAATCGTCTCCACGTACAAGGCCTTGGTCCTATCGTCGATCAGCTTCTCAAAACTAGCGACGTCATCACCGTCCACGAAGCGCGTATTTATACCAAGACGCGGAAACGTCACCTTGAATTGGTTGTACGTGCCGCCATACAAGAGGCTGGTCGACACGATGTTGTCTCCGACACCGGCGATATTGGTCACAGCCAGCATTTGCGCTGCTTGTCCACTCGCCGTTGCGAGCGCCATCGCACCGCCCTCAAGTGCGGCAACCCGCTGTTCGAACACGTCGACCGTGGGATTCATGATCCGGCTATAGATGTTGCCGAATTCCTGCAGCGCAAACAGACGAGCCCCGTGGGCAGAATCGTCGAACGTATAGGACGTGGTTTGGTAGATGGGCACAGCGCGGGCGTTGGTACCAGGCGCGGGCTCTTGGCCCGCGTGCACTTGGAGTGTCTCAAAACGATAGTTTGGGTCGTTTTCGGCCATTCGAATCTATCTCCCGTATCAGGTCGCGCGTTGGGTATGTTCGAGGAAAGAACAAGACTACTCGACCTGACGCTGGCGTCAACACACAACCAACCGGCTGGCTTCCCCTTTGAGCAACGAGGCAACCACCGTTCAGGGCTAGAATGGTCGTCCCCGGTACGTGCACCAGGGGCACCCGCTTAGGAGAACGCTGTGACAGACAAGCCCGAAACGTTCGACGAAGTGTCCGTTTATACCCCGCCGGCGGATTTTTCGGCCAAAGCCCATGTCGGCTCACTTGACGAGTACCACGCCTTGTACCAGCGCTCCGTCAACGACCCCGAGGCTTTCTGGGCCGAGCAAGCCGAGGAGCGAATTACCTGGTTCGAGAAGTGGCAAACCGTCCGGCGATATGACTACCACAAGGCGGAGATCGCGTGGTATCTCGGCGGCAAGCTCAACGCCTGTTACAACTGCGTCGATCGACACGTGGAAGGAGGGTTGGGCGAAAACACCGCGTTAGTCTGGGAGGGCAATGACCCGACTGAAAGCAAGACCTATACCTACACGGAACTCCACATTGAGGTTCAAAGGGCCGCGAACGCTCTCAAGAACCTAGGTATCGTCAAGGGCGACCGGGTCTGCATCTACATGCAGATGATCCCGGAACTGGTCATTGCGATGTTGGCCTGCGCGCGAATAGGCGCGGTCCATTCGATCGTGTTCGGTGCGTTCACGGCAGACAGCCTCGTCACTCGAATCAACGACTCGCAGTGCAGGGCGATCATCACCCAGAACACAGGCGTGCGCGGCGCGAAGCAGGACATCGCGATGAAAGTGAACGCAGACAAAGCGGTCGAAGATACCCCGAGCGTCGAAAAAATCCTCGTCGTTCAGCGCACCGACTCGGCGGTCAGCATGACCGACGGTCGCGATGTCTGGTGGCACGACGCACTCGCGGCCGCTGACCCAAACTGCGCACCCGAACCAATGGATGCCGAGGATCCACTTTTCATCCTCTACACGTCCGGATCCACCGGCAAACCGAAGGGGGTACTGCATACCACTGGCGGTTACCTGACCTACGTCGCAACCACGTTCAACTACGTCTTCGATTACCACCCTGGCGATGTCTACTGGTGCACGGCCGACATCGGTTGGGTCACCGGTCACAGCTACATCACTTACGGCCCGCTCGCCAACGGTGCGGTCACGCTGATGTATGAGGGCGTACCGAACTACCCCGACTGGGGGCGATTCTGGGAAATTTGCGAGAAGCACAAAGTCAACATTCTTTACACCGCACCGACGGCTCTGCGTGCGTTGATGAAGGAAGGCGACGATTATCCGGCGAAATATGACCTGAGTAGCCTGCGTCTGCTCGGCACCGTCGGCGAGCCAATCAAATCACCTGAGTGGAACTGGTATCACTCCGTGATCGGCGAAGAGCGATGTCCGATTGTCGACACCTGGTGGCAAACCGAAACCGGCGGCATCCTCATTTCCCCGTTACCGGGTGTGACACCAACCAAACCGGGCTCCGCGACGTTCCCGCTCTTTGGCATCAAGCCTGCCCTCGTCGATGACGAAGGCAACATCCTAGACGGCAATGACGTGCGCGGAAATCTCTGCTTGTTGGAATCATGGCCCGGTCAGATGCGCGGAGTCTACGGTGACCAACAGCGTTTCTTCGACACCTATTTTGCTCGATTCCCTGGCAAGTATTTCTCGGGTGACGGTTGCCGGCGGGACAACGACGGCTACTACTGGATCACTGGGCGGGTCGATGACGTCATCATCGTTTCGGGGCACAATCTCGGGACCGCTGAGATTGAGGGTGCGATAGGCAGGTACCCTTCTGTTGCGGAAGCGGCGGTCGTTGGTTATTCCCACGACATTAAGGGCAACGCAATCTACGCTTTCGTTACCCTCAAGACCGGCCAGACGCCTACGGACGAGACGACGAGCGAAATCATCAAGGCCGTGCGAGCGGACATCGGACCGCACGCAACACCGGAAAAAATCCAGTTCACGGAGGGTCTTCCAAAAACCCGTTCGGGCAAAATCATGCGCCGTATCTTGCGCAAGATCGCCGAAGGCGACGTTGACGACCTAGGTGATACTTCGACGCTTGCGGATCCGGACGTTGTGGATTCATTGGTGAGTGGGCGTGTCTGAGCGGCACGGTATTACCCAGAAGCCAGACACGACCCAGCCGAAGAATCCGACACCCTGCGCAGCGGTGGAGAACAGCAACACGAGCAAGCTCGTGTTCAAGGTCCATAGGGTTCGGTCTAATTAGGTGCTCTACGTCCGTACGTAGACGAAGCGTAGAGAGCGATCGTGGAAAGAGGCGTTATCGAAGTCCCCGCTCTGTGATCAAGTAGGTCGCGAACGTCCCCAGCCAGTGTCCGCCCTCGTACGTCGCCCCGGTGACCGAAGCCAGACCAGCTTCCCGATGTTTCGTGGCGGCGCCGAGTAGCGCCGACCGGCGACCATCACCAGTTGGCAATCCCGAAGCGATCCCTTCAAGCATCCAAGCGCGACTCAGGTTCAACCCATCGAGATGCACCAGTTTCCCGTCGGTCGCATCACTGACGACAGCCGGCGTCAACCAGGCCGCGGTTCCGTCATTGGGAATCGCCGGGAGTAACGCTCCCAGCCAGTCGGCGAACACATCTGGCTCGATCATCCGCCGCACTAAATCCGCCTCCGCCAAACACGGTGAGAGAAAATCGTGACCGGACGGCTCGTAACGCAACGGACACTCGTAATCGTCCAGGTAGTATTTGGCAACCCGTTCGTCCAGTAACCCGCGCATTTCCGTGTCGCCGACGACCTCAGCCCAGTCGACGATGAGACCAAAAGCAAATGCCGTCTGGGAATGCTCACCAATGCGGATAGGATGCGTCAGCTTCGGGAGCCATTCCTTGAGCTGGCGCGCAGCTGCCGTCTCCAAGGGCGCGAGCGCTGCCTGCCACCGCCGCGCATCTGGATCGTCCCACTCACGTAACTCCGCCGCCAGCTGGAGGAGCCAAGCCAACCCGTAGGGCCTTTCGAATCCATCCCTGCCAGGCGCCTGCATGTAGGTGACCTCGGCCAGTAGGTTAGCAACGGTGAGAGTCCGCGCGAGTGCAGCCCGCGCCGGCCCAGCCGCCGCTGATTCGGGGTACAACCGGGCCAATCGTGCGAGTAGCCAGTGCCCATGCACGGAAGAGTGCCAGTCGAAGCAACCGTAAAACGAGGGCGTTAGTTCCCGAGGTGGGCGCGCATCGTCATCGCTGTTCAGCACGTGGCTGACCTTATTCGGATACTCCCGGTGAACACAGTCGAGCGCAAGCTGAGCAAACCGAAGAGAGAACGCGTCTCCTGCCTGCGTCGCGACACTGGGCGAAGCCCACAACGTCAGAACGAAAACAAGAACGCCTCTGACAGCCACCACACGTGCCGTCAACCACAGGTCGCTCGGGTGCGTCGAGTCCATGCAACAACAGATTACCGGATCTGTGATTTATACTGCCGACCATGTTCGGTCTCCGGCTTCTCACCGCCGTTGCGATACTCAGCTCCGCTCCCGGAACAACCGCCCAGAGCGGGGCGCTCTACAGTTGCGTCGACACCCAAACCGCTCGCCCGGTCGAGATCGGCATAACAATCTGCAACGCCTCGCCAACCGAGGCCCTCGCCGCTCGCCTCGAGGATGACAACCTCCAGCGACGTTCAGGGGCACTCATCACCGACGTATCGGCCGGTAGCCTCGCCCAAATCGCCGGATTGGCGCCGGGGGACGTCATCTATCGTGTTGGTGGGGTGGACGTGGAAGACGAGGTCGAGGCCAGTACTCAACTAGACCAGATCGGAGACGATGCGGACACCGTGGTCAACTTCCTACGCGGAGGGCGGCCGTATCGGGTCAAGCTCAGACAACGCTAACGGCTCAGATGTCACCAGCCTGAGGGTGTTCCGAGCCTGACCACAACTCACACTGCACGACAGGTCACCCGCACGCCGTGGACCATCTGTGCAGTTCTCAGAAACGAATCGCCAGAACCGACCGCAAGGCCATTGTTAGGCCCGTTCTCGACACGGATGACTCAGGACTCACTCGTGCGGCATGGGCAAGTGCACAAGCCACGCGGTGACGGCTAGGAGCACTACTACCACGAGCAGTTCGGCAGTCCCAGACCGGCGTAATCTCTCCGTTCCACCCGGCGACGGGATTCCGGGACGGACACGCTTCCAGTTATACGCGCCGAGCGATGCTGCCACTCCAAACAACGTGATTTTTGCCAGCAATGCGCGGCCGTAGACGGTCTGCCAAAGCTGCTGTACCTCGTCGATGTACAGGAGCGCCGTCACAGCTCCGGTTCCAGCCAACGTACCCGCCGCTGTCAAGGCGACCGGCGAGAAACGATCCACCAACGGCGCCAGCACCAAACCATGCTTGGGACCGTACGATGCCATCGACCGCAAACCAACTGACAACAGCACAAACAACGTCCCGATCCAGACTCCGGCCGCCAAAAGGTGGCCAATCTGCAACACCATAGGCAGTAGGACCCCACCGGAATATCCCATGGCGTGACCGGTCAGGGGCGTCGTCCCGACGACAACCAGGGTCGCCGCCCCGAACAGCAGCCAACTGCGACCGACCCGGAGCATGACGAGCACCCACGCTAGCGCGGACAGCACCACGGCGGCACCTTGCATCATCCAACGGTCACCCCAGCGCGTTTGCGTGGACACAACCCGAAGTAACTCGCCTGTCACGGGCTCGTCCAAGCCAAACGAGGCATAAGTCTGGGCGTAGAGCCGGGCAACCGTGGCAGCAACCAGCAGCAACAACGCGAGGCCCGCGTAGCGAACCAGCCGACCTTCGAGGCCAACGAGGTCACGGCTGAAACCCGGCCAACCGGGCCGAGTCAGCAGGCGGAAGCCCGACACGCCGACCAGCCAGACGATACCGAGATCAGTGAGCCACTTGGCGGCTGACAGCAACACCAACGCATAGGTCTCTCCCGCCATCGCCGCAGGGTCCCCCGCCGGTGGTGTCGTAGGATAGTCGGATGCTGTCGGTGCGGAGCGTGC
>UINC01000670.1_pt1 | contig 13570 bp, 15 predicted proteins | sample 5385821 | NCBI WGS metagenome assembly UINC01 (sample SAMEA4666929, study PRJEB26691) | marine metagenome | isolation source: Pacific Ocean | place: Pacific Ocean | collected 2011-10-13 | reverse complement strand
CGGTGGCTGGGCTGCAAGAGCGAGGCTGGCTAGACGATGCTGGAATGTTGACAGATAAGGGCCTCGCAGCTCGAACCCGCATCGAAGATGAAACCGATGACTTAGCCCTCGGCCCTTGGTTACAGCTTGGTACAGAACCCACCCATCGTCTATGGACGATTCTGAATGATTTGCTGCAAGTGATTCTCGACCAAAACGGTTTGCCTCGTCTCAGAACCCCCATCGGACTTAGCTGGCCAGCGCAGTGGCCAGGCTAACGGTTGGTCTATGCCTCGCCGCACATTAAGTAGCGACGTGGGCCGCGCTTTATCTGGTCACTGGGTTGCGTTTACTTGTATGTTTGAGCGTTCACCTCTCCTATCGCGCATCGCGACAGGTATTATGGTCCAGGAGAGACGATTGGGCTGGTCGGCTTGGAAAACCTCTGCTGATCGTTGCAATAACTCGCGACTGACACCAGGCCGTCTAAGGAGACTGTCTGCCATCGATACAGTAGTTCCTTGCAGAAGCGATAACCGCCCGTCGATTGTGTTGTCGTCTAAGCCCTTAGCCATGAGCACCAGCATGTCGGCTGCCAGCAACCTCTCTCTTACTTCGTAGAACACATCACCCGCTATAGTCGTTAGAAAGAACCACTCTAGAAGTTCCTCTGGGGTTGGAAATGCCGCCCCGGGTTTGGAGATTGCAGCCTCGTTGTAGAAGTCACGTACATCGTCTGTGATGTAGCGCAACAATTGGGGCATCGGATGGGCGTAACCGTCTGGAATCTTCAATTCAGTGTTCACTACAAAGCGCGCCAGAATCTCAAGCATCTCGTCTATGGAACTAGCGTCTTTACCGCTTGTTCCGACGGTGGTTCTGCCCCGCCGGTGCAGTCCTTCGTCAAACCATGGCCTAAGCATCCGTGCCTCTTGTTTAAGTTGTGCAGCCAAAGCATCGGCTTCCGTCTCCGGAACTGCCGCCGGGAAGGTTACCGGGCAAGACCAGGGCGTACCTTTAAGCGGCTCGTCTTCCATGACGTCAGGATAATCTAGCAGAGCTGGGCCGCTTGGTTCGTTCACCAACGCGAAAGTTCTTCGTAATACATCTATTTGGATTTCAGGCCGATTCGGTGGGCCCATAGGTCGGCCAAATGGGAACGGCACCCACAGGGCCCTTGAAGGTTTCACGGACTCGGTAACAGGCCGGACTAGGCTGACCTGGACAGTTGCTATTCCGCCCCCACCCTCAGAAACTGGACGTTCGATGTACTGCGCCAAAACGCCTACGGCGTTGGTACAGGCGGGTCAAACGGGAATGAGCAGCGCCAGGTCAACGTTATCTCCCAGAAGCAGTCGAGAGACCTCTTTTGCCGCCGGCTCCATCCTTTGGGGCGCAGTAGACCCCATGAATGAGTAATGCCATCTTGCCACCGAACCTATCTCGCCCGAAGCCATCAGCGTGCGGACGTGATTTAATGGGAAGCATACATTCACGTCCTGTTGGTAGCCACTCCGGTCAAAATTGACACTGGAGTGAGTCATAGACAACTCACCGTATTCGACATCGCCGGGGATGACCCGGTAATCGCCCTCATGCCCAGTGAATGGCCGATCATCGACCCGGTGGATAGCGGCGGTGGTGATGATCGCAACCCGAGCATCAGTTAATTTGGGCGCGTCGACCCAAGGTGTGTGCTCAAAAGGCGCGGACCTGGTTTTCATATTGCCTTGAAGCGCCTTAGGAATATCCTCCCAACGGACCATATCAACTACCTCGTGATTCCCTCAGATTGCAATATCACCTCCACTTCCGATAACGTTGCTCCTGTAACATAAGAGGTAATCAAGTGTGTGGATTTTGTCGCTATAAGCAGAATTCTACACGGAAGAGCCGCGTCTTCTGAGTACACCCCCATCGTCACCAGTACCCCGCCCCCTATGCCTTCCCGATGCGGCGTATCGCTTCTCCTAGTAAAGTTCCTCGGCACATACGGGTCATAATGATCACTCTGCCCAATCAGAAGGCCATTAGCCTGAGCTTCAAGCCTCGCTCTTATCCTGGAATAGTGCAGAAAATAGGATGCATACGCGGTCGTTGTTCCGCGGTTGTGGCCTAAGTGGTAACAATGATGCTTCGAACACCAGTACGGCTGAAACGGAGCCTTTACCAGGGCATAGTAGTCATTAAGGCTGTCGCGTGTTTGACAGCCTGGCAAAACCTTGTTGGCAAAATGTCGGCAAACCGCAAAAATAAAAGGGCCTCGGAATTACTCGAGGTCTTTTTTCATGCCTGAAATTTGGCAGGAGCGGGAGGATTCGAACCCCCGGCCACTGGTTTTGGAGACCAGCGCTCTGGCCAGACTGAGCTACGCTCCTGCGATGTGTGGCGCCTTTAGGAAGCAGCGCCTGCTGTGATTTTAATGGTACCCCTGGAGGGACTCGAACCCCCGACGCGCGACTTAGGACGCCGCCGCTCTATCCTCTGAGCTACAGGGGCACATGGTGGAGATAGAGGGACTCGAACCCTCGGCCTCGGCATTGCGAACGCCGCGCTCTCCCAACTGAGCTATATCCCCATTGTAACCCCTTGAGAAATGCCTGGCCAGGCACATCTCAAGGTACTTACGCCCTCCCCCACGCGTGGGGGAACCACATAGAATCGTAAGGCCCGCGCCGAACGACTGTCAAGCGGACTACGCCTATTTATGCCTTTCCATGGCGCTGGCCAGGCAGCCCCGTTGACGCTCATTTGCGCCGCCTGCTAGAGTGAACCCTAATCCGACAAACCCGATTTGGAGCGAACACATGACATCCACCAAGAAAGACCCCATCTTAGTGGTCGTCCAACTGACCGGCGGCAGCGATTACATGAATATGGTGGTTCCCTACGCCGACTCCCTCTATTACGATAACCGCCCCACCGTGGGCATACCCGCTGAGGACGTGCTGACCATCAACGACCGGTTCGGGTTCAACCCGGTCCTGGGCTCGTTCGACGACCTGTACGACCAGGGGCAGGTAGCCGTGATAAACGGGGTGGGCTATCCCAACCCCAACCGCTCCCACTTCCGGGCCATGGACATCTGGCACACCTGCGAGCCCGAAAAGATCGCCACCGAAGGCTGGCTGGGCCGGGTGATCCGCGACATCGACCCCCGCGGCGAGAATGTGCTTACCGGGGTGAACTTCGGACGGGGCCTGCCCAGGGCAATGGCCCTCACCGGAGTGCCCGTGGCGTCGGTGGCTGTGCTGGAGGGTTACGGCGTCTTGACCGGAATAGCAGGACAGGAACAACGCGCCCGGGCATTGGATGTGTTCGAGAGGATGTACTCCCCGGCCATCGGCACCGGCGCGGCCATGGACTACCTAGGGCGCACTGGATTGGACGCCCTGAAAGGCGCCGACATTCTTAAGACCGCCGCCGACAGCTACTCCTCCACAGTAGAGTACGCTAACACAGCCATCGCCCAGAGCCTGCGCGGCATGTCCCAAGTGATCTTGAAGGACCTCGGCACCAGGGTGCTCTACACATCCCAGGGCGGCTACGACACCCACGCCAACCAAGTGCCGGTGCAGACTCCGCTGCTCAGCGAACTTTCAGCCGGTATTGGCGATTTCTTCGCCGACCTCAAGGAGCACGATGCAGCCGACAACGTGATGATGTTGGTCTTCACCGAGTTTGGACGCCGGGTCAAAGACAACGGCTCTGGCTCCGATCACGGCTCCGGCGGCGCGTCTTACATTATCGGCCAGCCCGTGAAGGGCGGCATGTACGGCGAATATCCGTCCCTGAAGGCCGAAGACCAGCTGGATGGTGACCTTCACTTCAACGTAGACTTCCGAAGCGTCTATTCCACTATCGTCGACAAGTGGCTGAGACTGGACGCCAAGTCCGCCATCGGCGGCGATTACGAGTCTCTGGACTTTATCCGAAACTAGCCATCTAGGACTAACATGAAGATCGGTATCGGTTTGCCGGGGGCTGTCCCCGGAGTCAAGGGCGACTTCATCCTGGAATGGGCCCAGCGCGCTGATGCCGGCCCGTTCTCCACACTAGGTACCATCGACCGGCTGGTCTACCAGAACTACGAGCCATTCATCCAATTGGCCGCCGCCGCGGCGGTCACCACCAGGATCAGGCTGATGACCGGCGTGATGCTGGCACCCCTGCGCAACGAGGGCGTGATGGCCAAGCAAGCTGCCAGTCTGGACGCCATATCCAACGGACGCCTTACCCTAGGACTTGGCGTGGGCCGCCGCCCCGACGACTACAAGGCCGCCCCCGCCCAGTACAACAACCGCGGCCGCCGGTTTGAAGACCAAATCTCTACTATGAAACGTATCTGGTCCGGGGGTGATGTTGACCAGGATAACGATGTTGGCCCTGTGGGTCCGCTCCCCGTTCAAAAAGGCGGTCCAGAGATCCTCATCGGAGGGGGAACTCCTCAGGCCATCGCCCGTGCCGGCAAACTCGCCGACGGCTTCTTGGCTTCGGGAACTCAGCCCGAGGCCGTAGAGTCGTCTTACAAGATAACTGTTGATGCTTGGCAGGCTGCTGGCAAACCCGGCAAGCCCCGTCTGGCCGCCGTGGCCTCCTATGCTCTGGGACCCAATGCCCCCGATGTGGTGGGCAGCTACATCAGGCATTATTACTCCTTCTTGGGCCCGGTCGCCGACCATATGGCCCAGAATGCAGTCTCGTCTACCGAGGCGGTGAAGGGCATGATCAACGACCTGGAAGGCATCGGCATGGACGAGCTGGTGTTCCTGCCTACCGCCGCCGATATGGGCCAACTGGACCGTCTAGCGGACATCGTCGGGTAGACGAAATATTCTGGTAGTGAGAGATAAAGATGGGAAACAAAAGTGAAGTTGCGGTATTCGGCGGCGGGTGCTTCTGGTGCACCGAAGCCGTGTTCTTGGAGATCAAAGGGGTGACGTCAGTGGCGTCCGGATATTCCGGCGGCCACGTTGCGAACCCCAACTACTACCAAGTGTGCGGCGAGACCACAGGCCACGCCGAGGTGGTGCGCATCGAGTTCGACTCCGCACAGATCGCCTTCTCAGAACTGCTTGAGGTATTCTTCGCTACCCACGACCCCACCACCTTGAATTCCCAAGGAGCAGACCACGGATACCGTTACCGTTCGGTTGTCCTACACACCAGCGACTCCCAACGGGATCAGACGGGGGACGCCATCAAGGCATTGAACGCCTCAGGGGATTTGCCCGGCCCCGTAGTCACGCAGATCGCCGAATTCGAGGCATTCTACGAGGCTGAGCCAGAGCACCGTCAGTTCTACCAGAATAACTCGAGCAGTATGTACTGCCAGATAGTGATTAGTCCCAAGGTGGCCAAGGTCCGGCAAAAGTTCGCCAAAAGTTTGCGCTAGGGAGGCGGTTGGGGTCACACTCCCATTCCGCGCTCCGTTCTGCTCATGTTGCCCTTCCGCGGGAGGATGTCGAACCACCGTCATTGGTAGACCAAGGCCAATCCGGGCACCAACTTGACTCATGCACATCCTTATGACGGGTCCGAGTTATCGAGACTTCCCCAATTGGTTGGAGCTCAAAACGAGCGGGTGGGTGGTCGTTAGCCGGCTCTCTCGCATGAAATATGGTTGGCAAAATGAAGGGCGTTCCGATTTAATCAGAACGCCAGTTTTGTGTCGGTAATTCTTGAGAATGCGGGGAACCTAGAGCGGCAGCGCCACCGTTTGGCCGGTTTGGGCGCTGCGGGTTACGGCCTCGGTGAACTCCATGTAGTGGAGACCGACTTCGAAGGGTGTGCGGGTGATCTTTTCCTGGCCGCGGATGGCGCAGCAGAATTCTTCTTCCACCCGCCAGTAGGCCCGGCCCGCTTCCGGATTTTCAATCTCAGCCAGTTTGTCGTCACCGCGTCGGCCGCCGTAGACGTTCTGTGCGCCGTCAACGTGCAACGTTCCCTCACTGCCGTATATCCAGACGCCGTTGCCCGATGATAGCCCGGTTACAGCGCTAAATTGCATGTTGGCCATGGCCCCGTTGGCCAGTTCGGCGATGATTCCCACGTGGTCTGGGATGGAGATGTCGACCGATTCGCCGCTTTCGTCCTTACGGCTGTTAACGTTAACCTTCGTCATAGCCGTGACTTTCGTGGCCCGCCCAACCCACCGGATCATGGCCTCGTACCAGATGCCCATGTTCAGGATGTTGAACCCGCTGAGGTCGCGGTCGTTGCGCCAATGCATGGGGCCGCCCTTTTCCATGAAGTCATTGCCCAAAGACTGGACCGACACGCCGATGATGTCGCCGATATAACCCTCGGCAATCTTCCCCTGGAGCAACCGGTCGATCTTGAAGGTCAGCGGAGATGGGACAATCTGGGCAACTAGGTCAGGCCGCTCCCGGGACGCGTCCAGCATCTCCTGAGCTTCAAGGGCGCTAGTGGCCATCCGGGCCTCACAGAGCACGTGCTTCCCAGATTCGAGGGCGGCCAGGGTCAGCGTACGGTGCATGTAGGGCCAGGTGCCGATGCAGACAGCATCGATGCTCGGGTCCTCCAGCAGTTCCTGCCAGTTGTCGTAGACGCCGGAGATGTTGAACTGGTCGGCCACCACCTGGCTGGACGCCCGGCTGCGGTTGGCCACGGCGGCGATCTCCAGCCCATCAACTTTCTGAAAGCCGGGAATGTGCCTATCGCGGGTGTTTTTGCCAGCGCCGATGAGGCCGAGCCTGATTCCTTCAGATGCCATTGTTGCCCTCCCTGATTAGTAAAAGAACGAGTTTGGTAGATCGCCTAGAGAGGCAGATATACCGCCTGACCGGACTGGGCGCTTCGGGTTACGGCCTCGGTGAACTCCATGTACTGCACACCCACGTCGAAAGGGGTGTGGGTCACGGGTTTTATGCCGCGGATGGAATCGATGAAATCTCCCTCCACCTGCCACTTGCCCCGTTTGTCCTCGGCGATGGGATGTTCTTTCAATTCTGTGTCGCCCGGCTTGCCGACCAAGACCTTGTCGAAGGGGGGCCCTTCCAGTTTGATGGTACCCTCACTGCCGAAGATCCACAGGTCCGACCCGGTCTGCAGGCCGGTGATGGTGCTCCAACTCAGGTCAGCCTGGACCCCGGAGGCGAACTCGGCGAGCACGTTGACGTGGTCTGGGATGGACACGCCGCGCAGGACGCCGTTTTCGTCCATCCTTTGGTTGGTGAATACGTGAGTCATTGCCATAACCCTGGTCGCCGGGCCTACGTAACGCATCAAAGCTTCGTACCAGATGCCCATGCCCATGATGTTGTAGCCGCTGAGCAGGCGGTTTTGCCGCCAGTGGAGATGGCCTTCGGTATTCATGAAGGTGTCGGAGCGGTCGGCCCGGCCGTGGTAGTCGCAGACCCGCAGCCGTAGCGCCAGAAGTTGGCCCATCTGGCCGCCAGCGATGATCTCCTGAACAGTCTGGTCGACCTGCAACGTCTGGGGCGCGGGCACGATCTGGGTCACCAAGTGGGGAAACTGCCGGGAGGCGTCCAGCATCTCGTGGGCCTCCTGGGCGTCCATAGCCATGCGGGCCTCGGTGAGAACGTGTTTGTCGTTCTCGAGCGCGGCCAGCACCAGGGTGCGGTGCATGTAGGGCCAGGTGCCGATGCAGACGGCATCGATCTCGTCTGACTCCATGAGCTCCAGCCAGTTGTCGTAAACGGTGGGTATCTCATATTCGCTGGCGATGGCCTCGCCCGACGCACGGCTGCGGTTGGCCACGGCCACTATCTCAACTCCTTCCCGTTCCCGAAGGCCGGGTATGTGCCTAAGGCGGGTATTTGCGCCGGCGCCGATGAGCCCAACGCGGATGATTCCGTTCTCCATATCAACTCTCCCAAGCGCCGCTACAAGCGGGTTTTGTTGGTCTGGGATTAAATCTGAGTAATTCTAGGCTAGAGGCCGGTTTTAGTCTATAGGTTGCAGGATTCGTAATAGAATACCTGGGTCGGTTGAACTTGACGATTCGAGGCTTTGATGCGTGGCTTGCTCTCATTCTTACAGGGGTTTGCGAACATCTTTTTCTCGGCGCGGTTTCGAATTGAGGGGGATAGCATGCTGCCGCTGTTGCGTCACGGGGAGTCGGTCTTCGTGGTCCGGCCGAGATTGACGTGGAACAGGCTGAGACGTGGAGACGTGGTCGTTTTTGAACGTCCGGGCGGCCAGGGCTGGGTCTACATCAAGAGAATTGCAGGGCTGCCGGGAGAGGACATCAAGATCGCTGGTGGATGGGTTTTTGTTGACGGCAATCTACTGGGAGAGGAATTTGTCCAGGATGCGTCGAAAGATGGCACCAAAGAGTGGTTCAACAGGCCGGATGAATACTTCCTGCTGGGGGACAACAGGGGTGACAGCAACGACAGCCGCTCTTTCGGGCCGGTTTCGGGAGAGTTGATCAAGGGGCGGGTCTGGTTACGCTGTTGGCCGCTAGCCCGGCTCTGCCTCATAGGACGGCGTTAGAGCTTCCAGATATTGCCCACCTGCATGACTAGGTCCACATTGAAGATGCTCTCGGCGGGCCAGCCGGTCAACCTGATCCAGTCCTCGAAGTGTTCCTGCTCCACAGCTTCGCACTCGGTGAACAACTTGCCGCGTTTCAGGTCGCCGTAGACCTTGAGGATGGTAGTGCGGCGGTCCGGACGCCACTGGCTGACGGCGCTGAGTTTTTCCCGAAATTGTTCTTCGGTAAGTCCGGAAACATTGTGTATCGCTAAAAATCGGGCCATGTCGGTCCTTACCTCGTTAAAAAACTGAAAGCTGACGGCTTAGTGACGCCCCGTCTCCGAGAGTCTCGACTTCGTCGGACCTAACCTTCCCTCTCTTGATGGGGAAGGGGTCAATTGCCCGGCGGGACAAAGGGATAGGGGATATCGGCCCCATCCTTCAGGGGCAGCACCACGGTAGCGCTGCCGGGCATGCTCTCCACACCGTCTTGGGTCTTCATGCCCAAGTCCATCTCGATGAAGCCCATGCCAGCTTTCTCGTACTTGTTGGTCACGGTGGCCCAGACGATCAGCGTGTCGCCGGGCACCAGCATGGCGCGGTGCTCGAAGGCAGCCTTCCAAGGCCAGCCCTTAGGCAGGGTGAAGTCCTTCAAGTATTGGGGCACGACGCTTTGTTTCCAGGACCCGTGAACTAAGATGCTAGGGTTTTTGTCGTGGTTCAGCCCGAAATCCAAATCGTAATGGATTCGGTGGAAATTCTCGATGGCCGCACTCCAACGGAATAGGTGAGTGGGAGTGGGCGCATAGATGTACTTGGGCAGTTCGTCGCCCACGTTCACGTCTTCGTAGTAGGTCTGGGTCTTATTCCGCAACTCATCAGCGGTGGGCCTTTCGTTGTGAGCCTGAATCTCTTCAGGCTTCATCTTCAGCAGTTCTTCTAGTGTGGCGCTCATCGGGTTAACCTCAGGAATTCGTAAAAATCAGCGGCGAATCGAGGACTGGCGGGTGATGCAAAGCAGGGCCTTGTCCTGATTCGTGTAGGTGATCTCCCGGGTAATGATCAGGAAGGCCTTACCGTCGCGGCCGACCCTCTCCCGGATGTCGTGGTAGCGGTTCTGGAAGAATATCGTGTCCCCGATATTGGGGTATTGGTAGATCTCGATCTCGTTGCCCGCGTTTAGCGTCCGTACCAGATCGGTGGGAATCTCGGGAAGTTCACCGGGCCGCTTCACAGAGCCGATACCGTCAGACATGGGATTTTCTTTGAATGCCTCGGTGATGGCGTCGGCGGCGTCGGGACGGATGCGCTGGGTCATGTAGCTGACCATGATTGGAGGCACGATGATTGCGCCATAGTGGGTGGTCTTGGCGAACTCTTCGTCCCAATAGCGGGGATCTGGATCCATCACGGCCTGGGTGAACCGCCTTAGATATTCAACGTCCACAGTGCCCCAGGATTCGATCAACTCGCCTGCCACGCCAATCATGGCTTTTACCTCTGGCGTGAGGACCGACTCGACGTCTTGTTGGGCCTCCTGAGTCATAGCTATTTTCCTCCGGTGGATTAACGCCATCAGCCTAACTCAGGCTCACATATTCGTCAACAAAGGGATTTCTGGGACTCCGCTGAAAGGATGACTTGCTTGTGAATTCAGTAGCGCTGGGATAACATGGCTTTCGGACTGCCGGGTGCAATTATTCAGCTGATTCAGGGAAGTAAACCTGAGGGAAAAATTGGAGCGTCACCGCCCTGCCAGACGGCTGACCAGAGCCCGATACCTAATCTTGGCGGTGGCAGCCGGTCTATTGGCCGTGACCATTGCTTGCAGAAGCGCCGCGACAGCTGTGCCACCCGCGGCCGTTCCATCGGAAACGCCACCGGCCACCCCAGTACCCACCGTAGTTCCCACTGAAACTGCCATCACTGGGCCGTTTGTCCACGTGGATGAGCTGGTATTTCCCGTTGAGGTGGCGGCGGATTCTGAGAAGCGGATGAGAGGGCTCTCCGGGCGGGCATCTCTGGACTCTGGTACCGGGATGTTGTTCGTCTTTGAGAACGCGGAGCGGTTCCGGTTCTGGATGAAGGAGATGGAGTTCTCATTAGATATAATCTGGATCAGCTCCGGTTGCGAAGTGGTGGACGTCTCAGTAGATGTCCCTTTTCCCAACCCAGAAACTCCGCTGAACGATTTGCACGTGTACTCCCCTGAGGTGCCGGTCAAATACGTTCTCGAGATAAACGGGGGCGAGGCGGCGTCTCTGGGTCTGAGTGTGGGCGACCCGGTGAAGTTCCTGGGGGGACTGGACAGAAAGTACGGCTGCTAACCCCAGGCAATAAAAAAGGCGAGGGACCTAACGAATGGATATCCTGGTTTCCGGGTCGATGGCCTACGACCGCATCATGGACTTTGAGGGCAAATTCTCGGACCATATCTTGCCCGACCAGTTAGACAATATTAACGTGAGCTTCACGGTTAACAGTCTCACCGAGAACTTCGGCGGGACGGCGGGAAACATCGCCTATTCGCTGTCTTTACTGGGAGAGAAGCCGCGCATCCTGGCCACCATCGGCCAGGACTACCACCGCTACTTCGAATGGCTGGAGCAAATCGGGATTTCAATCGACGACATTCGTGTAGTCGAAGAAGAACTGACCGCCGGCGCTTACATCACATCCGACACCCGGAACAACCAGATAACCGGGTTCAACCCCGGCGCCATGAAACGGCAATCGGGCTTTGATTTTGGGTCCGTCAATCCCAAAGATTGCCTGGCCATCGTGGCTCCGGGAAACCTGGACGACATGAGCGGTTACACCGCCGAGTACGAGAAACGGGGAATCTTTTCCATCTTCGATCCCGGCCAGTCCTTACCCGCCTGGGAGCCGGGCGCCCTGGCCAAGTGCATCAGTCAGTCGAAGATGCTGGTCTGCAACGACTATGAGATGGAGATGATCTGCAACAGCACCAGAAAGTCGCGGGAGCAAGTTGCGGAAACGGTTGAGACCATCGTTGTGACAAAGGGCTCTGACGGCTGCGTTCTGTTGACGGCTGCCGGAACGGTGGTAATACCAGTGGTGCCCGCCGCTGACGCCGTTGACCCCACGGGGGCGGGAGACGCCTTCCGCGGCGGGCTAATCAAGGGGCTAGTCGAGGGCAGGTCTATTGAACGGGCCGTGCAAATGGGTAACGTCGCCGGTCACTATGCCGTGCGCAAGTGGGGTACGCAGCAACATAGCTTCACCATGGCCGAGTTCAACGCCGTATTGGAGCAGCACTTCGGGTCGTAACCGCAGGCCGGTGACGGCGATTGCCCCGCCGGTTGGCGTGGGCTACAATCCTTGCGGCTTGACCAACCAGAGGAGACCGAGCGTAATTTGACTTCCATCCAATCGCAGCAGGCCCCTCTCGCCCACGGCCCTTTGGCCCACGGTCCCTTGGATGGGGTGAAGGTGCTGGATCTGAGCGAGGACATCGCCGGGTCGTTCTGCGGCCGCCTCCTGGCCGATTACGGAGCAGACGTGCTCAAGTTGGAGCCGTCCACTGGGGCAGCTCTGCGCCGTATGGGCCCATTCTTCGGCGACGACCCACACCCCGAGAAAAGCCTGTTCTTTCTTCTAATGAACCTGAACAAGAAGGGAGCGACGCTGAACCTTGAAACCGGCACGGGAAGGAACATCCTGAAGCGTCTGATCCCCCATGTGGATGTGATCATCGAGTCCTACCGGCCTGGCTATCTGGCTGACTTGGGCGTGGGCTACGACCACCTGCAGAAAGAGAATCCCTCTCTGATCATGACGTCCATCACGCCCTTCGGCCAGACGGGACCCTACAGCCAGTACCAAGGCGAGGAAGTAGTCAGTTACGCTATGGGCCTGATCATGAGCATCAGCGGCGTCCAGGGTCAAGAACCATTGAAGCACGGCGGCTTCCAGGCCCAATACGAGGGCGGGCTCAACGGAGCGGCATCAACCTCCATGGCCCTGTACATGCAGGGCAACACCGGCGAGGGCCAGCACATAGATGTGTCGGTGACCGAGTGTGTCGCCTCCACTGCCATGGCGACCCAGACCATGTATCCCTTCATGGGCGGCACGCTGCCTCGGCGGCGCGCTTCCGGCAGCGCCTTCGGCCACCCCATGGCCTGCAAAGATGGTTGGATCATCGTCCAGACCGGCGGCGGGGCGACCTGGGACACCATCGCCGACTTCTTCGGCGACCCCCAACTGAAAGAACCTAAATTTGCCGACCCAGCCCAAAGGCTGCGGAACGCCGCGGAGCTCGACCAAGTTGTTTTGGACTCAATCAAGGAACGAGGCAAATGGGACCTGTTCACCAAGGCGGCTGAAGCCCGGATGCTCTTTGGATTAGTGCAGACTCCGTCGGAACTGCTTGAGTGCCCACAGCTGGAATCCAGGGACTTCTACCGCGAGATAGACCATCCGGTCATCGGGAAAGTGAAGGTCCCGGCGGCGCTGTTCAACCTAAGCTTGACCCCATACCAATATCTCCGTCCGGCCCCGACCCTGGGCCAGCACAACTCAGAGATATACGTAGATGGCCTGGAATATACCAGAGAAGACTTTGTCCGCCTAAGACAATTAGATGTCATCTAAAAAGCCCAAAGATGACTCTACTCTAGCGGTGGTTCGACACCCTTCCGCAGAAAGACACTGTGGGCAACGCCAGCAAGCCTTGTAAATTCACGAACGGTTCGCCCCGAGCCCGTAGAAGGACCCGCATCAGTCAACCAAGAGGAAAACAGATGGCCCGGTTACCCCTGGAAGGCATCAGAATCATCGACTCAACCTACGTGTTCGCCTTGCCCTACGCGGGGGGCCTGCTAGCTGACATGGGCGCCGACGTAATCAAGATTGAAGGGCCGGGCCGCCCCGACGTCACACGCACCGGCGGGTACGCCGGGCAGTTCCCGGAGAACGATATCGGCGATGACTGGTGGAACCGCCCATCGACTTACAACTTGATCCACCGCGGCAAGAAATCCATAACCCTAGACATGACCGACTCCCGGGGGCGGGACGCGTTCCGAGACTTGATCAAAGTCAGCGACGTTGTCATGGAGAATTTCACCCCCAGGGGGATGCGCAGTTGGGACCTGGACTATCC
>UINC01000664.1_pt1 | contig 13585 bp, 13 predicted proteins | sample 5385821 | NCBI WGS metagenome assembly UINC01 (sample SAMEA4666929, study PRJEB26691) | marine metagenome | isolation source: Pacific Ocean | place: Pacific Ocean | collected 2011-10-13 | reverse complement strand
AACTAATTTTAGTTCTGTACGTAAAGATGATCTAAGCTGGATAAATAATATAGTTATTTTTGAGAATGACTCATTTTTATTAGTGAATAAACCTTCTGGTTTAGCCGTTCACGGGGGTAGTGGAATTCACTTTGGCCTAATTGAGCTCCTAAGATCTTTCCGTAATAAAAATCATGAGCATCTCGAGTTGGTGCATCGGTTGGACAAAGAAACAAGTGGTTGCTTATTGATATCTAAAAAGAAATCTAAGCTTAGGAAGTTACATGAATATTTTAGAGAAGGTAAAGTTAAAAAGACTTATCTTGGATTAATGATAGGTAAATTTAATAAAACAGTTTATGAAATAGATAAACCTCTAAAAATAATCTCAACATCAGAAAGTGGCCGGTTAGCCATGCCTGATGATTTAGGCAAAAAGTCCAAAACAAAATTTTTTCTAATTGAAAAATATAAAAACTCTGCCCTATTTAAAATAGAACCAATTACTGGTAAAACTCATCAAATTAGAGCCCACGCAAAGTATATGAAGACTCCATTAGCTGGAGATCAACGTTACGGAATTCAACCAGACCAAATTGTTACTGAGTATGGTTTGGCCAGGCTTTTTTTGCACGCAGAGTCAATAACGTTTCCAGGTCTATCACCGACTGAGAACACTTTTAGCTTTAATTCTGAACTAGATCCCAAACTGGCAAAAGTTTTGGAGAAATTAAGATTGAGGATTCACTAGATCAAATAGAGTATTAGCAAAATACGTTTATATTCTGTTCAGTTCTATTTTTTTTAATTGTTCCATCAACCAAATCATTGGTAGTCCAATAATGGCTTGTTCGTCCTCTGTGATAATTTGATCTACTAGTAGCTGAAATTGTTTGCACTCATACTTTACTGCTGCAGTTGAATCAAAAATATCTTGGCTCTTCAAATAAATATCCAGCTCTTTTTTTCCAAATGGCTTGAATTCAATTATGGTCTTATCAAGATGAGCTAATTCAATTTTCTTTTCCTTGATCACAATGACCACACTGGTGTAAAAATAGATTTTTTTACCGGAAAATTCTATTAGTGTTTGATATGCACTTTCATAGTTTACTTGTTTACCTATACTAATATTTTTAAAACTTACAACTTGATCAGATCCAATAACAATATCTCCAGGCTTGATGTCAGCAATTTTTTTGGCTTTAGTTTTCGCTAATCGCATCGACAAGTCTTGTGGAGATTCATTTGCGTACTGAGATTCATCAATCTCAGGTGCAACTGATTCAAAATGTGAGATGTATTTTGACAACAAATTTGCTCTATAAATTGAACTAGATCCAAGAATAATTTTGTGAGAGCTTTGTGTCATTAGCTGTAACTTTTTAAAAAATCAAAAAGACATTATTGGTAAACTAAGAAGCATTATTGAGACTGGAATCATGTTCAAGAATACTTTAAATATCAAGGATATTTCTGATTTATCAAAAAAAAAATATGTATTTGATGATGTGATTCCTGCCATCACTTTTCCTAGACTACCTCTTTTCTTGATTAACGATAACCAAACAGATGGAAATCAAATCTCGATAAATCTGGAATTTTCTACTGAACAATCAATTTACCCAAAGCTTAAGGGCAGCATTTCGACGTCACTTACAATGCGGTGTCAAAGATGTCTTGGGCCTATCGAGTGGCAAGCAGAAACTGCCATTGATTTTTTAATAATAGACTCATTGAGTCTAAATACAACAGGCCCATCTTCTGTAAATACAATTACGGTTGATTCAGATGGACTTTCAATTGAAAAGATCGTTGAAGATGAAATTTTATCAATGATCCCAATGTCATTAATGCATAATAAAGTTGCATTATGTGAAAATAACGATACCTTAGGCTTGTTTTTAGGTGTGAGTAACAAATCTAATGATAGCCATCAGAAAAACAAACCATTTTCTGGATTGGATAAACTGTTAAAAACAAAAGATAAGAATTAATTTTTTAAAGAAGTGGAAGAGGCATAAATGGCAGTTCAAAAAAAAAGAAAAACAAAATCAAAACGTGATATGAGAAGGTCTCAAATCAAAGCTAAGAAACCCTCAATTACTAATGACCAAATTACTGGCGAAACTCATATCAGGCACACAATCAGTCCCCAAGGATTTTACCGTGGCAAGCAGGTCATTGCTTTCAAGGAAAAAGAGCAATTAGAAGAAGAGTAAGAGGGGTGTTTTTTGAGTGACTTTATAACGCTTTCACTAGATGTGATGAGTGGAGAAAAAGATCCCGAAGCATCCATTAATGCAGCATTGAATCTATTGGAGCTAAGGGAAGATATTAGAATTTTTCTTGTTGGCGACAAAGACATCATAGAAAAACAAACATCAGGAAAAACTGGCGATCGTCTTCAAATAGTGCATGCAAAAGAGATCGTTGAAATGAACGACCCGCCGGTCGTTGTATTACGACAGAAAAAGCAATCATCTATGAGACTTGCTGTTGATCTAGTTAAGGATGGTGTTGCTCAAGCATGTGTCAGCTCTGGAAGTACTGGAGCCTTAATGGCAATTTCTAAATATGCACTAAAAACCATACCATCGATTGACAGACCTGCCTTAATGACTTCTATTCCTACGATTAAGGACAGTACTTATTTTCTTGATTTGGGAGCCAACATAAGTTGTACACCTGAGCAACTCTACCAATTTGCATTAATGGGAAATGTGATAGCTAGAGAGATAAGAGGTATTGATCAACCACGAATTGGTCTATTGAATATGGGTGTGGAAGCAAGTAAAGGCAACCAAGTAATAAAAGAAGCAGCAAAACTAATGCATTCCAGTTCAATGAATTTTATTGGCTATGTTGAGGGTAATAATTTAGTTGAGGATATTGCCGATGTTGTAGTTTGTGACGGATTTACTGGAAATATTGCATTAAAAACTATGGAGGGTAGCGTCCGTTTGGTATTCAGATTTTTAGAAGATGCTTTCAATTCAAGTGCCTTTAATAAATTCTCATCTATTGTCTCTAAATCTGCTCTCAAACAGGCGAAAGATAAAATCGATCCACGCCGTTACAACGGCGCGCTTTTATTAGGACTGAATGGAGTGGTGGTCAAAAGTCATGGAGATTCTGATTCATTTGGCATACACCATGCACTGATCACTGCCATTGAAGAGGTACAGAAGGACATCGTTGCTAAATTGATAGACGCTTTTTAAGTTATCTCTGTTTTATGTTTACAAAAATTATATCAACCGGCAGTTATCTTCCAGAAAACACCGTAACTAATCACGATCTTGAACAACAAGTTGATACGTCCGATGAATGGATCCGTGCTAGGACTGGAATAGAACATAGGAGGATCGCGCTAAATGATCAAAATACCTCTGATTTGGCGTATGAAGCTGCCAAGCGTGCTATTAATAAAGCAGGAATTGCTGCCGAGTCAATCGATCTAGTTGTTGTAGGTACCTGTACACCTGATGTGGTAACACCTAATGTTGGCACTATCCTTCAAGAGAGATTAGGGATAAGAGGCTCGCCTGCATTCAGTGTTGAGGCAGCTTGCAGTGGTTTTATTTATGCTATGAACATTGCAGATAAATTTATCCGTTCAGGAGATTCTTCCTGTGCTTTGGTGGTCGGTGCCGAAACCCTATCCAGAATAACCGACTGGACTGATCGGAACACATGTGTCTTATTTGCTGACGGAGCGGGAGCAGCAATCTTAAAACCATCAGATAAACCTGGAGTTATATTTTCAAAATTAGGAGCAGATGGTACTTATGGTGATTTGTTGTATGTACCTTATGGTACTTCGAAAAGACCAGAGGAACCCAAACCAGATGATTATTGTTTGCATATGAAGGGCAATGAAGTATTCAAGGTAGCAGTTAAAACCCTTGAATCAATTACCTTGGAAGCGTTGGAACAACAAAACATGACTGCCAACGATATAGATTGGTTTATCCCTCATCAAGCAAACACACGGATCATCCACTCAGTTTCAAAAAGGTTAGGCATTCCAATTGAGAAAGTGATTATAACTCTCCGTTATCATGGAAACACATCAGCGGCATCGATACCACTTGCTCTTGATGAAGGTATTGATTCAGGGAAAATAAATCAAGGGGACACAATTCTCATGCAAAGCTTTGGCGCAGGCTTTACTTGGGGTACGATGATTATCACATTGTAATGTTTCCCTTAATATTTTTTCTGCAGTAATGAAATACAGAATGAGAGTTTTTTTATTTTTTCTATGTACCTCATCCTACATTTGTTCTAGTCATGCAGTTTCTACATTTGATTTTCATCAAAATACTGAGATTATCGGAAAGACTCAGACCGTTAAAACTGTTTACGAAGACACATTAATTGATCTTGCAAGAGCCCACAACCTTGGTTTTACTGAGATTGTCTCAGCTAATAGATCTGTGAATAAATGGTTGCCAGGAGAAGGAACAACCGTTTTATTGCCTAAAGCATTTATCGTTCCCAGTAACTCTTTAAAAGAGGGGATGACTATTAATCTTGCTGAGTACAGAGGATTTTATGCTGACGGCAATCAATTAATTACCTTCCCAGTTGGTATTGGAAGGATGGATTGGACAACTCCTCTAGGGATATCTAAGGTAGATTTGAAATTGGAAAATCCTTCTTGGTATCCTCCTGCATCAGTGCGTCAAGAATATAAAGAAGAAGGGATCTATCTGGCACCAGTTGTACCAGCTGGTCCTGATAATCCTCTTGGTAAGTTGGCAATGCGTCTTGACATTCCTGGAGGATATTTTATTCACGGTACCAACAAACCAGATGGGGTTGGTATGCAAGTTTCACATGGATGCATTCGTCTATTTCCAGAAGACATTAAGTTAATTTTTTCTCTTACCAATATTGGTATGCAAGTAAAAATTATCGATGAGCCATTCAAAATAGGGATTTTAGAAAATCATATTTTTCTGGAGATACATGAAACACTTACCCCTGAAGATGCAAATAACAGCTATAAATATATTCAATCAATGATTGAAAATTTTATGATTCATAGACGAGTAGTTGCAACAATTGATTGGGTAAAAGTTAGAGAAATCTTTGAAAAGAAAACAGGAGTTCCAACTTTGATTGCAGAGATTAGTTCAAAGACAACATAGTTGTTGAAATCAATTAGCTGAGTAAGGAAAAAATTTTTCGAAAAGAACCTATTTTTTGCCTAGATCTCTCTCAAAAATTCTCTCAGCTTCTACTGCTTTTTCTTGACTGGCTTCAGCTGCAGCTTCAGCTTTTGCAGCCGCTTCACTCGCAGCTTCTGCAGCTGCCTCAGCAGCTCTAGCTGCTTCCTCTGCTGCTTCTGAGCCTTGACCAGATGACATATCAGATTGTAGGTCTCGGATCTCTCTCTGCATTTCATTATCAGCTTTTTGTAAATCTGCATAGCAGCCTGTCAAAAAAACTAACACGCCAGAAGCTAGAAAAGTTTTAAGAATTTGTCGGGATTTCATTGATTATTTCTCCATTTATATGCTTGTTTGGCAATCAATTTAACACTCATTCATTTTCCACTAAAAGACGTTAAAGAGCAACATGATTACCTTTGATTTTTACGTTTCTCTAAAAATAATTCTTCCTTTACTAAGGTCATAGGGAGTCATTTCTACTGTAACACTATCTCCTGTTAAAATTCTGATGTAATGTTTCCTCATCTTTCCAGATATGTGCGCAGTAATAGTGTGTCCATTTTCTAATTCAACTCTGAAAATTGTATTCGGCAGAGTTTCTTTAACCACACCTTTCATTTGTATTGCTTCCTCTTTTGCCATGCAAAATTCTCCTAATAAAACTTTAGTTTAAATCATATTACTTTAATGCATCCAGATACTTTTCAGCATCAAGAGCAGCCATACAACCACTACCTGCTGAAGTTATCGCTTGTCTGTAGATCGGATCAGACACATCACCAGCAGCAAATACTCCCTCAATGTTTGTTTGTGTACTAAATTTTGGATGTTCTTTGTCATAAATTATGTAGTTGGAATCATCTAAAGAGATTTGATTTTTAAAAATATCTGTATTTGGGTCATGACCGATTGCTATAAAAAGTCCTGAAATGTTCAGAACTTGTTTTTTATTTCCCTCAATTGTATTGCTCAGTCTTATCTGAGTAACTTCACTGTCATTTCCCATGACTTCTTCCAGTACATGGTCCCAAATAATTGAAATATTGCCATTTTTAGTCTTATCAAACAGCCTCATCTGAAGCATTTTTTCTGCTCTAAGAGTGTCTCTTCTATGAATCAAGGTAACCGACTTTGCAATGTTTGATAAATACAATGCCTCCTCAGCAGCAACATTCCCACCACCTACGACAGCAACATCCTGATCTTTATAGAAAAATCCATCGCAAGTAGCACAGGCAGAAACGCCTTTTCCTTTGTATTTTTCCTCACTTTCTAGCCCAAGGTATCGAGCAGTTGAACCTGTGGCAATAATCAAGGCGTCAGCAATATAGGTAACTTCATCTCCAAATAGTTGAAAAGGTTTTTTTGATAAATCAGATTTGTCTATCTGGTCATAAATAATTTCAGTATTAAATCGTTGTGCATGATTTAACATTCTTTCCATTAGTACAGGTCCTAACAAGCCTTCAGTTTCTCCTGGCCAATTGTCAACATCAGTCGTGGTCATCATTTGACCACCCGGTTCCGCCCCAGTGATTAAAACGGGGTTTAAATTTGCTCTTGCTGCATAAACTGCTGCTGAATAACCAGCTGGGCCGGCACCCAAAATCAATAACCTGCAATGTTTGGTTCTTTCCATAAATTAATGCGATGTGTTAGATTTTCTATAAACAATTATAATATTGCAAATGAGAGTCATTGATGAGTATATAATTTGAAACATCAATTATTCTTTTTTTTAAATAATCTTTAGTTCAAGGAAGAAGTTATTTCTAATATCAACATCAAAAAGCCGTTTAATAAAGGTTCCATTCTACGAGAATCTGCTGTTATTGCTCTATTTTCTTTCGCATTAATTGTACTCATCGCATTGATTACCTTTGATGCATCGGACCCAGGGTATAAAAATATAAAAAGCGTAAGTGAAGTTAACAACTATCTGGGTGTAGTGGGGGCATTATTCTCCAGTTTTGTTATCTATTTTTTTGGATTAGCAAGTTATTTCTTTCCATTACTTTTCTTTGTCTATGGGCTAAATTTAATAGACAGAAAAGAAAATCCTAGATCTGATGTTCAGTCTGTTGCAATCAAATTTATAGCTTTCTTATTTGTCTTACTATCAACATGTTGTCTCTCAAGTATGCACATTTCAGTACCTTGGGTACCCTTGGACTCAGGTGCAGGTGGGATAATTGGTCTGGAAATTAATCAGTTGTTGTCCCAAGGGTTAGGGGAGATTGGCACCACTCTCCTTTCATCAGCTATCTGGATAATTTTTATGCCAATTTTTATTGGCTTTTCATGGGTTAAGCTAATTCGTTTAACCAGTAAGTCTGTTATCACTTTCACTACTATTCTTGGCCAACTTTTTGTCAGGGTTTTTACTTCATTAAAGAAATTGATTGATTCATTTGCAGAGAAAAACACAACCAAACAGAAAAAAGTTACAAAAGAGACTAAAACAGAGGCAGTTGAAAAAATTGTTAAGAATGATCCAAAACCTGACAAAAAAGTGAAGGAAATTGAAGAAGGAAAAAAAGCCATCAAAGAGAGACAAACGAAACTTTTCCAATCTAGATCTGATGATGAATTGCCTGATTTGAATTTATTGGATAAAGCTTCTGATGAAAAAATAGGAAACTCCCAAGAATCCATGGAGGCGATGTCAAGGCTACTGGAACTTAAATTGAAAGATTTTGGAATTATTGCAAATGTTGAGGAAGTCTTACCTGGACCTATTGTTACCAGGTTTGAGATCAATCCTGCCCCAGGGGTCAAAGTAAGCCAAATCAGCAATTTATCCAAAGATCTTGCTCGATCATTATCGGTTTCAAGTGTTAGGATTGTTGAAATTATTGAGGGTAAATCAGTTATAGGAATTGAGATACCAAATGAGAAAAGAGAATTAGTTGTATTGGGTGAGATTTTGAGATCAAAAATGTTTGAAGATATGAAATCACCTCTTACCATTGCACTTGGTAAGGATATCGCTGGAAATCCTGTATGCACAGATCTGGCAGAAATGCCTCATCTGTTAATCGCAGGAACGACTGGTTCAGGCAAATCAGTGGGGATTAATGCAATGGTTTTAAGTCTTCTCTATAAATCAACGCCCAAAGATATAAGATTAATCATGATCGATCCAAAAATGCTTGAATTATCTGTCTATGGAGGTATTCCACATTTGCTTTGTCCCGTTGTTACAGATATGAAGGCTGCCGCCAATGCGCTCCGCTGGTGTGTTGTTGAAATGGATAGACGGTATAAATTGATGGCAAGCTTTAAGGTAAGAAATTTAGATGGCTTAAATAACAAAATTACAGAATCAATTAAGGCAGGTAACCCTGTAGTGGATCCATTATTTGATCTTAAGTCTAAGATAGAATCCGGAGAAAGCTCGGTAGCTCCTAATTTGGAACCTTTACCAAAGATTGTAGTCGTCATTGATGAATTGGCAGATATGATGTTAACAGTTGGTAAGAAAGTAGAGCATCTCATCACAAGATTAGCTGCCAAAGCAAGAGCATCAGGAATTTACATGATTATTGCAACACAAAGACCTTCAGTAGATGTAATTACTGGGCTGATCAAAGCCAACATACCTTGTAGAATTGCTTATCAGGTTTCCGCAAAAGTAGATTCCAGAACCATATTGGATCAAATGGGGGCGGAAAGTTTACTTGGTAATGGAGATATGTTGTTTATTCAACCAGGGACTTCCATGCCAATAAGGATCCATGGTGCTTTTGTTTCAGATGAAGAAGTCCGGCGGGTTTCTGAAAATTTACAATCTAGTTCAGAACCAGTATTTATAGATGAGGTTACATCAGGAGAAATTGAGAGCATTCCAGGGATTGACTCCAAAAAAGTTACAAATAGCTCAGAAGATAGTGAGTCAGATCCCTTATATGATGAAGCTGTTAAGTTGGTTACTGAGTCTAGAAATGCATCCATCTCATCTGTTCAAAGAAGACTTAGAATAGGGTACAACAGAGCAGCAAGACTTGTAGAGCAAATGGAAGACGTGGGTATCGTCGGTCCCCTTGAATCGAATGGGAGAAGGGAAGTTTTAGCGCCCCCACCACCTGAAGATTAAGTCAAAAAAATGCTAAAACTAAAGAAGTGTGGCTACATTGTTGCATTGCTCATTAATTTACTAGCTTTTGATCTTGCACATTCTTCTGCAGAGACTTCATTAAACATCAATGATTATTTGAATGATATCCTTTCATTTCAGGCCAGCTTCCAGCAAACAATTTTCAGTCCTGAAAACGATGTAATTGATTATAGTGAAGGTTCTTTTCTTATTAAAAAACCAGGTAGAGTAACTTGGAATTTTACGGTTCCTAACATCAAGAAGATAATCGTTTACGACCAAAAAATTACAACTTACGATGCCGATTTAAATCAAGTTGTAATAGTTCCATTTTCAGATCGATACCAATCATCACTCGCTAATATTTTACTTAAAAATAACAGCTTAATGAGCTATTACCGGATTAGTTCAGAAACAGTCAATGGCAATGTCTATTCAGTTGTTCTGGTTGAGAAAGGGAGCAATAATCTCTTTTCAAGAATGAAAATTACATTTGTTAAAAAGCTTTTAACTAAAATAAAACTCTGGGATACCAGTGGGCAATCTATTGGTATTAGTTTTAATGATATTATTCTTAATGCCACAATTTCTGATGCATCTCTTGAATTCTCTATTCCCGAGGGAGCTGATGTTTTTGATCAAACATAATGAGTCTTTCAAAATCAAAATCCACAGTAAATAAAATCACTCAGAGCTTAAGAAACCTAGCGTTGCGTCATAATTTTTACTTTCAGATAACTGGATCTTTTTTAATTTTGGGATTTTTAGTTTATTTGCATGTTATGCAGCCACCTTCAATTAATGTAGGACTAATCCTATTCGATAAGTTGCTACATTTTTTAATGTTCTTTTTTAGCATGATGTGGTTTATGTTTATCACTAAAAAATGGCTCATGGCTGCAGTTTTGCTGATTTTATTAGGCTTGGTGCTTGAATGGATTCAGATGAATTACATCAGCAATCGTTCGTTTGACTGGTTTGACTGGATTGCTGATGGGACTGGCATAGTAATTTGTTTTCTTTTGCTCCCTGTTTTAATAGATAAATATTTTGATAGTTCTGTCTAATTTTCAGATAATTTAATAGACTTTCCATATACACATGCTAGATCCAAAAAGAATAAGAGCCGATAAGAATTACGTCACCAAAAACTTAGCTCGTCGTGGTGTAAAATTTAATCTGAATGAAGTGATTCAACTAGATGCTCAACGAAGACAGCTTCAATCTGAGTTGGATGATTTACGCGGTGAAAAAAACAGAGTCTCCAAAGAGATCGGTTCAGCAAAAATAAAGGCCGATGCTATTTCAGAGTCAAAATCAAGAATGCGTGAATTGAATCAAGATTTAAAAAATACAGAAAAAGAATTAAACAAACTATCTGCTCAACTCAATGCGTTTTATTTGAGCATTCCAAATTTACTGCATGATTCAGTACCAGACGGGAATGAAGAATCAATGAATCAAGAAATCCGAGTTTGTGGAGAACCCAAAGTATTTGATTTTAAAGCTAAGGATCATGTAGAGCTGGGACAAGATTTAGGCTTGTTTGATTTTGAAACGGCAGCAAAAATATCTGGATCACGTTTCGCTGTTTTTAAAAACGACTTAGCAAGACTTCATAGGGCTTTAATTCAATTTATGATTGATATCCACACACAAGAAAATCATTACACCGAGTATTATGTACCAAGTCTTGTAAAAAGCAGTTCTCTAGAGGGGACAGGGAATTTACCTAAGTTTAAAGATGATCTTTTTAAGATAGATAGCGATGATGATTTTTATTTAATACCTACTGCCGAGGTTCCATTGACAAATCTTGTGAGGGACACGATTTTACACACCGATGAATTACCAAAAAAATTTGTTGCCCATACTCCCTGTTATCGATCTGAGGCTGGCTCTTATGGTAAGGATACCCGGGGTATGATTCGACAACACCAGTTTGAAAAAGTCGAATTAGTTCACGTTGTTAAACCTGAAGAGTCTTACGATGCTTTGGAAGAACTAACACAGAATGCAGAATCTATTTTGATTAAGTTAGGTCTTCCTTATCGAGTAGTCTTGCTTTGCTCTGGGGATAGCAGTTTTGCAGCTGCAAAAACCTATGATATTGAGGTCTGGTTACCATCCCAAGACCGTTACAGAGAAATATCTTCTTGCAGTAATTGTGAGGCATTTCAAGCGAGAAGAATGAAGGCAAGATGGAAAAATGAGCAAACAGGTCAAAATGAGTTTGTTCATACACTCAATGGATCGGGACTAGCGGTAGGCAGGACCTTAATCGCAATTCTTGAAAACTATCAGCAAAAAGATGGAACAATTGCGGTACCTGAAGTAATGCTACCCTATATGGGGAATCAGCAAGTAATAGGATAATATTACTTAGATTTTTCTTTCGACTCGGGTGACCAATCCTTTATATGTATGTCTCTTTGAGGAAAAGGGATAATGATTTGGTTTTTTTGGAATTCTTCATCGATGTCAAAATTGAGTTCGCTGACAACATCGTATCGTTTTTTGATATCAAAAATCCGAACTCTTAGCTCAAATTCAAGAGCGCTGTCACCAAAACCCATGAACAATGCCTTTGGTTCTGAGACTCTGCCATCGGTTATAACATTCTTATTTTTGTGACTTACTGCTTCTAGGATTTGCTTTACTTTGCTAATGTCACTGCCATAGGCAACACCAACTCTAATCCTGAGTCTTCCATAGGGGTTATGTAGCACCCAGTTAGTTACACGTCCAGAAATCAGTTCTGAGTTTGGAACCAACATATCTTGATTATCTAAAGTTTCGATTTCTGTAGCACGTATACTAATTTTTTTAACAAAGCCCTCGACATCACCAACGGTTACAAAATCTCCAGCTTTGATAGGTCGTTCAAATAAGAGGATGATCCCTGAAACAAAGTTATTTGCTATTGATTGCAGTCCAAATCCAATTCCCACAGAGAGTGCACCAGCGACTACGGCCAAACCAGTTACATTAATTCCTGCTATTGATAAACCAACCAGTAGAGAAATCGTAAAGCCTGTGTAGCCCACTATTGTCACTAAAGCATCTCTGGCCCCTCTATCACTGGAAATTATTTGTCTGAGCCATCGTTTGTCAATCCATCTTTTGATCCATCCAGTAAAGGCCAATAGAACTGTGAAAGCTATGATCCCGCCAACAATATTTGTCGGGACAATGCGTATGCCACCTATAGGTATCCCATCCCTTGCATAGGAAGACAAAGTGCCTAAAACGGTTCCTGTTGGGTCCCAAATATTGAATATTATTACCAAGAAGCCAATCCAAAATAGAGCATCAAAAAACAACTGATAAATTCCAAGTCTAGATTTACCAAGGTCTCTGGTGATATTTAAAAAACTCCTTATTTGAATCCCAACCATATGCGTTGACGCGTTGATCCAATCCCTTGTTTTAACGCTAAGAGTGAGCAGAGACCACAAAGCATAACTGGCAAGAAGAGTGATCATAAAACCACTCAATATAAAACTTGCTAGATTATGAAAACCTGATAGTTCGGCAAGGAAACTGATAGCCAGTGCAGAATAACCTATTAAACTTAAAATTCTATATTGACCATCAACCAATGCCGCTGATGAGAAAGCATTCAGCACTAGGATCAGAGTTACTATTAATACACCAACTATCCCAATTCTCATCAATGACTGCTCTGAAGCAACTGTGCTGCTTACATTACTGGCCAACCAATCGGGGCCAAAAACAATGTAACTAACAATCAGAATCAAAGTGAAAAATCTCATTCTTTGTCTAAGGGATCGAGAGTCATCTTCATTGAAACCATCTTTGATACCTACAGGTGAGAGTGATCCTGTCGCAAAGTTGATGAAAACGTAGAATAAAGATGCAATAAAAGGGCTCAAGGCTAATCTTACAATCAGTGATTCAGAGATTCCCACCGATAGTGCAAGACTGATGGCGATAGCGAAACCTAATGATGCAACGATTAAAGGTGCTTGGACTCTTCCAAAGGGCTTAAAGATTTTTCTTAGATCTAGAATTAATTGGCGATCGAATTGGTTAAAAAACTCAGTGTATTGAATTTTTTTAATTTGACCGCCTAGTAAGAAGCCGAAACCGCATCCTAGAATTAAAAGTAAGGCCAGTACCAATAAAGTTTCTTGGTTGATTCTTTTTATGGCTGTGTCTTCAAATAACAAAGTAGGCAACAGAGTGATTTGTTCAGGTATTGTTGCAATTGCTTGAATGATATTAACGCCTTTTTTGCTTAAAAATTCTGTTGTGAATTCATTGAGTAATTTGTTACTGACATCGATTATTCGTGTTGATCTAA
>UINC01000663.1_pt1 | contig 13587 bp, 14 predicted proteins | sample 5385821 | NCBI WGS metagenome assembly UINC01 (sample SAMEA4666929, study PRJEB26691) | marine metagenome | isolation source: Pacific Ocean | place: Pacific Ocean | collected 2011-10-13 | reverse complement strand
TTGCAGTAATATACTGCATTTGAATAATTATTTCAAAAACTAGAAATTTTTCTCATAACACTATGTTTTCTGAAATGTGGGCGATGGCAGGTTCGAACTGCCGACCTCCGCCGTGTGAAGACGGCGCTCTGACCAGCTGAGCTAATCGCCCATATTCAGTTGTGTCCCATGAATAAACAACCGCAAATTTACAGGTTGTTTACAAGGTATACAAATAATCATGAGTCAAAAATCCCAGCTTCAAATTGCCCATACAGAACTGGTCAACGATTTTCTACTGATCAAATGGACTAACGAAACCGAAAGCATTATTTCATGCAAAACATTACGGGATAATTGCCCTTGTGCTTCCTGTGCAGGCGAAACTGATGTGTTTGGTAATATTTATAAAGGTCCCCCAAAAATGAAAACAGAAACCAGTTATAAACTTACACAAATCGAATCAATTGGATATTACGGCTTGCGCCCACACTGGGGAGATCACCATGACACAGGAATTTTTACTTTTAAACTTTTGAAAGCGCTGGGTGAAAATCCATGATGAAGTGACATGAACAGGGGCAATCTATTATCCTATATCTTTAGGAGAGGACATATCAATATATGTCCCTTTTTTCTTATATTTCGTTTGATTTAAGAAATAACCAATGTTAAAAAAAATTATTAATTATACTCTCCTTCTTCAGGGTCTGATCCTAACAGGATGTGTTGAACATTTGATCACTGTACACGTCCACCAAGACGGTAAATATAAAATGCATATTTTAACAAAAGGTGATTCAGCTGATGTATTTGATGACGATTTCCCGCACCCAAAACCAAATTCCATCTGGACTTCAACTCAACACAAGGAACGAAGCCAGAATTCTGAAGAAGAAACCTGGACATTGGAGACACAGGGGCTCCTGTCCGGGATAACACTGTTCACAAAAGATACATCCTCCATTGTACCCCTCCAGCATCCCATCACGGTAAAAAGGGAGGAAAACTGGATTTCTACAACCTATACTGTTCAGCAGATATTTAGAGGACGGGAAGTGTATCGTAAGTATCCAAAATTCGGGGATTCTCTTCAGGCTTCAGAAAAGGCTGACTCAATTCAATGGCTTCCGGAAGCAATGGTTTATGTTTGTTCACAGGCACTGAACAGGTTAAAATTTGACACCTCTATTCAGTTAGAATTAGAACTTCTAGAACGAATTGACAACCACTTAAAAAATTATTTTATTCATGTTGAAACAATCCAGCTAATGGAAGAACTGGAACAGAATCGGCCAGAAATGCTGCGAACTGCACTAAGCCCTTTTCTGCAACAACTCCCTTTGGATTTTATCCAGAAAATGAGCCTGGCCATGGAGCCCTTTGCAGAAGAGATCCGCGTGACTCATGGTTTAAAGGATGATCATTTTCAGTTCTCCCTGGTTCTGCCTGGAATGATCACAAAAACAAATGCTGATTCTGTTAAAGGGGACACCTTGAAGTGGGCTTTTGGACTCAAAGATTTTCTGAATGAGGACAAGGTGATTTTTTCAAAATCCGTTATTTATTCACAGACACGGTTTCAAAAACTGGTGTTGTTCGCAATTTTGGGGATTTGTATCTTTTTAAGCGTTCTTTTAAAATGGTATCGCTAGAATGAGTCTCGTAAAAAACTGTATAATCCTGATCCTTCCTGTTTTTCTTATTGGAAAACCTCTTTTCAAAGATTCTCAACTATTAGCCATGACACCTAATTATTTTTCCAGAGATCATTCTTCACCTACACTGCTGGGCGCAAATATTTATAAGACCAACAAAGGTCGAGTATTCCGCTTAGATATTCAGGCAGATCGAAACCGTTTTGACGAAGATCTGATTTTTGCATTTTCGGCCCTGTCGAATATGGGGCAGTATACTAAACGTCCATTCAAAAAATACATAGTTGTAATACATTCTACTCAAAAGAAACAGCCTCCGAAAATTGCTGTGGGGAAAGTCCGCTGCAGTTTTGATTGTTTTATCCGGCAGCATACAACATACCAGGAATGGAAAAGCAATTGTCTCTATTTCAAAGAAACATAATGTATCAGGATCATATAACTTTTTTAAAAGAGACAATGTAGATGTTACTGTTTTTACTTAAGATAAAATGATGGATTTATTTCAAAAGATCCAGGGAGATTTTATTGGTCTCGATACAATGTATACCTTGGCCGATGGAAGAAAAACCCGCCGAATTTATCTTGACTCAACTGCATCTACTCTCATGATGGGCGCCGCCCACAGTGCAATCCAGGAATTTTTTAATCACTATGCCAATACTCATAGTTTACTTCATTTTTCTGCTAAAATATCGACCCAGGAATACCAATGGGCACATGACCGCGTGTTATCATTTCTGCAGGCTGACCAGGAAACCTACACCTGTTTTTTCACTGGAAGCGGAAGTACCGCTGGGATAAACAGGCTTGCCCGGGTCTTCCGTAAGTACCATCCCGAACGGGAAATAGCGATTGTATCACTTATGGAGCATCATTCAAATGACCTTCCCCATCGAAAATATGCCAAAAAAGTCATTCACATTCCTTTAGACAATCACGATGGCCAACCCGGCTGTATAGATCTGGATTATCTGGAAAATGTCTTGAAAACGAATCGCGGGAAGATCAAATATGTTGCAGTGACAGGGGTCAGTAATGTCACTGGAATTATCAACCCGATCTATGATATTGCCGAATTAGCCCATGATCATGATACGTTTATAATAGTGGATGGTGCCCAAATGATTGCTCATTTACCTGTAAAAATTAGTGGGCATAAAAATTCAAATCGAAATTTAGATGCCTTTATATTTTCCGGACATAAAACCTATGCACCTGGATCGCCTGGTGCTGTTATTTGCCGAAAAGACATCCTTCGGGACATTGAACCGGAGGAAGTGGGTGGAGGGATGGTTGACAATGTCTTTCTCGATCGATACATCATTTCAGAAGAATTTCCCACCCGTGAAGAAGCAGGCACTCCAAACATTGCAGGCGCTATCGGTCTGGCTGCTGTTCTGGAAGTCCTTGATACCATTGGAATGGATTTTATTTTTAAAGTAGAATCCCAATTGATTAATAATACGTTAAAACAGATCAAGCAAATTCCCAATGTGCAAATCTATGGTGAAACTGACTATTCCATCTGTCCTCGGTCAGCTTGTATTTCTTTTAATATCATGGATATGGATCACGGCCTTGTAGCAGCAATTTTGAATGATTACCACAATATTGCCGTTCGGAATGAGTGCTTTTGCGCTCACCCTTATGTAAAAGAAATGATCCTGGATGATCTTTTGGAAGCCACAACAAAAATAAATGAGGAGGATTTTGAGGATGCTTTTAAACTTAAGTCGGGAATGGTCCGGGCATCTTTTGGAATTTATAATACTGATGAAGATGCAGAAGAATTAGTTAAATCCATAAAAAATATTTCTGAAAATCGTGATTATTATTCTACCTTATACAGGCTGGATGAAAAGGGAAATTATGTACATTCCTCCTTTAAAATGAACGGACTTGAAGAATTTTCAATTAAATCCTTTGTTGACCATTATGTAAATCAAAAACAGGTCTAATTACTTGTCGGTATTTACACTTTTCTCCATTTTTTTATTATCATCTGAACCAGCCGATACGATCGAAAAACTGCCCGTTGAGAACTTCCTAGAAACAGTTAGGATTATCCATCACCCGGAAGAAATTATGTTTCAGGGCCGTGTGTATGATTTAGAACTTTTCGTTCATTTCCCTGAAGACAGCCTGGAATCTGTGAGCCTGTTTATAAGAACTGATACAACCAGCCGATACCAGGAAATCCCCATGAAATTGAACCGGGGACGCTATTCTGTCCGGTATGATCCTGCTGTTTTCCCCGGTTTGCTTCTCCAGTATTTTTTTGTTGTTCGTCTGAAAGACTATTCAATTTTTGCAACACCCATTAATAACAATGGGGTTATCCAGCCTGTTATCCACAAACTGATTAATCCCGTTGAATACTATAAAAAAGAATTCTGATTACTGATGGATACGAATAACCAAATCCTGTCTCTACGGGGTCAGATCGTGGACCACAATTACCGTTACTATGTATTGGACGATCCCATCATTTCGGATGACAAATACGACCGGCTCCTTCGTGAACTTGAACATTTGGAAAAACAACACCCTGACCTGATTACCCCTGATTCACCCACTCAAAGAGTTGGTGCTCCGCCGTTATCCAACTTTGAGTCAATCCCTCATAAATTGCCCATGTTATCATTAGAAAATGCAATGAATAAAGAAGAAATCAGAGCCTTTGATAAACGATTAAAAAAAAAGATAGAAACGGATGAACCAATTGAATATGTCGCTGAACCAAAACTGGATGGCATCGGGATAGAATTAGTGTACGAAAATGGCATGTTCATTTCAGGTTCAACTCGCGGAGATGGGTTTACCGGAGAAAATATCACTCAGAATCTTCGAACAATCCAGAGTATCCCCCTGCGGTTAAGAACAGACGAATTACCAAGCCCTGATCTGCTTGAAGTTCGAGGGGAAGTATTTATTTCCAAAGTGGGATTTGAATCCCTCAACAGAACACGAGAAGAAAACGGTGAGTCTTTGTTTGTAAATCCACGCAATGCTGCCAGCGGGAGTCTGCGGCAGTTGGATTCTTCAATCACTGCCAGCCGTCCCCTTTCCACCTACTGCTACCAGCCCGGTACTATACGTGATAAAGTTTACGAAACCCATCTTGAGTTTTTGGAAGACCTAAAAAGGTGGGGGTTCCCTGTTAATCCAATGATCCAAAAAGTAAACGGGGTGGAAGAAGCTATTGAATACCACCGGGATATGGAAGATAAACGAAACACCTTGCCTTATGATATTGACGGTACTGTAATGAAGATTAATTCACTTACCCTGCAGGAAGAAGTAGGCGTCCGGAGCCGTTCGCCACGCTGGGCAATCGCCAATAAATTTAAGGCTCAACAAGTCACAACTGTAATACAGGATATCATGCCCCAGGTTGGGAGAACCGGTGCTGTAACACCAGTAGCCAGGTTGAATCCGGTATTTGTCGGCGGGGTTACAGTAACCAATGCTACACTCCATAATCAGGATGAAATCAACCGAAAGGATATCCGGATAGGTGATACGGTAATCATTGAACGTGCTGGAGATGTTATCCCAAAGGTTGTGAAAGTGATTAATGAAAAACGGCAGAATGACTCCAAACCTTATAGTCTTCCTGACTCATGCCCCAGCTGCGGACATAATGTGTATCGCCCCGAAGGTGAAGCGGTTGCCCGCTGTCAGAACTTGTCCTGTCCTGAACAAATGAAAGGACGGATAGAACATTTCGTCTCCAAAAACGCCCTGGACATTGATGGAATCGGAAACAAATTAGTAGACCAGCTGGTGGAAACCAGCCTGGTTCAGACCGTAGATGATCTTTTCAAATTGACACTTGAAGATCTTATTCCGCTGGAACGTATGGCAGATAAATCAGCCCGGAATACTATCAGCGCCATTGAGAGTTCAAAACAAACAGGTTTTGCCCGGTTCCTATTCGCCCTTGGTATTCGAAACGTGGGTGAATACTTATCAAAAGTACTTGAAAAACATTACGAAGGCGATTTCCACCGTTTTATGTCTTCAAAGAAAGAAGAATTAGAATCTATCTTTGAGGTGGGCGGAATTGTTGCTGACGGAATTGTCCGATTCTGGTTAGACTCATCCAATGTGGATGTAGTAAATTCATGTTTTTCCTTGGGATTAACATTGTCACCGGTAGAATTAAAGGAAAAGGACCAAGTGCTGGCAGGAAAAACTTTTGTATTCACAGGTGTCTTAACAAAATTTACCCGGAAAGAAGCACAGGAATTAGTAGAATCCCTTGGGGGAAGGGCCAGCAGTTCTGTAAGTAAAAAGACCACTTTCATAATTGCGGGGCAATCAGCCGGATCCAAGATAACCAAAGCACAGGAATTCGGTGTTCCAATCTTGTCCGAAGATGATTTTCAAAAAATGATATATATAAATTGATGAAGTATTTTATAACCGTATTTTTTATTTTTTACCAATGTTTTGCAACTGAAAGTTCCTTATTAAAGATAGATAAAAATCTTTCCCTGGCACTTCAGGGATCCAACCAACATCCATTTTTAGATTTTACCATGGAAACTATAAATCTTGCCTCATTGCCCTTTGAAGGGATTACCCTTCTTCAAACATTAAACTCAGTAACAAGTACAGAAAAAGAAGCATTAATCAATACAATTCCTCTAACAGGTATTTTGGTAGGAGTATTAAAATATTCAGTTGATCGAAAGCGGCCTGAACGCACTTATCACCCGAGGCTGTGGAATACCCGCATTACGCCATCTTTTCCCTCTGGTCATGCTGCGGTTTCATCAGGTTTTGCAACTGTTCTCTCGTTAATTCATCCTGGATATTCTCCCTATGCCGTGTTTTATGCTCTCCTCTCAGGATATAGCCAGATTTATACGGGGAACCACTTTATTTCAGATGTGCTCTCAGGTTGGCTTATTGGTTTTACCATCGGTAATATTGCATATCAATCTACTGTACCATAACCCAATGTTAAATTGTCTTTCATTCTATAAATATTTCTTTTGATTCTTAAAAACTACTCCGGTGTGATACTATAAAAACTCATAACCCTACAAAAAGGAATTCTAGCCATGATGAAAATTGAAGATATTGTTAATGACATTGTCCTGATTGTCCTGGATAATTATGAACCTCTAAAAGGACTAGGAATTAACGAAGGCAAAATTTACGCCCATATAACCGGCTATGACGAGTTTGGAATATGGATGAAACATCCAAAATTCCGAATTCCCAAAGCAGATATTAATTCCACACCCAAAAAACCTGCGTATCAAAATGTAACTGCTTCCATTTTAATTCCCTGGGGTTTTATTGCTTCAGTCGTTCATTTTCCAAACGTTGAAGGGTTTGATTTTCCTAACCCTTTCGAAAAACATATTGGGTTTGAATCAGAAGTCAAATGACCACTTCTGCAGTAAAAATACAAAAACTATCCAAATCATATAATGGTTCTGAAGCCCTTTCAGATATAGATATTACCATTTTAGATGGACAATTTTTTGGCCTTCTGGGGCCAAACGGTGCCGGAAAATCCACCACAATTAACATCCTGACCGGTTTAGTGCGAAAAGACAGCGGTAACATTGCTGTCTTTGGAAAAGATATTGAAAAAGATTATCGTTTCACACGATCCCAGATAGGTACAGCACAACAGGAATTGTCCATTGATTGGTTTTTCCCCATTGAAAAACTCCTCCAGTATCAAGCCGGGTATTATGGAATTTCACCAAAAAATGCCAAAGAACGCATAGAAGAACTCCTGAACCGCCTTGGCCTCTGGAAAAAACGAAAATCCCGTTTAAGACAACTCTCGGGAGGAATGAAACGTCGCTATCAAATAGCGAAAGCCCTTGTTCACGATCCAAAGATTATTATACTCGACGAACCAACTGCAGGTGTAGATGTGGAATTGCGCCATGAACTATGGGATTATCTCAGGCAGCTTCACCAGCAGGGAAAAACAATTCTTTTAACCACACACTATATCGAAGAAGCAGAACTCCTGTGCGAATATGTTTCTATTATTCACAAAGGAAAAGTTATCACAGAGGGAGCCCCAAAAAATCTTATTAGCCAGCTGGGGAAAGCAGGAATTACCGTTCACCTCACAAAATGGGATGACACTCTGCCTGCTTTACTTCAATCGTACTCGTATACCCAAAATAAAAGCCAGCTGCATTTTACCGTGAAAGATGCTGAAACGGAGATATCTAAAATAATCAGTCTCATTTCAAAAAATGGCTGTCAAATACAGCGAGTGGAGACAACAAAATCTTCTCTTGAAGATGTCTTCCTCAGTCTCACAGGAAGAGGGATTAACGAATAAACCACATGAATTGGATCGGATTATGGACATTAACAAGCCGTGAAGTAGGACGGTTTTTTAGTGTATACCGCCAGACCATTTTACCTGGTCTTATTTCGTCAACTCTGTATATTCTCATATTCGGATTTACACTCCAACAGCGGATCGCTGAAATAAATGGGGTTCCATATACCTTGTTTATCCTGCCCGGACTCATTATGATGAATACCCTTACCAATGCAAGCTCAAACACTGCTTCATCCATGCTTCAAATGAAATTGCTTCAACAATTGCCGGATATTTTAACAGCACCCCTTTCCAGCCTAGAAATTTCGTTAGCTTACATTATTGGAGGAACGGTACGGGGGTTTGTAAACGGTACTCTTGTTTTACTGCTTGGTGTTCTTTTAATTGGTCTGCCGGTCAGCAGTCCGTTTTTTTCTCTGGGATATATCTTCATAGTTGCCTGGACATTTTCCAGCATGGGTCTTTTATTAGGACAACTGGCAGACAGCTGGGATCAACTTGCCATGATGCAAAACTTTTTCCTTACTCCGCTTAGCTTTCTTGGGGGTATATTCTACTCAATTAAGATGCTGCCAGAGTGGGCACAGGTACTCAGTTTTTTCAACCCAATCTACTATATGATTAATGGGATTCGATTTACCATCCTTGGAATCTCCGACTCCCCTCCTATTATCAGCTTTTGGATGGCTCTAGCTATGGCTTTAATATTCTTTTCTTCAGCTGTGGCACTAATGAAAAGCGGAAAGAAAATCAAGTTGTAAATTCAATCACTGCTTAAAATATGTCATTAAAACGATAATTTTTATTAGTCTTCTAAAAAAGAAAAGGATAATTTATCGTCGGACAAAATAAAGTATTATAATTTATTTAACTTAATTATTTACAAATTAAAAATATGTGTAGACTACTTGGATATTTAGGAAACGACCTTCAGCTATCAAGTTTAATTACTGATTCAGACTCTAGCTTAACTAGACAAGCAACTGATTCTTCAGTCCAAAATTTTATGAATGTTGCGGGAACAGGTTTCGTAGCCTGGGAAACTGGTTCTTTAATGGAAGATGAGCCTTATAGTTATAAATCTATTGAATTGCCAATGTATGATAGAACTTTGATCGGATTAACTAAAAAAATTAAAGCTAATTGTGTAGTTGGACATATTAGAGCAACGGTTTATGGAGAATTAAGTTTAGTTAATACTACAAATGTACACCCTTTTAAATTTCATGGAGTAAAGACCGCCCTTGCTCATAATGGCGGTCTTGCTCATTTTCCTAAAATGAAGTTTGCATTAGCAAATAAGTGTAAACCAGAATTAGCTAATAAAGTTGAAGGAACCACTGATAGTGAGTGGATATATGCTCTCTTTTTATCAATGTTAGAAGATCCATATGCTGACCACTCTTCAGGTGAAATCGCTGAAGCTGCCTATAAGACTGTTCATGAAATAAAACTTCTAAGAGATCAATTTGATATAAATACTCACTCAGTAATTAACCTGATTATTTCAAATGGTAAGTTTATTGTAGCTGTGTGTTTCACATATGACTTCGGTTGCTATGATGGAATCCCAACTGGGGCTGTTTTATTTCCCGCAATGCACAGCCTTTGGTATACTGCAGGGGATAACTTTGGTAATTATGATGATCAATGGACAATGTCAGAGAGTGCTGAAAGTGCAGCTTCATCAATTATATTAGCTTCTGAACCTTTAACACGTAATGATTCAAGTTGGATTGAGGTTCAAAAATATTCTATGGTGGTAATAGATAGGTTGGATGAAAAAATTAAAGTAGAGATAAGAGATTTAGGTATTTAATGTGAAAAATAAAGCAGAAAATAATGATATTTTCTTAAACTTAAAAAAATGTTCCCTATTTGAAGATTTAACCGATACTGAAAAATCTACAGTATCACTACTTTCAACATTAATAACCCGCCCAAAGGATACCGAATTGTTTTCTCAAGGAGAGAAGAGTTCTGATATTTATGTTGTTGCTAGTGGTTCTGTTGATGTCTTTATTAAAGAAGGTTTAGAAAATAAAATGAAGATAGGAACCTATCAAGAAGGCTCATTTTTTGGAGAGCTTGGCTATTTTTTAAAAGAAACAAGGATCGGGACTGCTCTAACAACTATGGAAACAACTGTGATAGTTATATCAAAAACATTGTATGATTTACCAACAATTTTTAGAACTCCAGGATTTGTTGGTTTTTTAAAAAGGATTGCCAATAGAGCTGGGACAACATTAAAAGACATAAGTCAAGCTATGACTGCCAGTAAAAATAGTGTTTTCCAAGCTTTAGATCATTTACCAGAGCATTCTGTAGAAGATACTAATCTTAAGGAGAGAAGAAAGGATGGTAATACTTTTGATATTGATAATCTTTTACACCTACATATTTTCAAAAGGTTTAATAAAGATGACTTAGTTACATTATGCTCAAAATCTTTTAGAGTTGATTTTAAAAAGGGGGAACTTATTTTTCCTGAAAATTCAGTTGGTTCATCATTTTATATAATAGTTAGCGGTGCTGTGCTGATATGCAAAACCTTTTTAATAAATGGAGAAACAAAACATGCTAAGTTAGCTCTGCTTCCCCCGGGACGACCATTGGGGCACTTATCCTTTTTTGATAATTCGAAACGCTCTGCTTCAGCTATTGCTTGCGAGAGAACTACTGTGATGGAAATAGAACTCGAAACCTATACCGAGTTAGTTTGTACGGTATCAGATGAAACAGATGTGGCATTTGAATTGTTGGAGGGTTTTATTGATGATTTATCAGTGGCGATGTTAAACACACTTAGGTCTCTTGTTTATGCCAGCTCCCGCAAAAAATTAAATGCATAATTTTTTGATTTAGACGCTTCAAGGCTCGCTAACAATGTATTGGGAGCTATAGCCTGAAAATTAAATTTTAACACAAAAATCTGATATTATAATACTTAATTAAAAATAACTATAGAGGTAATCAATGCTTAATATTGCACCAGAACCCATACCATCCTCATCTATTGAATTAGGAAATCGATCATTATTTGACCAAATAACCGCTAAGTCATATTTAAATTATGCAGCATTTACACCTCCGTCTAATTTAATTAAAACTACTATGGATCACTGGTTTGAAACTTATTCGAGTCTTGGAGCAGGTGCATACATGTTATGGGCCAATCAGAGAGACCGCTTAAGAGAAAAATTAGCACTATTACTTGGGTGTAATAAAGATGACATTGGATTAGGTGGTAGTACTAGTAGCTTAATTAGCGATATTTCATTAATGATTGATTGGAAGAAAAATGACCGTATACTAGTTTTTAATGGTGATTTTCCTTCAGTTATAACCCCTTTTAAGAGTACTGCCTCTATCTTTGATTTAGAAATAGTTATGCATGAATTGGATAGTTTCTATCATTCCCCAGAAGAAGGATTAGCCAATATAGAAAAAGAATTAAAAAAGGGACTTAGGTTAATTGCAGTTAGTTCTACCCAATTTCAGACAGGACTCTTAATGCCTATTAAAGAGATTTCTTTACTCTGCAAAAAATATGGTGCTGAAATATTAGTTGATGCAGCTCAATCAGCAGGGGCAATTGATTTTAATGTCGAAGAACAACAAATCAATTACTTGATGGCACCAACGCATAAATGGCTCATGGGTTCAGAGGGATCTGCTATACTTTACGTTAGCCCGGAATCTATGTCTAAATTAGTTTTACGACGTACCGGATGGATGAGCTTTAAAGATGGAGAGCAATTTCTTTTTGGAAAACCTAATCTTTTACGCTACGATTTAGAGGCCAGACAAAAACCATCCATCGTTGAAATGGGAATGACAAATAGCCTTGGTTTTGCCTCACTCGAAGCAGGAATAACCTGTCACCTGCATCTGGGTATGGATCGTATTGCTACACATATTCAATCACTTCATGATCACCTAGAAGAAGGGCTGACGAACCTCGGTTTTAAAAGTTTCAGAACAAAGTACAAGGAAGGACGCTCTTCATTATTAGGAATGTTACCTCCAGATGGTTATGAAACTCCGACCATTTTTGCTGAAATGATAGCTAATAAAATATCTATATCTCAGCCAGATGGGTACTTGAGATTTGCTCCTAGTTGGCCTACAAATAATTCTGAGATAACCCACATAATTGATGTAGCTAAATCTTTTCTTAGTAAATAGCTAATGATTCATAAAAAAGAAATTCAATTTTTTGATGATAATGGTTATTTATTTATAGATAAGTTTATTAAAAAAAATATCATAACAGGTATAAAGATTGAAATCTCCAAAACCCTAAAAAAGATTGAAAAAGATTCAAAGGATTTTGACGTTCTATATGAAGACGATGGATCCATTAGATTAGTCCGTAATATTCATGATAATATAGATTTTTTTAAAAAACTTGTTGTCTCATCATCTTTAATAGAAATAGCTAAGAGTTTATTGAAATCAGATGTTTATGTGCTAAATAGTAAGCTAAATGTTAAATCAGCATTTACTGGTGGTCACTTTGATTGGCATCAAGATTATAGTTATTGGGCAGATCAGTATTCAAAGCCTGATATGATTTCAATGTCGATATTTGTTGATGATATTTCCCCGCATAATGCGCCAATAATGGTCATTCCTGGAAGCCATAAAAGAGGCCTAATTAAAGTTCCTCACCGTGATAAAATGAGTGTTGAAGAAAAAAAATCTTATCCAAAGCTAAGAAGGAATAATTTATCATATTCATTACCTAATGAAATCATTATGGAAGAGGCTAATAAAAACAAAATAATTGAAGGTGTAGGCTCAACCGGGTCGGTCTTTATTTTTCACTCCAATACTTTTCATGCTTCAAGTATTAATTTATCGCCTTTTGATAGATCTACCATCCTTATAAGATATAATTCTATAAATAACGCTTAGAGTACAACTTTATAATATTTATCATGGCTGAAAATATTACTATTTTAGGTCAATGTTTTAATTTGTCTCATAAAAAAACATTAACAAAACAGAAGATAGAAGATTATTCATCAACCTTTTTAGCTGATTTAATTGATCCAGATAAAAAGGATCTTTTCAAACTAAGTAAAATAAATAAAAATGATAATTCAGCTACGTGTAAAATAGAAATTTATCAACAAAGCATACACCCATTTTCTGAAGGAGGATTTCATCTTTCTGCTGTACTGGTCTGTGAGTTTATAGACCTTTTTATCAGAAAAATATATGAAAAAAAGTTATTATTGAACCTATTATATTTGGAAATGGTATGTAAAAACCCAATCAGAAAAAAAATTCTTAAACCAGCTGTATCGATAAATAGTAGTTCCAACCATAATTATTCTTTTATAAAACCTGAGAAATATGGTGATGATAAAATTGATATTTCATATGATATAGAAAACAATTCATTTAGTGGAAATATTGAATATATTAGCAAAAAGTGTGATCATTTTGCAAAGAATAATTTTAAAACATCTTCAGACCTCTCCAAGCATAATTCTTTTAATATTTTAGATTTTTTTGTCAATGGTTTAGAGGCAGATGTAAAAATTAGTTTTTCATGTGAGACCTTATCTACAAATGGTTTTTTGTTGGGCCCTGGTTTAG
>UINC01000660.1_pt1 | contig 13589 bp, 10 predicted proteins | sample 5385821 | NCBI WGS metagenome assembly UINC01 (sample SAMEA4666929, study PRJEB26691) | marine metagenome | isolation source: Pacific Ocean | place: Pacific Ocean | collected 2011-10-13 | reverse complement strand
GTAATTGTGGGCTATCCCCGCCTCTCTGTAGGAGTCCATCTGAAATGTTTGTTTCGATAAGTAATTGATTAATTGAAAAGAAAAAGAGGTCTATAGGTTCGGTGAAGGTTCTATTCGTCATTACGCGGCTTTCGGACTATCGACTCTTGGGCCCTGTGATCGATTGTGCACTCAGGTCGAAGTGGCAAGTTGAGTGCCTCCACGACTACAGTTTTCCAACGACCGGTATGAAGAAGTATCTGTTCCCAGCGATAGCCCAAGCACCGAACTTCCAACACGGACAACCGAGTGTTCAAAGCTATCGCGGTTCGGCTGAACTGGTAGAGCGACTGAAACACGGTGACAGTGATGCTGTTGTGTCGATGGCTCCGCTTCAAACAGATACAGCCGGCGCGGTTCCAAATAGATATCCTGTCTGGACATGCGTGCAGTCAGGTCTCGATACCTTGATGAACTCTTCGCATCGTTTAAAGGGATGTGACCTGCTGGCACTCTACACTCGCTGGTGGCTTGACTGGGCAGTGTCCCACTACGAAGCTACGGAGCGTGTAAGCGATGTGTCTGCACTTCGAAGAAGCCTTGAATCCCGTAGTCGGTTTGTCGGAAGCCCAGAGTATGAAGCTGTGCGATTGGTGGATCGACAGGCCGTGAGGCGTCGATGGGGGATTCCATCTGATCAGCCAGTCGTGGTTCTCTTACCCTTTCCGCAGGGTGTAGGAAGACGCACTTTCTGGCCCAAAAAAATATTTTCGGAGCCCAGCCGTGTACGCCGTGTAGTCAATGCGATTACGCATGGCAAACTCAGCTATTTAGGAGCGGCGTGGTCCGATGTCAATGACGTTGATGTGGTAAGCGCAATCCGGAACTTTTGTGATCGAAACGGCGCGTTTCTTCTCGTCAAATCTCGACAGAAAACGCCTATTCCGCCATATTTGCGTGCGGTTTCGGACAAGTGTATCTACGATGAAAGTTTCTATCCACCCACAATTATCGAAGCCCTGAGCATCGCCAATCTTTGTATTAGCTATTACAGTCTGGGCGTTTTTGAGGCTGCTGCTCTCAGAGTTCCTCACTTCTGTATTGCTCACAGTGCCGAGGATTATCTTGGCAACGACGCTGGAAATTTAGATTCGCTGCATCAGGGCGAGTTTTTCAACCGTCGGCCTGGGGGCGCCTTTCAATTTAGCGGAGTGTCAACCACTGCAAGTGCGGATGAAGCGGTCGCTTTGCTTCAGAGCCGCACCCTTGACGATTTTGGTGTCAAGGTCTCCTCCCAAGATGAGTATCTGAAGAAGTTTCTTGGTGAAGGAGATGGTCAAGCGGCCATGCGGGCGGTCGATGCGATTGAGAGCTTTGTACAGTCTACTGATGTGAAGAAGAGAAGATTGGAATGGCTTCGCGAGCTGAAACAGACGACTGGTCACCCATCGGATAACGGCCGCATTATCGTTGATCCAGAAACGGCAAACCACGGGACTTTCGATAGTTAACTGAACGGTTCTGCGAGTGGCCGAATCATCTACCTAGGATGTCGAACACGTTTTTTCATGGGTTACGTCGTGGAGCACTCCATGTTCGGGCTGCAGCGGCAAGCTTAGGGTTAGACGCGCAACCTGGGACGTTGTTCTTAGTAACGGGTGGTGGGGAATGGGTGGTCAAAGAAATTGCCTTGGGGCTTCAACCTTATTTGGCCAAGAGCTTTGATGAAGTTGCAGTAATCGGTCACGTCATGCAACGTCCGTATCTTAGCCGTGCCAACATCCACTGTTTATGTCGACCGGCATTTTTCAAGGGTGGGGGAATTCCTCCGGTTCATTCATCTAACCGGCTTGTCGTCACTTGGCAACATGGTAGCAAGCATGACCGCGAGCCTGAATTCGTGAGTGCGTGCCGACAGTTGGAACGGCACTGGCGAAAAGTCGAGCGTTTTATCGTGCCGAACACCACTACACAAAAGCATGTGCTGGAATGCGGGGTTGACCCCCAGATCGTCCACGTCATTCCGAACGGTATCGACGTGCGCCTTTTCCGTCCAGTGGGCAGTCCCGAACAACGCAGAGCGGTGCGGGCCAGTTTGGCCATTCCCCCCGAGGCGTTTGTTGTGGGTTCTTTCCAACGGGACGAGGATGATGCTGGGCGCCCGAAGCTCATCAAGGGCCCTGACATTCTTGCCGAGGCCTTAGCCATAGCGCATCAGAGGGTGCCGGTGCATGCGCTGCTGACCGGACCAAGGCGTCGATTCGTACGGAAAAGGTTAGAGGAACTAGGAGTGCCGTACACCTACGCACCGCAGGAGTCTCTCGCCGAGCTAGCGCGCTTGTACCATGCTCTCGACACCTACTGTGTCAGCTCACGGCAGGAGGGCGGACCAGCGACGATACCGGAGAGTATGGTCTCGGGGGTACCGGTGGTTAGCACGCGCGTCGGATTAGCTAGTGACTTGATTGCACACGACAAGAATGGCTTAGTGGCGGACGTCGAGGATGCTGACGGATTAGCAAGGGCCCTTCTCCAATTGTCGGAAGACCCAGCACTCAGAAAACGCCTCGCAGCTGAAGCGCTAGAAACCGGACGCTCACTGGACTATTCAGTTATCGCGCGACGATACCGCGACGAGGTTTACAACCATGCCTTCGCTTAACTGTTACGACCATCTTCTCGTGGATAACCCTTGTCTGGGGATCAAGGCATTCCGTGCTGTCGAGTAAAATGCGTTCATGTGAGCAAGGAGCGTCGACGACCACCCCATGGCCGAGGGATGTGTCGCGCCCAGTGAAGGTCGCTTTTCTACTTCAAGATTTTACGATGGGCGGCATTTCGCAATGGATATACACCGTCTGCCGAGAATTACACCGTTGTGACCCTGGAGCGTGGGACTTTCACTTTATTGCGACGCACGGCTGGGTGATCCAAGAACGGTTTCAGCAAATCGGGCGGGCGGTGTATTTGGGGAGGCCCAACAAGCGGCCGAACTGGTTTGTCTGGCGACGCGTTACCGCATATTTACGGCGCCTTGCACCTGACATCGTACAGTTCAGTAATTTGGAGGTCTACCTGGACATCTGCCGCCGTGTGAAACCGCCGGTTGTGATTGACCGCAAAGCCGGGCTGCGTACGTTGGACCGCTATGACTTGCGGGGTGTCGATGCTGTAATCTCTCAGAACCAGCAGGTGTTCGATGCGATTGAAGGGGAAGCGCCGAAAACATTTCTTGCCTATCACGGCGTTGATATAGAGGAGTTGAATGCTGTCACTCCCAACCGGCTGGGGTTTGGGCCTGAGGCATTTATCGTGGGGCAGGTATCGCGCCTCGGAGAAGGACACAACCACGAACTACTAGTTGATGCCGTCATCACCCTCCGCCGTCGCCATCCTCAGGTCAAGCTGGTGTTGGTTGGGGGCACGACCCCCCAGGCTGGTAGTGTTGACCGATTACCCATCCTGAGAAACTACGCTAGTCCTTTAAGTGATGACGCAGTCATTTTGGGTCCGGTGGACGAACCATATCCATATATCGCAGCTTTTAATGTTGCTACCTGTACCTCGACGCGGGGATTTACCGAGGGTGCACCCCGTAAGCTCATTGAGCCAATGGCTATGGGAATTCCTTGTGTCACGACGGACAGTGGTGCGACTAGTGAAGTCGTCGAGAACGGCGTAAACGGCTTCGTGGTACCTGATGGCGATCTAGACGGCTTGGTTCGGCGTTTAGAACAGTTGATTGCCGATGCACCGTTGCATCAGGCCTTCGCTACTTCTGCACGTGAAACGGTATCTCGCAAGTTCAACATTGTAAACCAGAGCAAGAAGGTTCGATCCATCTACCTAATGCTACTTGCCGAGTCGTCTCGAAGACTAGCCTGATGCAGGAAGTCGGGAAGTAGCAATTGGTTTCAATAGGCTGCGCCTAGCCATGCATCTCAAAGCCTCGGTCATGCTAACGCCATTTCCGAAAAGTTCCAGACTCTATTTATTACCAACTGCAACTGCGCGTGAGGAGTTGACATGAGTTCAGCTTTAACTTGGGAAATAGCCCCTGGGCGAAAAATTGGTGATGGTCAACCTTGCTTTGTAATTGCTGAGATTGGTTCGAATCATAATCAAGATTTTAGTTTGGCGAAAAAAACAATTGATGCGGCAGCTGAAGCAGGGGTTGATGCTGTCAAGTTCCAGACCTTTCGTGCCGAGACCCATTACTCGATACACGCCCCGAGTATTTCCTCTTCTGGAAGCCGTAGCACCTTTGAGCTGGTTAAGAGCCTTGAATTGGATCGATCCTGGCACGCACCACTCAAGAAATACTGCGAAAGCCTCAATCTAATTTTTCTTTCGTCTGCTTGCGACATCGAAGCGATTGATGAGCTTGACGAGCTAGAAATTGCTGCGTTGAAGGTGCCGTCCTGTGAACTCTCCGACTTGGGACTGATACGGCATATGGCACAAACCGGTCGACCGCTTATTCTCTCGACCGGCCTGGCCGATTGGATGGACATCCAGCGTGCTATTGATACATGTCGAGACGTTGGAAACAGAAACCTGGTTCTCCTTCAATGTACGTCTCTCTATCCGGCACCGCCGCACCTAAGTAATCTCGAGGCGATAAAGGTGATGCGAGATGCGTTCGGAGTACTTACTGGATATTCTGACCACACGGAAGGCAACCATGTTTGTCTAGCTTCGGTAGCATTGGGTGCTTGCGTGATTGAAAAGCATCTTACCCTAGATAGAAAATTGGTTGGTCCGGACCATCCATTTTCCATGGAACCCACGCAGTTTAAAGAGATGATGCAACGCTTGAGAGATGTCGAGGCTGCTTTGGGGGATGGTACTAAAACCGGTCCGCGTTCAGAAGAACGCGAGGTATTTGAGCAAGGTAGGCGTAGTCTTCATGCGAAGATCCGTATCCCCAAGGGGGCTGTCATCAAACGTGAGATGATCACAGCCAAACGTCCAGGGCTCGGAATTCCCCCCTACCTGCTGGATTTGATCATCGGGCGGGTCGCGCGTTCTGATATTGAAGCCGACCAGTGGATTACGTGGACAATGATTTAGCACTAAATCTCGTGATTGGAGCCATGGATTACTAGGCCCTCCATTGCCAATGGTTGGGGGTGCCTCTGAGGGGAACAAACAGTTTGGTGCTGGTCGATGCGTCACTTTAGTCTTACTGTTGATTAGATGGTTGTCCAAGAGGGATAGAAGGTGAAAAAGCGCAGGGGGATAGATCTTGTACTGGTCCATCCTGGGAACCGGACAAGGATTTATCAGTCATTGGGCCGGGATCTGTCAGCCATTGAGCCACCGTTATGGGCCGGAATGATGGCTACGTTCGTCCGCCGCCACGATTTTTCAGTAGCTATACTCGACGCGGAGGCGGAAGACTTGAGTCCAGAGCAAACCGCCGAACGGATCTCAGAAATGAATCCTGAACTAACCGTCGTGGTCGTGTATGGGCACCAGCCTTCGGCATCCACGCAAAACATGACTGTCGCTGAGGAGATCTGTACAGCAGTCAAGCAGTTGATGCCTGAACATAAGACATTGATGGTGGGTGGTCACGTAGCTGCCTTGCCCGAACGAAGTCTCAGGGAGACGGATGCTACCTTTGTTGCTGGAGGAGAGGGACCCTACACGATACTAGACCTCCTTGAAGCACTAAAAGCGACTTACCCAGACTACTCAAAGGTTCGGGGCTTGTGGTATCGGGATGGCCAGACAGTAAGGTCGACTCCGCCACCCCCGTTAGTCCAGGATCTGGTACGCGAGATCCCGGTTCCGGCTTGGGACCTCTTAGACATGGTCCAGTACAGGGCTCACAACTGGCATTGTTTTGGAGATCTCCAACGACAACCTTATGCTTCCATCTACACGACTTTGGGATGTCCTTATCATTGCAGTTTCTGCTGCATACAATCACCTTTCAAGGCTGGAGAGGGAGTGTTGGGAGTGAAGGAAGACGTCAACACCTATCGCTTTTGGAGTCCCGACTCAGTTCTCGATCAGATTGACCTTCTGGTCAAAAAGTACGGGGTTCGGAATCTACGAATATCAGACGAGATGTTTGTGCTCAATAACAAGCACGTTCACGGAATTTGCGATCGAATCATCGAACGAGATTATGACCTCAACATTTGGGCCTATACGAGAGTAGATACGATTCGGGGCGACGACACGGTGGAAAAACTAAAGCAGGCCGGAGTCAACTGGCTTGCTCTTGGCATTGAATCGGCAAGTGAGCTGGTTCGCGACGATGTGGACAAGAGTTACAATCAAGACGAGATCTTCAAGAGCGTGGAAAAGGTCCAAGCAGCGGGTATCAACGTATCTGGCAATTACATATTTGGTCTACCCGAAGACGATTTGGAAGCCATGCAAGCCACCCTAGATCTTGCTATGGAACTAAACTGTGATTACGCGAACTTCTATTCTGCGATGGCTTATCCTGGCTCCAAATTGTATGAATTGGCTCTTCAAAATAATTGGCCACTGCCAGCAAAATGGACTGGATATTCACAGCATGCTGTTGACACCCTGCCCGCGCCAACCAAACACCTATCTGGACCGGAAGTTCTTAGATTTCGCGACCATGCCTGGCAGGTTTACTTTACTAACCCCAAATATCTAGACATGGTCGGCAGAAAATTTGGCTCGGGGACCGTTCAGCATATTCAAGAGATGGCGACTCACACGTTGGAGAGAAAGCACGTTCCTTCGGCAATCTGAAAGCCCATCTACGGGTTAGGAACACTAGACAATTCTGAATAGAGAGCAACCATGTTGACATTGGAACACCGTATTAAATTCTTCGATATTTTGTGTGCGCGTTTTTCTGGTGTTCGCCACGATAAGTTACTGATTTCTTACAAGATACCCGAAGTCCAATTTGAAGAATTTAGATTGGCAACGCTTCAGTACATGTTGGCAATGCTTTCGAACCCGGTTCCCATTAGCAATGAAGCTAAATTTCTTCAAACCTTTGAAGGGGAAACCGTTGCGAACATGACTCCTAACGGAAAACTTATGCCAAAGTCTCACTTAGTGTCTGGTTTTAATCGTTGGGTTCAAACAGCGGCAGATATGCTTGAGACACTCAATATTGAAGATTTAATTTCTTCGATACGGATGCCGGTGTTGAGATTTAAGGCTGGAGGCGAAGTATCCGAGGAGCTGATTCAGCGCCCCTTTTCGACCTATAAACGGCATACAGAATCTATGTTTGGTCATCCCAGGAACACACTCTGTTTTCATGCCCCCATCCTGGGAGACGTTGAGGGCAATCACCTCAACTTCTTTTCCTACCCAGAAGGTTATAAAGAAGATTCTTTTGACCCCGTTGTAAAGGGTTACGACGATTGTGAGCTTACAAAAGGATGTTCTAGATTGCCCGTGAAGCCGAGAAGTGGATATCTGTATCTCAGTGATGCAACAAGTGTGCACGCCTCACAAAGGACGAGTCCTAGCGTTGGTTCAAGAGTTTCAATGGAGCTATTTTGTTTATCCAAGACGGTTAATGGGGAAGAGGGAGAATCTCAACAAGAATTAGATGTGACGCTAACACCGAATGTTTTCTTTGAATTAGGAAGAACCAAGATGTTTATCCCCAAGGATACAATGTCGGGAATGACGGAGCTTAACTCCCTCGTTGACAAATAATTTGTCCTATTCGCACTTCCGGCCGGTATTTGTAACTAGTCCTCAAATTTCAGGTCCTGACCGTTCGCAACCTGCAAGTTCAAGAGAAATATCGAGCATGACTGAGTCAACGGTCATTGTTCGGACCGACGCTTCTCTCACAGTCGGAACCGGCCATGTAATGCGCTGCTTGACACTGGCAAGTGCTTTACGAAAGCACGGTGCGGCAGTGTCGTTTATTTGTCGTGATCACGACGGCCACCTTTGCGACCTCATTGAGAAACGTGGCTTCAGTGTTAGTCGGCTGCCCACGCCCAACGCAGTTACTGACACTAGATACAAGTCTTCTGACCTGGACCGCCACGTATCTTCTTGGCGGGAGGATGCGATTCAAACCATTGCTGCCATTGACGCCCTAGGGTTAGAGCCCGACTGGCTTATCGTCGATCACTACAACGTCGATGAGAAATGGGAAACCGTTTTGCGCACATCGGTCGACCGCATCATGGTCATTGATGACCTGGCCGACCGAAGGCACGACTGTGACCTACTGCTGGACCAGAACCTGGTGGGGCAGATATCTACCCGCTATGTCAATAAGGTGCCGGAAACGTGTAACGTCTTGCTCGGGCCCAAGTACGCTCTACTACAACCAGTTTATGGGGAATTATGTGAGCGGGTTCCTGCCCGGAGCGGTTCGATACAGCGCATCCTCATTTCTGTGGGCGGCACCGACCCCGATAACCTGACAGGCCGGATTCTCGCTGCCTGCTTGTGTCTTGACAGACCGGATATCGGTGTTGATGTGGTTCTTCCCACCGCTAGTCCTTATGCGAAGAAGCTTCGCGAGCAGGCAGCCGGCCATGCGCACGTGCATTTGCATCGTAACTTACCAACATTGGCTCCCCTAATGGCCCAGTCTGACTTGGCAATCGGCGCCGCTGGAGCGACCAGTTGGGAACGTCTGTGTCTAGGTCTTCCGGCACTTGTTGTTACCGTGGCAGACCATCAACGTCCTATTGCTGACGAGCAACAGCGGCGTGGGCTTATTCGCTGGCTCGGCCACAAGGATCAGGTAACCGAGTCGAACGTTAAGCAAGCCTTGGAACAATTGTTACTCCAGGGACTGGATGCGGCGTGGTCAAATCGCTGCCGCGCAATGGTTGATGGCCTTGGGGTACAGCGAGTCCGTGAGTCCCTAACCGGTATTACTGAGACCGCCGAGGGATCGATACGGCCAACTCGTAGCCGGGGCAATCAAGTCAGAAAACGACTGTTGTTTACTGGTGGCGGGGGGGCAGGTTCGGAGGCACTCTACCGATTCCTATCCGGCCGGTACGATGTTCATTTTGCTGATGGTGATCCTGAGGCTAAGCCTCACTTTGTGCCGTCTCGCTCTTGGCATCCCATCCCATTGGCATCGGTCCCTACCTTCGTCAAGGAATTGGATCGTCTTTGTCAGGCTCTTGACGTGGACCTTCTGGTTCCAGGAGTTGACGAGGAACTCCTGTCCATCTCGCAGGTTCGGAATACCATGGAATGTGAAGTCTTGCTACCGCCAACCGAATTTATCGAGGCCCATCTAGACAAGTTGGCCTCACAATCCTTGCTGAGAACCTTTGGATTGTCGACGCCTGAAACTGAACCGCTCCGCGAGCGCCAAAACGTAGCCTTCCCTTGTATCGTGAAACCGCGTCGGGGCCGGGGATCGCGTGATGTGGCCGTCGTTCACTCAGAGCAAGAATTGCAAGCACATGTCTTGCTTTCTCGCCGCCAACCGGATGACTTCATCGTACAAGCTTTCCTTCAAGGACAAGAATACACAGTCACGATAGTGGCAGACCGAATGAGTGATCTGCGTGCGATTGTTCCAGTGAAAGTGATTATAAAGAAGGGGATTACGTTACGTGCGGAAACCGATTGCGATGAAGAGGTGATCGCTGCTTGCGTGAAGATACATGAAGCACAGCCTGTTGCTGGCTGCTTCAACGTTCAGTTAGTGAAGACCCCTGAGGGTGTTGCAAAGCCGTTCGAAATCAATCCACGAATTTCAACCACAACGTGTCTAGCTTTGGCTGCCGGTGTCAATTTTGTCGATGTATATCTTGGTGAAGGAAAGGCAATGACTTCAACAATGACAGGCCTGCTCCCTTTTCGCGATCATCTTCAGTTGAAAAGATCGTGGTGTAACGAGTTCTTTATTTGATGACACGAGGTGTCTGGTTGTGACCGCGCCACTCGATCTCGATCCGGGGAACACGATGATCATGGAGGCTGTAGTCAAACTGGTTCAAAAGGTCGGATGTTCGCTTCAGTCTTGGAGAGCATCGGGTGGAGTTGAGGGCACCTGGGAAGGTTCGCAGTTTCACGCCAAGGCGGATCAATGGGCACATCAACTGATCGGTGCAGGCCTTTCAAACCTGAAGACAAAGCTTCCGGTCGTCAGTGAAGAAGATCTATCGCCTACAACGACCACTGACGTAACCCGATATTGGTTAGTTGACCCCGTCGATGGAACGGCCAGTTACGCAGAAGGATTCGCTGGCTATGTAACCCAGGTAGCTTTGATGGAGCGAGAGCATCCAGTGTTGGCCGTCGTGTTCGCGCCGCACTACCAAGAATTGTTTTCGGCGGTGAGGGGAGGGGGAGCGTACCGTAATGGAATCCGTCTCCCTCTGGAATCGTCGTCTTCGTTGACCTTAATCGATAACTATCCCTCGCCTCGTGGCGTTGCTGAGGATTTGTACAATGAAATGTCCTTCAGACGTTATACGGAATGTGGCAGTATCGGGCTCAAGATCTGTCGCGTAGCGGAGGGGACGGCCGATGTATTTTTTAAACCGGGACAGGTTCGAGACTGGGATTTGGCAGCACCCCATTTGATTCTTCAAGAAGCAGGCGGTCACCTGCTCGACGCGACTGGCAATGAAATTTCTTACGGAGCTTCACGGAGACATCAAGGTTTGGTCGCAGCGAGAGAAGACGAGCTGGTGCATCGCGTAGCGTCTTGGTACCACGATCGCATCTTGGGCAACCAAACGGTCATCAAAGGCCGATGTTGACCGAAGCAGAGATGAAGAATACCAGCCGCCTGTTTGCACGTAGCTTGGATTTCTTGCGTGCAATATTTAGAAAGTGTTCCCGGGGGAAGTACGGTTACGCACCGTTGTGTGAAACTCCACTTGCCCAGCCCTCTGAGTATTATCGGCTGTGGCACGAGGCGAAAAGTCGCACGTATCCATCCGTTGATCGCTATGAACAGGATTGCGAGGCCGCGATTGAGCCAGACTGGTTTCACCAACTCGCGTTGCTGACACAGGTGGTTATCAAGCGGTCAGAACTCTGTTATCAGCACGGCCGTTTGTTGTACTCGACTCTCGTCCGTTACATACGAACGCAAGGTCGTGACCACCTGACTGTTGTCGATACCGGCACCGCAAGGGGCTTTTCTGCTTTATGTTTGGCCAAGGCGCTACACGATATGGGCGCAACAGGTAAGGTCGTGACCTTCGACGTGCTTCCTCATGACGTGAAGATTTTTTGGAACTGCGTTCGTGACGCTGACGGTCCCAGGACCAGGGAGTCCTTGCTCAAGGATTACTCTGGACTGATCAAGCGTTACCTCATTTTTCAGAGGGGCGATACGTATCAGGAACTGGCCAAGATGAGCTTTCCACGAGTAAACTTCGCGTTTCTTGACAGCGTGCATTCCTACGATCACGTCATGGCCGAGTTCTCGTCCATACGTGATCTTCAGAAGACTGGTGACATTATCCTTTTCGATGATTACACGCTTGGAGTTTATCCAGGAGTGGTACGTGCTGCAGATGAAATCTGTTTGACTCATGGATATCTTAAGAACGTTGTAACTGCTAATACTCAGAGACGGTACCTGGTCGCCGAGAAACGGTAGGTTCGGCAGTTAAAAGTTGGAAGACGAGCTATGGGTACTGGGCGTGCTGGCTACTTTACGCGCGTGGGGGAGATGCATACGGTAGTCTTAGCGACTGTTTGTTAACCAATCCGATATGCGAAACAAACTACAGGAGGCCGGTTTTGCCTGTTATGCCTTGGCGAGGCGAACTGGCTTCATGTCCACTAGGGTTGGCCAAGGTCTCTTTACCTCGGCGTATTTCCTATACAAGCGTCATATAGAGGCACCGTGTTTCACCGTGATCCGTCGGTTAGACGACTAAACACTCTAGAGCGCCGATGAGGCTTGTAGTTTTTTTTAGCCGAGGTATGTCGCTCGACGGTTGGCGCCGAGCAGGGATTCTTGACCGCGAGATGGCACTCTATCGCGCTCTTCTACCGCATTTAGAACATCTGGCCTTCGTTACCTACGGCGACACAGACGATTCTAAGCTGTTGGGACAAGGCTCGGGAATTGAAATTCTACCGAACCGGTGGGGTCTACCACCGAACCTATACAGTGTGCTGGCCCCGTACCTCCATAGGCGCACACTTGCTCGGGCAACGGTCTTTAAGACCAATCAAACCAACGGTGCGTGGTGTGCTGTGGTTGCCAAGCGCCTATTTCTAAAGAGACTGGTTGTTCGGTGTGGCTTTCTCTGGTCAGATTTCATGGTCCGTCTTACCACGAGCCGGTGGCGCCGTATGCTGGCGGAATGTTTAGAATGTGCGATCTTTCGAGCAGGCGACGCTCTGATCGTCGCGGGGCACGCTGACCGGACGAAGATTATCCAACGTTATGACATTGATGCTGGACGGATTCACGTAGTGCCTAACTATGTTGACACTTCGCTGTTTCGATTGATGCCGGAAGTACCGCGTGAGTCGAGACTAGTGATTACCGTGGGTAGGCTTGAGGAGCAGAAAAACACGGCGTCTCTCATCGAAGCGGTGAAAGAGCTTCCTGGGGTCAAGTTGAGAATCGTTGGAGACGGCTCTCTTCGTGCTGACCTTGAAGAACGAGTGAGAAAGTACAACTTGGATGTGGAGTTTCTTGGTGCTATACCGCATAAGGAGCTTCCCCGGCTACTTAACGAGGCGGAATTGTTCATCTTGCCCTCCCATTACGAAGGGAACCCGAAGGCACTTTTCGAGGCAATGGCCTGTGGACTACCGGTCATTGGAACTCGCGTCCCAGGGATTCAGGAAGCGCTTATTCACGAGGAAACTGGTTTTCTCTGCGGGACGACACCGTCAGACATCAGGGCCGCTCTACATGAGATGTTCGAGCGTTCTGAGCTCCGGGAACGCGTGTCGTGTCGTGCTCTGGCATACGCCCAAGAGCGCTTCTCACTTACGCGGATTGCACAGCGGGAACTAGCTGTGTTGACCACTTTGTCCTAAGCCGAGCACCGTCTGTGTGATGGGTCATCCACTAGTCAGCGTCATCATGGCCGTTCACAATGCGGAAGATACGCTGAAGGAATCGCTGGCTAGCGTACTGGGTCAAACATATGGCAACTTTGAGGTGATCATTATTAATGATGGTTCAGGTGATCGCACAGGTGACATTCTTCAACTGGCGGCCGCACAGGATTCACGCGTCAATGTATTTACCCAGGAGCAGCGCGGACTCACAAACTCACTGAACCGGGCAATTTCTATCTCCCAAGGCCAGTACCTGGCACGACAGGACGGTGACGATTTATCAATGCCGGAGCGTTTGGAACAACAGGTGCGTAAGCTCGACGGGGATGAGGGTCTTGCTGCAGTAGGGACGGCCACGGTCATTATTGACAAGCAGGGCAAACCGATGGGCCGCTTTCCAACTGCACACGGGGCCGCTGCTGTCAGAGATGGACTACGTGCACTCAGAACGACACCCGTCCACGGTTCGATGATGCTGCGAAAAAAACATTTTGATGCCGTTGGTGGTTACCGTGAAGCCTTTTCAGCTTCGCAAGACTTCGACTTATGGCTACGGCTGACCGAGCAATTCACCATCGACAATCTTACCCAGCCGTTGTATCAGTGGCGTATCACTC
>UINC01000657.1_pt1 | contig 13606 bp, 10 predicted proteins | sample 5385821 | NCBI WGS metagenome assembly UINC01 (sample SAMEA4666929, study PRJEB26691) | marine metagenome | isolation source: Pacific Ocean | place: Pacific Ocean | collected 2011-10-13 | reverse complement strand
GCTCGTCGGGAATCCGCTCGAGCCATTCTCGGATGTCGCGGGCGTTCAGCTTGTGCTCGCCCTTATCCGCCTTCTTCTCCTTGAAGGTCGAGGGTTTGTCGAGCATAATCTTGCCCTGCTCAGAACCGCAGTGCATGCAGATGGCCCTCCTCTTGTGGGCGCACTCCTTCTCGATATCTTTGATGATGGTCTTGAACTCGCGAGAGCCCACGCCGTGCTTGATGATGATGTCGTGGACTCGATCCCGGTAGTAGTCCTGCTCGGACTTCTCAGGATCGAGGGGGTGGGTCTCAGCCGAGCTGTGGAGCAAGACCTTGCTGCAGGTGTTGCAAGTCGACTTGAGCGCGGTCTTGATCAAGTTGGTGAAACCGATGTGCATGATAGGTAGCTCGAGGGCTATGTGGCCGAAGTGGCTCGGGCACTCCTCGTGCTTGTTGCCGCAGGTCTCGCAGCGGATCCCGGGGTCTATGACTCCCATCTTAGGGTCCATCAGGCCCTGCTTGTAGGCGTGCCCGTCGTCCTTGTATGTGTCAGCGGTCTTGATCTCAACTGCCGACATCTTGCGGATCTCGTTGGGATCCATCAATCCGAACTTGATCGATTCGATCCTCTTCGGGATCTTGGCTGCGTCGCGTGCGCTCATCTTCGGTCCTCCAGTTCCAGTCGCATCGCCACCCCGAGGCTCTTCATCTCGTCAAGTAGCAGTTTGAACGCGTAGGAGGTCTGCACCTTGTGGACATCGGAGCGGTCGCCGCAGTAGGGGCATACAGTGGTGCGGCGCTTCCAGTCGTAGTAAGCGATGTGACCGCATCCCGAAGTGTTGCAGACCATCAGGTCCCAACCGTCCGACTCGTCCAGTAGCCTGTCCTTGATTACCATCGACGCGCCGTGCGAAATCAGGCAGTCACGCTCCATCTCACCGAACCTGAGGCCTCCTTGACGGGCCCGACCTTCGGTAGGCTGGCGGGTCAGTATCTGCACCCTGCCACGGCTTCTGGCATGCAGCTTGCTGCTGACCAGGTGGTGCAGTCTCTGATAGTAGATGACGCCAGCGAAGACATCGGCGGTGTAGTCCTCACCGGTCTCGCCGTTCATCATGGACTCGCGTCCAGTGTGGTTGAATCCGTTACGCAGAAGCCCCGCGCGCAAGGAGTCTTCCTTCTCACCTGTGAAGGCGGTTCCGTCGATCTTACGGCCCTCCAAGGAACCGACCTTTCCGCCAATCATCTCAAGAACGTGAGCCACAGTCATCCGCGAAGGGATGGCGTGCGGATTGATGAGCAGATCAGGAATCACGCCGTCAACGGTGAATGGCATGTCCTCCTCGTTGACGAGGCGTCCAATCACGCCCTTCTGGCCGTGGCGGCTAGCGAACTTGTCTCCGAGCTCCGGGATCTTGTTGGTACGCAGAGTAATCCGAACGAGGCGTCCTGAGTCGAGGGACTCGGTGACGAACACATTGTCGACCCAACCCTCCTCACCGTGTCGAACCAGCATCGAGGACTCCCTCCTCTCCTGAGCCTGCAGGAAGGCACCGTGAGCCTCCTCTAGGAATCGTGGAGGGCTGGTCTTGCCCACTAGGACAGCCCTGTCCGATTTGTCCAAGGTCGACAGGAACTCCTCGGGCACCGGCAGCCCGTCCCTCTCGAGGTGGGCGTAGCTGTCGAACGACTTCAGACCCTTGATCTCGTCGAGACCGGTTCCGGGCACTTCGATCCGCTCCTCCTGGCCGCCGGGGAACCGTTTGTTCTCCGCGTTGTAGGTCCTGATAAAAGCGGAACGACCCAAGGAGCGCTCGACGGACGACCGATTCATGATGACGGCGTCCTGCATGTTGTATCCGTGCTGGCTCATTATGGCGACTACGAAGTTCTGGCCACCGGGTCTGCTGTTGAAGTTGGTCGACTGCATCGCGCGCGTGCCGACAATCGACTGCTGAGGGTAGTGCATGATATGAGCCCGGGTATCGGGGCGCAGCCTGTAATTGGCGCTTGGCAGACCTAGGCTCTGCTTGACCATCGCCGTACCGCCAGTCACTCTAGGGGTTGAGTTGTGCTCGGGGTAAGGTACGAGGGACGCACACACACCGAGAATTAGTTGGGGGTCTATCTCGACGTGGGTGTAGATTAGAATGGTGTTGTCCTTGGTCTGCTTCCTCTTGAGTGCCGTCAAGTCCTCCGCGTTCTGGAAATAGTTCAGGGGCCTCGTGAACTCCTCGAAGACTGTCTCACCGTTGGAGAGTTGCACCTCCGCCCTCAGTTTGGCCTCGGGAATCTCCTCCTCGCCGAGGTTCAGCCACTCCACCTTCGCTGGGTTAATCGGCCTGTCGTGCTTGGGCGAGGCTTGGGGGAGATCGAAAGGCCTAGGCGCGATGAGGAGATCCTCCTCCTCTTCGGCATCCACCCATTCCACGACGCCGGAGGCCACCAAGTCAGCGAATGTGAGCTCGCCGGACCTCAGGCCCTCCAAGTGGAGCTTTGTGAGGTTCAGGCTACCATGCTCGATGACTAGCAGAGGACGCAGCACCCGACCTCTGTCGGTGTTGATGTAGACATCTCGGTTAGCGGTGTCGTGACGGATGCAGACCTCTGGTCGGAGTCGGCCAGAGCGTCGACTCCTCTTGATTCTCGAAACCAGTTTGGCGGGCCTCTTGTGTAGGCCAAAGATGTCGCCGTTGACGTGGATCCTCGAGCCGTCCGCCCACTGTTCGGGGGACGAATTGACTCCAGCCTCAAGCAGCAGCTCCTTCACATCGTCCTCGGGAACCTCTTCGGAGACGTCGATCATCTGGGCTGCATTCTTGACCAATCCGCAGTTCTGGCCCTCGGGAGTCTCGTTGGGACAGAGCCTGCCCCAGTGAGTTGGGTGGAGGTCCCGAGCCTCGAAGTGGGGCTGGCTGCGGACTAGGGGGCTGGTCACCCTGCGCATGTGCGAGAGTGCGGCGATGTACGTCGTACGGTCCAGTAACTGACTGACACCGGAGCGACCTCCGACCCAGTTGCCAGTCGCCAGCGCGTGCATGATCTTGGATGTCAGGACGTCGGGCCTGAGACAGGAGTTGATCTTCAGTTCTCGCTTGCGGTTGTGATGCCTCTCGAGTTGGTACTTGAGATCCCTCGCCAACTGCTGCAGGCTAACCCTGAACAGGTCCTCCATCAGATCACCGGCGAGTCTGACGCGTTTGTTGGCGTAGTGGTCCTTGTCGTTCGGATCGCGGTTAGTGATGGCCATCTCTAGGACCTGTCTGACAATACGACCGAGGAAGATGGCCTTCTTCTCTCGGTTTTCGTCCGAGGAACCGAGGTGAGGGAGAAGTTCCTTGTCAAGCAGATTCTGGATGCGGGACTCGCGGTACTCCTTCTGCTGCCCGGCTGCGAATTTCTTCTCGAGCCAAGCGACAGCCTCCTCCTCCGTCTCAACGCCGTACTCATCGTTGTCCTTGACGTCGTTGAGGTTGGCGACGGTGTACTTCATCGCCTCGACGGGTCCTGCAATAGACGCAAATATCTCCCTGTCGTTCTCCATCCCTAGCGCTCTCATCAGGAGCACGACTGGGATTGGCGTGGTACCCGCGCTTGGAATCTTGACCATCAGCATGCCGTCACGTCTCTTCTCCACGTTGAGCGGCTTGCGCACGCCGTCGCGCTGTGAGAAAATCTTGGCGACTTCGGTCTCGTGGGCATACTTCTTGTTCTTCTCTACGGTGACTCTGTTGGGGGCCAGGTCCTCCATCGAGATGAGTACGCGCTCGGTGCCATTGATGATGAAATAGCCACCAGGGTCGAGGGGGTCCTCGCCCAACTTTCGGAGGAGCTGTGTCAGGTACTCAGCATCCTCGGCTGAAGTCTGAGGAGATAGTTTCCTGTTCTCATCAATGTGGTCGGAGTGCAAGTTGCACCGAGCCGAGCGGACCATAATCGGGAGGTTGCCTATGTGGACGCCCTCCTCCTCAATGTAGCCTAGGCCGCCATCTGGTGGGCCATCTATGTCGTCCCTGTAGATTCGGAAGTCCATGTACACGGGCGAGAAGTAGGTTAGCTTGCGGATTCTGCATTCCAGAGGAGTCGCGGGGTGTTCGGCACCGTTAGCCTCGCGGATGGTCGGGTGTCCCAGTCGGATTCCCTTGAGGCGTACTATGATTTCCTTGTCGAGCACGTCGAGTTTGATACAGCCTCCCGCCTCCTCGCCTCCGGGCAGGTCTTCGACTGGTTCGTCGGTCCCTATCCTGATGCTACGAACTATCTTCTCCATCCTGCTAAGGCGACCATCGCCAGATGGAATGCAATCGTTATACGACATCAACTGGTGGTTGACGAGGCTCCTCTGCTTGAAGTAACTCTCAACTATCTCCTTCATCTTCTCACCTCAAGCGCTCTCCACGATCAACCTATACGCCGTGCTGGAACCTGCCGATCGGCTGAACCTGACTACTCTGACGACCCTGTTTGCGAGCCAGCCAGCCGGAAGCTCGTCGTCGTCCTGCTCGACCGCTTCTTTGATAGCCTGCACTGCGGGGTCGGTGATGAGTATCTTAGGGAGCAGTTCCTTGGCCAGACGGGTGGTGCCGTCGGCGTTCTTCTGAGACAGACCCCATGGAGCCAACGTGGCCTCCTCCTCCTCATGAGGGATCAACTCGTGGTGCGGGACTAGGATGTGGTTGAGTACGTTGAACCTGTCATCACCTTGAGGAATATCGGCATCGAGCATGGCTTTCCTAGAGATGGTTATCCTGCCGGTGCGTGTCCTCTTGCGCGAAGCCATCTGCTCCCTAATGACTGCCATCACGTTGTCGAGATCGGTGTCGCCAGTTTCGAGTTCGAGTTTCTTGGCGACCTGATCTACGGTCATGCGCTTGATAGCATCCATGTTCGCATCATCGGCCAGCCGGTGCGCGTGAGTCTCGGAAACCCCGAGCTCCATGAGGCGCTTTTTCGTAGAACTTTTCACTGCCATCTCGCGCCCCCCTGCCTAGCAAAAACCGTGAGCCTGTGGCGCTGTCAGGCGGGCCTGATGGGATTTGAACCCACGGCCGTCCGGTTAAAAGCCGGATGCTCTACCTGACTAAGCTACAGGCCCATAGCAAGTGCTGGGCCTTCAGCGGACCGAGGGGGGGTTGAAAAACATTACTGAAACGCCAACGCTACGCTACGCAGGACTGCGACTCCTCCTTGGGGGGGCGGAGAGGCTGAATCAGCGTTGAGGGCATGTACGAATAAAGGTTTTCAGATTCTACCTGCAGTGGAGATTCTGATGGAGGGGGAACGCGGCCGGCCTACTCCCGGGGCAGGGGCGGCATCGGTGATGAATTTTGGAGTCAAAGGTGCTGGTCCGTGGGAGATCACAGTCCCACACACTGTCTACCCACCCCGTGAGGACACAATCTTGCTCGGCCGTGCTATGATGGGACTGTCTGGTCGCGGCGGCCGTGCAACCGAGATTGGGTGCGGCAGCGGAGCGCTCTCCATACTGCTCGCCTCCATGGGCTGGAAGGTTGCTGCGTGTGATGTTAACCCATTCGCTGTAGCAGCTGCGAGAGGCAATGTGAAGAGGGCTGGTTTTACCGATGCTGTCAGCGTCGAGGAAGGAGGTCCCGGCGAGCCGGGATGGGAGTTGCAGGAGGGAACTGCTCTCGTGGTGTGGAACCTGCCATACTTGAATCCACCAGAGCATGACGAGCCCTCCCTCGAACCTATCGAGGAGGCCTCTATGACAGATACCCCAGAGGGTTGGTCGGACAGGCTTCTACAGGTGATGGACAATGAACTGATTGACCCTAGTTGCCTAGTAGTCCTGCTTCATCGCACTGATCCGGGCAGCCCAAGCAAACCCGACAGCTGGATGCGGGACGGTTGGTCCTGCCGGAAACTGGACAGCATGAGGATTGGTGAGGAGAGGCTTGAGGTGCTGAGTTACTGGAAGCCAGCGGCAGGAGAGCCTCCGGTGATTAGAGACCAGTGCGAATCGACGATGGACGAAGCCAAGCGGCTTCCTGAGGGGGGCTGGCAGAGAGTGCTGGCACTCTCGCAAAACTCCGGCCGAGGGAGGAGAGGCAGTTCGTGGCAGACGCAGGAAGGGGGACTCGCATGCACCTGGGTCCTCTCTAGTGGGACTCTGGAGCGGCATCCTCCCGGCCTCATACAAACCGCAGTGGGTGCAGCAGTGTCGTATGCACTGGGCTGCTATGTCAAGTGGCCGAACGACTTGGTGTCCAAAGATGGCAGAAAGTTGGGCGGGATTCTCGTGGAGGGGAATTCGGAGAGTGACGGCATCAGGGTCGGAATCGGACTCAATCGGCGGGGTGATGTTGTTGATGGGACGCCTGTAGCCGGATGGGATGAGTTCATCGGAACGAAGTCGGCAATCGAAGTGTACAACAGACTAGATCCGGCTATCTCGTCACTCTTTGAGGAGCACCCTCTCGTACTGCCAGTCGAGAGGGATGAGATGATAGCCCTGTCATGGAAGGGACTGTCGAGGTCACTTTCAGCAGGAGTTGGGCTCAGGCTTGAGGGAGTGTCTGTGAGGGCGGTCGGTTTGAGTCCGGAAGGCCATCTAGTGACCGAGTCCGATGGATTTGTCAGAACCATAGACGATATCGGCGGACTTGACTGGAGGTCTATTTCTTGAGGCCCTGCCTGTCAATCCCGAGCCTCTCTCTGACCAATCTTATCTTCCCCGACCTCGTGATTGTGCAGCAGCACTCATTCGAGTTCATTCTTGAAGTGGCTACTTCGCAATCAACCAGGGGGACCTTGACTATCGCACCGACAGAGCCGTCCAGCTCGCTGTAGTGGTCGTACAGTTTCCAGTGCAGCCCATCAAGGAGTTGCCCTAGGAATTCCTTGCAGGACTCGCGGCTCGCGGCTCCTGAACTGATTCTGACTCCAATCCATCGTCGCTTACCCCTAGCAGCCTTACCGAGTCCTGCCATGGTCGTAGGAAAGGGTGTCCCTTAATCGAGTTGGTCAGAGGCCGCTCACTACCGCGACCAACCTGATTCGGCCCACCATCTCGTCACTGGCCCTCGCCCCCATGATGACCTGACAATCGGGATCTAGGGAGGAGACGAATGCCTCCGTGACTTCATTCAGGTGGGCCAGAGTCATGTCTGGACCGCCCTCTACCTGTATCATACAGCCTCTGGCCCCCTCGACGCTGAGGTCTGACAATGGCGACTTGCGTGCCTCGACAACCACCTTGTCGGGCCTGTCCGTGGTACCGGTCCCGACAATCAGTGTGGCGTTTCCGGGCCTGTTAATCACCGTCCTGAGATCCATCAGATCGAGATTGATCTTTCCCACCTTGGCAAGAGTGGTTACCAGTCCCTCAACCAGATCCCCTATCCAGCCTGACCCTGTCCTCCAGTCGGAATCCCTGTTTCGAGCCTGCCAAGCCAGCCTCTCCATGCTGACTCTGATACAGACGTGGGAGTTTTCCTCGAGGGCTTGGATGGCTACCTCTGCGATTGAACAGCGGAGTGGCTGCTCAGCGAAAGGCAGACCAGCGATGGTGATTACGAGGCAGTCATTCTCATATGCTAGTGAAGCCAGTTCGGCCGAGGCGCCTGAGCCCATCCCTCCTCCGAGGCCAGCCATGATGAGTACGAGTTCCGCGTCCTCGAGCAGTGGACCTATCGAGCTCATGCCGTCTCTGAGACGGTGGGCGGCCAGCGCGGGAAGCGCGGCTGTTCCTCGGCCATCACCTCCTGCATCGAGGTGCAGGCAGTGTGCTGCCGCAGTGCCTGCGAAGGAGGCCTCATCCGCGTCGATGAGTAGCAAGTCGGCCAGTTCGGAGCATTTGGAGTGAGCTCTCTCGGCCCAAGTGCAGCCTATTCCTCCGACGCCGGCAATCAGAATCGCGCCCTCGTCCATGCGGCCCCCCTCGTGGCGCGAGCCGTTTAGATTGTGCTTAATCGCGGGTGAGGTAGCGCTGGTATCTGCGCCTCTCGTCACGCGCCCATGCATTGTCCGGCTCAATCTGCAATACGCGTTCGTAGAACTCCACCGCCTTCCTCCATTCTGACAAGTAGCGGCCATGCATATGGCCTAGGTTATTGAGCACGGGAACGCAATCAGAATCCTCCTCCAGAAGCTCCAGCAGAATGGATTCGGCGTTATCTATGTCCAGCATCTCCATGCGACTCTCAGCCTCTTCAAGACGCTCCAGTTGGTGCTCGGAGAGGCGGTATACATTTCGCCATTGGGGGCCTGCCACAGCAGTCGCTGAGAGCATTGTCGTTTGAGGTTTCGTGAATTCCTAATGAGAATCATTAGAGTAGCAGATGCGAGTCCTTACGAAAGAGGCAAACTGGAACGTTAATATCCCTATTCAAGGTGGGTTCGCCTGTACCTTGAGGTGTCAGCGTGAGCAGGGTTAGGGCATACTCCAAGAGACTCTTCATGCTGGGCCTAATCACCCTGTTCGTCGCAGGGAGCACTCAGGCTCTGCACAGCGGCGTCGGAGGCGATATGGACGACAAGGGGGAAGTCCCACAAGCGGGCTGCACTTGTCACAACGAGGCTCCCAGCAATTCGGTGACCGTTCTGGTTGATGGATTGCCTTACCACTACGAGTCGGGCACTGAGTACGTATTGAAAATTCAGATAATCGGCGGCCCTGAATTGGATTCGCACTCCAACACCGGGGGCTTCTCTATGCTTGTCAGCGCCGGGACTCTGGCCGCAGAGGAAGGTTACGAGTCGCTGGTCCAGAACTGGGATGGTGATGCTTCTACACTCACCCACACCAACTCAGGCGCAACGACCCCCGACAGGTCATGGGAAGTCGTCTGGACTGCGCCTGCTTCTGGAGCGGGGGTGGTGAGCCTATGGCTAGCTGGCAACTCAGTCAACGGCGACTCGGTGCCGAGTGAGCTCGACATGTGGAACAGACTCACAACTTCCGTCGCCGAAGGCGAGGACGACGGCAATACGAGAGTTGTATTCTCGGGCAACGGCACAATAGAGCCCCCTCCTCCTGTAGAGGGGGTCAATATCCACGAGATGGGGGCGGGGCTCCGGGCCCACTGGCTCGGCCTCTTGGGATTCGCTGCGGTTATCATCGTCCTGCTCTTCTGCGGCTTGTTCCTCCGTTACGGATTCTCCAAGCACTACGCCGGGAGGAGCAATCTGCTGAAATTGCGAATCAAGCACCTCCGAAGAGGTGATCAACTGTGAAGGAAGACGTGGTGATGAAACTGCTCCGGCAGGTGCAATCAGGAGAAGTCAGTGTCGACGACGCTCGCTCTGCGCTAGACGGCATCGAGTTGACAGTAGAGGAGTTCGGCGCCGCTGTTGATCACGGAGTGTTCAACGAGCCGGATCCAGGTACGGTCGTGCGGGCCTCAGTCTCTCCCTTTGGCGACTCGATTCTGATTCTCCTGCTGTCCCTGTGGGGCGTCCTATGGAGTCTGTACTGGGCTGGAGCGCTGACCTATGGGTTGTTCAACGGATGGGATCAGCAGTTACTGTCATTCCATATGGGCATGCTCATGCTGACTATCATCATCCTAGGGATGGTCTACCTGAAGTATGTGATGCCCGATGTCGTCATAGTCAAGCACAGGGGTAGCAAGTACATCACTTCGAACGACCCCGAGGGATGGAGACAGTACGAGGTGTGAGGATGGCTAGAAGATTCAGACTCAGACCCGTCCCCGGCAAAGCCGATGCTGCTTCGGAGTCGCCGAAGTTGATTGATAGGAGGGAGTTCATGCGCCACTCGTTCAACACCGCTGCCGGTGTCATCACCATGGCGAGTCTTGGCGCGGTGGGCTTCGCCTCACTGCTGATGGGGCAGTCGGATGCGGACGGCGGAGATTCTTCCGTACGCTTCTGGGTACCCACCGGTGCCGAGGACTCCGCTTGGTATGGCGACTTGCACCTCGAGCAGATGCAGTACCAGTCCTTCGTCGATGCCGCAGCATCCTCGGCCACTGGGATGGCGGGGGCTTCCGGGGTCTGGTCGGGTCTGCCGGTCAATGTGATCTACCTGCCTCATGATGAGAACTCACAGGCCGCCCCAGAGGAGAACAAGCCTCAGTTCCAGTTCATGGACGGCTACAACGAGAGCGGTGCCTATGTGGGCTCGGGTTACGAGGTCGACGAGAAGCCTGAGTACGAGGCCTTGTCGATTCACGACAACATGATAATCATATTCTCTAGGTGCCCGCACCTGTGCTGCATCCCGGGATGGCAGCTGGTTGCGAATGACTTCACAAGCGACCAATGGAGTCCGGGTGGCGTCGATGCCGGTGGCAACAAGTTGTTCTGCATATGCCACTCCAGTAGGTACGATCCTACGGTCATTGAAAAGAACCGTAACAGGAACAGGACCAACGGCTCCGAGTTCGACTACATAGGAGTAAAGCGAACCGGTGGCCCTGCCCCGGTTGGTATGCCACTGATTCCATTTGAGGTCAACGGAGGGGTCATCGAAGCCCTTGATGACTTCAAGGACTGGTACACGTTTTGTGAGTAGGTGAGATGGTGATTCAATTCTGGTTCCTCTGGCTGTTCATCGCCATCGTCGTGGTCCTCGTAGCGTTCACGCTGCGAAAGGAGCGGGACGACATGCCGAGGACCGATATCCTGCGGGCCGTCGAGACCAGCGCAGGCAGCATGGGTCTGGCAGAGAAGGGCTTCCTCTGGGCCTTCTCCTGGCTCGATACCAGATTCAGGATTCAGGACTATTGGGGGATGAGCAAGGATGCATATCACCATATGCACAGGCAGATGCCGCTGACTCACGCCGAGAAGTACAAGTTGCGCATCATCTGGTACTGGTACCCGCTATACTGCCTTGGAGGAATCTCCTTCCTAGCCTTCATCATACTGGTCATCTCCGGGACGGTACTGGGGCTGTACTACGTGCCCGGAGGGGAAGGGACCCCGTCCCCCGCTTACCTCAGCATGGAGTTCATCATGGTCGATTTGCCGTTCGGCTACATCATGAGGTCGATACACCATTGGGGAACTCACTTCATGGTGGCATCAGTGTTCCTGCACATGTGCAGGGTGTACTTCACCGGAGCCTATCGCAATCCACGTGAGTTGAACTGGCTCATAGGGGTCGCGTTGATGTTCTTCACCATCTTCTTCGGCTACTCTGGCTACCTGCTGCCTTGGGACAGCTTGGCTTTCGGAGCCGCCACAATAGGAATCAACATGGCTGGATCGACCCCCTTGATAGGTGGGTGGATGGCCAAAGCGCTGTTCGCTGGGACCACGCTATCCGGCCAGACTGTTACTAGGATGTACTTCCTGCATGTGTTCATTCTGCCTGTTATTGTCACAGGCCTGATTCTGGCGCATCTGTTCATCGTCTGGGTGCAGGGGATTGCGGAGCCGCATTGAGGTAATTGGCATGGGAATGTTGGACAGGTTTGGGAGGATTGCTGACACTTACATCAGCGAGAGGGACCAGTTGCTCGAGGCCGACGAGGAGAGGCGTCGGGTTTTCGTCGGTCATGCCTTCTGGCCGACCGAGATCATCCGGGACAGCATCATCCTAGCAGCTATGATGGCTGTAATCTCGTTCTACTCCTGGATCATCCCCCCTCCCCTCCACAGTGCAGCCGACCCGTTCGCCCAAGCCGGCTTCGTATTCCCGGACTGGTATGTCCTGTTCTCATACGGCTATCTGAGGTGGGGAGAGTACCTTCCACAGTACATCATTCCCGCGGGGCCGATTGGGGACTTCTTTGGCACTCCTGTAATCGCTTGGAACGCCGGCTGGTGGGGCTCGGCCCTAACAGGCATCCCCGTTGGCCTGCTGGCACTGCCTCCGTTCATCATCGGAAAGAGGGAGAAGAGGGGTGTCGAAGATCCCTGGTTCGCCACTGCAGGAGCAATCTATCTGGCTCATGTGTGGTTCATCTCAGTATTCTCAATCAACATCTTCCTCGATCTCTACTCGAAGGATCTGAGAAACTACTGCTGGTCGGACTCTCACAATTACCTGTTCTGCGGCCGGCAGGCCTCCTGGACTGCTGATGTGTTCAACGCCATACCATGGGTGCTAACAGGCATCTTCGTCTTCGCCGCGATATACTTCGGTGTGCGATGGTTCGTACTGAACTCGATTGGAGCGAGACTCAATCCGATTATCGGGAGACAGATCGCAATCGGGTCCCTAGTGGCCGCCGTAATCATCTCGGCGGTCACTTGGCCAATATATGACAGCGGCTTCTGGGATTACGGAGGGCTGGGTGCGATGGACGAGATTGAGGACTTGGACTCCATGCGTGCGCAGCCCTCGGACACCCTCGTGCACCAAGGAAAGGGAAACGTCTGGGCAGATTGGGAGGACGACTGTCTGCCGTACTCCGAGACGCATGGCTTGGCAGTGTGGGATGACTTTGACTTTAATCACGACGATTCCAGCGACTGGTGTGTGATAGCGGCCGCCAATTGGGCTGATTGGGGAATCTACCAACCGACTAGGGAGTCCATCATAGACTTCGCAGGTGACAATGGGCATGCTGATAGTGGGATTGCGAGGAATGCTGGTGGCTCGGTAACCACCTACCAAGGTAATGCGGATGATTCGGTGATTGTAATATCTGATAGTAGCGCATTCGAAGTGGAGAATCTAGGAGTCTCCAGTGTTCCTGCTGATGTCGGTTGCACATTCCGGACGGTTTACTCGGATTCGGGCGAATCAGCCCGGAATGCAGGAGTTCATTCCCAGAGCATCTCGCTCACAGACTCCTCTGGAACAATCCTGTGGGAGAACGAGGGCGATGTATGCGAGACCGCTACTATCTACCTGTCAGCAGGGGCGAGCTATACGGTCAGTTTCTCGTTCACCTCCGAGGGTGTCAACGATTCCATTTCGATGGCCACAGACTTCTCCGCGGTAGCCTACCAGCCACTCCTGCTCAGTGACGGCGGCACTGCTCTAGTCAGGTCAGAGTCGTCACTGAGTCTTGAGGAAATGACTGCGCTCTCCCTCGACAACCCCACTTACCACAAGAACCCGAAGGGACTCGATGCCAAGTTGATTTACAGCCTGTTTATTCCCTGCCTCGGAGTGGGGGCGATTGTATTCATGGTCATGCGCAGCATGGCCCGGGGGTATGAATGGGAGATGAACAAGTGTTACGGTTGCGACCTGTGCGATGACGCCTGCCCGGTCAGACTGTTCAACGCCGGTGACAAACTGAACATCATCTACAACACTTGGAACAACGAGGACGACGGCGTCCCGTTGTACTCCTGCCTGACCTGCACGGCCTGCACCAACGCCTGCCCGCAATTGGTAGACTACGACTCCTATGTCGACATCCGCAGAAACCTCATTGTCGGTGGACCACCAGCCACCGAGATTCCTCACACCCTGCTTCAGGCTGTGCTGGCTGCGGAGGCCGACGAGGAGGCCGACGAGGCCTTCGTTTCGGTTGAGGACTACCCGATAGACTCCAACGTCGGCTACTACCCAGGGTGTGTCGACTACATCGATCAGGAGATGATCTTCAGTCACGTCAACGAGGGCGAGATGAACCTCGGTGAGACCACCACCGCGGCCTTCACCCTGTTCGAGGAGATGGGTGAGGATGTCACCTACCTAGGTCGTGACTTCCTGAAATGCTGCGGCCACGACCAGA
>UINC01000655.1_pt1 | contig 13607 bp, 9 predicted proteins | sample 5385821 | NCBI WGS metagenome assembly UINC01 (sample SAMEA4666929, study PRJEB26691) | marine metagenome | isolation source: Pacific Ocean | place: Pacific Ocean | collected 2011-10-13 | reverse complement strand
ACCACTCATACCTATGAAGATGAAGTAAAAGCGGTACAAAATGCTAAAGAAGCAGGGCTACAGGTTTGTGTCGGTGGAATTTTTGGAATGGGGGAAACTTTCGCTCAGAGGGTAGAACTCGCATTTTCTATTCGAGAATTAGGCACCCAATCTCTTCCTATCAACTTCTTAAAACCCATAGATGGTACCGGGTTGGATCATTTAGAAACAATCGAATACTACGATGCTCTAAAAACCATTGCCCTACTCCGACTGGTTCTGCCGAAGATAGACTTGTTTGTATGCGGAGGTAGAGAAGAGGTAATGACAGACAAACAGGAACAGTTATTCTCTGCCGGGGCAAACGGAATCTTAGGTGGCAATTACCTGACAACAAAAGGCCAAGACCCAAAAAGAGATATTGAAATGATCCGAAGTTTGGGTCTTCGACCAATTGCAAGTATTACGCAGGACTGAGCCAGTAAACGTCCTCAGGCTAGAAGCGGGTTATCTAGGCAAAAAACACTAAACTAATCACCTTTAGTGGCATGATTTAAAATTTTGTTGGCCTTATTGACTTCCATGTCTAATCTGTTAGCCCCAGAGCTCGTCTGGAATTTCCAGTCGATCGATCTTTTTCCCTTGACTCACATGTTGATCGAGAATTTCATCAACATCTTCAGGTTGAACTTTTTGGTACCAGACTCCATCTGGATAAATAATCACTACAGGACCTACTCCGCATGGCCCTATACAACCGGTGTTAGTCACAGTACATTTCCCGAACAAACCTTTTTGTTCGACGCCCATGGCTAGTTTTTCGAAAATTGCATTAGAACCGTGTTCACCACAAGACCCGCGTGGATGTCCTGCAGGGCGGCTATTGGTACAAACTAAAATATGATAACTTGGTTTCGGCATCTAAAAATCTCCGCTTGGATTGAATAAAAAAAATAGAATGCTACATTATACATTTAATAATTGAAACATCTATTTTTACATACACGCATGAAAAATTTAAACACTAACTTCGGCCGTTTTGATAAAGATTATCTGACCTCATGGCTCGAAATTTTTTCTAATGAGCCAGTTTTACAATTGGAGTGCCTCCTCCTTAAAGGCGATGCCTCAGATAGAAATTACTACAGAGCAACATATCTCTTAAACACTTCACCTGATAGGCCACGTTCTATCATAATAATGCAATTAGCCAGATTAGAACCAGAGCCCGACTTCAATTGTATGCAGAAGTTTCTCAAGAAAATGGATATACCTGTGCCAGATATATTACGTTTCGATGTAGAGCGCGGATTATTATTCCTGATGGATTGTGGGGACACTCATCTGGCCGATAAAATCGAAGCAGAACCAAAAAATATCGTGTATTGGTATCAAAAAGCCATAGAAATTATCGTGACTTTCCATACTCGCGCGACAGAAAATCTGACACCCGATTGCCCAGCTAAAAATTTATTTTTTGATAAAGAAAAGCTGATGTGGGAAATGGATTTCATGTTGGAACACTATGTGCAAGGAATACTGAAGAATACTTTAAGCTTCGACGAGAAAAACAAAACTCGGGAAGCATTAGGCACACTTTGCAAAGCCTTATCAGATCAGGATAGAGTTTTCACTCATCGGGATTATCATTCACGAAACATAATGATACACAATGGTAAACTCAGGGTGATCGACTTTCAGGATGCTAGAATGGGTCCCTGTCAGTATGACCTAGTTTCCCTTTTAAAAGACTCGTATATTGTCATTGAAGAGTCTGTTAGAAAGGAACTGTTGGAATACTATATAGAATGTATGCAGCGAGATGGGAGAGAAATCAAACGAGATCCATTTTATAAGATTTTTGACTGGATGTCGGTGCAAAGAAACTTAAAGGCGATTGGTACTTTTGCCTATCAGTCTAAAATACTGGGCAATGATCGGTATCTTCAATATGTTGAACCGACCTTGGAATACATAAAGAAGACCCTTGAAAACCGCCGAGACCTGGAATTTTTAGTTCCGGCACTAAACTCTGCTATCCCAATATTAAATACAATTTAAAATCCAAAAGTAAGAAAAGTCAGCTTATGACAATGTTAAAGCGATATGTATTGAGTCAGTTTGTGAAAATATATTTGCTTACTGCTAGCGGATTGATTGGAATTTTTTTAATCGTGGATTTTTTTGAACGAATCGATGAATTTTTAGTAAAAGACGCTCCAATGATTGATTTGATCTCTTATTATATTTTCAAAATTCCCTTCATTGCATTTTACATGGCCCCTCAAGGTGTCCTTCTTGCAACTGTCATTACGTTGGCCTCGCTTTCCCAAAATAACGAGTTCACCGCCATGAAAGCCTGCGGTATAAGCATAACGGGTATCACCTTTCCAATTATAGGTGCATCTTTAGTTGTCGCATTACTGATTCTTGCCAGTAGCGAGTTTCTATCTCCCATTACCAATCAGAAAATGAATTACATTTTTATAAAAAAAATTCGAACTGAACCTTCCTATGGAAAAGCTCCCACGAAAAATCTCTGGTTTAAATCGATCAATGGGGATATATGGAATGTTAATTCTTTTGATCCCTACACATCAGAATTAGCGGGGATTATAATTTTAAAACCGGGTAAAGATAATTCTATCATTCAACGTATTGATGCGCGGAAGGCGGTATGGTCTATTAATAAATGGGAGTTTATCGATGGTTATATACGAAAATTCAATAAAGCTGGAATAAAATCTACACAATATTTTGAAAGAAAATTTTTAGATGTCCCTGAAACTCCCAAAAAATTATCCACCGCCCATAAGCGAACTGAAGAAATGAGCCTAAGCGAACTATATCAAAAAATCCAAATCCAAAACCTAGAAGGAAAAGACACCTCGATGAAGTGGATTGAGTTACATAGAAATATTTCTTATCCATTTATCAGTGTGGTTATGGCCTTGCTAGCAATTCCTTTATCTATTCGGTCCAGCAGGCACGGAGGACTTTTGTTTTGTGTCAGCATAAACATTGCCATGGGGTTTATATTTTCGTTTATATATGCGATGAGTATTTCGTTAGGAAAGGGAGGGACTTTCGACCCTATACTAGCTGCATGGGGTCCTAACTTGCTTTTTACCGTTTTGGGGTTTTACCTACTTCTCACCATGGATAGTGAAAAAGCCTTTCCTGTTTAATTTTTTCCATGAAAAATATTGCATCCATTGATATCGGGTCAAACACCGTTCGCCTTCTAATCCTTGAATCCACAGGCGATCAGAAATTCAACCTGCTCGTTTCTAAAAGAAACATTACCCGCCTAGGTGAAGGCATTGACGCCCAAGGAAAGTTGACAGAGCATCGCATGCAAACCACGCTAAAGGTGCTTTCCAGGTTCCGCCAGATCTGCCTGGAGAATGGCGATCCTCCTCTCTTTGCAGTTGCCACAAGTGCTGTTCGCGAAGCTTCAAATGGACAGGAGTTCGTTCGTCTGGCAAAAAAAGAAACGGGCATAGATATCAAAATTATTACATGGGAAGAGGAAGCCAGGCTCACTCTTGAAGGAGTATACTGGAAAATACCCCATGAAAACCGCAGAGTAATTACTTTTGATATCGGAGGCGGCAGTACCGAATTCATTCTGTCTGAAGGAGAAAATATAAAGGATTTTTGCAGTACTTCTTTGGGTGTGGTTAGATTAACCGAAAAGTTCATTACCCAGCATCCAGTCGATGAAAAAGAATATCATAGTCTGCAAAATCATTTGCAAGATGAACTACAAACAGTGAAAAATAAATTATCAGCGTTTCTCCCTGAACTTCTCATAGGAACAGCAGGCACTGTAACAACGCTTGCTGCGCTAAAAGAAAATATTTACCCCTATGATCCAGAAAAAATTCATGGTTCTACATTTTCTCGCCCAGAAGCAGAATCAATTCTAGATGACCTTAAAGGGAAATCTCTCAGTCAACGATTGTTATTAAAACCAATAGAACCAGGACGTGAAGATTTGATCATTGCTGGCACTGCAATTGTTCTGGAAACAATGCGTGCATTCGGTTGCGAAATACTCACGGTAAGCGAGTACAGTCTTCGGGAAGGGCTCATATTAAGGGCAATGAATGGCTAATAGGCTCTGAAACCTCAACTCCTCATAACGTTTTGACAAAAAAGAGCTTTTTAAGGGAATGGGTTTGACTTCAAGGGTCAATTCCGTTACAGTTTTTGTTTGCCACTAGTTTCGGATAGAGTCCGAAAAAAGGTAAATAGGCTAGATCAAAAGAGAAAAACAATAAGCTAATCAAGATTAATGACCACGAAAAATAAAAAATCAGCGGAAAAAAAGGTTACCTCGAAAAAGGCTCCGAAAACTGCCGGACACCCGATGAAAGGCCGCGAGATTCTCGTGAAAGCCCTCGAGAACGAAGGAGTTACAGTAATTTTTGGTTACCCGGGTGGAGCATCCATGGAAATTCATCAGGGTCTTACCTTATCCAAAAAAATCCGCATGGTTTTGCCGCGACATGAACAAGGTGGATCTTTTGCAGCAAGTGGATACGCCAGAGCCACTGGTGACGTTGGCGTCTGCCTGGCAACTTCTGGACCAGGTGCAACGAACCTGATCACAGGTATTATCGACGCCAAAATGGATTCCATCCCTATGGTTGCTATCACGGGACAAGTTCCCAGCACAGTTTTGGGAAGTGATGCGTTTCAAGAAACCGATATCATGGGTTCTACTTTTCCTTTGGTAAAGCATAGTTACATGGTCCAAAACATTGCGGATATACCCCGCATTATTAATGAAGCTTTTCATATTGCAAGAACGGGACGACCCGGACCGGTTCTTGTTGATATCCCAAAAGATATTCAACAACAAGAAAGCGTTGTTAACTTCAATGTAAAATTTGATTGCCCAAGTTATAAACCTAACTTAAGTCCCTCGGTTTTCCAATGCAAGAAAGCGGCACATGCAATTCAAACAGCGAAACGCCCGCTTATATATGCAGGTGGTGGCATCATTGCCAGTGGTGCTTCTAAGGAACTAGCAGCATTTGTAAAAAAGACTGGCATTCCCATAACCACGACTGTTATGGGGTTGGGAGCCTTCCCCTCTAACGATCCTTTATCTTTAAGGATGCTGGGAATGCACGGAGCGGTATACGCAAACATTGCCATCAACCATGCCGACTTGGTTATCGCTATGGGCGTACGTTTTGATGATCGGGTTACAGGAAAACTGACAGAGTTTTGCAAAGACGCGCAGTTCATTCAAATCGATATTGATCCCACAGAAATAAATAAAAATATATTGATCGACATTCCTATTCAAGGCGATGTAAAACAAGCGCTGAAAACTCTAGATAAATATGTAAAGCCTCTAAAGGATATTCAACCCTGGTTGAAACAAATTGATGCATGGAAAAAAGAATTCCCCCTGTCCTTTGAAAACAAAAAAGGACAAATTGTTCCACAAAGTGTTGTCCATGACATAAATAAAATTTCTGATAAAGACGCTATATTCTCGGTCGGAGTTGGACAACACCAAATGTGGGCAGCACAATTTTTGGACTTTGATGAACCCAACAACTGGCTATGCTCATCGGGCTTGGGTGCAATGGGATACGGTCTGCCTGCAGCAATGGGGGCTCAAGTGGCTTTTCCAAAACGGCAGGTGATCAATATCGACGGGGATGGTAGTTTTTTGATGAATATCCAGGAACTGCAAACTTTGAAAATTGAAAATATTCCAGTAAAAAATATTATCCTCAACAATGCTCATTTAGGGATGGTCGCGCAATGGGAAGACCGTTTCTACAAATCTCTTAGAGGCCATACTTTTATTGGAGATGCCAATTTCGCCGAGGTTGCCCACGCTTTTGGAATTAAGTCGGAAAGTATTTCTGATCCAAAAAAGGTTCTTCCAGCCTTAAAACGCATGCTCAAACATAAGGGACCTTATGTTCTAGATGTAAAATATCCTTATAATGACAAGAGCCATGGTCATGTTATGCCCATGATTCCTGCCAATCATACCTATCTAGACACCTGTCTCGACGCATCTACAACGCTTCGGGATTATTGGAACAAGAAAAACGACTGATAGAAAATTACTTACTTCTGCTGTTAGTAGTTATAGGTAAACGTCTATCTTTACCAAAAGCTTTGGGGGTTATTTTGACCCCTGGAGGACCTTGCCGACGTTTGTATTCGCTTGCATCTACCAGATTCGCGACTCTTTTAATATCTGCTGTCGACAAACCTGAAACCTTAATCTTACCCACTGATTTATCTTCTTCAATATATTTCAACAGAATAGGATCTAATAAATCGTAGGGAGGTAAAGTATCCGTATCTTTTTGGTCCGGTCGCAATTCCGCAGAAGGCGCTTTCGTGAGAATGGATTCTGGGATAATCTCTTTTTTACTATTAACCCAATGAGAAATTTTATAGACCCAGATTTTTGGAACGTCTTTAATAACAGCAAATCCACCCGCCATATCGCCATAAAGAGTACAATAGCCAACACTAAATTCACTTTTGTTGCCCGTGGCAAGAACCATCCAGCCCTTTTTGTTTGAAAGTGCCATTAATAGATTGCCACGAATTCTAGCCTGTATGTTTTCTTCAGCCAAATCGGAATCGGTGCCCTTAAATACTTTTCCTAGAATTTGATCGTAAGCTTTCATGGCTTTTTCTATGGGAAGAATCAAAGTTTGAATACCGAGATTCTTTGCTAGACTCAAAGAATCCTGAACACTGCCTTCAGAAGAATGGGGCGATGGCATTAATACCCCAATCACGTTTTTTGCCCCTAAAGCTTTTGAAGCAACGACAGCGGTCAAAGCTGAGTCGATGCCTCCACTCAAACCCAATACCGCCTTGGAAAATCCATTTTTAGAAATATAATCTTGCGTCCCTAAAACCAATGCTGAGAAAATGTTCTCAACCTCCGATTTTTTGTTATAGGCATAAACGGAAAGCGGGGGATATTTTTTCTGCTTCGATAAACTTGCTGGTATCTGGTAGGAGCGGATGTTAGTTTTGGAAAATAATTTTTTTGGTGATTTAGGGTTTAAAGCAATGTCAGAACAAATTAGTTCTTCAGTGAATGAATTCCCCCGGATCATTATTTTACCATCGGGCGCAACCACCAGACTTTGCCCATCAAATACCAGCTCATCTTGACCTCCAACGAGATTGACATAAGCAATATGGGAGCGATAACTACGAGCACGCTGCTGAATCATTTTCTCCCGGGTTTTCCCTTTGCCCTTATGGAAGGGGGAAGAGGAGATATTTAAAAGTAAATCCACATTTCCTTGTCCACAAAGAATTTTTCCAGGCCCCGAATCTTCCCAGAGGTCTTCGCAAATGGTAATGCCTAGCATCGCTCCTTTTAAACGAAATCTAACAGGGGAATTGCCTTCATGGAAATATCTTTTCTCATCAAAAACACCATAATTTGGAAGGAGCATTTTTCGATAAGTGCCAACATGCTTGCCATCGGAAAGTAGGGCTGCAGAATTGTAAATTGCTTTGCCTTTCTTTTCTGCAAACCCAATAATGGCTGTCAGCCCTTTAGTATAGCGACTGATTTTCTTGAGATTTTTATCGCATTGCTTTAAAAAACTTTCTTTAAGTAGCAAGTCCTCTGGAGGGTATCCAGTAATTGCCAGTTCAGGAAAAAGAACTACATCGGCCCCCATTCTTTTTGCTTGTTTTAAATATTGTTTGATCTTGTCGGCATTGAAATTAAAATCACCAACAACTAAGTTGATTTGAGCCAAGGCGACTCTCAAAAAGACAGATGAATTAGGTTTCCTTGCTTTTGATATCATTTTTTTAAAAGGCCTTGGGGTTTCTTTTGATTTATAAACATTATTTCCCTGTTTTTCTGAAAAAAACTATGGAAAATTTATAATGCATGCTGTTTCCCAGATTATACTACAATAGATATTGATCATGATTATTTGAGATGAATAAATTTTTGTTAGAAGAAATTTAAATTACCAGAGTTGACAAATGACAGAATCCAATCAAGCAGAAGAAAGTATCAAACACTCCATCCGCAAAAATGGTTTTCCTGGAAAAATTGTTCGACTTCCCTTTAAACCGGTTTATGATGCCTGCAAAAATCATGGAACAAATCTGTCCGATGTTTTGGATAATTTACAAGAACAGCAAATATTTGGAAAAATTATTGGCAACCATGTTGAATTTCGCTCTCGAGAAAAGATCGATTTTAAGCCACCTGACCCTTCTTCAGCGAATGATTTTTCCTGGATTAAAGGAGCGGCAAGTAATTTAAAAGGATTTCAAGAAGCAGCAAAGGATGCTATGGGGGAAATGACCCCGGAACAAATGCAGGAAATCCGCAAGTCGGTTGAATCCATGAGCGATGAGGAAAAACAGAATATCTTAAAAATGTTCTCCCAACGTTTTGATCCCTCAAAGTAAAAAAATAAACTCACTATAGAGGAAACAGGTGTTAATTTTTTCGAAAGATATTGGTCAACGAGATCACATTCATGCATTGGAAGACAAACTTCCAAATTTAAAAGGTTATATGGAGTATCAAAGAAAACTGTTTCCATATACCATTGTCCGGGCAGGATTAGATCTGGCTTATAAAGAGGTCGATGATATCCTCAGTTTTATCGATAATGATTATCGACCACCCACCGACAGCAACCGGCAGGATTATCCATCGGATGTGGATCAGTGGTACCAACAAAGGTTTCCTTGGTCTTCTGCATTTTTAAAAATGGAGGATATGCATTACACCCTGGTAACCCTAGTTAAAGCGATGGACTCCTTTCGGACCCACGAAACTGCCAATAGTTATCATTGGATGGTTTTGTATGATTCTGTTCATAATATTACCAAAGTATATAATAGTCTCATCCGTGAAAATTCTGATCAGTCCAGAGACATCCATCTTAGCAGTGGTGTTAATGTAGACTTTGACGACTTCATAAATAACTACTGGCCAAATCTCGATTTCATGACTTTTTCTCAGGCAGATTTTCCGCATAAACAGCATATACAAAGAAAAGAATCCATTGAGGAGGCCATCAAACAACGCATGGCAGAAGGGGAGGAGCCTTTAGCAGCACTTGAAAACCTGCAACCTAATCTGAAACCAGATGCAGCTACATTAAAACTTCTGCGAAGAGACCCTGTGGAAACCATGTTTCTTGAATTAACCAGTCATCCGGAAACAGGAAAACAATATGAAAGCCTGTATCAAAAAAAATTAAAAACCACTGAGCATGGAATAATCTCTATTATTGATTCTGACTATTTAGCTAATTACGAATATTTTTCGAATCAAAAATCAGAGTAAGAAGTTAAGAAATTTTGCTTAGCTCAAGTTACAAAAAGCTTGGGAAATCTAAGAAGTTAGGTTTAGGTTAAGATGGATAAGAACCCTTCTATTCTAAAAATTTGTTGATAAGCTAAAAAACATACGTGAACCTTGATTTCCCTCTGCTGAAACTTTCCGATTGAGGGGTTTATCCAATTCCAGATACCCTGAAAGACGGTCTGTCAAATTGAATCTAAAACCCAGACCTATAGAACTGAGGTCTTGCTTGCTTGAACCGGTTGAAGTTTTAAGACGATTCCACACCGTTCCATAATCGAAAAAAGTATAAGCTTTAATATCCCTTATGTGAGGCTTGTTAATTATGAAGACTTTTTGTAGCGCAAGCTTAAAAGCGACCCCATGATCTCCGGTTATTTCTGAAAAATGAGGACCTCTTCCGAATTGTGAGCCTCCTAAACCAAACTGCTCAGAAGCTAATAATTTGTCTAAAGCGTATTGCCAGGAAACCCCACCCAACAATATCCATGAAGGAGCCAATGACTGAAGACGAAGCACCTCTCCAGAAAACTTTGTAAAACCACTTCTGCCTTCAGGGTTAGATAGGTTTGGAGAAGCTGTTTCCCTCGCACCAGAGAAACCAAACCCCTGGCTCCAATTAATGCTTAATAAGTTGACACCACGATAGTCGTCAACGAAATCGTATGACAACCCCAGATTGGCGATGCGTAGTTTATCTTCCGAATCTGTTTCGCCTAAAAATTTCGTAGTAGAATTCTTGTGAATAAAACTAAAATTTGCATATAGGTTTTTCGATCTCGATCGGATAAAAGGGTGCGTTGCTTTTAACGTGAGGTTGGGACTTCCTCCCTTCACCTTAAATTCTTTAAGATCGGTACCAGGTTGAGACTTACTTCCTGAAGTAGAAAAATAAATTTTAGCTCCTTCCGAAGATACTGGCATCTTATAAAATCCACTAAAGAATCTCAACTCGTCGATATGCTTAGTGACTACGGCTTGAAAACCGATTCGCTCATAAAGCCCCAAGAGAGAATTCGCATTGGTAATACCAGAAAACTGAATGGGTCCATTAAACTTTGAACTCCGGTTATCAACACCCCTACTCCCATCATATTTTTTACTTGCAAGAATTAGAGTCAGGTCGTTAGCTCCTAGTTGAACTTCCGAAGGCGTTAACACTGACTTCACCGATAATCCAGGCAAATCATCTACCAAAAGTAAATAGCGTTCGAGGTCTTTAGCAAGAAGCGGTTTAGAATTTAAAAGTTTCTTGCGATAACTATTGAGGAGTTTTCTAGGGCCTGCAACATCGCCCTGAACATTGACTTTACCAACAAATCCTTCAATGATATCGATACGAATAATTCCTTTGTCGACTTGTTGAGAACGAACAACAGCTTTACTTAAAATGTAGCCGTCATGCCTATACATATTCGTAATTGTTTGGGCAATTTCATACACATGCCCCAAGGAAATTCGTTTACGTATGTATTTTTTAAATAACTTTGAAAATCTGTCCTTGTTGTAAAGCGTCGAACCTTTAATGACCATTTTCTGAAGAATAAATTTGACCTTTTGTAATTTTGCTGGAAACTCTGGTTTGGGATTGTCCTCACGTACAGGTACTTTTTGCGCTTTGGGTTGTGCCCGTCTTTTGAAGCGTTCATCGAATCCAAGTGGGAAGACCTGTTTATAGGTTTGGTCTCGACCTTGGGATGTAATCTGCGCAAAAGAGGGCAAGACAAAAAAACCGCAGAAGAAAAGACTAAAAGCAACGGCTATAAGAAATTTATTACGGTTATTTTTGAAATTATGTCGCAATGGAGTTTGGCCTTTTATTTACAATCATTTCAGTTGCACGAACTCATTTTTATTAAAGCAAGGAATATGCCAAAGAGCCCTTAATAAAAAAAACCGCGTAAGCAATTATGAATAAAGGTTTTTTTTAGGTTTTAATGGGGATGAATTCCTCTTGATCCGAGTCAAAGCGGAAAGTTTTCCCAATACCTGTCAATTTTTTGAAAATAGAGGAAGATAAGCAAGATTCTATTTGCTATTACTTTGTGTTCCCAAAGGGATTTTGAGTACATAAAAAATTACCAAAGGGGGGTTATGCCCTAACATTAAAACCAAAAGGAAGTTAAGTTTTATAGCTCAGCTTTCCAAAATTCCATCTTTTAAACTGTATGGCCGGGATGTGGTATTCTTCGTTTAGTATTTTTTCTTTAAACCAAGCCGTTCACCGTTCAATGAATATACCTGGAAAACAAAGGCTACAAGGCACCGATGGCATACGTCGGGAAACAAAACTATCTCATATTTCCGATTGTAAAGGGCTCACTCCTCAACAAGTTTTTTTGGAAAAGAGCTGGATCACTGAGCAGTTTATGGAGCTGTATGCTTATTCCTGTACAAAAAATCTACCAAAAATAAAAACGACTAAAAATATTGTGGTGGGGTGGGATCCTAGAGATCCTTCAGGGGTTTTTGTTAATGCTGTCATAAAAGGAGTTCGAAAAGCAGGAGCCAATGCCCTTGTTTTAGGTGTGGTTCCAACCCCCCTGGTGCCCCTGTTTATGCTGCACCAAAAAGCCGATTGCGGAATTATGGTAACCGCATCGCATAACCCGAATGATCAGAATGGAATAAAACTATTTTCACCTTGTCATGGTATGAAGCCTTTACCATCGGATGATTTACAACTGACTCAACATGTTTTAGGGCAAAAATATTCATCAATTAAAAGCAACTTGTTAAAAGGAAAACGAAAAAATCTCAGGCAACAGGCTCTTAAACTTTTCTTTAAGGTTACCCTGCAAGCTGAAAATTCTTGGGTCGATGAATCAAAAGATTTTAAAAATGTTGTGCTGGTGGTTGATCCGGCCAACGGGTCGCTCACGGGTATAGCTAAAGAAATTTTTATTAAGGCAGGGTTTGGAAATGTATTCGAGGTTAACGCGAAGTTAAATGGAAACGTTAATGTGTTTTCAGGCGTAGCTGACCTCGAAGGCCTAAATCAAATCACGGCCGGACAAATAAAAAATCCTTCAGGATTTTTTCGCCGCCACAAAGCCATATTGAAATTATTTGAGGTGGGTCGAAAATATAAAGCATCCCTTAGAAAAGGTAACATGCGTGCAGTGGGAGCTATTTTTGATGCAGATGCGGATCGCTTTTTTATGTTGGAGTATGACCCTTTTAAAGATCTTCTCTGGATATTGAGTGGCGATGAAACCGCTATTTTGCAGGCCCAACATCTCTCTACTCGGTTTCCCGGAAAATATAAAGGCTCTTTATATATTAATACGGTAGAAAGTGATCTCAATGCTGCAACAGCCGCAGAAAAAATGGGATTAAAACCTGAGGTAACTGCTGTAGGTGACAAGTGGATTTTACTTAAAATTCTTTTAAAACAATTGGAACAAAAATCAAAATACCCAGGTCTCTCTAAGTCAAAACGTCGGTCCTTCATGCGCGAAAAAAAGAAACTGCAGAAAACAGGAATTACGGGTATCGCTTCACTACAAAGACTTAGAGAAATTTTAGGGGAAATAAATGAGACTGAAGAAAATGATGCTAAGCCAGTTCTAGCCGTGGGTAGCGAAGAAACCGGACATAATATTACCGAATCAAAATTCACTTCCCCTGACGGGCAAACAGTCTCAATATATTCTGGAAACGGTATCAAGAGCGCCTTGAATACTCTGGTTGCGACTGAACACCTAAACCTTGCACCAAAAAATTATTACGCAAAAGTAAGTCGGCCTTTTAATCCGGGTTATAAAGGTAAGTTTTATGTTTACTACATTCATCAGGAATTATTTGCCCAAGACTCAATAGCTTGGAAAAAGGTGAAGCAAGTTCTTACGCTCGCGGCTAAAAAAAGAAACTATCAGGTTGCGGTTCGAATTTTTCCTGAGGATCCCAATATGTTATATATCTCATTATCCGGGGGAAAAGCAGGCATATTTGTGAGAAACTCAGGTACCGAAAATAAAATTAGTCTCGATCTTCGGGGAAGTAAATCGGATGCATCCAACCTAGAGGAAATGGGGCAAGAAGCCATAAAAATACTTTTCGCCACTTTAAAAAACTATGATCATCACTTTTATAAGCTGGAATTAAATGCTTTGAATCAAATTGCTTCACAAACCTTAAATGAAAAAGATTTGAAAATCGAAAAACATTCCAAAGCCAGGTTGATCAATGAAATGCAAAAGCAGGGGATCATTGAAATGAGTCACAAAGGCTTCCGGTTGACCGCCCTTGGTAAATGGTATGTGGAAAA
>UINC01000652.1_pt1 | contig 13611 bp, 8 predicted proteins | sample 5385821 | NCBI WGS metagenome assembly UINC01 (sample SAMEA4666929, study PRJEB26691) | marine metagenome | isolation source: Pacific Ocean | place: Pacific Ocean | collected 2011-10-13 | reverse complement strand
GATCAAGAGTAAAATTCTTTAATGAAGTTGACAAATGTGAATTTAAAACTTTACCTGCTTGAATTACAGAAGCAGATGTAGTTCCTCCTATATCTCCACCCATAGTTGGATCAGTAACAACAGTACCAAAACTTAATGTACCAGACCCATCTGTTTTGAGAAATTGATTAGCTGATCCGTCTGATACATTTAACTGTGAAATACCAACTGAATTTGCATCTATTGTAGCATTACCAATAGTACCACCAAGAACACCACCCAATGATGTACCACTTACATTAACTTCTGCAAAACTTAATGTACCAGACCCATTAGTTTGAAGAAAATAACCTGCACTTCCATCTGCTACATTTAACTGAACAATACCAATTGAATTAGCAGTAATATTAGACCCATCAGCTTTTGCTACAGGATGACCACCAGCAGTTGTACCATCATGTACTACAAGAGTATCTAATGTAGTATCAACAGTTACTTCACCTTCAGCACCAGTAAAATTAGAATGTTCTGATGTTGTTCCTCTTCGTCTTTGTACTCGTTTTGCCATATCAGTTCTCGCTCATCTTTATTAAAAGATTTTTTATTTCTTGCATATCCTCTTTCAGAATATTTATATCATTGACACAATTATTTAAAATACTTTGTTCTTGTAATCGTTGATTTCTTGTAATCTTATATTGTTCTAAAGCACTTATATCAGTATTTAATATTGCTTTAGAAAAATCATCTCTAATAAATTTATATTCATTCATATTATGCTAATGCAATAACTCTCAAATCTTTAACTCTTGGAACTACAGAAGTATTACTACTATTCATAACAATCTTGACCGCGAAAGTTTTATATGATATAAAAGTTGCACCACCACTTGAATAATTCGTAGTACCCAAATGAACACCTCCCAAAGGATTAGTATAAATTGGATCATATTGATATTCTATAAATTCTTCATCATTTATAGAAACCGAATTTAAATTACTACTCTGTTCCATAGCTACCCATAATTTATCATCAAAATTATCATAATCATATTGTGATAAAATTTTATAATAAACTTTGATAGAAGTTTGTGCTCGTTTATTTGCAGTTAAAAATACTGTTATATCTTGTGCATCAAATCCATCTTTTAAAGTAACTCGTCTTGTAATATATCTTGCAATTGCATCACCACCAGATGGTAATTCTACTTCATTAGTAGAAATATTATTAATAACATTTTCTACAGCAATAACACTATTTCGTTTTATATCAAGTACAGGAGAAATAAATGGATCAGTTGATGTTAAAGCAGCTCTACTTAAAAAACTTCCAGGTGTAGTTGTAATAATTTGTTGATTACTAAACACATGATTCATATCTGCTGTAATATTTTCATAATCTGTATTTAATATACCATTTGACTGAAGTGTTGTTTTTACACTCCATGCAATACCAGTTTTATTAATATTAATTGTTTGTGGTATTAAATCCATAACATCCATTTTATAATCGGACGCATCAATACCACTAGCAGTTTCTCCGTTATTTTGAAAAACAGCATTAGCAGTAGCACCAGTTGTAAACGTACAACGATTTAATACAAAAGTTAAATCTTGATTTTGATCCTGTTGCCATGTACTTGCATTTTGTGATTTAAATAAAACACCTATATAAGCCTGTTCTGAAACTTTTCTTGTAGTACCAATAAGATTTTCACCCAACTCTGCCAACCATGCTTCATAACCAATACTATTACTTCTTATTCTAATTGCATATTCACCCGGCAATAAATAAATAGGTGATGGAAATGTAAATGTCGTAGCAACTGTTGCTGCTTCACTCACATTAACAGCTGCCGGTAATTTTAAAACTTCAGAAAATGGTACAATTGTTTGAGTTGGAAAACCATTTGCAGTTGTAAGAATATCTACCATTACTGGCATAGAAGAATCTTTAGTTTTAAAATATAAATCAAGACTCGATAAGAAAAGTCCATCAGGATATTGACTAGGCTCAACAAAAAATGTTTGAGCTAAAGGATCTATCGGAGGAGCAGCTTGTACACCTTGACTTGAAGTAGTATTAGATATACTTCTTGCATCTGTTAAATTAGTAGAAGAAATTCTTGGAACTCTGGAAGATAAAATAACATTTTCTTTTGTCTGTAATAATCCTTGTGCCTGAAACATAGTCTGAGCAAAAGTGCTTGCATTATTAATATTTCCTAATGTATTATCACTTAAAAGAAATTGTCGTTCACCTGTTCTAAATATAAGAAGAGGTGGTGTCTGTGATTGTGCATGATCTGGACATGGAAGTGCAAAAAGAAGATTAGTAACAGAACCATTTGAGTCAGTATAGATATTATCTCCAAGAGAACCACCATTCGGTGTACAATAAGTTGAAATATCTTCACCATCAAAACGAGGATATACTCTTGTATTCGGCTTCATTCCGTTTGCAGTAACAATCATATCCTGTCTACGAATATATGGTAATATAGACATATCTCTGATACGATCACCAATAGATGTTTGAATACTATCCACACCATCAAAATTCATCTGTACACCGCTACGAGTTTGATTTTCTGTTGTAGTAGTTGTAGTGCTTACAACCTGCCAACCTTGGTTGGCCATAGCTGCCGTGGCTCGCCAGTTAACACCCGAAGAAGATGTTGTAGCCGTACTTTGTGTTTCCCAATCATTCCATTGAGTACCAAATGCACTAACCAAATTTCTTGCAAAAGCTTCCCAATTATCATTCTCACCTTTATTAACTAAAACATCTGGAGCATTATTAGTAGCAACCCAATTATCACTTGGAGGATCAAGATCACAAGTACCAATCCATTGAAGAACATTAAACGGATTAACATTAATAGATTTAGTTGCTTGTGTCTGTGAAAGAAACGTAGCTGTAGTATATGGTAATGTAATTAAATCACCAGTTAATTGAACACCAGTAGATGAACCTGATACATAAGCAAGATTAGCTAAATTAGAATTAAATCTGGGTCTTAATTCTTGATTTTTAAAATCAATAGAACAACGATAATCAGGATCTAAAACATGACCGATACTATGTCCTTTAAATGGATCAACAAGAATACCATTTTTAAAACGATCTAATCCTGCAGCATCTTTAATAACCAATGCTTCTGCATCTTTTTCTAATAAAGAAAGTGATGTATAATATTCAATTCGTTTTATTCGTTTTTCAATACCAGCAATATCACGCATAGTATATCGTTTATTTTCAATATATACTTTCTCTATATCTTTAGTATCAAATGTATATGCTGGTATTTTTAATAACCATAAATTCATAGCTCCATTTTTTTGAACAGGAGCCATTGGTAATTCTCTTGATATACCGTTATCAACAGAAAATACATTTTCTTTACTCAAATAAACTGCATCAATTCTTGGTAAATAATACTGATAATCTGCTTGCCAATTTTCATTTGGATATGGTATCTCAGCATTCTGCATAGCTGTATTACCTGAACCATCTTGGCGGCGTGGTCTAAAATCAATAGAATCTCTTAATTCTACTTTTTCACCACTAACAGGACTTGTATAAGAAGGAATGTCTACATACGGATCTGTTAAACCACTTGATACATAAGAGTCAACTGAAAAATATCCACTACCGCTATGAGTAAAATAATCATAGATAACTAAGATTTGACCACCAGCCGCAGTACCAGTTAATTTTAATCTACCATGATCGTAAAAATTATCTCGTTGACCATTATCTAATGTATAACGAGAACTAATTTCTGTATCACCAGCAACTACTGTACCAACTGTTGCATTATAAGTTGTTCCTGTAACAGTTTCAGCTACAAATGTTCCAGAAGTTACAACATATGAAACAGTCGTTGAAGGACTATGACTAATAACAACTCCCTTTGCACCACTTGTTCCACCAGTAATTGTTTCACCAGCAATAAAAGTTCCTGTTGCACCCGATACAGTTAATTTAGGAGGAGTTGCAGCTGAACCACCACCAGAATCATAAATAGCATGAACTTTATATACATCAGAAGTATCTAAAGAAGTATATGTTTGAGCTCCACCACTCGGTGCAGCAATTGCTAATGTTGCGTGTTTAACAAGAACTTTTGTTTTCTCCTGTTTAGTATCCAAATTCATAGTAGCAGTAACATGAGCATCATAACTATGTCCCGATTGACCAGTATTTAAAACAACCGATTGACCATTACCGGCTACAGTAACAACACCACTAACTCCATCTTCAAAATTAATTTGATTTCCAACAGTTAAACCAGAATTACCAGCAGCTTTTACTACAGCATGATAATGTGTTCTCTTAATAGTATCACTTACTACACCTGTTCCATAAAATTTTTCTGTTGATCCACCAGAAGATATTGAAATTTGACCACTACTAACACTTCTATCTCTAAATGTTCTTTGAATTTGATAACTAGTATCAACAGCACCACTTGCATCACGAATCCGTTTAACATTATTCTGAGATAACTTAAAAACAAGAGAATTAAAACTAGTTTCAAAAAGTTTCGCATCACCACCAGATGCTCCACCTACTTTACCAGCATTAGCAATATGTGCATTTGCCTGCAATACAATTGTACCCGATAAAGGTGATTCTGGAATAACAACTCGTTCTACATCAGCAAAATCACCAGATGTCATAACCACATCATACAAATACATCTTAAATGTATAATCAGGTACACCAGATGTTGCTGTACCCGAATCGTAATTTACTTGACGAACTTTAGCAGTACCAATTTTAGTTGTTGCATATGTAGTCGGATTTGTTAATGTTATACTTGTATTATTATGAAGATCAACAACTGCATTAGCTGTTATATCAAAATGACCTGTTAATGTATCAACAATAGTATAATTACCATACTGCGTTGTACGATCAAAACCATTTACTGTAGCTACATCTCTTGCACGATCTACTTCAACATCAAAAGATAAAAGAGTTTCATATTCATGTCCATAATTATAAGCTTTACCCGGATCTACTTTTACAATAAATTTGGAACTATCAGATGTATGATCTTTTAATTGAATTGGAAAATGTCTTACCGTATAACTTCCAGATTCATCATAAGTTCTTCGTGCAAATGTATCTTCTAAAACAGAATAAACTGGATATTTAACATCCAATTCTTTTACTCCATTATTAACTTTCATTAATTCAATAAAATCTGTATCATCTGTGGATGATGTAGTTTTCTTGGTAAGTGTAAGTACATACTTTAAACGGTCTGCACCCGGAGCTGCATAATTATAAGAACCTTGAGCATTATCTAATAATGTTGTATCATCAGCAGTTGATACAAGAGATGCTGTGACTTGAAACCCCATTCTATACGTTGGAGTATTAGTATATTTATCTAGTATTAATGTACCTGCACCCACTCGTAGAAAATTACCATTAAAATAATAATAACCATCAGCATTACTTACAGCTGATCCTGTTCCAGTTGCAGATGAAGTAGCTGCTAATACAGAAGAAGAATAATCAGTTGCGGTAATTCTTTCTCCAGCAGTAAAAACTGCTTTAGTAGTAAGAACAGATGTTGCTGTAGCAATAGTTGAATATCCACCACCAGTAATTGTAACACCGGGTGCTGAAGTATATCCACGACCAGCAAAAGTTACATTAATTCCAACAAGAACTCCAGAGGATCCAAGAACTGCTGTTGCTAAAGCACGATCTGCTTCTAAAGATGTAGCTGATAAAGCAACTTCAACGGTTGGTGTTGAAGTATAACCAACACCACCAAGATTTCCACCAGAAAAATAAATACCTTGAACACCATCTGTTATAGATTCACCACTAATATATTTAACCCATATTGTATCAGGATCTCCAGTTACACTATCAACAGCGGCAGTATTTACAACAACAGCTTTTGCTCCAGATGTACTACCAACAACAGTTTTACCACTTAATAAAGAAGAAGTAATAGCTACTGCATTATAAGTTGTTTGTAATTTTACAAATTCATAATTGATATCAATAAATAACTCACCACCCTGAACACGACTTCCATTTGCAAATATGTGATTACCAAATCGTTTGATTTGATTTCTTAATATTGTTTGTTCTTGTGTAAGTTCTCTAGCTTGAACAGCTACAGCAGGCTTATAAAGGACTTGATGAAAATCTTTAGTTTCATCATAATCCTCAAAATAAGGACTTTGATTTAAATTTAAATTAATATTAGTTGTCATGTATTATATCCTTTTAAAATTCAACAACTAGTTTTATATCTTCAGTTTGGTCAGATGCACGATTAATGGGCATACGATATTCAACATAAATCATTTCTCCACTATCATGTTTTAAACCACTTGTATTAAGAACTGTAGAACCATATCTTGTTGCTGTTGCAGCTAAACCATCAGATTCTTGAAGTGGATTAGCAAGTAAAATTACTTTTCTAAAATCATCTCCTGTTTCAAATACACCAGCTTCTGTTCCAACTAAACGAATATTAATCATTACATATGCTCCACCCAATTCTGTTTTTGCATTTGCACCATGTCCACCCTTGGGACCTACTCTACCAGATAAAGTAGCATGAGTCGGACTTGCTCCTCCACCTGTAACAGCTACTATTGCAGAACGATAACCAGCTCCAACATTACTCATTGTTACTTTAGTAATAGTATCACCGGTCATTGTATGAACCCTTGCTACAGCTGCTGTAGTTGGTGCATATAAAGTTCCTTCACTATGTGTAATTGTAATCGTAGGTCTTACTTGATATGTAATTGTTCCAGTTGGTGTAGTATCCCATGTTGGTACTGTAGCCGTTCTTGTTGAACCAACATAATCACTAATTATAGCCTGTTGACCTGCACCCACAGTCGCTCCTGAAATATAAACTGTTGAACCATTATAAACATCATCTGTTGATGACGCACCAGTAGCAAGTACAATAGTAGTTGCGGCCGCAGATTGTGCGGTATCAGTATGTATATAATTATATCCAGATCCGGGAGTAACAACATCAATATGTTCCAATGCTCCGTCAACTGCATCTTGTTGAACTAACCATTGATTTGAACCATCATTTGATGTAAGATATTTTACTGGAAGCCAATCTGTTGTTACATATTTTAAAACATCTGCCTGTGAAACTTCATACATGAATTGCCAACGATACCCATCATTTGATCCATCAAAAATACCTACTCCTTGTCCAGTAGGTTTATCAGTAGAATTTGCTCCTTGATTATTACTAATACACTTATAAACATTATACTGATCTGTCATTACGAAAAAATTCTTGTCAATCAGATCATCTTGTTCATGGTCATATTCATCATATGCCGTACCAGATGTCCAATCTAGCCTCTTAATAACATGAGATACATCTGTTAAATTAACCAATTTAGCAGCTATAATATCATTATAATGAATAAATGGAGCAACGGTTGAGTCTTTAGGTGTAGGAACAATACTATCAGATGCTGAAGTTTCTGCATATTGACCAGCACTTGCACCAGGTCCCCAAGCATCATCTTTGGCAATCATCAGATATATTTTATTACCTAGACCATCTCCAACGGAAGCTGTATCTGCTTCTAATGACTTAATAAAATTATCTGCATTATATGTTCTAAATGCGTTTGTTATAATAGCTGGCATAACTAAAGTCCTTTTTTAAATTCTGTTATATTTATAATATTTATACAAGAGTAATCTCACTATTCATCACAATCTTTGTTTTTTCATTCAGATTATTAATATAAGTTGTAATTTTTAAATCTTTAAAATGTTGGATCGTATAACCACCACCCAAATCTTCCCTTCCAGGAGGTTTTGGTATTGCTGACCAAGGATTTCCAGAACGATCTTTTGACTCATGTGTTTCTTGAAGCACATATCCACCCGTAACTTTTTCAGTAGTTATATTAATTCTAGCTTTGGCTACAGCACCAGAACCAGAACCAGAATCAGTAATCGTAACAGTTGGTGTTGATGTATATCCAACACCAGCATTGGCCACGGTAAATCCAGTAACAGCTGTCGTTACAGTTCCATTATATGTTTCAGCTGTTCCTATTATTGGTGTTAAAACAGCCTGTGTCGTTGGACTTCCACCACCAGAAAGAGTAACAGAAATTGTTCCAGAAGTATATCCAGACCCACCTCGCTTATATGACGATTTGGCCATTCCACCTTCTTTCTTAAATTTCTGTTGGTTTATCTGTCGTTTCAAAGGTCCTAATTGTAAAGCACCTCCAATACCACCAGAAATAAATCCCCAATCTTCTGATTCAGTTGTAGTTCCAAGATTACCATACTCATATGATTGACCACCCGGAACAGCATGTAAAATAAATTCATAATCATCAGATTGAGCTGCTGTCAATAAAATAATTGGTAAATCTAGTTCATAGATATGCCAATCAGAATGTCCCGGTCCCAATCCAGGTCCACTAGCTTGTCCATCATGTGGCCATACACCACCTGTTGGCCATTCCAAAAATGGATCAGCAGTACCATTACCTTGTAATTGAACATTTAATCTAACAGGTGGTTCAATATCACCATCATGAAAAATAATCTTATATGGATATGTATGTACATAAGGAACACGAAATTCTGTGTCACCAGGTTGCATTTGCAACTTAGTTGAAAGTAATGATGTTATCATTGTTCTTCCAAACAATGCAAGACCAGATGGATGTACTAATCGTTTAACATAATCTTTCCAAACTCCAATACTATTTCCAGATTTTATTTCATAAGAAAATACTTGATAGTATAAACTATCTTGAATATAATTTGCAGATGAAATAAATCCATCATCACCAATCCATCTTGTTGCATGACTATCTTCATAACCACCAATCGTTGCAGTACCAGTTGCTGTTCCATCACCTTCTGTAGAAAAATCAAGAGTAGGTACTTCTCTATATCGAAATCCATTTTTAGTTAATTTCAAAGAAGCAATACCACCAATACCACTACCACCTAATGTAACACTTGCACCATTACCTGTTCCACCAGAAACAGTTGGTATACCTGTATATCCAGATCCGTTATGTTCAAATTCAATAGCAGTAATTCCACCACTACCATTAATTGTTTTTACAAGTACACTACAAGTTCTTCCATCTATCTCTAACTTACCAGTATTATTAATTGTAAGTTTATCACCAACTAAATATCCAGTTCCAGCAGTTGGTATTGCATATGTAGTAATACTTCCAGTTGTTAATTCCGAAACTAATAATTGAGCTCCCGAAGCACTTGCTCCTCCACCAGTAATTGTAATTTTATCATCTATACTATAACCATTTCCAGCATTGGTTATGGTATAACCAGTTACCATAGAATCTATTTGTAAAATATTAGTTCCATCAGTAACATTTTCCAAAGCCTGAAATGTTCCAATTACTTTAGAAAGATAAATCGTTGATACACTAAAAGGACCTATATTTTCATTCAAAACTAATTCAACAACACCAGTAGCAAGAGATGTTGCACCAACAATTGTTTTTCCTGTAAATCCTGCGGCTGCACTTACACCACTATTATCAACACATCTTAAAATTTTATCTGATGAATACTTACCATCCGATACACGAAGCATATCAGATCCCGGGTAATAAAACTCGATCTCCTCTTTATAGAGTAAACGAAAAAGAAATTGAAATGATTTTTCACTACCTTTGGAACGATAGAAATCACGAAGCTTCTTTAATACTTGTGGTTTATTAGCATTGGCAAATACTGCCTCTGGAACATCTTTACCAAACTGATTCTTAAAATATTTTAAATAATCATCTACTGTTTTATCAACATTAAAATAATTATCCAAATTACCAATAATCTCATACGGCTTACCAGTTTGTTCCATGTACTCATAGTAAGCTTCCAAGAAAGCCACGAATGTAGCATGATCTTGTTTTACAAACTCTGGTAACTGTCCTTCTACTTGAACTGATATTCGTTCATCAAACGAAGGATGTATTGGTGTATTTGGATTACTTGCCATATTAGATTATTGTTTCTGAAACCATAGTAATTGCAACAGCATCTGTATCAGTCGTATCAGTTGTTAATATTTGTTCTCGTAATGGAGTAATATCTTGATTATTAGTTCCTGGTGTTACCGTCAATTTAATATTTGTTGTTCCATCAGAAATTGTATAAGGATTAAAATTATTCAATACAACTTTACCAGTATCATAATCTATTGTACCTTGATTCTGTGAACCGTCTGCAATAGTAAAATATACTGTTGGACTATCTATAACACCAGCCGTAGTTCGCACTACTTTAACTATTCCTGCACTATCATCAATCAAAGAATAAGTATTACCATCACTCGTTGTAAATGAAGTAGTAGTCAAAGTACCTTTTGTAAGAGATGCATTAAACTCCATAGTATAAGTAGCTGTTGTACCTAATGCTCCCGGTGTTATTCTCATTTGATATTTAACAGATGTTTTACTATTTCTAATTGCACTATCTGTATTATCTATGAGTTTTGTCAAATTAGAATATCTAAATTTCTGGTCAAACTTCTGTAAGTTACTTGTAAAATAACCATTAATAGATGTATCAATTGCAGACTTTAAAATAGCCTCTGTTGTTATTAACGCAACAGGATCATAATTAACAGTTGTATCTATTAAAATATAATAAAAAATAGGATCTACAATTTCTGGTATAACTGTTACTACATTTGACTTTTTAAGAATAGTTGTTTTAATAGCATCTTTAGTCGTATTACTATATGATGTATTTCCAGTTGGTTTGATTGCAATATAAACTTTACCATAAACAGGGGGACTTGCTTCTTCACCACCATAAACAGTAATAGATTCTATATCAGTTCGTTCTCCCAGTAAAAGAGATTTATAATCATCTTTCGTTGTTGATCGTTTTTGTGCCTGATATAATTTAGGTGCATTATTCTTTAACGATTTCATTGACTCTATCGCCGCACCACCAGTAGCTGCTGTCGCAGTAGTCAAAGTATAATTTGCAGAACTCAAACCAGCAACTGTTCCAGTAGCAGTAAATGTACTTGCTTTATTTGCTGTAGACCCACCAGTAATCAAGTATTCAATATAAACAATATTACCATCAGCTAGTTGTTTTCCAACAGCACCATCACCAAAGAAAATTTCATATTTCTGTTCTTCTACTTCTTGCAGAAAATAAACTTTCTGTGTAGATGTAATTGTAGTAACATCCAAAGCATTACCATCAGCCCATGTTACAACAGCAGTATCATTTGCAGAATTTTGTACTCTTACAGCAACAGTAGAAGTATCTACATTTGCATTTGGAATAAGAAATCGTTGATTAGGATCAGCCAAGTCAACTGTATAGGCATTAGATAAAAGTGTACCTTCTTTAATTGCAAGATTAGTAACAGAGTAAACACCAGCAGCAGGAATAATTGTTGTAGCAGCCGTTGTTGTAAACTTATAAGTGATACCAGAAATGATTGTTTTAAATTGTGTGTCTTTTGCAATTGTAATAGAAGTAGGAGTACCAGTTGGTGTGAATGTCATATTCAGATAAGCTGTCGGTGCAGTAACAGATGTTGGAATAACATTTAAATGTTTTGCATGAGAAACAACAGATGATCTAAGTGATGACGTATCCAAGAACATTTCATTACCAAGCATATTTGCATAGTAACCCATGTAATGAGTATTATATGCTAGAACATCCAACAACACATCCATACTGCTTCCAGTAAAATCATAATCTTGAAATTGTGTTTGTGCAGATAGATAATTTTTTAAATTTGATTTAATAGAATCAAATTCTAAATCTGTGACTGATATTTTATTGCTTGCCATTTATCTTATCCTCTCTAAGAATAATGAAACTTCAATTGGCTCTGGTGAATTAATTATCCTAAAAAATATAGAAACATTAAATCCATTTGTATCTATGTTTCCTCTTACACGAACATCACTTTGCACATGACCCAACTCATCATCATTTCCTCTAACATTAACTCGATCTACAATAACACGAGGTTCGTAATTCTGTAAACAAGTCATAATGGCTTGTCCAATATCATGTTTTGTCGCAGCTGTTGCCAAACCAAATAAATGTCGTGTTACTCCTCCATCAACTTCAGGATGAAATTTCTTATCATATCTATTAGTCTGAATCAAGTTTCTTACAGACCTCTTGACAGCTTCCACATTTAGTTTTCTAGTAATATCTTTCGTTACAGGATGTTTAGTAAAATCCAAGTCCAGATCAGCCCATCCTCTAGTATGTGTCGAAAGTGCCTTTTGATAGATTACAGCCATTTACTTTCCTTGTCCTTTATATCGTTTCCAGCTTCTTCTTTTATGCTTGTTTTTTGGTTTACTTCTTACAGAATGTCCAATAGAAGTCACATGCTTAATTCGCTCTGTTTTGTTATTAACAACTTGTTGCATAATATCTCCTCATATTTATAAGAGTTTCGGTCATTTTTTTCTCAAATTAGCTACATCACTTGCTTGTATTGTATCCCAATGAAGCAGCTCTTCCTTTCTTGCTCGCTCGAACATTCGGTCTGATTTACTAGATTCTTCTGAAATAATTAATTTGGTATTAACGATTTTAAAATCATGTACGAGAATTTCGTTATGAGAAAGATTTTGATTATTTCTCCAACCTAATGCTCTATTTATTTTATCTATTAATGGTTTTCTAACAAGTTTTTTTGCTTTGTCATAATAGAACCTCATAAACTTTCTTTTCGTACTACCATCTTTATCATATATAAAATTTCCTACGTCTATCTGTAGGTTAGATTTCTCTGTATTTTGAATACCAAATTCTTTTACTACTTCAGGAAGTATTGTCATTGAAAATTCATATACAATATCATTAATTGACTTTGATACATCTCCTTGTCCTACAGTAGATAACCATCTTAAACCATTTCGATCAAGATAAGTATTTACATCACCTTCAAAAAAAGCAGACGCTTTACCATTTAATGTAACTAATATTTCTGCATCTGTAAGTAAGCCTAAAATACTCCTAGAACCTTTGGTAAAGCAAGGAATATCTATTCGTCTACCTTCAATACTTTCAAGTTTAAAATAACCCGTAACATCTGTAACATGATAAACACCCTTAACATCATGTTCCATATCTTTTAACAAAGAGGGTGCTAATGGTACATAACCATAAGCAGCAAATTCCCATTCTTTATTCTCAACGTGGCCTGTTGGGTCTTTTATTTCACTAACAAATATTTTTTTTGGTTTCTTTGGTTTCCATGACCCCCAAGGGACAGTTGGTTTCCAACCTTCATTGAAAGCTTTTTCCCAGGCATCACTCATGAGTTTTATTTAAATATAGCATTAGCTTTTGTAATTTGTATTTCACCAGAACCAACAGCAAATCCATTTTTTAGATTATCATAAGTTAAGGACATTCTATTAAAATCAACTTTATGGAAATGTATGTCTAAATGCTGTGTAGAATGAACATTTACCATGTATCCATTTTCACCCGGTTTTGTCCTAAGTTTAGTTTTGAGAAAAGAACCTACAATCTTTGCTGCAAGCTTCTCTCTATCTTCTGGCTTATCTGTTTTAATTGATGAACTACGAACAATTCCC
>UINC01000647.1_pt1 | contig 13634 bp, 11 predicted proteins | sample 5385821 | NCBI WGS metagenome assembly UINC01 (sample SAMEA4666929, study PRJEB26691) | marine metagenome | isolation source: Pacific Ocean | place: Pacific Ocean | collected 2011-10-13 | reverse complement strand
GAAATGAGGTAGTTGTTCCTTGTGTTCAGCCTGCTCAAGTATTTGACCTGAGGGACCTGCGCGGACTTCTCCATATTGCAAGTCTGGCAGGCCAACACTAGGTTCCACACACCATCTAGATTCCTTATCTCCCGTCCTTCTTTCAGTACATGAGGCAGGAAGTGGTCTACATGGGCAAGGTCATAGTTTCCTGGCTTGATGCTTATGTCGATGAAACAGTAAAAACACTTGCCTTTTTGGTATCCGTTCAGCGCGTCTCTGCATGAGGTTACAACTGTCCTGGAGGCATCCCTTCTGGGTACATATAACAGTCCGCCCTCCGGATCATATTCGACGTCCAAGAGGTTTCGAGCCATGTCCAATCCCCAGGCGGTTTCTACGAGGTTCCATCTAGCCTCCACCTCTTGGGGAAGGTTAGTGAATTGCCCTCCCTCAGCAAGGTAGAAGAAATCATCCGTAAGGGTTATTCCACCCCGGGCTTTCCTATCGTCGTTGAAGAACCGCACTGGTGTATCGCCTTTGTTCACTACGTGGAAAGCATCAAGGATCTACTCGCAAGCCAATCCATGGAGCAGGTACCGTTGGTGCGATAATCGGCGGCATTGTCGGTTTTTTTACGATTGGTTTTTTGAGCGGTATTCTCTGGGGCCTCGGTGTTGGTGCAATATTCGGCGTTGTGGCCGTTGCTCTGGAAATTATCGGAAATTCGAGGAGATTTTGAGACGCACGGTTGATAAAGAAAAGGGCCACCGCCATTGAAACGGTGACCCTTCAGTTGGAGGTATCCGCGGCCCAGCGGCAGGCCATACCAAAAACCTACCACCGGCATATGTACATCTAAACGGGATTGGACATACCTCGCACTCGTAACTAATATGACCTCCGGGCCCGGCTTTATTTCTGGATTGGAGGAGCACGATGGCAGCTGTACGTAACTTCGAAAGCATAATTTCAGCAGATTCTCACATTTACGAACCTTCTGATCTATGGTCGAACGCCTTAGGCAACAAATTCGGAGAGAGAACTCCTAGAACTATCACCAATTATCAGGGCGTGGAAGGGACGTATTTCTACAGTGGGTACCAAGGCTTGCCGGTAACGATGGTACGTCAAGGTACGACCTATGATTCTACGAATGCTGCGAGGATGGAGGCCAATGAGAAAGGATTCAGCTCATGCGGATTTGACCCTGAAGTTCGAGTCAACTTTCAGATAGAAGCGGGATTGGACGCGGAAGTGATGAACCCGTCTACGATGCACACCATCATGAGAAACCCGGATGTCGAAGTTTTAAAGGCATGCTCTGAGGTTTACAACGATTGGGAATCGGAATTCGTATCGTATGACCCGAAACGGCTGATCGGGGTTAGCGTAATTCCTTTGCATGATGTTGAATGGGCGGTTGCAGAACTAGATCGGACCATGAAAATGGGGCTGATGAACCCCACTATCAATTGCCAGGCTCCCGACGGATGCCTACCATATCGAGACCGTAGCTACGATCCGTTCTGGGCTGCTGTCAATGAAGCTGGAGTCCCGATCACGTTGCATATTCTCACTGGTAAAGTCCTAGACACTTTGATTTTGGCGCGTACTGAGCAATCGGAAGAAGAACGCGGGGGAAACCCAGGTAGCTGGATCGATTTATCCAGTGAGATCCAAAATGTCTTGGCGAATGACTTTATTTTTGGGGGAGTCTTAGACAGGTTCCCGCACCTAAAACTATGCTGTAGTGAGTTTGAGGTGTCTTGGGTGCCAGGGTTTATGGCGCGATTGGACCAAATTGAAGTGATTGCTGCGCGGTTAGGTGTGCCTAAATTGGATATGAAGGGAAGCGATTACATGCGTTCTCGCATCTGGCACGGTTTCATAGACGATACAGCTGCCACTCATGCTGTTTCTTACATTGGAGCAGATCAGGTGGTTTGGGGTTCCGATTTTCCTCACACAAGATCGATTGGTCTTGACGTTCATTCGGATCTCAAGAACCTACTAAAAGGCATGCCAGAAGATGATCAGGTGAAAGTAGCAGGTACAAGCGCAGCCAAACTGTTCAACTGGAACAATGATTAACAAAAGGAATCTCTGAACCAGGCAAACTACTGTCAGGCCCCTGAGCTGTTGACACTACGCTCGCTGTCTTTTCGTAAACCTTCCAAGTAAGGCGGTCATCTTTAAGGCTATCTTTGTCTGTTGCCACTATCTTCCAAACCCATTTTGGTACAGATTTTGACGGCCTTTGATATACTGCGCTCATTCAGTTGATACACGGGGTTCAACATGTGCGGGCTAAGTGGCATTCTCTACAAACGAGCCGGGTCTGAGGGGTCTTTCCATGTGGGTAATGATTTGGTCATGATGCTCGAACCCATGACCCATCGAGGCAAGGACTCGAGTGGAGTCACGATCATGGGAGAGAAGATCGATGGGGATTTAGTTATTCGTATCTGGACCGAGAATGTCCAAGACATCTCGTCGGTGGCGGCCCGTTCAGAGGAGACGGTGCGGCATGCGGGGGGAGTGATACGTTCCACGAGCACTCTGGACCAATTTCTTCGCCTGGTGGTCAACTACCAGGGTGAGGTGGCGGATTTAGCTGATGCACTTATCAAAGTCCCTGGGGTGGCGATTCATAGTATCGGGACTACATCTGAGGTCATCAAAGATATTGGAACTCCAGCAATGATGGACGTGAAACATGGTGTCGGCGAAATACTGGGGACCCATGGCATCGGGCACGTGCGCATGGCGACCGAAAGCAGAGTGGACGTAAACCACGCGCATCCCTTCTGGGCTTACCCTTTTCCCGACATTACGGTGGTGCACAACGGACAACTCACCAACTACCACAAATTGAAGCGGATTTACGAAGACCAAGGCCATCATTTTCAGACCGGTAACGATTCAGAAATAATTGCGGTGTACCTCGCCGGTAAACTGGCCGAGGGTCAAGGTCTAAAACAGGCGCTACGGTCGTCGTTGGATGACCTGGACGGGACGTTCACTTATTTGGTTGCCACCAAGGATGGCCTCGGCTACGCCAAAGACCAATGGTCCGCAAAGCCGTTGGTGACAATGGAGACCGATGATGTCATCGCCATTGCGTCCGAAGAGATTTCGCTGCGGGGCGTGTTCGCCGAAGAAATCGAACGCATCGAGCCGCAAAATAGCGAGGTTATGACCTGGCTACTATAGATGCTGCTGGCCTCTCAACTAGAGAATTAAACATTCGTCTCAAGGATCTGGCTGCAAAAGGTGAAGAGATCACGGTCCTTAACCCTAATGCCCGGCACAACCTTGGCGTTGCGATCTTCGACATGTGCACTATTCGCTTCGAGGGCAGCGTCGGCTATTACGCCGCCAGCATGTTGGACGGACCCGAAGTGGTTATAGAGGGCAACGCGGGTTGGGCGCTAGGTGAAAACATGATGGCCGGCAAAATTAGCGTGTCCAAGAACGCGGGAGCATCGGTCGGGTCCACCATGCGCGGTGGGGAATTGTTCGTGGGCGGCGACGCTGGAGCCAGGGCCGGAATCTCGATGAAAGGTGGTTCGCTCATCGTCGCCGGCAATTCCGGTTTTTTGACCGGATTCATGATGCAAAAGGGCCGTATCATTATATGTGGCGATGCGGGTGAAGCTCTTGGCGATTCCATGTACGAGGGGACGATCTATGTGGGCGGCAGCATAGCCTCGCTGGGCGCCGACGCGACCATCGAAGAGATATCCGAAGGGGAATTACTGGACGTGTTGGCAACTCTCCGCGACCACGGCATCGAGAACAAGCGCAGCTTCACCAAAGTAGTCTCCGCCAAGAAGCTATACCACTACGACACCTTGGAAAGATTGGAAAAATCGGCCCTTTAAGGAGCGCCGCCATGGTCACAGGTAGCAGCCAAATATGGGCGCCATGGGTAATGGACGATATCCATTCCAAGGCGGAACTGGGTCGGTATAGAATCCGAGGGTTCTCATCATTTCAAAACGTCACCCACTTCGACGACCTGACCTTCCTTTCAACCGGGCTGACACGGTTCCCCCTAGAGGGATACAAAGAGCGCTGCAACACACGTACCATAATCGGCGGCCTTAACGCCGAGCAACCCCTGGTTTTGGAAACTCCCATCTACATCAGCGGAATGAGCTACGGCGCCTTGTCGGCCAACGCCAAAATAGCCCTGGGGAAGGCGGCTAGGATGATTGGCTCAGCCAGTTGCACGGGAGACGGCGGTATGCTTCAGGGTGAGCGTGACGCCTCCGACAAACTCGTCTATCAGGTGCTGCCCAGCAGGTACGGCTTCAATCCTCACCATCTGGCCGGAGCCCAGGCCGTAGAAATTGTGGTCGGGCAAGGAGCAAAACCCGGCACCGGTGGGATGCTCATGGGCATCAAGGTGCAAGGGGACGTCGCCGAGATGCGAGACTTACCTCAAGGCATAGATCAGCGAAGCCCCGCACGCCACCCCGACTGGCTGGGTCCCGACGACCTGGCGGTAAAGATCGAGCAGATCCGCGAGGCCACCGACTGGCGCGTGCCGGTGCATGTGAAGTTAGGGGCCTGCCGGGTAGATGACGATGTCAAACTAGCGGCCAAAGCCGGGGCAGATGCGATCGTAATCGACAGCATGGTCGCCGGCACCGGCGCCTCAGCCGAAGTCCTGATCGAACACAGCGGGATCCCAACCGTACCTGCCATCGTCATGGCCCGGGAGGCCCTTCGCGAACTTGGCCTCTATGGCAAAGTGAGCCTCATCGCTTCCGGCGGCATTCGCCACGGGGCCGATGCAGCGAAGGCCCTGGCCTTGGGCGCCGACGCCGTGGCGATAGGCCTTGGAGCGTTGATCGCCCTCAATTGCAACAAAGAAATTCCCGAGAGCAACTTCCCCGAAGAGATTGGCGTCGAGGCAGGACTCTGCCACCATTGCCACACCGGCAAATGCCCCGTGGGCATCGCTACACAAGACCCACTATTGACGCAGAGGTTGGATCCAGATGAGGGCGCGGAAAGGGTAGCCAACTATATCAACTCCATGACCATGGAAATGACCCTGCTCACCCGTTCTTTGGGCAAGAGCGATGTTCACAGCCTGGAGCCCGAAGACCTGGCGGCCCTGACATTGGAAGCCTCGGCCATGGCCAGGATTCCGTTGGTCGGCACAAACAAGGTGTTTGGCGAGTAAGCAGACCGATCCGGCAACGACAGGCATCGAGCCTTCGTCCCTTTTTCAGGAGTAGCATGGTGACACGAGAAGAAATTAAGGCGCGGATGCATGATGAGAATATCCGTTACGTGCTGACGCAATTTGTGGACCTGAACGGTTCACCCAAGGCCAAAATGGTGCCGGCTGACCACCTTGACGATGTGTTGGATGTAGGCGCAGGGTTCGCAGGCGGTGCCTTAGGGGGCATGGGTCAAGGTCCCCACTCCCACGACATGTTGGCGCGAATTGACCTGGATACCTACACTCCCGTGCCATGGACCGAGGGCCTAGTACGATTCGCCTGCGACTTGTTCGTAGACGGCGCCCCACACATGTTTTGCCCACGCCAGAACTTCAAGCGGGTTCTGTCAAACATAAGGCGCGACGGGTACAAATTTTATGTGGGCATCGAGCCGGAACACTTCCTGGTGACCAAGAACGATGACGGCACCATCGCTGTCTGGGACCCCAACGACATGGACACACTACGCAAGCCTTGTTACGACTTCAAGGGCATCTCAAACGTAATGGGCTACCTAACTGACATGATGGACGCTATGCAAAAGATCGGCTGGGATGCCTACCAATCTGACCATGAGGATGCAAACGGGCAGTACGAAATCAACTTTGTCTATTCCGATGCTCTCACGACCGCCGACCGATATACCTTTTTTAAGATGATGAGCAGCCAATACGCCCAGGAATATGGCGCTATCGCCACTCACATGGCCAAGCCGTTCACCAACCGGACAGGCAGCGCCGGGCACATCCACTACCATTTAGCCGACGCGGCAACGGATGAGAACCTGTTCTTAGACGAGGAGGACCCGCGGGGTCTTGGCCTATCGGAAACGGCTTACCATTTCATCGGTGGCATCTTTGCCCACGCACCGGCGCTCTGCACCGTGATGTCGCCAACGGTGAACTGTTACAAGAGACTCCAAGTGGGCCCGGCCCTGACGGGATCGACCTCGGGCTTCCTCTGGACACCTGCTTTCATATCATACGGCGACAACAACCGCACTCAAATGATTCGCACCGCAGGTCCTGGCCACCTCGAAGACCGGACGATGTCGTCGGCGTGCAATCCCTACCTGGCCTTCGGCGCCTACCTAACAGCCGGGCTGGACGGTATCAACAGAAAGCTGGAACCCGGCGAGCCAAATCTAGGCAACATGTACGATCTCGGCCTAGATGAGATTCGCCGCCGCGGCATCCGGCTCCTGCCCCAATCCTTGGCAGAATCTCTGGTCGAGTTGAAGCATGACGAAGTCGTGCGGGAGTCGCTCGGCGTAATCTACGATGAATTCGTGGACCAGAAGGAATCCGAATGGCGTGAGTACCACCGCCAGGTTACGCCTTGGGAAATCGAACGCTACCTCACGTTGTTTTAGCGAACCATGTCTTTCCTCATAGCCTGCCCCAACTGCGGCGAGCGTAGTGTTGATGAGTTCCGGTTCGGAGGAGAAGTGACCTCCCGTCCAGCGTCGAATGCACTACAGGACCAATGGACTTCTTTCTTCTACTTCCGCACCAACCGCGCCGGGGTGCAGCAGGAATGGTGGAACCACCGATATGGTTGTCGGCGCTGGTTCCATGCCCGACGGGACACAACCACCAATCAGGTGCAAGAGACGTTCTGGCCCGGATAGTTAGGCAACCTAAATCCAGGGGCTGTTCTACGAAGTTGGCAATAATAAGGGGAGCGTAATTGGACCGCGTAGGCCGAAATATAGCCCAGCCCGCCGAGATTATCGACCGCTCCGCCGCTGTTGAATTTAAATCCGACGGGCGTACAATCCGCGCCCAGCAGGGCGACACCATCCTTTCCGCACTTTACGCTGCGGGAATTACCACCTTCAGCCGTAGCTTCAAATATCACCGTCCTCGGGGGCTGCTTTGTGCCGCCGGGCACTGCCCCAACTGCTTGGTGACGGTGGACGGGGAACCCAACGTCCGCGCCTGCATTCGGCCGGTTGCGCCAGGCATGAAAGTGCAACACCAAAACGCCTGGCCCTCCCTCCGCTGGGATTTTCTGTCGATACTCGACCGGTTCCATTGGTTGATGCCGGTCGGGTTTTACTACAAAGCGCTCCATAGACCCAAATTGCTGTGGCGTCTGGCGCGAGGAGTGATTCAGCGCGTTGGAGGCCTTGGCAGCATCGATATCGAAAGAGTTCCGGAAACCAAATTCCACCACCGCAGTCAACACGCCGATGTGGCGGTGGTGGGCGGTGGGCCCGCTGGAATGGCCGCGGCCCTGGCGGCGGCGGATCAGGGTTCCCAGATAGTCCTGATAGATGATCAACCGCACTTGGGTGGCCACCTCCGTTTCGATCAGCAGACCTACGACTCAGTTCCTGGCTATCAAGGCAAGACGGGCGTTGATATTGCCCGCGCCATGGCGCAGTCAGTCGCCGAATCGGATTCCATTGAGGTGATGAGTGATGCTACCGTATTCGGGCTGTACCAAGACAAATTACTGAGCATTTTGGCCGGAGATTGGCGTGTTACCCTCCGAGCTAAACGCGTCGTAATCGCCACCGGCGCACACGAAGTCCCGCTTATATTCGAAAACAACGACCTGCCTGGCATCATGCTGGCCTCCGCAGCGCGTCGCCTGGTTGGGCTCTACGGAATACGTCCGGGCGCCAACGCAGTCGTAGCCACGAATACCGAACTGGGCTATCAGACTGCCCTGGAGTTGCTGGATGCGGGGGTGAACGTGGCAGCAATAGTGGACGCAAACTTGGAGAGCCCCCAGTCGAGTTTGTCCGCGACCGTATCCGCCCGAGGAATCCGGGCCCTTCAGGGCCACAGATTGGTTAAAGCGACCGGCCGGGGCCAGGTCAAAGGGGTCTTGGTAGCTCCGGTGGGCGGAGCCCTACAGGGCCGGCCCGAACGGATCCCATGTGACCTAGTTTGCATGTCAGGCGGTTATCAGCCAGTGGACGCTCTTATCCAGCAGGCTGGGGGGCGGTTGTCGTTCAACGCCAAAATCGGGGAGTCCGTGCCGACTCACCTGCCGTCGGGAATCTACGCCGCGGGTGACGTCATGGGCGCCCACGGTCTCGCCACACAATTGACGCAGGGTAGGCTAGCCGGGTCCAGTGCAGCGGGAGATTTGAGCTCCGCGGTGCCAGCAGCCGACTCCAATGACACGGCTGTCCAGACTGCGGACTCGGTGGCAGCAGCCAATGCGCCGGTGAGCGGAGCTCAAGATGGCTCCAGGTCATTTTTATGCTTCTGCGAGGACGTTACCGCCAAGGACGTTACCTTCGCCATCGACGAAGGCTTCGAGGACATTCAAACGCTGAAGCGTTATACAACGGTGTCCATGGGTCCGTGCCAGGGGAAGATGTGCGGCAAGTCATTGGCCGCTATCTGTGCAGATTACACCCGGCGCAGCATCGACGAAGTTGGCGCCACGACTTCGAGGCCCCCTTACCAACCGGTACCCCTGGCCGCCCTATCCGGGCCTTCCCACATGCCATTAAAACGGAGCCCCATGGACCGCCTGCACCGCGAATTGGGCGCATCCATGGTCGAATCCGGCCTGTGGCAGCGTCCCCTCGACTACGGGTCAGCCCAAGACGAAGCGATCGCCGTTCGGCAGCGGGTCGGAATCATCGACGTGAGCACGCTGGGTAAACTTGATGTCCAAGGGGCGGACGCACCAGCGTTGTTGGACTTGCTCTATACCAACACCTTCTCCGACCTGGGGGTGGGCCGGGTGCGCTACGGTTTGATGTGCTCGGACAACGGCGCCATCTTGGACGATGGCACCGTGACGCGGCTGGCCCAAGACCGCTTTTTCGTTACCACCACGTCGGGTAACGCCGACATGATCGAGGATTGGTTCAACTGGTGGATGTCTGGCGCGGGCCCGTGTGTCCACGTGACCAACGTCACCGGCGCTTACGGTGCGGTCAACGTTGCTGGACCTTTAGCAAGGGAGGCCCTGTCCAAGCTCACAGATATCGATCTCGACCCAGACAAATTCAGGTACATGCGCTCAAGGCAAGGACAAGTCGCCGGGGTGCCCTGTCTTTTGATACGCATCGGATTTGTCGGCGAAGCTGGATGGGAACTGCATTTCGCCTCCGAGCACGGGGAGTACCTGTGGGAATCAATCACGGAGGCTGGCCGAGAATTTGGAATCTCCTCCTTCGGTCTGGAAGCCCAGCGCATCCTGCGATTGGAGAAGGGGCATATCATCGTTGGGCAAGACACGGACTCGACCTCGAACCCATTGGAAACCCGCTCCGAATGGGCCGTGCACCTGAACAAGGCTGACTTTATCGGCCGAGGTGGAATTACCGGCGCAGCAGAGAGGGGCATCAAGCAGAAGCTGGTGGGCTTCATAATGGAGAGCGGCTTGGTGCCTGAAGACGGCGTACCAATTATCAGTGAAGGCCGCCCGGTCGGCCGAGTTACCAGTGCTCGCCTCAGCCCGACCTTAGGCAAGGGGTTCGGCCTCGCTTGGGTGCCGTCGCATCTGGCAAAGGAAGGAGCTAATATCGAGGTCTTGATAAATGACTGCGAACAGACGGCCAGCGTCACATTGCGGCCGGTTTACGACCCTGACGGCGTGAGGTTGCGGAGTTGAGCACAAGAGAATGGATCAAGGAGAGGCGCAGCGCCATGGCCCGCCTAGAGCTATTGCAAGGAGCGGTCATGTCCGAACTCAACGGGTGGCAGCAGCCGCTCCATTACGGTGACGGTGCAAGCGAACTGAAAATGCTTCGGGAGAGTGTCGGCATTCAGGACTTGAGCCCCAGGGGTGCGGTGCGGTTGGTGGGCGAAGATGCTGTCTCCTTGGAAACCAGATTATTCTCAGGCCAGAAGGAGTTGGCCGTAGGCCAGGCCCGTGAGGGCCGGATTGCCGCCGAAAACGAAACGGTATCGCTCCTTCAATTGCGATTGGCTAGAGACGAATTCATCTTTTTGACCGCGCCTGGGGATGCGGAAACCGTGACCGAATTTCTTCGCTCCCCGCCTGCTCCTTGCGTCCATACAATCGACATTTCGTCAGGACTAGCCGGCGCGGGCATCGTCGGTCCACAGGCGACCTTTTTGTTATCGATGATCACGGAGTTGGACGTTTCCTCCGAGGCGTTCCCGTCCCTGCGCTGCGTTCAATCCCGTTTTGCAGACGTGCCGGGCCTTTTGGTCAGACAGGATGCAGTAACAGGGCCGGCTTACCAACTCTATTTCACCCGGGAATACGGTGAATATGTTTGGGAGGTAATCACCCAAGCCGCCCACCGTATTGGAGGAGGGGCTGTGGGTACCGAGGCCATCAAGTGCCTACAAGACGGATGCTGACCTCCCCCGAGACATGGCGATAATAGGGCTAAGGAGAGCGATATTTGGTGCTCCAGTTATTTAAAAAGAACCGGATGTGGGACAAGCGGCCTCTGAAGGACCGTTACCAGGTGGTGATTATAGGCGGCGGGGTCCACGGTGTATCCACTGCGTATTACCTGACCAAGTTGGGAATTAAGGACATCGCCGTCCTTGATAAAGGCTACTTGGGCGGCGGCGCCAGCGCCCGCACCACGGCCATCATCCGGGCCAATTACATAACAGCCGAAGGCATACCATTCTTCAGCGAAAGTTTAAAGCTCTACGAGGGCCTGGCCACGGAGTTGAATTTCAACCTATTGTTCAACCAGATGGGCAGGCTAGATTTAGGACACACCGACGCTGCGGTGTACGGTTTGCGGATGCGCGCAGGATTCAACCGACTCTTGGGCGTGGACAGCCGCATGGTGGGCCCAAAGGAGGTCAAGGACCTGGTGCCACCCATAGACCTTCGAGAGGGCAGGCCGTTCCCTATCCTTGGGGCCCTTTATCATCCGCCCTGCGGTGTGGTCCGTCACGATGCTGTAGTCTGGGGATTCGCCCGAGGAGCGAACAATGGCGGTGTGGAACTGCACCCATTTACCGAAGTTACCGGAATAGACCGCACCAACGGCCGGGTCACCGGGGTGGAAACTTCGCGTGGTTTCGTGCAAGCCGACACCGTGCTAAGCGCCACCGCCGGATGGAGCTCAACCATCGCGGCCATGCTGGATCTGGAACTCCCGCTAACCACCCACCCGCTGGAAGTTATGGTAACGGAGCCGCTAAAGCCGTTCTTGCACAAAACTATTTCGTCCGCCAATCTCCACGCCTACGTTTACCAGACCGACCGCGGTGAAGTGGTCATCGGAGGAGGTGTGGACCCCTACCAGTCTTACAGCCAGCACTCGTCGCTGCGTCCCATTGAAGAATTGGCAGCCCACACGCTAGAAATGTTCCCGTGCATGGGTCAGGTGAAAGTCCTGCGCCAATGGTCGGGATTGTGCGACATGTCGCCAGACTACGCTCCAATCATGGGCACCGTACAAGGGTTGGACGGATTTGTGCTCTCCTGCGGCTGGGGTAGTTGGGGGTTCAAGGCTGCGCCGGCAGCGGGAAAAAGTATTGCCCACCTCATCTCCACTGGAGAAACTCCTGACCTGATCAAGCCTTTCTCTCTATCTAGGTTCCATACTGGACGATTGGTCAATGAACGGGCCGCCGCCCCAGCCGCTGCCATTCACTGACACCAAACGTCATCCACATCGAACGGCTAGGCAAAGGAGACGACTGGCAGGAATATCGCTGATTGTTGGTGGAGCTAGGGAGTAACCGTCGAAGATTGTAAGACGCAATCAAGGGAATGAAGAATCAACTACTGCGACTCCGAATGAGATTGCTTAATTTCTTTCGCAATGGGATATTGTCTTTCAGCGGCCGTCAATCGTAGGCCGATGTTGGAGCGGCCCGAGGTCAGGATACAAACCTTACAAGCGATGGCTCTATTGTCTCTCCGCCAAAGCGAATGCGCTGCTGGAAATGCCAAAGAATAGCTATCAGACGGAAGATTAAGAGACGCGAATATTATTGCGTTAGGTGCATGCGTGAGTGGGATGCCATTGATGGGGAAGATGCTACTGTCGTGGCCAGTAGAAACGAGCATGAAAGGTATGCTTCTGGGGTTGAACAGATACGTAGACAGCAGAGAGCTGAACGAGAAGCTACAGAGCTACGACGGTTAGAACAGTTAAATCGAAGAAAACTTGTCTCTGGGAGTGTATTCGAGTCGGTTTTCAATATTGCAATAATTCTTGTAGTCGGCTCGATGCTCGCATTCATCGGGTATATGTGTGCCACCGAAGGTTTCCCAGAGATGGGTGGTGACGACGGTTACGAAGAAGAATGCGAGGTTGAAGACCGGGGAGGCAGGATTAGGGAAATTTGTTGGTGAAAATCCGCCGCTACGATTACCCGCCTCATAAACGGCTTTGCTAACCATGCGCTACCTATCTTCCATATCACTAGCACTTATCGTGCATGTCCTGCTGTCCATCGTCGCGCTGATGGCGTTGGCCTGTACTGCGACGCCTGCGTGGAAGGCTGGATTGTGATTGCCGGGATTTGCCATGATTCAGTGAGGTTGCGCGCCGACTCCGATGGGCCCGCATGTGTCGCGTTAACCAAAAAAGACCCGGCCGAGATGGCCGGGTCTTAGATGTTGTAGATTAAAAAACTTTGGCCTGTCTAATCCGCTCGCTGCGCCGGTCCCGCATAGCGATAGGGACGATAGACCGGGCAAAGCGGCCTACCAAATCGGCATGAAAATCTTCGGCTGAGACCTTCAGTAGGTCTCGACTTATTCCGGGTTTCCGAACGACCTCGTCAGCCGTCTGCGCTGTGGTACCTGCCATAAGGACCAATTGACTATCGATCTCATCGTCTTCTAGTCCATTAGCTAAAAGGACAAGGATGTCCGCGCTCACCAGCCTCTCGCGGACTTGGTAAAAGACATCGCCTACCATCGTTTCCAAGAAGAACCACTCTTCCAGAGCCTCTGGCGAGGGGAACGCCACACCAGGTTTTGAAGTGGCTGCCTCGAAATAAAATGCTCTGATATCGGCGGTGAGATAGCGCAGCAACTGGGGCATCGGATGAGCATAACCATCCGGAACTTCCATGTCGGCGTCCGCTGAGAAGTTCACCAAGACCCCGAGCATCTCGCCGATGGAGTCGGGTCCTTTGCCGCTCGTTCCGACGGTGGTGCGGCCCCGTCTGCGGAGCCCTTCATCGAACCATGGCCGCAGCAGTTGAGTTTCCCTACGCAATTGGGCCTTCAACGAGTCGGACTCGGTATGCGGTTCAGCCGTAGGGAAAATCACAGGGCAAGACCATCCCTCCTCGTCGGGGATATCGTCTTCAATTATGTCGGGATAATCGACCAGTGCGGGGGCGGCTGGCTGGTCCACCAATCCCAAGGTTTGGAGTAATACGTCTATCTGGACATCAGGGCGATTGGGCGGGCCCAACGGCCGGCCCAACGGGAACGGCACCCACAATGCCCGAGACGGCCGCACTGCTTCTGAGACTG
>UINC01000646.1_pt1 | contig 13647 bp, 10 predicted proteins | sample 5385821 | NCBI WGS metagenome assembly UINC01 (sample SAMEA4666929, study PRJEB26691) | marine metagenome | isolation source: Pacific Ocean | place: Pacific Ocean | collected 2011-10-13 | reverse complement strand
AACGAAAAAATAGTCAAATTGATTAAAAAAGAAGTACCAGAATCCGAGAAAAAGTAAATGGCAGCAATAGCTAATCTAACGATAGACCAAGGCGCAACCTTTAGTTCAGACGTAACTGTAAAGGATGCTAATGGACAGGCGTTTGACCTAACTGGTTATACGGCGGCAGCGAAGATGGCTAAAGGTTTTGCTTCCACAAGAACAAGAATTAATATGTCTACTTCAATAGCAACAGACGCTACCACAGGAGTAGTTACTCTCTCATTAACAGCAACAGAAACAGGTGATTTGGATGCTGAGAGATATGTGTACGACCTTGAGATTACAAAGGATGCTGGAGTTACTAGAGTTATTGAAGGCATTATAACTGTAAGACCACAGGTTACTGTCTAATTAAATATTATAAATATTCACAGGAGAGAATTGGATGGCAGATATTACAGCCACGGTAGGGCAAAAAACTACTACAACAGCAAATATAAATGTAAATACTGGTGATGGTCCAGAAGCAGTTTCGGTAACTTTACCATCTACGGTAGCAGTACAAAATTCTTCCCTAAAATTTGCTCTTCTTGGTGATGTTGACACAACACATTTAGATGATGGCGCAATGATTCAATATAGGTCTAGTGATAATAAATTTGTAACTAGAACCGAAATAGTTACTACAACAGGAACACTATTATTTAATTGTGGGAGTTTTTAAAAAATAGCATATGGCAACAGTAATACAGATAAAACGTTCATCAAGTACTTCGGCACCAGCTACATTAAAACTTGGGGAATTAGCATTTACTTATGGAACAGGAACTCAAGGTAATCTAGGAGATAGATTATTCATTGGGGAAGGTGGAGTTGATGGAAATGGTGACGCAAATAATATATCAGTTATCGGTGGACAATATTTCGCTGAAATTTTGGATCACGTACAAGGTACATTAACAGCAAACGGTGCTGTAATAATAGATTCAAATAAAGCAATAGACGAATTCATTGTAGGTAATTCTACTAGTGTAGGTGGAACAATAAAATTTAATGAAGGCACAAATAATGGTACAAATTTTGTAGGACTAAAAGCTCCTAACTTACTATCAGCTACAACAACATTTGCATTACCAGGCGCTGATGGTACTGCTGGTCAGTTCTTAAAAACTGACGGTGCTGGTAATTTAGAGTTTATGACTGTTAATCAATATATTGATTTAGCAGGTGATACAGGAACAGATACTTACAATACAGCTGAAACATTAACTTTCGCTGGTGGCGCAGGTATGGATACAGTTGTTACCGATAACAATGTAGAAATTCAGGCGAACACATTAACAGATTCAAATTTATCGGGTAGTGCAGGTATATCAAATTCTAATTTAGCAAATCCTACTACAACATTAGGTAGTTCAGTATTAACTTTAGGTGCTACTGAAACAGATATTGCAGGATTAACTTCTTTAGTAATTGATGACATTACAATTGACGGTCAATCAGTTACAACAACAGCGGCAAATAAAAATATTAATTTAACACCACACGGAACAGGTACAGTTATTTTACCAAGTGGTTATGAAGATAGAGCAGGATTCCAAAATCAATCAGTTGCAAACAAAGCATACGTTGACCAAGTTGCTCAAGGTTTAGATACTAAACCATCTTGTAAAGCAGCAACAACTGCTGATTTAGTAGCAACTTATAATAATGGAACATTAGGTGTTGGTGCAACATTAACAGCAGATTTTAACGGTGCAATATCAGTTGACGATATAGCATTAAGTGTTAACGATAGACTTTTAGTTAAAGACCAAACAGACGCAACCGAAAACGGTATTTATAAAGTTGACCAAGTTGGTACTGGATCAACTCCTTTTGTATTAACAAGAGCAACTCCAGAAGACCAACCATCTGAATTAAGTGGTGGTTCATTTGTATTTGTAGAAGAAGGAACTATTGGTTCTAACAATGGATATACATTTACACATACAGGACAACCAACATTTGGAACAACTGATTTAGATGTATCACAATTTTCTGGTGCAGGTCAAATTACTGCAGGTGCAGGTTTAATTAAAGATGGTAATACGATAGATACAAATCCTGACAATAGTTCAATTGAAGTTTCAGGTGACCAAATAAGAGTTAAACCTTTAGGTGTTCAAAATTCAATGGTTGCAAATAATACTTTAACAGGTGAGAAATTTGCTGATCCTCTTTATTTCAAAGATGAGTCTTCAACACAAGGACAAGTTTCAATTGGAGGCACTTTAGAATTTTTAGCAGGTGAAGGAATTAATACAATTGCTAGTGGCAATCAATTACAAATAGTTGGAGAATTAGCAAGTACATCAAACATTGGTGTTGCTTCTTTTTCTGCTGATAACTTTACAATAACAGCTGGTGACGTTGAAGTAACTACAGTAGATGGAGGAACTTTCTAATGTTTGGTTGGATAAAAAGATTAATTAATAAAACAGTTAGTTCTTACGAACCAGTTAAACCAAAGACTACTACTATTACAGTTAAAGATTTAAAGAACAAAACTAAAAAAGAATTAGAAAGAATTGGTAGAAAATTAGGAATTGAATTAGATAGAAGATTATCTAAAGCGAAATTAGTAAACAGAATTAAATTTAGAGCTAAATTAAAAAGGAAGAAATAAACTATGGCAACAAAAATAAAACCATATCGTACAGAAGTAGCAACTCGTATTCCAGACGCAAATAATATGGATGTTGGAGAGTTGGCTGTTAATGTAACAGATGGTAAATTTTATATAAAAAAATCAGCTGGTCAAATTAAAGAAATTGGTGGTGCAGGTTCGGTAACTTTGCAAGACGCAACTAGTAATGGTTCTATTACAAATAGAGATATTACTATGAACGGATCAAATTTTATATTTGAAGGGTATTTAGAAAATGCGTTTGAAACTACTTTGTCAGTAGAAGAACCAACAGCAGATAGAATATTAAAATTACCTAACACTTCAGGTACTATTGGTACTTCGGATGACGCATTAGCATATTCTGTAGTTTTTGGTTCATAGGTTTGTTGAAAGATTATGCCGTCAACATTTAAAAATGCAGGAATGACTGTAGGGGTTTTAGATAATTCCTCAGCAGATTTATATACAGCAGGCGGTTCTGAAACTGCTGTAGTTCACGCATTATATATTTCAAATAAAAGTGGATACAGTACAGCAAGAGTTAATGTAAAAGTTACTACTGACGGTGGAACAACTTATAGACATATAGGTAGAAATTTAGAAGTTCCTGCTAGTAATACATTAACTTTAGATAAACCAGTAAATTTGGAGAACAATGACATATTAAGAGTGGTCGCTGATCCTTCTCCTGATTCAACTTCTGTTGATGTTGAGGCAGTAGCAAGTATATTGGCAATAACTTAATAAATAAATATAGAGAAATAAAATGGCTTATATAATCCCAGGAGAAATCAAAAAACAAAAAGTATTCAATGGTATAAGACGTACTAAAGAGGGTATGTGTTATCTATCTTCTATTGATCCAAATTTTACTACTCAACCAATAGAAGTATCAAAGTACTATGAAGATGGTAAATCTGATAGTGTTGCTAGAGATGAAGGAGATTACCTTGAAGAAAGATTAGAGATGTTTGAAGTTCAATATTTCACAGGTGACGGTGCTACCAAACAATTTACAATATCAACACCAGTTTTAAATGAAACAAGAATAGCTTGTTTTATGGATGGTGTTAGACAAGAAGCATTTTCAACCTATACATTAACAGGTGGAACATCACTAAATTTCGTATTAATTCCAGCGTCAGGTGCTAGTATTGTGGTTGGTCAAATTAATAAAAGATATTATAATAATGATAGCGATAGGTACCAACAAATTAAATATTCAGATGATACCACAACTACATTTCTTATAAATAGTGATAGTGGAGATTTAGTTAGAAGAAGTAAGCAAATAGCAATAAGGTCAGAATTAGCAAGTGATGACTTTAATACTTTTGAAGATTTAACGGCAACGGTTAATGCAACGACTTATCAAAGTGCTGTATAAGATGGATAAAATTAGTAGGTAAAAAGAGAGAAAAATGGCAGATTTTAAATTAGGACGATTAAAATTCAAATGGAGAGGCGATTGGGCAGGAACAACTGGCTATGTTATTGATGACATAGTTAAATATGGTGGTAATGCTTATGTGTGTATTCAAAACCACACGTCACCAGCAACAGAACAAGATTTTTATACAAGTCCTGGAACATTTACAGAATATTGGCAATTACACCAAGAATCATTTTACTTTAAAGGTGCATATGCTGACGGAACTTGGTACAAATTAAACGACCTAGTTTCTTATGGTGGTAAACAATACCGTTGTACTACTCAATACACATCATCAGGCACAGTTTTAGACCAGTCTAAATTTGAACAATTTAGTGATGGTATTATTTTTAAAGGTGATTATGCTTCTAGTACACAATACAAATTAAACGACCTAGTTAAGTATGGTGGTAGAACATATAGATGTACTACTGAACATACATCAGCGGCTGGTGGAGATATCAATATAGTTTTAGGAAACTTTGATATCTATAGTGAAGGTTTAGCATTTAAAGGCGACTTCCAAGTTAACACATATTACAAATTAGATGATGTTGTTAAATTTGGTGCATATCAATATAAATGTATTGTTGCTCATACTTCGGGTGGTGCTCTATCAGATTTTGCTGAAGAAAATTTTTCAGTTTATTCAGAAGGTTTACAATTTGAAGATTCTTATAACGCTGCTACAGTTTACCAACAAGGTGATGTAGTAACTTATGGTGGGTATTCTTATGTTTATGTTCAATCAAATGAATCTTCTGGCAATACACCAGGAACTCCAGCTGTACAAGAAACAACAGGTGGAGATATTACTACATCAACTGCTCACGGAAGAAGTGTTTCCGATTTAATTGAAGTAAGAGATATAGTAGTACAATGTGATACAGGACAGAAAACATATCCAATACACTCAACGTCTACTCAATTTACAGTAGAGGCAACAAATTTAACAGCAACTAATTTCCAAATTAATTTAGGAACAAGTGCTATTGCACAATCTTATGTTAGTGGTGGTACGGTTCTTAAATCTAATGGTACTAGATTAGCAATTACAGGTTTTGTTTATAATACAGCAACTGGTAAAGTAGTAATTACTACAGCAACGCACGGATTATCAGCAAGTGATACAATAGATGTATTTGGAGTTCAAACAACTTGTGCTTTTGGTACTAAAGTTTATCCACAAGCACCTTATTCAGGACTTTATCCTGTTAAAGCAGCACCATCAGCTACAAAATTAAGTATCTTTTTAGCACCAAGTAATATTGACCATACTTATGTAAGTGGTGGTACAGTTAAATTAGCAACAGTTTCAAATGTTGGAAGTTCAACTGCTCTTACTGGTTTTTCTTATGATAATAACACAGGACTTATTACAGTAACATCTGCTACTCACGGATTAAGTAGAAATGATTTAGTTAAATTAGATAGTATAGTAGTTGAATGTTCAACAGGACAAAAAACATATCCTAATACTACAAACTATTCAGGAATATTTAAAGTTTATGATGTACCTGATTCAAGTACATATGTTGTTGCTACTGATAAATCAGCAATTGTTCATACTTATGTAAGTGGTGGTACTTCTCAAAAGATTTCATATACTACAAGCGCAGATAAAAATATTTCAAACTTTATTTATAATCGGTCAAATAAAAAGTTTTGGGATGTAGTAACTACAGGTTTTAAAGCACAAGGTGTTTATGTACACGGAACATTATACAAAACTGGTGATACAGTTCAGTATGGTGGTAATTCTTATGTATGCGTATTAGACGCTCAAAGTCAAAGACCTTCATTAAATACTGGTTTTGTAAATACAACTTATTGGTCTTTAGTAGTTGAAGGATTTAAATGGACAGGTGCATATAGTACATCTACAACTTATAATATTGGTGAAACAGTTAGATATCTTGCTAACTCTTATGTAAATTTAAAAGACCAAGTTCTTAATATAGAACCAGGTACAGATGGAACAGTTTGGCAAGGAATTGCTTTAGGTGACTCTGGTGCTGTATTACAGACTCGTGGTGATATGATTACGCAGTCCGAAGCTGGTACTGCTAGATTACCTATAGGTCTTCCAGGTTCAGTATTAACTAATGATGGTTTTGATGTTCTATGGTCTGGTAATTCAGCTAAAAATGTTATATGGGTTTCTCCAACAGGAGTAGATGGTGATTCAGGATCAGAAAGTCAACCTTATAAAACATTAGCATATGCTGTTAAACACGCAAAACACCACGCTATTAGAGAAATAAAAGACCAGTCTGGTGGTATCGGTGGTACGGAAGACGTTTATAATAATATTCGTGGAATTTCTTCAAGAGAATTTGAAGTTAGTCAATATAATATAACTGCTAATTCTTTTGAAATTCAAATGGGAACTGACACCAATGCTCATACTTATGTAAGTGGTGGTACAGTTAGAAAAGCAGATGATACTACTTTAACAATAACTAACGCTCCATATGCTCACGGTTCAGGTGTTATTACAATTCACACTTCTACAGCTCACGGATTATTAGCAACTAATAAAGTAAGATTATGGGGATTAAATTATACTTGTTCTAACGGTGCAAAAACATATCCAGAAGTTGGTGGTCCATCACTCTATAGAGTTAATACTAAAGGCGGTGGAACTCCTAAAGTTGATATAGTTAACGGTTCAGCTAACCATAAAGTAGATGAGTGCGTTAGAATTGATGGTGATGATATAGGGTTTACAGGTCCTACAGGTGGAGATGTAACTACAGCAATTCCTCACGCTAGAAGTGTTGGAGATTTAGTTGAAATAAGAGATTTACTAGTAAGTTGTCCTACAGGAAATAAAACATATCCTGTAATTTCAACAAGTACAGCATTTACAGTAGAAGCAGCAAATTTAACAACAACAACATTTCAAGTTGATATAGGAACAAGTACTGTTGCACAAACTTATGTAAGTGGTGGTGAAGTTGTTAAATCAGATAACAGTAGACTAGCAGTTACAAATTTTGTTTATAATATAGCGACAGGTAAAGCTGTACTTACTACAGCAACGAATGGATTATCAGCAAGTGATACAGTTAACTTATTTGGAATTAAAACAAATTGCGAATTTGGTGATAAAGTTTATCCACAAGTTCCAGTTTCAGGAGTTTATCCTGTTGTATCAACAAAATCAGCTACAGAATTAAATTTCTTTTTACCACCAAGTAATGTTGCACATACTTACGTTAGTGGTGGAACAGTTAGATTAGCAACAGTTTCAACTGTTGGTAGTTCATCAGCAGTTACTAATGCTGTCTATGATAATCTAACAGGACTTATTACAGTAACAGCTACTTTACACGGATTAGCAAATGGCGATTTAGTTAAATTAGATAGTATATTATTCTCTTGTTCTATGGGAAGTAAAACATATCCTGATAATACTTTTAGTTCAGGAATATTTAAAGTTTATAATGTAGTTGACGCAAATACATATGTTTTTGGTACTGACAAATCAGGATTTGTACATACTTATGTAAGTGGTGGTACTTCACAAAAAGTTACCTATGTAACTAGCGAACAGAAATCTGTTGACGCTTTCACTTATAAACGAGTTGGTGGTTCTAATGTTTTAAACTTTAAAGTTAAGAGTACTGCAGGAGATACAATCAGACTTAAAAACGGTACTTTCACAGAACAATTACCAATGAGAGTAAGAGAAGGTGTTTCAATAGTTGGAGAAAGTTTAAGAAATACAAGAATACATCCAGCAAGTGGTACAGGTTCTCAAATTGCAACAGTAGAATTATTACAAAATGCTAGTGGTGCAACAGATGGTGCTTACAATTATATTCACCAAGGTAGAGCCGAAAGAAGTTATACAGTTTTAGATGTACCAGCCGCTGATTCATTTACAATCAATGTAGGTACTGATCCTAGAGAACACTCATATGTTGATGGTGGTATAGTTACAAATGCCGCTTATGGTAAATTTACGGTAACAAATGCTCCATATGTTCACGGTACAGGTGTTATTACAATTACAACTTCCACTAACCACGGATTATCAGCAAGTGATAGTATCAAATTATCAGGTTTAAAATATCATTGTGATGAAGGAGAAAAAGTTTATCCACAAAATGGGGATGCTTCAGTATGGAACGTAGTGATATCAGGTGGTGTCGCAACACAAATTATAACTTATCACGGTGGTATTAATTTTGAAGTTAATGATATAATTACATTAAACTCGGCAGATGTTGGTACTGGTGGTGACATAACATTAAAAGTTAAAAAATTAGAAAATAACAAAGCTTGTAACTGGTTATTACTTAACGAAAAAAATAATATAAGAAATATGACTTTCTTGGATCTTAATGAAAAGAAATTGTCAGGAGGATTATATCAAGTAACAGTAACATCAGGAACAGAATTCCAAGTTCAAATGGGAACATCAACTTTTGTACATACGTATAAGAGTGGTGGTCACGTTATTCCAGTTGGTTCAGAAGGAACTAAATTAGGATTATCTAATATTCTTTACAATAACTCCAACGGTAAGGTTACAGTTACTACAAGCAATGCTCACAGTTTAACTACAGGTGATTGGGTTACTTTAGGGAAAATGAAATTTGAATGTGATTTAGGAGAAAAAGTTTATCCAAGTGGTCCTTACGAACAAGCTCTTACATCTTTAGACCCAATTGGTAATATATATCTTACTTCACCTTATGTACAAAACTGTACATCTTTAAATCCAGGTGCTTGCGGAGTTCAAATTGACGGTAATCTCCACTTACGTCCTTTCCCAAGAAGTTATAAATCAATGTTGGCGAATGACTTTACACAAATTAATGAAGATGGAATTGGTATTCACATTTTAGGATATGGACGTGTTGAAGCGGTGTCTGTATTCGTATACTATTGCGACAAAGCCGTTTATGCAGAATCAGGTGGATTTATTCGTGCCTTAAACTGCTCACACGCATATGGAGAAAATGGTGTTGTTGCTTCAGGTACAAACGAAGCAGAAGTTCCTATCAATCTTAAATCTCGTGGTATGATGTTGCAATGGGACAAAGATACTTTTGGTGGAACAGCAACTGCTTCAGATATAGAAAATTCAATTGCAGTACAAGGTCAAGGTACAGCTACAATAGTAGGTAGTGAGTCTGGCGCAACTGCTACACTTTTCAGATTTAATGTATCATTACTATATTTCCATATAGAAAATATTACTGGTAACTTTAAACAAGGTGAAACAGTTACAATTACAAAAGAAGATTCAACAACATTTACTGTTGATTTGGATGGTTACTTTGGTGGTCAATCAGGTTCTACAGGCGCAGATGTAACTACAGCACTTGCTCACGGAAGAAGTTCTGGAGATTTAATTGAAGTATCAGATGTAGTATTGAGTTGTCTTTCTTCTGATTCAACAGTTATAGGAAATAAAACATATCCTGTATCATCTACTACTACACAATTTACTGTAGAGGCAGCAAATTTAACAGGAACAACATTCCAAGTTGATTTAGGAACAAGTAATACAGCACAATCTTATGTTAGTGGTGGTACACTTCTTAAAACTGGTGGTACTAGATTATCAATTTCAAATTTTGTTTATGATATAGCGACAGGTAAAGCAATAATTACTACACCAACACACGGATTATCAGCGAGTGATACTGTAAATTTATTCGGAATTAAAACAAGTTGTGTATATGGAGTTAAAATATATCCACAAGTACCTACTTCAGGAATCTTTAATGTTAAATCATCTAGTTCAGCTACTAAATTAAATTTCTTTTTAGCACCAAGTGATATTGAACATACTTATGTTAGTGGTGGTACAGTTAAATCAGCAACACCAACTAGTGTTGGTAGTGCAACTGAAATTAGTAGTGCTAGTTATGATAATGTAACAGGACTTATTACGGTAGGATCAACTGGTCACGGTTTAATAGTTAATGATTTAGTACAAGTACAAGGAATGCAATTCACTTGTTCAACAGGTAGTAAAGCATATCCTGATGATATATTAAGTTCAGGAATATTTAAAGTTTATGATGTGCCTGACGCAAATACATATATCTTTGGTGTTGATAAATCAGCAATTGCTCATACTTATGTAATTGGTGGTACTTCACAAAAAGTTACCATCGCTACAAGTAATAGTGTTAACGTTTCAGGTTTTGTTTTCAACAGAACAGCTGCTGCTCAACAAGGACAAAGGGGTCCTTTGATTGCAATGAAATCAGGTACAACAACTTTAAATGCTGTTGATATGATAGCATTAGCAAGTAATGTTAAATTCCCTAATGATAATACATTTTATAGAGTAGGGTTAGTATCAGAAGAAGATACGAGTGCTGGAACAGCAGTAATAAGATTAACTAGTAGCATTGGTTTGAGTAAAGCCAAAAATGAGGATACAGTTAATAACATAACAAGAGAATATTCAAATATTCGTTTAACAGGTCACGATTTCTTGGATATAGGTACTGGTGATTTTACTTCAACTAATTATCCATTACCACCTTTACAAGCGTCTGACCAGTCAGATGAAGTAATTGAAGTTAACGGTGGTCGTGTATATTGGGTATCAACTGACCAAACTGGTGACTTTAGAGTTGGTGATTTATTCAAAATTGAACAAGCGACTGGTAGTGCAACATTAAACGCAGACGCATTTAACCTTTCAGGATTAAGTGAATTAAAACTTGGTTCTATTGGTGCAGAATTAGGTGCTGCCATAAATGAATTTAGTACAGACGCAACTTTAGGCGGTAATTCAAATACAGCCATACCTACTGAAAATGCTGTTGTCGGTTATATGACAAGAGATAATGCAGGTACAGGTGCGTGGGTTCCACCAACAGGAACATCAGCACAAAGACCTGTAGGCGGTGAATTATTTGCAGGCGCTTTAAGATACAATTCTTCAATAATTTCTTGGGAAGGTTATAACGGAACAAGTTGGACAGGTCTAGCTGGAGGAACTCCTTGGACAACTCTAGTTGGAGATGGTTCAACTGTACCTACAGCAATAGGTGGACAAAGATTATTAATAGATACAAGTTTATTTGCAATGACAGTTAAATTGCCTGCTAGTCCACTAGTAGGAGATTCACTTGTATTTTTAGATTTAAATGGATCATTCCAATTAAAACCTTTAACTGTTGATAGAAATGGTCAAGATATTATGAATTTACAACAAGATATGATTGCTGATATCAACCACGCAGGATTCACTTTAGTTTATACTGGATCAACAAATGGTTGGAAATTAGTAGAAGTAGCGTAATAAATAAATATAGAAGAGAATTATAAATGAGCAAATTAACAGATTTTACAGTTACATCCGCTGAGAAAGATGACTTTTATGGATTCCATAGAGTTGCTCCTTCTCAAACGATACATAGAACCCTTACCTTAATTACTGGTAATGAAAGTGTATATGAATATACATTAGGAACAGGTTGGGATATTTCTACAATGGCATATAGTACATCTTACTACATAGGGTTTAATGATTCAAATCCATTAAACACAACGTTTAGTACTGATGGAACAAAAATGTTTGTTATGGGTAATGCAGATAAACACGTTGATGAATATACATTGACTACAGCTTTTGATGTTTCTACAGCAAGTTGGAGAACACATAAAGATGTATCTGCTCAAGATGATAATCCAAGGTCAGTAAGATTTAATCCAACAGGAACTAAAATGTATGTTGTGGGTAGAGATGGAGTACCAAGTGCAGGTATAGCTGCTTCTAATATTAATGAATATGCATTAACTACAGCTTGGGATATTACTACAGCAACTTATACAGATTTATTTTCTTGTCTTGCTCAAGATACTGCTATTAGTGATATGCAATTTAATGCTGATGGAACTTTATTACTTGTTCTTGGCGATACTGGTAATGATGTTAATGAATATGATTTAGCTACAGCGTATGATGTTTCTACAGCAACTTTCGTAGATTCTTTTTCTATCGGTGCTCAAGAAACAAGTCCAGCTGGTTTAGGTTTTAATACAGATGGAACAAGAATGTTTATTGCAGGAACAGATGGTGATGATGTTATACAATATCCATTAGTAACAGGTTTTGATGTTTCAACTACACAAGCACTTACACACGAAGTTGGTTTAACTAATGCTCCTTCAGCACCAACAATGAACCCACGTGGTTTAACTTTTAATGCTGATGGAACAAAACTGTATGTTTTAGGAACTGCTGGTACGTTAATGATTGATGGTGGCGTTGATGAATTACCATATAGTCACGTAGCTAGAAGTCAAAACACTATGACATTTCTTGAAGGAAATACGTATGTGTTTGATGTTTCTCAATCTGCTTTAGTCGGACACTCATTAAAATTCTCAACAACAGTTGATGGTACACATAAAGCAGGTGGAACTGAATATGTAACAGGAGTAAGTTCATCTGGTTCTCCTGGAACTCCTGGTGCGACAACAACAATTATTGTTCCAAGTAAAACACCAAGTACAGACCCAGGAAGTGCTGTAGATAAGTTGTATTATTATAATGGTGGTCATCCAAGTCAAGGTGGTGAAATTTTTACACCTGAATGGAAAGGCAATTTACAGATAACTTACACAAATGGACTTGATGATATTGACACTAGATATAAAACTAAACATCAAGAAGATATATTTGAGGATAGTGTACTATGGAAAAGAGGGTTGGACTTTACAGTAGTCAACGGAAACCTAACCATAGAAATGGGATAAAAAATTATCTGAATTAACTAAAATGATAGAAGAGAACTATTATAAATATAAATAAGGATCAAGAGAATTATGGCAACTATAAATTTAGGAAGAATTAAACCAGTATTTCAAGGGGCATATAATGCTGCTACTGCTTATGTAGTGGATGATATTGCTACCTATGACGGCGAAACTTTTATTTGCATTTTAGCTTCAACTGGAAACGCAACTTCAAATGCAACCTATTGGTCTAAAATAGCCAAAAAAGGTGATGACGTAACACAACTTACTACCCACGGCGATATGCTGTTTAGGGATGCAAGTGGTGTACAAAGATTAGCGGCAGGCACACCAAACCAAATGTTAGTAACTAAAGGTGCTAGTGCTGATCCTGTTTGGGGTTCTTCAACTTCAATTTTATGGGAAACTAAAACAGCTAATTTTACTGCTGTTCACGGCGGTGCATATATATGCAATACAACAGACGGTGTATTTACAATGACACTACCTGCTTCACCAGTAGATAACGACTTTGTTATTATCAATGATGGTATGGGAGTTTTTGATACAAAAAATCTTACAGTTGATAGAAACGGAAATAATATAGCAGGAAGTGCTACAGATTTAACAGTAGACAAAAAGTATGCTAATTTCAGATTAACATTTAAAACAATACCAGATGTAACTTCATCTTTTATTGGATGGTTAATTTCATAATGAAAGATATAAACTATATAAATAGTATTACAAACAAAATTTTAGGGGAGAACATTTAATGAGTTCATTAACAACACTTTTAAGCGGCGGTAGTTCAGCTGGTGCAATAGACCACAGAAAAGAA
>UINC01000644.1_pt1 | contig 13653 bp, 8 predicted proteins | sample 5385821 | NCBI WGS metagenome assembly UINC01 (sample SAMEA4666929, study PRJEB26691) | marine metagenome | isolation source: Pacific Ocean | place: Pacific Ocean | collected 2011-10-13 | reverse complement strand
TAAAACAGTAGGTTCATACCAGTATCCTTTCTTAAATCTTTTAGGAATTTTTCCCCCTTCTTCCAGACAAGCTCCATTGTCAATTGCATCTTTAACCAATTTCATTATTCTATTTCTAGAATCTTTGCTAATTAAAGGCCCCATGTCTACCTTTTCATTTTTACCAAAACCTAATTTGAGTTTTTTAACCCTATCAATATAGGTTTTCAAAAAAGAATTGTAAATTTTTTCATGTATAAAAAAACGATTAGCTGCAACACATATTTGACCTGAATTTCCAAATTTAATACCAATTGCTAAGTCTAAGGCTGAATCAAAATCTGCGTCATCAAAAACTATAAAAGGTGCATTTCCTCCAAGCTCCATACTTAATTTTTTTATTGAAGAAGAACTGTCAGATATAACTTTTTTTCCAGTATTTGTTGAACCTATCATTGTAACTAACCTAGGAATTGTACTCTTAGAAAGAGTAGTTGCTACTTCTTCAGGGTTTCCACATAAAATATTAATTACTCCAGAAGGAAAGTTAATATCATAAATAATTTTACCTAATAAATAAGCCGAAACTGGGGATAGTTCTGAAGGTTTAATAATTATACTACAGCCTGAAGCTAATGCAGGTCCAATTTTAAATGCAATATTTAAGAGAGGAAAATTCCAAGCTAAGTATGCAACAGAAACACCAACTGGAGATGAAACCATTAAATGAGTATGAGTATTTTCTCTATCATCTATATTTTTTTCATTAAAATGATCTTTCATTGCTTTAGGATAAAACTCTAAACTATTTATTAAGGCTTCAATATCTTCATATGAAGCATCATATGTCTTTCCCATTTCATAAATAATCGCCATCCTTAAAAGTTCTTCATTTTTTAAAATAGCATTCCTTAATTTATTCATCCATTTATTTCTTTCATCTAACGTTAAAGCAGACCATGTCTTAAAACCTATAACTGCTGCATTTAAGGCAGATTCAGCATCTTGAGAGTTAGCCCATGCTATATTAGCTATTTCAGATTCATCGGCAGGACATATAATCTTTTGAGTAGATTTATTAATGGAATTCACAAGTTTTCCACCTATATACATTTTTAAATCTCCGAAATCCATAATTAAATTTTAAATGAACCCATTTTTTCTTCATTAATATCAACACCTAATCCGGGTTTAGAAGGTACTTCAATATAACCATCCTTTATTTTTAATTTTGGCAATATCAACTCTTCCCTAATTTTATTTTCAGTTTGATCATACTCAACATACAAATCTTTATCAATTAATCTTGTAGGGTTTGGTTCAAGATTAGACATAAAATTTAAAGCAACATAAATTCCTAAACCAGAACCCCAAGTATGTGGGATTAAATCAATTCCATAGGTCGAAGCAAGGTTAGAAATCCTTTTTGCCTCCGTAATTCCTCCACAAGAACATATATCAGGTTGAATGATATCAACTGATTGATTTTCTAATAACTGATGAAAACCATATCTTAAATATTCACACTCACCTGAAGATATAGGTATAGTTGTTTTTTCTTTTAATTCTCTGTATTGTTTGTAAAATTCTGGAGATAAGGGTTCTTCAAACCAATAAATATCATACTTCTCCATTTTTTTTGATAATTCTATAGATTCTAAAAAGGAATATGCATGGTTAGCATCTACCATAAGCTTAATATCATTTCCTATAACTTTTCTTACATAATGAATGTTTTTTAAATCAGTTTCAATACCAAGACCTATTTTCATTTTAATGGCTTTAAAACCCTTTTTCAAATACTGATTTAACTCATTTTCAAAATCTTTAGAAGGATTTTCTAGAGATGAAAAATACAGTCCAGTCGCATAAGGTTTTATTTTTTCTCTATGTCTACCGCCTAATAATCTACTAACTGGTAAATTCAATAATTTTCCTTTTAAATCCCAAATTGCAACATCTAGTGCACTTACAGAAGCCATCAATACTCCCTTTCTGGCGTAATCCAAAGTTCTTGCGTACATCTTTGACCAAATAACTTCATTATCAATTATATTCATTCCAATTAAAATTGGTTTTAAAAAATTAATCCCCTCTTTAATAATCTTTGCGGGGCCATACCCTTCACCCCATCCATATTCACCGTTATCTGTAGTAATTTTAACTAAACAGCATATCCTCTCTTTATATTCCCATTGAGAAAAGTAAAAACTCTTAGAAAGTTTATCATTAAGGATAAAAGATTCAATTTTCTTTATTTTCATGATTATTTTATCTCAATAGCTCCTAAATCAGGTAAGCCAGTAATTTTGTTACCTAATATATCAAATTCTAAACCTAATCCCTTAAAAAGACCTATACTATCCTTTGGAATGATATTAATTATAATACCATTATTCTTAATCAAGGAAATGTTTTTAGGAATATAATCTTCAATATTGTATCCACCAGGAAGTTTAAACTCAGGGGTTCCAAAAAAACTATTTATTGGTTGAATCAAAGCATTTTTCGGCCAGTATGAATTTTTTAAAAACAAATTGTTTTGAAAAATTGTATTTTCAATTTCACCAGAACCTCCTTTATCAGGTTTATATTGATCTCCTAAGACATGTTTACTCTCCCCTTCAATATGAAAAATATTGTTTGCAACTAAAACTCCATTAGAAGCTTTATCTACAGCAATTTTAGATACAATTGATTCTTTTGTAAATATGGTATTATTATAAATATAACTGTTAAAAGGTCCATTTCTTTCATTACCTCTTCCAACATAACCACTTAACCAAAATGTTTTCCCTTGTTGAAATGCATTCCCTTTTCCTTTTATTCTATGTCCATCATTCACACTAACATTATATCTGTATGAACAATTGTAATTATTTCCAAGTATTTCAATAAAACCTCCCGCATTTTCTACACTTAAATTATATTGAACAATCACATTATCACAGTTAAAATCAATATGACAACCTGCTGAATCTGCTGGACCATTAGCATACATAAAGGAATTTTTTTCTATTAGAACATTTGAAGATCCCCATGTCCATAAACCACTTCCTCTCCCCCATTTTCTTCCATCATCAGGACTTCCTGAATATTTCACATCATTTCCATAAGCATGTAAATTCTTTACTAAGCTAAACTGTATGCTTGGACCACCTGTTCTTAAAAGTTTATTATCTGCAACTACAATATTATTGAATCTATTATTGTTTCGTCCAGATGTCATTTTTATTCCAGTATGACCTATATTTTCTATATAACAGTTTTTGACAGAAATTCCGTCTATACTCCCTGTTTCACTAGAATTATAAAATCTAATTCCAAAACCATAAGCTTGTGTTCCCATTGAGGTTTTTACTTCACTAGGATCTCTAACAAATCCATCGTTTTCAAAAAAAAGATCTTTTACAGTTATATTTTTGACTGAAATATTTTTAAAAATTTGATTTTTACTAACATTCACTAAAACACCTGCTCTCATGGAAGCCTTATCAGTTTTTCTTCGAGTTTTTAAATTTTCATATTCTTCATATATACCTCCACCGTTAGCAGTAATTGATATGTTTGAGATCGAGATGTTAGAGGAATTTTCTATATAAATCCCTGCAATATGTCCTTTTGAATCAATAATAGGAAGAAAATTTTTATCATTGTTAAAATTTGTGATATGTACATTATCCAAGTTCATTAGCTTTATATTTCCAACAAAACTTGATCCATTAGATAAAAAAATAGAGTCACCTTGACTCAAATCAATTTCTAATAATTTGTCCAAAGATTTAAAAGGTGTTTTATTTGAAGCTCCATTGTTCGTATCCTTTCCTAAATCTGAATCAAAATAATGATTCTTAGAACTTTGATATTCACCGCAGGAAAGAAAAAAAAAGATGGATAAAAATAAAAATCTTAATTTCATATCATTCTTAAACACTTTATAAATAAAAATTTAAATTTATAAGTTAATTAAAAGCTAACTATGAAAAAAATAATATTATTTTCCGTTCTCACCATTTCTTTATGTTTTTTTCTTATTAAATGTGATAATAATAAAGAACCTAAACCTAATATAGTGCTTATAATGATAGATGATCTTAATGATTATCCCGAAGAATTTAATGGTCATCCACAAGCAGTAACTCCAAATATTAAAAAATTAGCTAAATCTGGGGTTTCATTTCAACATGCATATTCAAATGATCCAATGTGTGGTCCTTCAAGGGCAAGTATGATGACAGGAATTTACCCTCACAAATCTTCTAATTTCTGGCAAGCATCTTGGCTTAAAAACGAAGTACTTGTTAACACTAAAACCATAATGGAAAAATTTAAAGAAAATGGGTATAATGTTATAGGAAGTGGTAAGATTATGCATAAAAACAAGTTAGATATGTGGAATGAATTTGAGCATGCAGCTGATTATGGACCAGTTGCTTATAAAGGTGAACATAAAAAAGGCAAAAGAGGAATTTCTCATCCTGATGTGCCAAAGCCATATCGAGTAAATAAGGTGGTGGGTGGATTGAATATGGCTGGAGGTCAAATTGATGGATCTTATGGTCCATTAAAAAATGTAAATGGATTAAAAATAGATGGAGAAGAAGTTTCATGGGCTTATGGGGGATCTAGAGCTTATAAAGAGTTTAAATATAATTCAGAGCATGATAGAGATCTAACCCCTGATGAAATCAATGCTCAATGGGCTGAAAAAAGGTTAAATGAACTTGCAGAATCTAATGACGAAAACCCTTTTTTTCTTGCTGTTGGGTTTTTAAGACCTCATACTCCTCTAATAGTTCCTCAAAAATATTTTGATATGTACCCATTAGAAAAGGTTCAATTAGCAAACATTAAGAAAAATGATAAAGATGATACCTACTTACATTATGTAGATCAATTTGAAACTAAAGCAAGAAGAACAAGATCAATTGAAATGTATGAAAACTTAGTTAATTCATATGAAGATCCTAATGAAGGTTTAAAGAGATTCACTCAGGCATATCTTGCATGTGTTGCAGCAGTTGATGACAATGTAGGACAAGTAATGAAGGCTATTAATAATACTAAATTGAAAGATAATACAATTGTTGTCTTAGTTAGTGATCATGGGTGGACTATGGGAGAAAAAGACCATGTTTATAAGAACTCATTATGGGAAGAAAGCACTAGAATTCCTATGAGCATAAGAGTTCCGGGATTAACTAAAGCTAATTCTAAAGTGCAACATCCTGTCTCATTAATAGATATGTACCCCACACTATTAGATTTGGCTGGATTGGATAACAACACCATAAAAAATGAATTAGGAAAACCATTGGACGGTTATAGTTTAAAACCATTTTTAAAAAATCCTAAAACAGAAAAATGGAATGGGCCTAAAGCAGCACTTACGGTTGTTTATTCTTCTGATAAAAACAAAGATATTCCGTCAAACCATCATTACTCTGTAAGGACTAAAGATTGGCGTTATATTATATATAATTCAGGAAAAGAAGAATTATATAATAATAGTTCTGATCCAAAAGAATGGGATAACTTATTGTTTAATAAATCTCATCCAAAAAGAGATGAAATGGTGAAAATATTAAAAGAAATGACCTTTCCAGTTATCCCAAATGGATTAAAAACTATTGAAAAAAATGAATAAAAAAAGATTTTTATTATTTTTTATTTTATTACCAATTTTGTCATTTTCTCAAGAAAGAGAAAATCAAATTTCATTAAATGGAGAGTGGGAAATCATCTATGATGAAAATAATGATGGAAGAAATATGAAACTTCATACAATTGAAGGTTTTCAAAAATTTCAATCTGAAAAAATAAATGTTCCTAGCGGTTGGGAGGAATATAAAAAAGATTATGAGGGGGTTGCTTATTACAAAAAAACTTTTAAGATTTCCAGTGATTTAAAAAAAAATACAATTTTTTTAAATTTTGATGCTGTAAATTATCTTTCTGAAGTTTATTTAAATGATAATGCACTTGGATATCATGAGGGAGGTTTTTCTCCTTTTAAATTCAATATAGAGCATATTATAAATTATGATTCAACCAACACTCTTATATTAAGGGTTGTAGGTCCAATAACCATACAAGATAAAGTTGTTGATGGAATGGGGCAAATGGAAACTCCACAGTGGAGAGGTTCTTATACTGGAGGGATTTGGCAAAATGTATATTTAGAAAGCACAGGAAAAATAATAATTGAGAGTTTATTTATAAAACCTGATATATATAAAAAACAATCCGAAATAGATTTCAAAATAGTAAATAAATACAATCAGAAAAAAAATACAATTTTAATAAACAAGATTTTCAATAATAAAGGTGTTGAAATAAATAAGCAAGAAACTGAAATATTATTGCAGCCTGGAATTAATGAAATATCTCAAACAATAAAATTTAATGCGATATCCTTATGGTCACCAAATAATCCTAATTTATATAAAATAAAATCACAGCTAAAAACAAAAGACAAAAATGAAGATATAGTATCTGAAACTTTTGGATTTAGAGAGTTTACAGTTAAAAATGACAGGTTTTATTTAAATGATAACCCAATATATTTAAAAGCTGCATTTTTTGAAGGCCTATATCCTATTAAGTTGGCTCATCCCGATTCAAAAGAAATGGTAATCAAAGAAATTATGATGGCTAAAAAGGCTGGCTTTAACATGATTAGACCATGGAGAAAACCACCACCACCAATGTGGCTAAAAATTGCGGATTCCCTAGGTGTTTTAACAGTTGGAAGTATGGCAATTGAATGTATGGATATGCCTATTGAAACACCTTATCTTCCAAGAAGAGTTGAAAATGAAATTACAGAAAGTATTTTAAGAGACAGAAATCATGTGTCTATTGTACAATGGGAGCTATTTAATGAAATTAGAAGACCAGTTTTAGCTAATATGTTAAAACCTATGGCTTTAAAGGCTCGAAAACTTGATCCAACAAGAATGATACTAGATGAATCAGGAGGATGGGCAGAAGGAGCAAATCTATTTCTTCCCTATAATAATACTCCAACTAAGTTTAATGATATTCATAATTATCCAGGTCCAAACATTAACAAAGATAAATTTGATGGCTTTCTGACAATCGGAAATACTAAGGAAGAAAATAAACAAAAAAATTTATTTGCTAAAACTCCTGGAAGAAATGTATTACCAAACCTTCCCTCCTATGTTTCAGAAATAGGATATGGTAGTTTACCAAATCTTGAAGACAATGAATTGAGATTTAGAGAAAAGGGAAATCCTATTACTTATCCATATTTATATCACATCAATTATAATAAAGAAATTAAAAAAGCTTTAAAGGATACGGGTCTTAATAAAATTTTTAATAAAACAGAAGATTTTTATAAACTTCAACAAAAAGTTCATGGAATCGCTAATAAGAGAATGATTGAGGCAATAAGGTCAAACCCTAGTATAATTGGTTATTGTGTGCACGCATTAACTGCAGGAGATTGGGTAATTGGGGCTGGACTTCTGGATTTATGGAGAAATCCAAAAGGTGATGCTTATTACAAAACAAAAGAAGCGAATCAAGAGAATTTATTAGTAATAAGAACCAATAAAAGAAACTATTATAAAAATGAGAAAATAGATTTAGAATTCATTGGAATAAATGAAAGACAAAATATAAATGTTAATGTCAATATTATAATAAAAAAAGGAAATAATATTATATATAGAAAGTCTAATGAAACTCCTCTGAAACTTAAAAATGGAGTTTCTAACCTATATGATTTTTCAATTGAAGATCAATATAAATCAGGAGAATATATTATATATGGTGAAATTAGAGATAGAAACAACAATTTTATAGCTTCTTCTGAGAGAAAATTTAATGTATTTGATCAATTAAAATCCAATAGTAAATTGGAAGTAGCTATAATTAATAATAATCCAAAGATAATTAACTATTTAAATGAAAATAACATTAAATATCAAAAATTCAGTAGAGACACCCAAACAAATATTCCTGTTTTAATATTTGATAATAAAATATCGGAAGTATCATCTATTGATGGAAACATTGTCTCAGTTAATTCCAAAAAAGACACCAATTTTAAAGAAATTATTGAAGCAGTAAATGAATTTGTTTTTTCAGGTGGTTCAGCAATTTTTTTAAATACTCCAGCAAGAATGATAAAAAGATCAGGTGAAAACTTAACATTTCAGGTGGAAGGAAGAAAATTATTACCAATGGATCCAATAAAAAACATGTCTAAAGGTTTATGGGACGGAATACTGCATATTAATAAAAAACATCCTATTTTTAAAGGACTTCCAGTAAATGTTCCTCTTACTGATTTATATGAAAACATTGGACCAACAGTTAGCTTCAGAGACTTGAAAGGAGACAATATAGTTCAAACAATAGCTTTTGATAGAATTCCAAATGGAAATATTATGAAAAGAAACTATATAGGGTCAGGGGAAGTATGGTCTGGATCAGATCTTTCAATTATAAATCACAATGAAGGAAAAATGCTTTTATCAACTCTAAAAGTCTTTGAAAACTTAGGAAAAGATCCTGTAGCTGACAAAATATTGTTTAATATGATTAGGCACTTTCAATAGGAATAAATTAATTGCTTTAAAAAAATGAATATATATCTTTTAAAAAATATTTTAATCCAATACCCCCCTTATATAATAGATTTAATTTCCTATGAAGGAATAAGAAATCTAACAATCACATCTTTATTAATTGTATGTTTTTTACGATTAGGGAGAGTACTTGAAATGGATAAAAAATTAATAATGGCCAAGACAATTTGCGTAATTACATTAATTGTAACTGTATCAAATCATATAATAGATTATAATAATGGAAATTGGGATATTTATGAAGACTTGCCTTTACACCTTTGTGGTATGACCAATTTAATTACATGTTTTATCCTTTTCATTCCAAAAAATCAAAAATTATTTGAATTTTTATTTTATTGTGGTTTTTGGGGGGGATTAATGGCAATATTAACAGCACAAATAAATGATTATGATGGAAGTATGTTTAAGTACATGCAATATTATTCAAGCCATGGTGCTATAATTTTTATTCCTTTATTTATGTTTTATCACTTAGAATATAAGTTATCAAGATTCTCTTGGTTTAAAGTTTTAATAATTTTGAATATTCTAATGTTAATAATAATGCCATTAAATTTTAAAATAGGCTCAAATTACATGTATTTAGTTGAAGCTCCCGATATTAAAAATCCATTAATATTTGGAGAATGGCCATTTTATATAATAAATTGGGAATTTTTTATTTTAATTTTATTTTACTTCAGCTACCTATTTTTTACAAGAAAAAAAACATAGATGATCAAGAAACATCCTATCGAAATATTCAGTGATTGGGTATCAAGTGGAAAAGATGATGGTATGGAGAAAAATCATATGCAATCAGTAAAAAACATGTTAGATTACGCCCTAAAAGATTTAGAAGATTTTACTTTCATTGATGCAGGATGTGGAACAGGATGGGTTGTTAGAATGGTTTCTAAAATGGAAACATGTTTTAGTTCTAATGGAGTTGATGGATCAACAAAAATGATAGAAAAAGCTAGAAGTTTAGATTCATTAAACAAATATGATTGTTCTGACCTATTAACATGGAAACCTAATTCAAAAAAGGATGTTGTACATTCTATGGAAGTTTTATATTATTTTGAAAATCCATTGTTAGTAATAGAAAATTTTTTTAATAATTGGTTAAATGAAAATGGAAGGTTAATAATAGGTGTTGACTTCTATAAAGAAAATTCATCATCACATGACTGGCCTGAAAAAACAAACATTAGCATCATGAACCTAATATCTACATCAGAATGGAAAAAAATGTTTTTAGATGCTGGATTTAAAAATGTAGAATCCTGGAAAGTTGGAAAAACAAAGTATTGGGAAGGAACTTTGGTAGTTACAGGAACTAAAAAATAGTTTATTTAAGTTCGTTTAAGTTCCACTCAATAAAACCACCCTTTAAATCATAAACTCTAGAAAATCCAAGCTCAATTAATATATCAGCAGACTTTTTACTTCTGTTACCTGATCTACAGTATAGATAAACTGGCTTAGATTTATCTAATTTTTCAAAAGATCTATAAAAAATCTCTTCATTTTTAAAATCAATATTAACTGCACCCTTAATATGACCTAAATTGTATTCTTCAGGTGTTCTAACATCAAATAACTGAATAGAATTATTTTCTATATGACTTTTATATGATTGATATTCAAGTAACTGGAATTCTCCTTTATTACTCTCACAAGAAATAAATAATAATATTATTAATATTAACCTATTCATAAACTAAACAATATCTAATTCTGATTTTCTAATTTTAGCAAAGCCTCCTTTAATATCAAAAAGCGAATCAAAACCCATTCTTTTAAGAATGGAACATGCAATCATACTTCTATATCCACCTGCACAATGAATATAATATTTTTTTGATTTATCTAATTTTTCAACTTTAGAATCAATTATATTAAGAGGAATGTTAACGGATTCTTTTAAAAAACCATTTTCTCTCTCATTCTTTGTTCTTACATCGATTAAGTTGATCTCAGAATTAATCAATTCATTTAAATCATTTGGTGAAATAGAGTTTATGAAATCAATTTCTTCATTGGATTTCTTCCATGAGTCAAAACCTCCATCTAGATAACCTAAAACATTATCAAAACCAACTCTAGATAATCTAGTTATTGTTTCAGTTTCTTTACCATTTTCACAAACTAGTAATATCTTAGTATGAATATTTTTTAAAATAGATCCAACCCAAGGTGCAAATGGACCTTTTAGACCTATAAAAATTGATCTAGGAATAAATCCTGAACTAAAAACATCTTGATTTCTTACATCTAAAATTACAATTTCATCATTTTTTAAAAGAGACTTAAACTCTTTTATATTTAAAGGATACAAACTTTTCTGTAGAACAACATCACAGTCTAGATAGCCTTCAAGATTAAGCTTTACATTAGAAGGAAAATAAGCTGGAGGTTCTGGTAGATCATTTGTTAATTCATTAATAAAAACATCTCTAGATAATGATCCATTAATTGCGTAATTTATATTCTTTTGGTTTGATAATGTATCAACCGTTTCCTTCATCATGTTTTTACCACATGCAGAACCAGCTCCATGACCAGGGTAAACTAAAATTTCATCAGATAAAGGTTTAATTTTATTATTAACAGAATCATATAATATTCCCGCTAATTCTTCTTTAGAAACACCCATATATCTTTGAGCAACATCAGGTATTCCAACATCACCTAGAAAAAGAGTGTCACCAGTAAAAACACAATTTTCTTTCCCAAATTTATCTTTTAATAAATAAGAAGTACTCTCAAGAGTATGACCTGGTGTATGTATAACAGTTATGGTAACTTCTCCAATTTTAAAAACTTGATTATCCTTAGCTATAATTGACTCAAATTTAGGTTCTGCTTTAGGTCCATAAACAATTGAAGCACCTGTTCTTTTAGCTAAAGTTAAATGTCCACTTATAAAATCTGCATGAAAATGAGTCTCAAAAATGTATTTAATTTTAGCATTCGATTCTTTTGCAAGTCCAATATACTGGGAAACCTCTCTAAGAGGATCTATTACAGCAGCCTCACCATTACTTTCAATAAAGTAAGCTCCTTGTGCCAAACAACCTGTATAAATTTGTTTTACTGTCAATTATAATTTTTTAAAAAAAACAAAAATACATAACTAATCAGGATATTCAACCCTTAAATGATAAATGTTATTTAATTTTTCCATTAATATTTTTTTAGTAAGATTTAATTCTTTTAAAGTGATATTACAGTTTTCAAATTGATTATCCTCTATTTGAGTATTAATTATTTTATCCACAAAGTTTTCTATCAACTTTATATTAGGCTCTTTTATACTTTTTGAAGCAGCTTCAATACTGTCAGCCATCATAACTATTGCAGTCTCCTTTGAAAAGGGTTTAGGACCAGAATAACGAAAATCATACTCATTAGAATCTATTTTAGATTTAATCGCCTTATCATAAAAAAATCTAATCATAGAAGTACCATGATGAGTCCTGATAAAGTCTATAACTCTATCAGGAAGTCTATTTCTTTTTGCAATTTCAATTCCATTTGAAATATGATCTTTAATTATGTTTGCACTCTCTAAAGGTTCTAAATCATTATGAGGATTAAAAGAATTCAATTGATTTTCAATAAAATAATCAGGATTATTCATTTTGCCTATATCATGATATAAAGCACCAACTCTAACAAGCATTACATTTGCGGAAATTTGAGTTGCCACAGCTTCTGCTAAATTTGAAACAGCCAATGAATGATAAAAAGTACCTGGGGCCTTTTCTGAGAGTTCTTTTAATAGTTTAGAATTTGTGTTTGTAAGCTCTAACAGTGAAACATCGGAGACTAATCCAAATATCTTTTCAAAAATATAGATTAACGGATGAACAAATAGAGTAGCCAAACCATTAAAAATAAACAATAACGGAATGTTTAAATCTATATAATTTATATCTCCATTAGAGATTATAGAAATAGAGAAATAAGAAAGTATATATATACTCGTAATTATAGAAACGGATACAAATAAATTAGCTCTTTGATATAGATCTGAAGGGGTTAAAATTGTGATAATACCTGCGATAGTGTGCAAAAATAAAAACTCGAAATTATTGGGCACAATAAAACCTAATATTAATAGTGTAAGAACATGTACAAAAAGACCTAATCTTGAATCGAAAAAAGCTCTCAAAAGCAAAGGAATGGAACATAAAGGAACTACATAAATATAATCAGGCTGATACTTAAAAACCGTAAGGGTTATTGAAATAAACATCAAGATTATAAGAAAAACAAAAGTAATTTTTGTATTGTTCAAATAAATACTATTACGATTTTTCTTTAGGAATAATAACAAGAAAAATAAAGTAATTCCAACAATTATAGAATATCCTAAGGTTATCCAATTAAAATTAGATTTTGACCAAAGTTGTGATTCAAATTTCATCTTTAAAGAATTTAAAATTCCCAATTTGTCAGCATCTACAATTTCTCCTCTCGATATAATTCTGACTCCATTACTTACAGATCCTTTAGTATATGAAATTTGACTTAACTGTTCAGTTAAACTATTATTGGTAGTTTTTTCATCATATATTATATCAGGAATCAAAATATCTTTTAAAAATGCATGCAATTGAATTGAATCTTCAAGTGAATTATAAATTATTGAATCAATCTTATAATCATTTGTTTTATTTAATTGATCATACCTGATTTTAATCTTATCTATTTTAGAGATTAAAAAAATGGAATCCGCTTCTATTTCAATAGAATTATTTATCAAACCTGGATCATATGTATTATTAATTATTTCTTTAGCTTGTTGAAACAAATTCGGAAAAGAATCATTGAATTTTGCATTAACAAGAGAAATTATAGAATCTGAAACATTTGAATTTTTAGTAAAATATTTAGTAGCATTTTTTGAAATCAAAAGTTTTTCAAAATTGATTTCAGATTCAGACTTTTGTATTAAAAAATCAAATGGTGAAATTAAAGTTTCATACTTCCAAGGTTTTCCTTCTTTAAAATCGTATTGAAATTTCCCTTTTTTTGGTATTAAATAAACTATTAA
>UINC01000639.1_pt1 | contig 13667 bp, 13 predicted proteins | sample 5385821 | NCBI WGS metagenome assembly UINC01 (sample SAMEA4666929, study PRJEB26691) | marine metagenome | isolation source: Pacific Ocean | place: Pacific Ocean | collected 2011-10-13 | reverse complement strand
GATGGATCTCCTTGCCGTCCTCCCATACAGGGGACACCATCATCAAATTGGGCAAGACTGAATCTACCATGCGTAGCCACATGTTGTCTCCAACTCTTCGAGTGGCTACATAGGCTAATCCCAAGGGAGTCTCGATGTAGTCGAGTTCAGGTACCACGCCGAATTCTTCGGTGAATTGGGCACCGCTAACGATGGTATGGAGGAATGCCGTGTGTATCGGATCCTGGGCATTTTCTGCGATTTGAATCCAGTTGCAAGAATAATCATACCTAGGGCCGGCTACGATGTGGTAGCCAGGACGCACCCAGCTATCAAATACTGGAAAAGTGGGCTTCTTGTCCGGTGGTCCCATGTATATAAACACAGCGCCGGCAGCTTCGTGGGTAGCGTATGCTCCGTGGTATTGGCGGTCTTTTAGCGTGCCGTTCTCAGACTCACCTGGTCCCTCCAGGATGGCGCCGTCCACATCTATTAGCCAACCGTGGCGGCAGCGGATCCCTCGCTCCGAAACCGAGCCAAACTCTAGAGAGTGCGCCCCATGGGGGCAGTTGGCTTCCACCACGCCCAGCCGCCCACTGAAGTCTTGGAACACCACTAGGTCTTCACCTAGGATGCGTGTCGCCACCGGAACGTCTGTTAGCTCTTCCATGTACATCACAGGATGCCAGAACCGGCGCAGATACTCCCCACCGGGAGTTCCAGGCCCTACGTGGGTTAGCTCCGCGTCTTCCTCGGGTATCTCTCGATGTGAGTAAGCGTTGTAGGTTTTGTTGAGAAAGGTTTGCCTAGATGTCAATTCGAAGCTCCTTCCGCCACCTCTGGGAGATGCGCTGGGAAATCCCTCATCCAATTCATCCCAGTCCTGTACGATAGGTCATTGAGAGTATACGCTCACTCGTTAATGCTGGACAATGCTTCATAAACAAGGCGAGATTAACAGCTGTAGAAACGGCATCAACGCCGTTTGGGGAGACTTTGACCTCATTAGTCTCGCAGCTAAGAGGTTTAGGTGAAGAACAAGGGGCGGAGGGATTCCTGGGGAAGCATCCCCAGCCGGAAAAAGCCTCTAGTCCTTCAGTTCGTCATCCAGTGGTATCTGGTAGCCGTTGGCCAAGATATTCGATTGGGTGGCCACATTGACCACCGCCATCAATTCGCCCAGCATCTCGTCGGTCATACCCTGTTTGCGGGCAGCGTCGGTGTGGCAGCGTAGGCAATACTTGCAGCCGTTGCTGGCGCTGACCGCCACGAAAACCATCTCTTTGAACAGGGAATCCAGTGTCCCTGGTGCCATGGCCTCCTTGACGCTCTCCCAGGCGTGTTTCAGAGTAGGTGGGTGGTTGGCGACGTGCTTCCAAAAATTGTTGATGTCGTCAACGCCCCGGGTCGCTTTGATTTCATCGTAGACGGCACGGACTTCAGGACCAGCATCGGCGTAGTGTATGGGCTTAGAATGGGGCATCTCGACTCCTATTACAGGGGAATGTCGCCAATTGGCGTCGCTTAGGTGGTGATTACCACCTGACAGATGTTGACTGAGACGCCGACGTTAAGAAGTAGAAAGGGCATTTGGTTCTAATTCAATGCTTTTACTTGTTTCACATTGACTGTAACCACCAACTCGCTGTCCAGCAACACGTGGTAACGGGGCGTGTGTTCGTCAGATAAATCGACGCTCCTCTAGAATACGAGGGAGTCCACCGTTCCGTTAGCACCCCGATGCTTGCCAGAGATTATCTGCACCCCCTCGCCATGGCTGGATCGGTAGGGGGAACTCATGCCTTGGAACGTATGTGATTAGCCAGTGGTGGCGTAAGAAATGCCTGTCAGTTCGTTGACCAAATAGTTGACCTAATCTCCAATGTCTTCAGGGGTCATATTAAACGCATTGGTACGAACAAGCACGGATTGTGGAACATAAACGGGCTGGTGAGGGCTAGTGGTACGCACAGAGACGCACTTGAAAACCGTTATAGGGGCAACTCTATGGCGGGTTCAGATCCCACTCCCTCCGCCAGAATAGGCATAAAAAGGCCCCCAGACGATAAATCTGAGGGTCTGCTGTTTCCTTATCTTTAGGTTCGATGGCCCCGACGATGTGCCGCGTAACCGTCCAGCATCAACAAGAGTCCAACCACGCCAAGTAGAATTCCGCCGGTAAACCAACCGACAACCCCTAGTTTCCAGGTTTTGTCTGCGAATCCTACTATGAGGCCGATGACTCCAAGCCCCAGGCACGCCGTAGCGAACATTCGAGCTGTCCAGATTCTCCATGATTCCATTAGGCCTCTCCTCCGAATCGAATGACTAAACCATAGCCTGGATGTTGCTGGTTATGAAGAAATACAGCACAGGATATCAAGGTTTTTGGCTATTTCAGCTTTAGTGCATTGGCGACGGTGGCCGCGTAGGTTTTCTTCATCTTGCATCCTTCGCCCACGTCAGTCAATATTGTCAGGAATCGCTCCACCTAAATTGGAATGTCAACGTGCGACCACAAGATTCTGACAAGGCCGACATCATCTTGCATGGGGGCAAGGTGCTTACTGTTTCAGATGACGACAGTATCGAACAGGCTGTGGCAATTAAGAGCGAATCCGTCCAAGCTGTGGGCCGTGATCAAGACGTGCTTGCCCTGGCTGGTCCGAACACCAAGACCGTCGATCTGGGCGGACGGACCGTCATCCCCGGAATCATTGATATACACGCTCACATGGACCGCGAGGGTCTGAAGCGGATATATCCTTCCCTTGAAGGCGCAACTTCCACCCCGGAGATTCTTGCGCTCATCGAGCAACAGGTTGCCCAGAAGCGTCCTGGTGAATGGGTGACTACCATGCCCGTGGGTGATCCTCCCAACTATGCTGACATGCCGGAAAGTCTTAAAGAAGGGCGCTTCCCCAACCGGTGGGACCTCGACAAAGTATCGGCCAACAATCCGGTGTATATCCGTGGCGCCTGGACCCCCTGGAATGTCCCGCCGTCAGTGGCCATCGCCAACAGTCTGGCATTACAGCTTGCAGGCATAGATCGGAACACCCGATCGCCCGATTCCAGCGTGATTATCGAGCGCGACGAAACGGGCGAACCCACTGGCATCTTGCTAGACACCGGTAGGTTTCCAACCGTTGAGTTCACGCTGATGAAGGTCGTGCCCCGGTTTACCCACCAACAACGTGTCGGCGCGTTAAAGGAGTCCATGCGGCTCTACAACGCCGTGGGAACAACGGGCACCTATGAAGGTCACGGGGTAGCCCCGGAGGTCATGCGGGCCTACAAGGAGGTCTGGGACGCACGCGAGATGACCGTCAGGGCGCGTCTTGTCCTGAGCCCCGCATGGAAGTCAGTAGCCGGGGCGGCCCAAGAGATGGAACGATGGTCGTATTTGGCATCGGGCAAGGGTTTCGGCGATGCCATGCTACGCATCAGCGGCTACTACATCCACTACCGCGGCAGCAGATATACCGCCCGTGCCAGAACCGCCGAATTGCCATTCACCGGCTGGGCAGGCTTCGCCCAAAGCTATAATTCCCCGGCTACCTTCCGCCGGCTGGTCAAGTTGGCGGCCAAGCACAATCTGCGGGTAAATACCATCGTGGCTGACTGTTTACCCGAGGTGCTTGAGGCCTTTCAAGATGTCCACAAAGAGATACCCATTGACGACCAGCGGTGGATGATTGGCCACGTGGTCGAGACATCGGCCGAACAGTTGAAGGCGATCCGGGAGCTGGGCCTGATCGTCGAGACCATCCCCTTGACCCACCTGTGGCTGCGGGGCCAACAGTATGTTGGTAAACCCGAGGTGGCGGGTCAAGCGGTGGCCCACCGCGACTACCTGGATCAAGGTGTCCATTTTGGTCTCGGCACCGACAACAAACCGTACAGTCCGTTTCCCACGATTTGGGCAGCGGTTGACCGTCAGGAGCGCACGACCAACGAAGTGCTTGGGCCAAGCCAGATTCTCACCCGGATGGAAGCGCTGAAGGCTATCACGATGGGCGGCGCCTATTTCTCATTCGAAGAGGACCGCCGGGGGTCGTTGGAGACAGGTAAGCTGGCCGACCTTGCAGTCTTATCTGACGACTATTTGACGGTCCCCGGAGACGAAATCTCTGGGCTGCACTCGGTCTTGACAATGGTCGGTGGCCACGAGGTCTATTCCACGGGCACCCTGTAGCCACGCAGGAACAGTGCCTAATCGGGAGCGTTGCATGTTCACGCATTTTCACCACGCTAGCTATCTAGTTCCGGTATTGGACGCAGCGATCCAATCGTACGCAGAAACCTTCGGTGGCAGAGAGACCGGGCGCGGAATGGTGTCAGGTCTGGGGGAGGTGGGGTTCGTACAGGTGGGAGATGTGGAAGTCGAATTCATCCAACCAGAGGACCCGGCGGTACTGGTGGGTGAGGCGACGCCGATGCTGCACCATGTGGCCTACGCGGTGGAGGACCTGGACCGGGTGATCGCCGACTACAGGAGCCGGGGCTACCAGTTCGCCACTGAAGAACCCATCACCAATTTCATGGGCTACCGCTTAATTTACTTGGACACGGCCCATACCCACGGCACACGGATGCATTTTACCGACGCCGACACGCTTCGGTTGACAACCTGACCTGACCTGAACTGACCCGGAATCAGGCTGGGCGGGCCGGCTCCTTTCGGCCTGTGAGGCGAGGGTTTCACGTTCGAGGTTCAACTAGATCGCGGCCTGTGTGATCACCAGGTCCAATTCCTTCTTACCCAGGACTTGTTGAGGACAGACTTCACTCCTAATGCATCTGCCCATCAGTCGCTTTGGGGATATTGATCGCTGTAGCCGCTACTATGGGGATCTCAAATCTGCCCGGGTGCTCCTACGACTCCGAGATAAAAAACCCCGTCCATCATCGACGTCTAAAAGATGATGTCTGGAGTCTCTTCGTTGGCTCGCTGTAAGACAACGGCTCCATTGCCTGTGTTGTCCTCGACGATCAACACGTGGGTCATCCGCTTATCCCATCAAGTTTTGTTCCCTTAACCTCAGGGTAACAATCACTGTGCCAAGTTAAAGTGGGGCATGATCACTGCCGGGCGAGAGAGGGGATTTTTTAAGCTGATCTAGGTTTTGCAGCAACCAGCAAAAGCTTCGCTTTTCGGTCCAACGCCTTGATTTCGTTTTCCCGTTTTGAAGCGAGACCCCGGTTCTTGCAAGGCTGTTGGTAGACGAGTTCAAACGGACCACGGCCTTTGGTGTATTTCGCGCCCCGCCCGGCCTCGTGCTCAGCCATGCGACGCTTCAGATTGTTGGTGATGCCGGTGTATAGCGTCCCGTTGGCGCACTGCAAGATGTAGACGGTCCAGTCCAAGTGATTTCCTAAAACCTACAGCAGGTCGGAAGTGTCGTCGGAATGACTGCCTCTTAGAACGCAGTGGCCGCATTTTCGGCAGACCGGATGAAGGTTGTTGTGTTGCGGATGGCTTTGTTTGCAGAAGCCAGCATCCTCGTCAGTGCACCTGGGGCACCCTTCGCAATAGCGTCCGCCGGTGCCTCGGGACCGCTGAGTTTCCCTGTCTGTAACTGTGACCATTTTTAGCTGTATCACCTGCTTGATGCATGTCTAGTCCGCATACCACCGCATTAATGCATTGCTGGGAGAATATCACAAGCTGGGAGTTTGCTCGCAACGGCTGCCTCGTAGGCCGATTTGAGAGACTGTCAATTCTTGGTTGCTTTATCAGTATAATGAGCGCGACAAATCATGAATGGTTGCGCCGATCAACCGAATCGGGCAGATCGAAGCAATAGGGGATATCGTCTATATCCAATAGACGGGAGCTGGCTTAAATGGTTGCAAATCATCATGGCTGAACTTGACCAGATGAGGGATCAGAGGCGTAGAATCTGATGAGAAACGGCCCTCATGGGTCCGCCGATTCAAGAATGGTAAAGAGTTGATATGACCAACCCAAGCTATAACCCTCTGACCGCTGAAGAGAAGTACGTAATCGAGTACAAGGGGACAGAACGGCCCTTCACAGGTGCATATGATGACTTCTACGAAGAGGGTAATTACATCTGCCGAAAGTGCAACGCCGAACTCTACCGGTCCGTCGACAAATTCGATGCCCATTGCGGTTGGCCCGCTTTCGACAAAGAGGTGGAAGGGGCAGTCAACCACCTGCCTGATCCTGACGGTCACCGGATCGAAGTTGAATGCGCCAAATGCGGCGGCCACCTGGGCCACGTGTTCATGGGCGAGGGATTTACTCCCACCAATGCCCGCCATTGCATCAACTCTATTTCTATGAAGTTTGTCCCAGCCGAATAAAACGGCAGCAACCCGAAAATTTGGCGCACCCTTCAGGCGGGACGATGAATGAAATAATCGGTTACGAAAGCTATTTCTCGGTTTACGTTACCTTCATGCGATCTTCGGTCTAGACTTGTTGGCTGATTGCTCCGGAGGCCTGGCGACCTCAAATACCAGCCCGTTGACGCCAAATGATTCTCCTGAGTATAGATCGTTCTTAAGTCGTGACAGCACTAGTGTTCGAAATAATAAGACCGATCGCTAGGTCAGATGGCTATGGAGCCATGGGGTCGTACTTGTCGCCTTCTTGGCGGGTGATACGCCCCGATGCCATGAGCCACATGCGGGATATCTCAGGCCCCATGAACTTGAAGGTGGAGCGTAGTTTCTTCTGGAGCGACGGGTAGTCAGTTCCTGGCAGTGCATGATAGAACCATTCGCAGAAACCGCCGTGCTCTTTTTGAATATCCTGGACGATTCCCGCGTTGGCGATCACAGCCTGGATCTTCTGCCGATTGCGTATGATTCCTGGGTCTTCTCTTAGCCTTGCCACATCGTCAGGGCCCATCGCTGCCACATCGTCGATTTTCCAACCGGCGAAAGCCGACCTGAAACTATCGCGCCGCGATAGCACCATCCGCCAGGTGAGCCCAGCCTGAAATACCTGCAGGCTCATCACTTCGAATAGGGCATCGTCATCTGACGCTTGCTGCCCCCAGATTTCTTTGGAGTACCACTCCCGTAATGGATCTGCGGAGACTCGCTCTTTGGCCTCCCATTGCTCTGAAGTTTCTTCTGGCATTTTTAGATTTATCTGGGGACGATAGAAAGGCTGACGTAGGACGCCTGTTGCCCGTTATGAAATACGGTCTGCAGCGCCGGCCGCAATTCTGTGTCCTCGGCGATGATGTTACCGGTGTTGGTGTTCCGGTCGAACCGGGGGAAGTTACTGCTGGAGACCTCCAGCCGTATCTGGTGCCCAGCTTTGAACACGTTGCTGGTCGCCCAGAGGTCTATTTCGTAGCAATAGGCCCGGCCGGGTTCCAACGGAGCGGGGTTGGACATGGAGTCTCGGTATCGGGCCCGGATGATGCCGTCGGTCAGGTTTCTAGCACAGCCGTCTTCGCAGACGTCAACCAACTTGGCGGTGAAGTCGGTATCGGTCGCCGACGTGGATGCCCAGAGCGTTACCGTCACCGGCCCGGTGGCCTCCATATCCTTCTCCATAGGTAGGGTTGAGTAGACTAAAACGTCCTGCCGCTCTTCCACCTCGTTCTGGTCATAGGCCCCGTTGGCAGCGAAGTAGGGGTTGCAGCAGAGCGCGCCGCCGGTGGTTGGGACCGGATTGGCAGGGTTGTACAGGTACACATCTGGCGCCTCCGACTGGGGGTTGATAGTGCTCAGAGACCCGTCGCCGTGTTTGGAATTGGCCTTGCCGCCGCTATGGAGGTAATACCTGGTCTGAACAGCCCTGGCCAGAGGCCATTCCTGCTCGTCCCGCCAAGCGTCGTCGCCCATGACGAAGATGCGGACCGGAGCTTCGTCTATGATGCCGTTTTCCGCGCCGTTCAGCCAGTGGTCGAACCAACGCAGATGGACGCCATCCACGTCGGTAGCCGCATGGTCGGCCATGATGCCGAAATAATGACGGCCTGCCATGGTGGAGCCTCGTGCGCCATGGGCCCAGGGGCCAATGATCAACTTCTGCCCGTTTCGGGCCGTCTCATTCGCCCCGGAGTCCTTCATTCCCAGGTAATTTCGAATCGTCCCCCCTAGGAAGATGTCGTACCAGCCGCCGAAGTGCAGCGCCGGGACGTCGATTTCCGCGTGGTGCTGTTCGATAGACAGCTTCTTCCAATACTCATCAAAGTTGGGGTGGGCCAGCCAGTCATAGTAGTACTTGGCCAGGCCTGAATCCAATCCTGGAAAATCTTTAGTGGGCAGGTAGCTGAAACCTTCGGTCATGTTGTCCACATCGTGGATCAGGTCTGCTCGCCGCTCCTGGGGCACGTTCTGCACTCCGGAGACATTCTTGAAATTGGCTAAGGTCAACTGGAGCAGCGTCCAAGATAGGTTGAACCCCAGCTCGAATGCGCCACCCTGGTACGTCCAACCGTCATGGTAGTTGGAGGCGGTAACTGTGGGGATGATGGTCATCAGATGGGGAGGCCGGGAGGTCGCCGCGAGCCATTGGGTCGCTCCCACGTATGAGGCCCCATACATTCCTACTTTGCCGTTGGACCAGGGTTGAGCGGCGGCCCACTCCACAGTGTCATAGCCGTCGTCAATGTCGTCTCGGAAGGCGTAAAACTCACCCTCTGACGCGTGGCGGCCACGGGTGTCTTGGATTACCACCGCGAAACCTGCTTTAGCCGCCCGGATTGGGTCTAGCATGGTGTTGGACAGGCTGTTTGTCTTATCGTAGGGCGTACGCTGCAAGATGGTTGGGTAAGGGCCTTCACCATCTGGCCGGTAGATATCGGCGTAGAGGACCACGCCGTCTCTCATGGTAACGGCGACATTGTTGTCCATCTTGAGGCTAGTCGAGTCCGGCATGTTTCTGCTCCTAGGGGAAACTATGGGTTTGGTATCTATAGTTGGAACTTGGGCATCACGTGAGAGGCGAACATCTCCATCTGTCGGTAGAACGCGACCGGCTCCGAGGCCAAGAACCCCAGGTTGATGTGTTCCACTCCGGCCTCGATCCGTTCTTCCACGGCTTTGATGCAGTCGTCGGGAGTCCCGGCGATGCACAAGGCCTGAGCGATACTCTCGGCGCTCCGTTCGGCCGTCACGTAGCGTTCACCAACGTTGGATACTGCAAGCGCCATCGCCTCTGAGCCGTCTGAAGAGATGGCCGTCGGTTGGTTCAATCCCCAATGGAAACCAGTCAAGTCGCGCCCGGCCTCAGCAGCGTATTGGCGGACCATGTCGTTGCTGGCCTTGATTCGACGAACGGTGAACAGGTAAGGGTACCAGCCGTCGCCCATAACCCCGGCCCGCCGCATGGCCGCCTCACTGCGCCCTGAGACCCAGATGGGGGGGTACGGCTTCTGTGCTGGAAATGGTAGTAGGGTAACGTCGTCGAAATCGAAGAAATCGCCGTGGTAGGACACGTGCTCCTCAGTGAATAGGCGTTGCATTACCTGGAGCATCTCGTCGGTGCGCTTACCCCGGGTGTGGACATCAACCCCAACGGCGTCGAACTCGATCTTGGTGCCCCTCTGCCCGCTGATGCCGATGCCAAAGTCCAAACGACCGCTGGATACTTGGTCTACACTGGCTACCATCTTGGCGAGGGTCACAGGGTGGTATAGGGGTGCGATGACGATTCCGGTCATCACTCGAAGATTGGAAGTGGCCCCTGCGGCTGCGGCCATGGCTGGTAGATTAAGCAACGTGGGGCGGGGCGGGTTGCCGTCCATGATGTGCTCGCCCATGGTGACCCGGCCGTAGCCTAAGTCCTCAGCGCGCCGTGCGAATTCGGGGACGTCCCAATAGTTGTCCACCGACAGGCTAACGCCAAAGGTAATGGCCATCGTTCCTCCAGACCGTGTTTGGATACTTGTGCTTATTCGTCGTCCGGGTCCAACCCCAAGGCGACCTTGCCGATGAATTCTATCGCCTGATTTCGCGCCCAGGGCTGCATCAATGGGCCGGCTCTAACGTCTCTATATAATTTTGCAAGAGTATTGTCGGCCAGGAATCCGCCGCCGCCATAGAGGGTAATCGCCCTATCGACGATCCTAACCGAGGTCTCCATCACGAATTTTTTTGCTGATGCAGTATTTTTTATTACCTGTAGCGCTCTGTGGGTTGAACTTTCCGGTTCCAAGTCTGGGGCATCATTTTCTATGAAGTAGTCGTCGAGCGTGTGCGCTGCGCGACTAAGTATGGCCCTGGATGCAGCCAAGTCGATTTCGTTTTCGGCCGCACTAACTTGGTTCATGGGGTACCCGGCATTCCTACGGCTCTTGATAGAGTCGACCGCAATATGATGGGCAGCTTCGGATATGCCCAAGAAGATTGAGGAAAGGCCTAGGGAAGCGCCGGAAGCCAGTGCCAAGAAAGGGGCATTGTATTTCCCGTATTCTCCGATGTCGCTGAACTCCTCGTCCATCACGAAATAATCGGTAAAGACCACATCATGGCTACCCGAGGCCCGCATGCCTAGGCCGTCCCAGTTATTCATAATCTCGACTCCGGGCCGGTCAATTGGAACAAGGGCAGCCCCTAGTCGTTCTTCCCCCGCGTCATTCTGATATCGTGCCCGCACCGACAGCATATCAGCAGCAGGTGAGCCCGTTGCGAAGATCTTAGTCCCATTGAACCTCCAGCCTCCATCGACCTTGGTGGCTAGCGTTTTGGAGGTCCGCAGGTTAGCCCCTCTTTCAGAGTTTGCAACGGAGATGATGACTTCACCGGCCCCGATCTTTTTGAGAAGATCTTCGGATCGTTTCTGCAATGCAATATTTCCCGTAGCGATAGCGCGTTTCAGCGCGCGCGCTGTCGCCATGGTCCGGCTAAGGTGCATGTTGAATGCCAAGGGCGTAGATCCTTCCGCTCGGCCCAGTCGGTTCAAGGCTACGAAGCAATCATGTATCGATGTAACACCCATACCGCCAAATTCCTCTGGTACCGCAGCAGCGGAAAAACCGCTCCTCCTTAGCGCGGTGATGTTTTCAACTGGAAATTTCCCTTCACGGTCATATTTCGCGGCTGTAGCCGCAAATTCAGCAGCATGTTTTTCTGCTAATACGACCATCCGCTTTCCGGCTTCGGTAGACGCTTGTAGCTCGAATTCCAATGTTTAGCTCCAGTTAGTTCTCTTTCCCAGTCAACAGATTACTCCCTGGGCTATCGGGAATCAATTTGTGTCTGAGGCTATTTGGCTGGCGCTCAACCCCTCTCGTTGAGTAGGACTGCTAGTGCCACCATTTCGAGCCGGTGGGCACTATTTAACGGTGATGGAATGAAGTACGATTCCGCAATCGATGATGAGAGTCAACGGACTTTGGAGGCGAGATGGCGTCGGAAATATCTTCCCGGTCTGTCCTGATGGCCGGAAAAACCTGCCTGGTGACCGGAGGAACCGATGGTATCGGACGCGTGACTGCCCTTGAGTTGGCCAACATGGGCGCTAATGTAATCATTGCTGGCCGGAACCCGGCCAAGAGCGCCATCACCGCCACGGACATCAGGGAACGGAGCGGTAACTGTGCCGTAGAATTCCTTGTAACTGACTTATCTTCCCAGGATCAGGTACGTCAGTTCGCCAAGGATTTCAAAGAACAGCACAAACGGTTGGACGTACTCGTCAACAACGCCGGCGCATTCTTTGTGGGGCGGGAGAGAAGCGTCGACGGAATCGAGATGACGTTCGCTCTTAACCATCTGTCCTATTTCCTACTCACCAATCTCCTGTTGGACGAATTAATGGTTCCAGCCTCTGCCCGGATCGTAAACGTGTCATCCGGCGCTCATAAAAGCGCTAGAATTGGGATGTGCAGCGTCCATTCCCCCCACAGGTATCTCGGCTGGCGGGCCTACTCTCGTTCCAAGTTGTGCAACCTGCTTTTCACCTACGAACTGGCCCGGCGACTTGAAGGGACCGGTGTTACGGTAAACGCACTGCACCCTGGGCTAGTAAGAACCAATATCCTGAACAATAACGGTTTGATCGGCCGCGTGCTGAACTTCCTACTCGGCGTCCGTGGCATCAGTGCTGAAGCAGGAGCGCTGACTTCGGTATATGCCGCAACCTCCCAAGAGATGGAAGGCGTATCCGGTAAATACTTGGAAAAGAGAAAGATCGTCTGTTCTTCCAAACGCAGCTACGATAAAGACCAGGCGGCTGCCCTTTGGGAACTGAGCGCCAGATTGACGGGCACCTCGTTGGAGATGCCCATAACCTCCACGTCCCCCGCCTAACTTCCCTGCTACCGGCCCGGTTGATTCCAGGCTCCGACTCGATGTTGACAGCTACAAGTGGCCCTCGCATAATTCCTGCCATCCCCCAACGGAGTTCCACCACACATGGCAGAAAAAGTTGACGTCGCCGTTATCGGCGCGGGAGTTATAGGCTGTTCCGTCGCCTATTACCTGGCCAAAGAAGGCATCAAAGTCGCCCTTCTCGAGCGTGAATCCATCGGCAGCGGCTCATCCGCTCACGCCACGGGGTTCATCAGCCTTCTAGGCACCGAGTTCACCCCTGGGCCTTCTTTCGCATTCGGACTGGAAAGCTATCACGAGTTCCCGTCGTTGGTCGAAGAATTGGAAGATGCCACCGGCATGAACCTGTTGTACCAGCGGCGCCCGTCTCTGCGATTGGCCCTTGAAGACAGCGAAGAGGAACTGATTAAGAACCTGATGTCCTGGCAGCAAGAGCACGTCGCCATGCACTGGATCACCGCCGCCGAGGTCCATGAGTTGGAACCGCGGCTGACCCGATCGCTCATCGGTGCGGTCTACGAAGATGAGTCGGCCCAGTTGGACAGCTACCGACTGAACCTGGCCCTTGCCGCCGGCGCCGAGAATAAGGGTACCCAGACCATCAACCGAAGGGTGACAGGCCTGATCTCAGAGGGTAACCGGATAACCGGCGTACAAACCGCCCAAGGGGATATCTCCTGTGGCACCGTGGTGGTGGCGGCTGGGCTCTGGAGCCCCCAATTTCAACGGGACCTCGATTTTCCTGTACCTGTGGGTGCCCTCAAGGGAGAGCGTCTGCTGCTTAAGTACGATGGCGACCCTCTTCAGGTGTTGATCAGCTCCCCAAAACGCGGCCACATGATTAGCCGGATGGATGGCTTCTTGAGCGTGGGCAGTACCGGCGGGCGGGACTACGACCAAGACCAGCTTTACCAGGGCGAGGACATGGACCGGGTGCCTACCGAGACGGCGCGTGTCGAGATCATGCAACGGGCCATCGACGTCTTCCCAGAATTGGAGGACGCGGCCCTGGTGGAACAACTGGCCGGGTCCAGGCCCCTCAGCCCCGATCGCCTGCCCATCATCGGTCCGGTTCCTGGCAAAGAGGGCGTTGTGCTGGCCACGGGACACACCACCAAGGGCATTCACCTGGGACCGAGTACTGCCAAGGCCGTCACCCAGTACATCCAGGGCGGTTGTAAGCAGGTCCCAGAGTCCATCCAACTTTTCCTTCCTGAGCGGTTCGCCGGTATGGCCCAAGCCGATTTCCGGACCGCCGGACTACACGTCGACGAGTAACAGGAGCAAGACCCATGAAACGCCCCATTGAGTTTTATAGCGAAGGGTTCAAACTTTGCGGCGATGTCTACGTTCCCGACGGTCTGGCCGCGGGCGAGATTCGCTCCGCCGTACTCCTGTGCCACGGTTACACCGGGGTAAAA
>UINC01000637.1_pt1 | contig 13671 bp, 12 predicted proteins | sample 5385821 | NCBI WGS metagenome assembly UINC01 (sample SAMEA4666929, study PRJEB26691) | marine metagenome | isolation source: Pacific Ocean | place: Pacific Ocean | collected 2011-10-13 | reverse complement strand
CTTCAGAAGGTGAGGGCTTGGGGAATAAATTTCTAGCTAATATCAGAGAAACAGATGCCATTATTCACGTCATACGATGTTTTGAAGATAAGAACATCACTCATGTTTCTGATGATATCAATCCATTGGAAGATCTTGAAATTATCAATACCGAATTACTATTAGCTGACATCCAGACATTGGAAAAGCGTCTTTTAAGAGCAGAAAAACAATCTAAGACAGGCGATAAGGCGCAATTGGCAAAGAAAGCTTTTTTGACTAATCTAATGGAGCATTTAAGCTCAAATCATCCAGCCAGGTCATTTGAAGTGAGCAATGATGAAAAGAAATTGATGAAGGAATTATGCTTACTGACAGCAAAACCGATGCTGTTTGTTGCCAATATAGATGAAAAATCAATAAATAACGTTAATACATACATCCAGGAACTAGAGAAATTTGTTGCTCAAACTCAAGACACAGTAATGATCTCACTTTGTGTGTCATTGGAGTCTGAAATCGCGAAATTGGAGGCTAGAGAGAAAGAAGATTTTTTAAAAGAACTGGGGTTCAATGAGCCAGCAATCAATAGATTAATTAGGGCTTCGTACGCTTTGTTAGATCTTCAAACTTTCTTTACTGCAGGGCCTAATGAAGTAAGGTCTTGGTCTGTCAAACGTAACTCAAAGGCTCCAAAAGCAGCTGGAGTAATACACACAGATTTTGAAAGGGGGTTCATTAAAGCTGAAGTCATTTCTTTCGATGATTACATTAAATATGAAGGTGAACAAGGTAGCAAGTCTCAAGGCAAGATAAGATTAGAGGGAAAGGATTATATTGTTAAGGAGGGAGATGTAATTTATTTCAGATTCAATGTTTAGTCTCTACTCAGATCAGCAATAGCATCTATGATTTCTGGATAACTTTCATAAAACTCCTCAGATTCACCTTCAGACCTTGTATTTGGTGTCTTAATATCATCCTCCATATCCAGAAGCCCTATTGCCTCAAGGAAACGTGAGATCTTTAAAAATCTTTCAATATCTTTAACGTTGAATCTTTCTAAGATCCCCCAGTCTTGTTTTGAACCAGAGGTTGGAAAATATTTTGTTATTCTTGTAAAGATCACATCATTTTCCCGGTCAACAAAGATATATTGGCCAAATTTTCCACTGGCATTAAAGATTTGTCCTTCTTCATCATTTTTAGAAAACCACCAGTGAAGCGAGTAACCACGATCTAAATCAGTAAATCTTTTGGGAGTAAAATTCCAATAAGGTGTGAATGTTTCATCGACATAATCCGATGAAATAATTTGATTGTCATTCCATTGTCCATTTCTAGAGAAGAGCAGTCCAAATCTGGAATAATCTCTTGCCGACATATCGATGCAGCAATAGGTCAGCACATTTTCTGCACTGTCCGTCCAAAGAGTTAACTTATCAGCACCAATAGGTTTTAGAACTCGCTCATTGAGAAGTTCATCTGCTTTTTTACCGGTAGCTTTTAATAAAATGTCACCTAACAACATTGAATTGACATTGTTATATTCAAAGAGGGTGTTAGGTTCTTTTTCAACACCAACATTCTTTGCATAAGCAAGATGATCTTGCTTAAAGAACATCAGTTCATGTTCATGTTCGGGGAATTGGAGCCCGGATGCCATATTGAGAATATCTCTGATAGTGATCTCAGATCGTTCATCATTAAAGTATTCCAAATAATCACTTGCTTTGTCATCGAGGCTGTTAATTTCTCCTCGATCAATTGAAATTCCAATTAGACTCGCATAGAAGCTTTTTGCCATTGACCAAGAAGTGCCAAATGAATTTTGATCAAAACCCTCTGCATAGCGCTCTCCAATGAGATAACCATCTTTTATTAATACGACTGCCTGAGTTGCATCATCACCAAAGGAGAGATCAAACAAGTGATCAATTTTTTCTTGATTAATATTGAGTTCTGAAGGGGTTTTTGTTGCCCATTCATCGCCTGGGAATACTTTGGATTCTAAAGAAATTGGGCTTATCAGCCCTAAGGAGATTAGTATAATAAAACAATATTTTTTTCTATTTTGCATAATTCTTATATTAATTAAGTTTTCGAAATTACCTCTTCTGCTTGACAGAAAGGTTTTTCAGATTGAAAATCCATCATTCAAAGAATATTGGTGATGTAGCTCAGACGGTTAGAGCGTCGCACTCATAACGCGAAGGTCGGTGGTTCAATTCCACCCATCACCACCAGACTTTATTTATCCCATAGGATTATTAGCTTCTAAGAAGTCACAACAAATTGTGTCAACACCTTGATCTTTTGCTGCATTAACCATGTGACTGATAGCCATATCCATTGCGAAATCAGGTACCTGAGTTAATGTTTCACAAGCGCAATCATTAAAAGTAATGCTTTCATCTGCGCTGTTGGCTTTTTCTTTAATTGCTTCTGCGTCCATTTTTTTTCCTTTAAATAAAATTAATTAGCATTGATTGTGTCAAATTTTACTCAAAACATGAAGTGAGGAGGTAAAAAAAATCAATCAATTATATGTGAGAGCAATCCATCTAATAGTTTGGGTTCAAACCAAGTTGATTTAGGTGGCATTATAAGACCGGCATCGGCTACTGAGATTAAAGCATCAATAGGAGTTGGGTATAATGAAAAAGCGATAGCCATTTCATTTGAGTTAACCCTCCTTTCAAGTTCTTTAAGACCTCTCGCCCCTCCAACAAAATCAATATTTGTATCAACTCTTTCATCTTCTATACCAAGAATTGGGTCTAGTATAAAATCATGAAGAATACTTATATCAAGTGAATCCACTGGACTATTCGTATTGAATTCACTAATAAGTTCTAGATTGAACCATTGCCCATCAGTAAACATACCAAATGACTTATCTGCAATTGGCTTAACCGGTTTGTCTGAAGGGGTGCATTTAAAATGATCCTCAATCATTTTAATTAGTTCATTAGTCGATTTTCCATTGGTGTGCTTAATTAAACGATTATAGTCTAGAATCTTCATTTCACTTTTGGGAAAAGCAACTGCTAAGAAGTGATTATAGTTTTCACTACCATCATGCTCAGAATTATCATTCATTCTAGATTTTCTCACCTGACTGGCTGCGGCAGAGCGATGATGACCATCAGCAATATAAAGTGATTCTAGTTTATTTAGAGCATTAGTTGCTTTATTAATTTCATTAATGTCTGTGATTTGCCAAATTCTATGATTTATTTTTTCTCTAGTGTTGACGTCATAGATTGGTTGATTTTCAATAGTGTATTTATTAATAATTTTATCTAATTGAATATTATCAAGATAAGTTAGCAATACCGGTCCAGTCTGGGCATTCAGTGCTTTCATATTATTAATTCTATCTAATTCTTTTACAGGCTTTGTGTGCTCATGTTTTTTTATTAAGTTGCCTTCATAAGCATCGATTGAAGCCACAAATGCAATACCAGTTTGATCATGATTTGTTGTTGTAATCTTATAAATAAATAGAGTTTCTTTATCATCTCTGATCAAAATATGTTCATTAATCATTTTATTCAGATTCTCCAGCCCCTTTTCATAAACTCGAGGATCATCTGCCTGTATGTCTTCTGGTAAATCAATTTCGGGTTTTGAGATATGAAGAAAGCTATAGGGTTTACCCTTAGCTAAGTCTCTTGCTTCCTCTGAATTAAGGACATCATATGGAGGTGCAATGACATCATCTGAATATTTAGATTTTGGTCTTAATGCTTTAAAGCCCTTTCCAAGAATTTTTTCTTTGTCTTCCATGAAGTTTAAAATTATGATTATCTTAGCGGCATTATATTAAATTTTTTCAATGAATATAGGGGTGATATTTTGGTTCATTTAAAGTGGAAGACAATTTTTGTTTTTCTGATCGTTCTAGGAGCCAATATTAGAATTTCTGCTTTAGAAGAGATTCTTATTGATGGCCCTCCAACAATATTGATTACCAATGTCATGATCTATGATGGGACAGGCGCAAAGCCCTTTAAAGGACAGGTAAGAATTAAGGAAGATAGAATTTTAGATGTCGAACAAGGCAATCATCCTCAACTCAGTTCCGATAACCAAGTAATCGATGGTAAGGGCTTAGATTTAGCACCTGGTTTTATTGATACGCATAGTCATCATGATATAGGACTAGACGCAGAGCCAAATGCATCAGCAGTTATTACACAAGGTGTTACGACAATTGTTAGAGGAATGGATGGCTTCTCTGACGGACCTGAAGATGCTGATTATTTTTCAGTAAATCAGTACGTAGAATATTTTCAATCAATCCCGGTTGCTATTAATGTAGCTAGTTTTTCAGCACATAATAGTATTCGTTTAGAAGTTATGGGAGAAGACTTTAAAAGAGAAGCAACAGCAACAGAGATAATAGCCATGGCTGCTTTAATTGAGTTGGATATGCGGTCAGGCGCATACGGATTAAGCACAGGATTAGAGTACGACCCTGGGATTTTTGCTTCAACCAGTGAGGTCATTGAGTTGGCTACAGTTGTTGCAAATTATGATGGCAAATACAAAAGTCATATCAGAAGCGAAGATAGGGAATACTGGGAAGCTATAGACGAGACAATTGAAATAGGTCGACAGGCTAAAATTCCAGTCAATATTGATCACTTTAAATTGAATGGAAAATTTAACTGGGGCCGGACAGATGAGATACTGTCAGTATTGGATGCAGCCAGAGAAGAGGGGATTAATGTAACCACTGATGTTTATCCCTATGAGGCATGGTCTAGCAGTATTACCACCCTATATCCAGAAAGAAATTTCAATGATATAAAAGAGACAGAATTTATATTAGAAAATTTATCTTCTGCCAAAGATATAACCTTTGTTTACCATTCTTTGCATCCTGATTATGTACAAAAAACAGTCGCAGACATTGCCAATGAGCTCGGTAAAAGTGAGGTTGAGACGCTCTCTCAACTAAGCGATGAAAGTTATAGACTAAGTTCAGCATCCTCAGCAGTAGAATATGTGGTCGCCAAAGGAATGATAGACAGTGATATTCGCCAGCTTCTTAATTGGCCATACAGTAATGTTACTAGTGACGGTGGACTAGAGTGTTCTCACCCCAGAGGATGTGGAACATTCCCTAAAGTTATTTCTAAATACCGCGGCAAAGATGGTCTCGGTTCCCTTGAGAGGATTATCAATAAAATGACACAACTATCAGCGACCAATATAGGTTTAAAAGATAGAGGTGTGATCAAAGAGGGAGCATTTGCAGATCTCGTGATGTTTGATGCAGATAATACCAAGGATAATTCCACATTCTCAAACTCGAACTTAAAATCTGAAGGCATTCATTCCGTTTGGGTCAATGGCACTAGGGTTCTTAAAAATGGCAAGTTTACTGACCAACTTCCTGGCAGGATTTTGTTAAAAAATAAGGAATGAAGATTGATTGCTGACCACATATTAAGTGCCGTAGAACATGAAAACAGACCAGATGCTGATCGTGAACGTGATGCCAATAGAAAACCAGCTGAGGTTTTGGATTTCTTTAACATAAAAACAACCGACAAAATTGGTGAAATTAATTCAGGACGAGGGTATCTTTCCTCAATCATAGCTCATGCTCTAAAAGATGGAGGAATAGTCTATGCCCATACTTCACCAATGAGTGTGGAGCGTTGGAAGGGAAACCCTATTAAGAAAAGACTTGGTGAATTTCCACAAGATAATATGATCCCTGTCGTTGGTGAAATGGAGTCTCCTAATTTTCCCGAACAGCTTGACAAGATTTTTAACATCATGACCTATCATGACTCTGTCTGGACCAAAGCAGACAGAGGCGCTATGAATTCCGCTATCTTTGAATCACTGAATCCAGGCGGAGTTTATGGAATTCTCGATCATAATGCCAAGGATGGACATGGCATAGATAATTGCCATGATATTCATCGAATTGAAAAAGATTTTGTTATAGAAGAGGTGATCTCTTCAGGGTTTATTTTTGATCAAGAATCATCAATACTCGAAAATTCTGAAGACGAATTAATTGATATGGTGTTTGAAAAGCATATAAGAGATCGAACAAGTCGATTCATACTTAAATTTAAAAAACCTGAGTAACTACAAACCTCTTTGAGTAACCAGGTAAGTCGCGAAACTTCCAAGCCAGTGACCGCCCTCATAGAATTCTCCTGTCACTGCTGCCAAACCGACATCAGAATGTTCTTTGGCTGCTATCAATAAGCTCTCAATTCTGGGGTCATCTAATGGTAACCCACTTGCAATACCTTCTAACATCCAAGCCCGACTTAGATTTAAACCATCCAAATGAGCTAGCTTAGGGTCTGAGGGATCACTGACCACTGCAGGTTCTAACCAAGTGTGATTGCTGTGAGAGGGAATATTTATAAAGCCAGCCAACCATTTGGAAAATTCTTCAGGTACTAGTACCCTGCGCATCAGATCCGCTTCAGCTAGGCATGGAGATAGAAAGTCAGCACCGGAAGGCTCATATGAAATAGGGCAGTTCTTATCATTTAAAAAATACTCAACACTTCTTTGCTCAATAAGAAGTTCTATCTCCTTATTGCCAGTGATTCTTGCCCAATCAATAATTAAACCAAGAGCAAAAGCAGTTTGTGAATGCTGACCACTTCGCACAGGATAGGTTAATTTAGGAAGCCAGTTTGTAATTCGTTCAGCTAATATCTTTTCCAATGGTTTAATATGTTCTCGCCATTTGATGGCTGACTTATTTGAACTCCATTCTTCAAGTTCAGCAACCAATTGCAGTAACCATGCGATTCCATATGGGCGCTCAAATGCTAATCTGCCTGTTCCTTGGATATAGTTAGTTTCTTCTAAAAGATTTTCTCGGCTAAAACTCTTTTCCAGTTTTATGATTGATTGGGAACTTAATCGATTATCGGGATAGAGTCTAGCAAGCCTTGTTAATAACCAATGACCGTGAACAGATGAATGCCAATCATAGCAACCAAAAAAAGCAGGATAGAGTTCTCTTGGTGGCTTAACATCGCTGTCACTTTGTAATGTATGTGAGATCTTATTAGGGTATTCCTTATGGATGCAATCAAGTGCTAATTCTGTAAATCGTTCTGGTGTTATATTTGTTGTTGCAAGAAGGGGTAAAGACAATAGAAAGAGAAAAAATGTTGTGATTAGGATTAACAGGTTTCTTGATTTCTTCTGACCCACAACTTAGGTGTTTAGAAATTCATTATTTTCATCGATAAGCGGGTCTCCAGTCTCAATACCTAGTAGATAACTTCCCGTGGGTGTAGTTGCATTATCCCAATGTATCGCACCATGAGTTGACATGGTTCTTAGGTCTCTAAACATTCTTTGAGCTGGGTTCCGACCAGTCTGTGCTGTAACCCCCATCATTCCAGAAAGGCGAGTACCTGATTTTAGACATAATTGAGCAGCCATTGCAGTTTCCCTTCTTATTTTGAGCCTATCATCACCCAAAATAGAATTTCCAGCTTGCCCTTGTTCATGAAGATAATTACACAAGTCATCAATGATTAAATCACTGGTTCTAAGCTCTTCATAGGACGCCCCTATTTTTTGCTGAACAGGCGCTTGTTCTGAAACCCGTTCTCCAAACATTGACCCGAATCTCGATCGAGTTTGCTCTAAATATTCTAACAACACCCCGTGAGTTGCTCCTAGAATGGGACCTGACAGAAGAGTATTAAAATACATTCCCATTTCGACTCGATAAATGTAACTTTCATGTAACTCTGAACCAGGTGGGTTATTACCGCCCAATTCTAATGCTTTAACGGTCCTATGTTCTGGCACAAAAGTGTCTACAACTTTGATGTCTTTACTCCCAGTGCCCTTTAACCCTTCTGCATGCCAGGTATCAACAATCTCATATTGATCGGGCATGATTAAAGCCATTCTATAGTCCAGCACAGTTCCTGATTTGCTACGGGTATTTTTATATTGTCCTGCAACGATAGAACAATCAGAATGATCTACCCCGCTAGCAAATCTCCATAGTCCATTAAGAATATATCCCCCTTCAGTCTTTTTCATTTCACCGCCTCCAGCAAAAGCAGTGGCGATAATTGCGTCAGGACATGATGGCCAGAATTCTTCTTGTGCTTCAGCAGGGAATCGTCCCAAGTTCCATGAATGCGACATAACCACTGAAGACATCCATGATGTGGATGCGCAGCCTTTACCTAGTTCTCTCGCCACATCGACCTGAGTTCCCCAATCCATTTCAAACCCGCCGTAGCGTTTTGGGGTGAACATTTTATGAATTCCAGCCTTCTTAATATCCTCTATAGTTTCATCAGGCATCATCCTTAGATCTTCAGCTTCTTCGGCTCTTTCTCTTAGTTTAGGTATTAGGTCTGCAGCGGCTTTTGTGAGCTCTTCTCGAGTCGGAATATAGCTTGGTTTTGAAGTTTTGGTCGCTGACTTCATAAGAATTATGCTAACTCAACAGTGATTTTCCCATTTTCATCCATATCTGAGATCTTTAATTCAACACCTATTGCTTTACCATAGCCTAAATATCTAGGTCTCCACCATTTATCCAATATTTCTTCTTCAGTTAGATCGAATTGTCCCAGACCTTTGGCAGCATTTAGAACCTTCCTGAAAGGGAAAGTAAAAGTTCTCTTTCCAGGCTCTGCTTGAGGATCTAGGAACATTTGGAAAAAGCATCCCGTTCTTTCAAAATTCATTACTAAAGCCAATTCTTTATCCCCAGTGCTCTCTATCATAGCTTTTGTACGTTCTAGCAAGGGTTTCATGGTGTTAAGATCATGTTCAACATAGGCATCTAGTAAATTATTGTCCTTCGCAAATTGAATCGCATTAAGGTGTGCTTTCAGTAGTGCATCATTTGTATCATGAGGATACGGTATTTGTATTTTCATTGTTTTAACCAATATCTGCATTGCTTTAGCTAGGTCTTCTTCTCTGCCTTCCATGCCGGTAGGTGGAGCTAATTTTTCAGCTGTCATAGCTTCCAATGGGGGTCCTCCAGCTGGTTTGTTTTGATTTTTTGGTTTATTACTTCCTTGCATCATAGCCATATTATTTCCTATTTTTACCGCTTATATGTTTAACAGTAGTAAAACAATATATCAGTTACAAATCCTTTTTGATTTATATATCGTATTCTACTGTTAAGGAAATTAGATTAAAATATTAGTCTGTTGTAAGTTTATAAAGTTTTAAAAGGAGAGGATTGTGTATATCAATTTTTGGTATCCGGTAACTTTTAGTGAAGAATTAAAAGATGAGCCCATGAAAGTGAGAATGCTGGGCCAAAATTTTGTGGCTTTTAGGGACACCAAAGGAGTTCCGCATACTTTAAGTGACACCTGTATTCATAGGGGAGGATCTTTGTCTGGTGGAGTTGTGAGAGGTGATTGTATCCAATGTCCTTATCATGGATGGAGATTTGACGGTGACGGTTCATGTAAGCGCATACCTTCTTTAGGCAAGGACGCAAAGATTCCAAAAAGAACAAGAATAGACGCGTACCCTACAGAGGAAAAATACGGTATTGTTTTTGCATTTTTAGGTGATTTAGAACAGAGCAAAAGACCACCTATTATGCCGATTGCTGAACTTGAAGACGAAGAAAATTGGCGAGCTAATTGGTTAACTTATGAGGCGAAAATTAATTTTGAACGGTCAATTGAAAATGGACTAGACGCTGCTCATAATGAATTTGTCCACCCAACACATGGTCATGAGGGACAAGATGAGGATTATCATGTTAATGATCTTAAATTTGTCGACAATATGTTTGGCTCAAAAAAATGGGGATTTGGTTTTTGGCATGCCTTTAAATCTCCAGCTTCAAAAAGTGAAGGACCGCAGATAAAAGAGGCTAGTGATGAAAGAATGGCAGGTTCTGGTATCGTCGGCCCTAATCAAATGTGGACTTATATTGTTTTCAACGAGAACTCGGAATTTAGACAATATATGTTTGAGTGTCCAATTGAAGAAAATCATGTAAAAATCTTTTTGATTAATATGAGAAAAATGATGCTTGATCCAAAGATGGATAAACCAATAGCTGATCGTTGTATGGTCATCGCAAAACAGGACATTACTGTTCTTGAGCAATTAGAACCGGTTTTAACTCCAAGCTCCAATACGAAGGAATTTCTATTGCCGTCTGATGAACCTTGTATTAAATACAGAAAACTACTTTCAGGATGGCAAAAAAAGGGATGGAAAATTAACACCGAAGCTGTCAAGCAAGACACCGGCAAAAAAGCATTTGCCATTCCTTCCCCAGAGCGAAAAAAACAAAAAGGTTGGGTACTTGATAAAATTCCATTGAGTTAAATGTTTATACATTTAAAATGAAGCAATAAAAAAACATGAATAATCTATCAAAATTACTTACGAGCTTTCTCACTGTTACTCTATTTGTAGGGCTAACATTCAATGATCAACTCAGATCAGAAGAAACGGGATATGCTCCCACCACTTTGATTACAGGTGCAAACCGCGGGATTGGACTAGAATTTACAAAACAATATTTACAGAAAGGTTGGAAAGTTATTGCGACTTGCCGTAACCCAGATAGAGCAGATGAATTAAATAATCTAAAGAAGAATTACCCAGATCACTTAAGCATTATGCAATTGGATGTTGTTGATCATAATAGAATTGATGAACTGGCGCTTCAGCTTAGAGGTACTCCAATAGATGTACTACTCAATAATGCAGGGATCTCTGGAGGATCAAGTAACCAAATTTTTGGCACAATGGATTACAAGGTTTATGAAGATGTGTTAGCAGTTAACACAATAGGACCTATGAAAATGGCAGAGGCTTTTTACCCTCATGTTAAGGATAGTCAACTGAAAAAAATTATTACGGTGTCTAGTAGCGAAGGATCAATAGACAAGGCTTTCAAACGTGGAGCCCGTTTATTTTTTTACCGATCAAGCAAGACAGCGTTAAATATGTTAATGGTTAATCTTGCTCTTCAGCTTAAGAGCAGAGGCATAGCTGTAGGCATGGTGAACCCAGGGGCTACCGACACTGACTTTATGACTGGCCTTCCTTTTCCTATGAGATCACCAGAAGTTGCTGTAGCTGATATGATTCGTAATATTGAAAATATAACTGTGGATAACACCGCTGCTTATGTCAATTATAACGGCAAAACTATTCCATGGTAGCTTCGCATTAATTAAACTCTGCTATCCCTGCTAATGACCGTTCCACATTAGTTTCTGCTGAAGCAGTTATTTCTCCGGTATCAATAATAAATTTTCCAATTTGCCCGTTGAAGAAATTACCAATAACAGCTGTTTCATTATCACTGGAAAGACAAAGTGTTGCCCATCCAGGCCCTGGTAATATTGTTTCTTTAACAATTCCGCCAGAGTGGGTGTCATGTTGGCAGAGAGCAAAACCCTCTCTAAAGTTAGCTTTAATGGAATAAAAGTCACCATTCGGTGCATAACTTATAGCAATAACAAGATTGCCACTGTCAGGCTCAAAAGTGATTAAATCATCCATTTGTTGATTATTAACAATATCGTATTGAAAGATTCGGTTACCTAATTCAGAAATATAAACGATTTTTGATTCATCGGGATCAATGGTAGATGAGGTAACCCCTAAAAATCCTGGCATGCCACCATGTGTTTCTGTTTCAAAAGTTTCTTTGAGATCACCATCTGATGAGAATTTATACAAATTACCATCACCATATCTATTAGTATCAGGCATAAAGGGCAGAACTGTACCCAGTTTTCTTGGTCCTTCAAGCGCCTTATTATTTGATTCATCACCAACCAGATGTTCTCCCAGAAAAACATCGCCACTGTTACTAAAGCAGGCGTTTGAAAACGATCGAGCCCCAAAGTCTATGTGGTCAATTTGTTCACCTGTTGGAGCTACCTTTAAAACCGAGTAGTTTTGACTATCAAAAGCCCAAAGATTGTTGTCCTTGTCAAACTTGAGACCGCCCACTAAGTGAGTGGTGTTCTGAGTCCAAAGTGTTCCCTTTAAGTTAAGATTATTATCATATTGGATAATTCGTCCGTCACCTGCATGGTCATCATCAGCATTATTTAGTATAGTTGCACCAACAAGAATATCTCCACTCTCGAAAGCTTTTAAATCAGATTCATTGGACATATTAATCTCCTTTTTATATTAAGTGTCCCCATTTTTCTTTTACTAAATCAAAGATTTCTGGAGCATGTTCAACTAGAAGTTCTCTATTTAATTTTGGATAAGGGGATGGACCGTTTTCTTCTGGTAATTGCCTTGTTGCATCAATGAGAATTCTAGATGATCTACCTCTTACCACAGCACTGGGATCTAAAAAGAAACCAGCAGTATCCTCAATTATTTTAGCGCTCGGATATGGTTGCCACCTTGCGCCAACAGTTTTAAAAACTTCTTTGGAGTTGTGTATATCAACATCTTCATCTACGACAATAACAATTTTCCCTATAGGCAAGAAATTGAATTTCTCAGCAAGCTCTATTCCCTGATGAGGCCTAGTTTTCTCAATGCTAAGAAAAAGAAACCCCACATGATCTATTGGGATATGAAAACCTCTTAATTCGGGCATGAATTTAGAAAATCCTCTTATTGAAGCTGCTTCTCCGGGAGAGGTAACAAAACCCCTAGTAATTCCAGTGAATTGATTAACAACCATCGGGTTAAGCCGATGTGTAATTGTTTTGATGTTCATATAGAACGTTTCTTCATGTGGCTTTCCCATGTAACCATACATTTCTCCGAAAGGACCTTCTGGCTCAAAGTCATTGAGTGGAATTTCACCCTCAATAATCATTTCCACATTAGCCGGCACCAGGATATCACTGTTCTCGCATTTGACGACTTCAATTGGCTTACCTTTAAATCCTCCAGCAATTTCAAGTTCATCTTGCTCAGTTCTAGCAGTTTTAGAACTGCTCATGGCAAAAACAATTGGGTCAGTACCCAATACAACAACTGCTTGTGCAACATCTCCTTCAGTGTTCATCAAGGATTTCCAACCATCTTGATTCTTCTCTGGACTGATACCAATTTTTTTTGGCCCCTTAATTTGCATTCGATAGGTGCCTACATTTCTACCCATTTCTGGATCAATAGTTACAAGATTACCAGTGTTGATGAATCTGCCATTATCACCAGGATTGGTTTGAATAAATGGAAAATCTAAAATATTAATTTCATCTTCTTTAAGGATAACTTCTTTACTTGGGGCATCTTTTTTATCAATTTCTGTTGTTTCAATAGGAGTAATATCTCCTACCTCCATCATCTTGCTCAGTGCTTTCTTGTAATTAAGAATGTGTTCTCCGTCTTCAATTTCATCAAGAGGTACGCCTACAGCCATTGCTTCATGAGCACCCATGCCATATTGATTAATGATGATTGGTCCATCAACCCATTCACCTGAGATCTTTACTTTCTCTACTATCACTGATGGAGCACCAAGCCATCCATATTTATCAATGAGTTTGTACATAAAACCAGTTAGCTCATAAGCATCTTGGTCAATAGCCTCTATTCGAATGACATGTCCGTGTGCCTCAATTGCTTCCATAAAATCTCTTAGTGAATCGTATGGTCCTGTTCCAATCATTTTATTGCCTTAAATAAAAAACATTTCAAAACATTGTATATTGCTTTAGAAAATAAAAAAGCCCCTTTGCA
>UINC01000636.1_pt1 | contig 13672 bp, 14 predicted proteins | sample 5385821 | NCBI WGS metagenome assembly UINC01 (sample SAMEA4666929, study PRJEB26691) | marine metagenome | isolation source: Pacific Ocean | place: Pacific Ocean | collected 2011-10-13 | reverse complement strand
TTTCTTACATGGGATGCTCAAAAGTAAAAGAGGATATTGCATGAACCTATCCCTGCTTTATCTGATTTTGGGACAAAAATTAGATTTACCTCTATTTGGAGTTCCTCTGCCAAATCATTTTTTCGTTCGTTACGAAAAAGATGGTAACCGAATCAATATCGAAGCAACTGAAATGGGAACATCATTTTCAGATAGTTTTTATCACCAACGCTACCTACACTCTTCTGGAACAAAAAGCTCCTATTTTTTAAAGAATTTGGGTACCAAACAAACTCTAGGTGCTTATTTTTCGAATGTAGGGATGGTTTATTACCAAAACCAAAAAGTCGAGCGGGCTATTTTTTATTTACAGTTGTCTACTAAAATCAATCCGAATTCAATAGATGCACAAAATAATCTGGCCAACATTTATTCGGAACAAAAAAATTTTAAAGCCGCAATAAGGCATTACAACTTAGCCTTAAAAGCTTCTCCTAGAAATATACCTACGCTTTTTAATTTGGGCCTGGCATATCAGGAAAACGGCAGCTTCGACGCAGCAATTGAAAGTTTTTTACAGGTTGCTCAAATAGACAGTTCGTATGCACCCGCTCACCAAAGGCTTGCCAATCTTTTCTTGAAGAGCAATCGCATTATTTCTTCTTTGTTGCATTTAAAAGCCCTAGTTAGATTACAACCTGAGAACATCCAAAATAAATTCAATATCGCCAATGCTTTTAGTCGATTAAAACAATATCCTCTAGTCATCCAAACACTAGAAAGTATGAGGATCCAATTTCCCGGCAACAAAAATATTTCAGCCCGACTGGCTGAAGCTTATTATCGAATAAATGATTTTGCCCATGCTACAGAACAATACCGATACCTCATTGATCAAAATCCCGTCGATTTAAAAAACTATATCCAATTAGGCTGGACCTATTATCGAATTGATGAACTTGCAATGGCTTCTGCTTGGACCATGCGTGGGCTAAAGAAAAATAAAGAGGGTGGTAAACTGGTTACTTTGGCCATGATGAACCTTGGGTTTTATTCCCTACTGCAAAAACAATATACCGATGCTAAAAGCTGGTATCGAAAGGTATTGGCGAGCAACCCTCCGGAAATAGCAGAGAGCTTAATTACAGATATCCAATCTGCAACCAATCCTCAACGAGCCGATTTAAAATTTTTCTCTGGATGGATTTACTCTGAAATAAAGCAAGATGAAAAAGCAAAGTGGTTTTTACAATCCTATCTCGCACTGGAAACAAATGGAAAATTTTCTAAAGAAGCAAGATCCCTATTAAAATCATATGGGATAAAAGATGTATTATATTTCCAAAATTTATCAGGTTCCGCAATAAATTTTTCACCTCCTTCAGAAATGGTTCTTATTCCTTCTGGATTCTTTAAAATGGGATTGAACGATGGTCTAGAGGATGAAAGACCCGAACATCGGGTCTTTCTAGATAGCTTTTACATAGATAAATATGAAGTTTCTGCAAAAGATTTTTCCATTTTTTTGAATGCTAAGAACAATGTTAAAGGTTACTACCTTGACAACAAGTTCGGAACCCTAATCTTTAACGGCAAATTCCAACCCCGAACCGGACTAGAAAGTTTTCCCATCAACAATGTTAACTGGCGGGCAGCTAATGAATATTGCAAATGGAAAGACAAACGTCTGCCGTCAGAAGCAGAGTGGGAAAAAGCCGCCAGAGGTGAAAATGCAAGCACCTACCCCTGGGGTAACCAATCCCCTTCTCCAAAACTGGCTCGTTACAATCAGACTTGGACCAAGAAAACCAAACATCAAGTTTTAATTCCCGTAGATACCCTCGAACAAGGAAAAAGCATATACGGACTTTATAATATGGCCGGAAACGTTAAAGAATGGGTGGACGATTGGTATGATCATGAGTATTATAAAGAAATAGACGAATATGCAAACCCGAAAGGGCCAATTGGTGGAGAGTTCAAGGTTATCCGCGGTGGATCATGGCGTGATCTTAAAGGTTTTATTTACTCTTCATTTAGAAACAACGGTACACCTAATAGTAGAATGAATGATTATGGGTTCCGTTGCGCTCGTAACGTTTCCCCAGATTCCGGAACTAAAAAATTGACCCATCTGCCAGTTCCTGAGTTTTCGGGTTGAAGAAAATAGCAAATGGCAAAAAGGCAATTATTAAACAATGATCGGTGCAATTGAAATATTAATTATCGCGTTAATTTTTGGGATCATCTACGGTCGCGATGCTATCGATAAAACTTTTAGGAAGTCGGCAAACGAAGGGGTTGTAGAAAGCATGGCTGGAGACTTGAAAGAGTATTACGAAGAAGATCCCAAACGTGTTGTCAAATTAGCTGTCTTCATCGTATCCGCTATACTATTTTTGGTGACCGCGACATATTGGGCTGTCACCCGAACCGATTTTTTGAAAATGATCGGGCTCGATCAATAATTAAATCCATTATCCCTTACATGAATATAAGGGTCGTCGTCTTTTAAAGTTTTTCCACCGATAATCTCTCCCACGTACAAAACATGGTCACCGGCCTGCATGGAATGAGCCACTTCACATTCAAGATAAGACACAGCATCACTTAAAATCCGAATACCATCGAACCCCTTCCGAGTTTTCACTCCTTTAAATATTTCTTCAGGCGGACGACTAAAATGTTTGAGTAAAGTCATGTCGTCTTTAGGTAAAATATTTACTATGAAAGCATCTGACGCCTCAACCAAAAGGCGAATCGGACGCAAAGTAGCCAGCGCTATGGTAACCGCTGGAGGGTCAAAAGAACATTGATTGACCCAACTGGCCAATACCGCATCTTCCTTGTCTTCACATTTAGCGGTCACTACATACAGTCCACTAGCAACTCTTCCTAAAGCCTTCCCTACCTGTTTCTTGTTCTTCACTAATATCTCCTCTCGACAGTAAAGTACTGGAGTTATAAATTATGAGTAACCAAATTTACTCGGCATAAAAGGATTTAAATTCCCGTTGCGTCCCTATTCGGTGCTTATTCCTTCGTGCTTTTTATCCAAAGCACCGATGAGGGTGTGCCAAGGAAGGCTAGCGCATTTTGTACGAGATGGGTATTCACGGATTCCCATAAATAGAGTCAGCTTACCCAGGCTATGCTCTTCTTGTTCAGGGTCCAGATCCCCAAGAATCATTTTATGAAACTCTTCTTTGGTTTTTCTGGCTAAATCAATTTTTTTTCCCTTAAGGAAGGTCGTCATCAAGGAAGTACTCGCCTTTGAAATAGCACAACCCGAACCAAGAAAGCTCACATCCTTAATCACACCTTCTTCTTCATCTACATTCAAGTAAATAGTTATATCATCACCACAAAGTGGATTAACACCGTGACAAGAATGACTCGCATCTTTTATTTCATGGAAGTTTCGAGGCTTCCGATTGTGATCCAGAATGACCTGCTGATAGAGTTCGTTATCGTATGACATGAATTAATTTAAAAAGTTATTGATTAATTGTATCAAAATTACTAGGTATGGAGAGTGATTGGGAAATTTTTAAGTTAATCCTATTTATTCTGAAAAAAGTCGAATACATTTTTTAATGCTTTCTGCAAGAGCATCGAGTTCTTCTGTTTTATTATAAAAGGCCATGGAAGCCCGAGTGGTAGCTGGCACACCGTAACGAATCATTGTTGGTTGAGCACAATGGTGACCGCCACGACAAGAAATTCCATCCTGATCCAACATGGTCACAACATCATGTGGGTGCGCCGCATCAACGTGAAAAGATATAAGGCTGGCTTTTTCACGAGCATTACCGATGATTCGCAGGCCATCTATATCATTTAACAATGCCGTACCATATTCGAGTAGAGTGTGTTCGTAAGCTGCAATATTATCCATCCCAACTTCATTGAGGTAATCAATGGCTTCTCCTAAACCAATCACTTGGGTTATAGGCGGAGTACCCGCTTCGAATCTGGCTGGCGGTTTTGCGTAGGTGGTTTTTTCGAGAGTGACCTGCATAATCATATCGCCACCCGTTACATAAGGCGGCATTTCGTCCCAAAGGTCCATTTTACCGTAGACCCCGCCTATACCACTAGGAGCATACATTTTATGCCCCGAGAAAGTATAAAAGTCGCAGTTTATATCCTTAACACTCAGTTTCATATGGGGCGTACTTTGAGCGCCATCTATTAAAACTTTTGCTCCTACAGCATGGGCTTTTTGAGTGATTTCCTTTACTGGGTTGATAGTGCCCAAAGCATTTGAAACATGATTGACGGCCACCATGCGAGTCTTATTTGAAAGTAGTTTTTCATACTCTTCCATTACCAACTCACCTTCATCACTTACAGGAATAACTTTTAGTTTGGCGCCGCGTTCTTCACAAAGAATTTGCCACGGTACCGTGTTGGCATGGTGCTCTATATTGGAAATAACAATCTCATCATCTTTATTGATAAAACGTTTACCGAAGCTATTAGCGACCAAATTTATAGCTTGGGTGGTACCGCTGGTAAAAACAATTTCACTAGACTTTTCTGCACCCAAAAATTCAGCAACTTTTTTACGAGAGTCTTCATATAACTGAGTAGAGTGCTCACATAATTTATAAGCTCCCCTTCTTACAGTTCCGTATTCTTCAGAATCAAATTTACGCACTCGTTCAATAACTCGCAATGGCTTATGGGTAGTTGCACCATTATCAAGATAGATCAAAGGCTTTCCGCGCACGGTTTGAGACAGAATGGGGAAGTCCTTACGTATCTTTTGGACATCGATAACAGGATTGCCTGTAACAACTGTATTGGAACTAGACATTGCTGGCCTCTAATTTCTTAAGTAACGTATTACTCAATTCATTAACCACTTCGGGAAATTCAATAGTCTGAATGATGCTTTCTGCAAAACCTCTTGTAAGCAGTTCTTTGGCGAACTTTTCAGACAAACCTCGTGTTTGCAAATAAAACATTTGTTCATCATCAATCTGACCAATGGTTGCTCCATGTGTACATTTCACATCGTCGGCAAAAATCATCAAATTTGGTTTGTTGTCCGCATGACAACTATTCGAAAGCATCAGGTTATTGATCAATTGATTGGAGTTGGTCAACTGGGCTCCCTGATTTACAATGACCGTACCATCAAAACTTGAACGACCCTCATCATTGATTACATTTTTGAAATGCTGATGACTGACACATTGAGGAGCCTCATGATGAATCCGAACAAAATTATGTACCTGTTCTTTTCCGCCAAGCACGCTAACACCGTTTAAAATCAATTCAGCCCCCTCTTCTTCAAGCCGAGCCTCAAAATGATGACGTACAAGAGCCGATCCCGCAGAGGAGTTGGTTGAATGAAATCTGGAGTTTCGTTTTTGATATACCCGAGTTTTGGAAAAATTCCATGCATCAAAAGGATCCGATTGCACCTGAGTTAAAACAACTCCTGCGCCTTCTAAAATTATCCAATCCTGAACTGCATTATTAAAATAACCTGCCTGAACTCCGACATATTTCTCAATAACTTTTAATTCGGCTAATTTCCCCACTTTCCATATCAAACGCGAAGAATGCATGACCGGTGCAGAAGCATCGCCCGTAGAGATAAACAGAACCTGAATGGGAACCGAGACTTGAACCTTATCACTAATCTCTACAACCATTGCATCTGCACAAAAAGCATTTGCCAGACAAGCAAACACATCATTTTCATTTTCAAGAGAAGCGATAACCTGATCTAAATCATCCTTTTCACTCATTGATGAAATTTTCACAGATGACTCTATCGCCTGCAATTTTGAAAGAGACGGGTTGTAAACACCGTTTGCAAATACCAGACAACTATTTTCACAACCTGAGAAAATATGACTTGCAATAACCTCTTCGGGAATGCTGGTGGAGGTATTTGAGATTGCAAACGGGGCAGCGACCAAATTCTTTGTATTCACAAAGGTATACATTTCATGCTTTGAATGGGGAAAACCCAACGTCTCAAATCGACCTAAAGCCGCTTCATGAAGGGGCAACAAAGCAGAGTTGGGCTTATTTGCTTCAATAAATTTTTTATGAAGATCAAGAAAAGCCATCTCTTCTGCTGGTTCTGCGAGTGTATCGGACATATTTGCCTTAATTTGAGGAAGTCACCCAGTCGTATCCCTGAGATTCAAGTTCTAAAGCCAGCGCTTTATCTCCCGACTTAATGATCTTCCCTTTACTAAGCACATGGACAAAGTCGGGTTTAATATAATCTAGTAACCGCTGGTAATGAGTGATTAGAATAAGTGCATTGTTTTCACTACGAAATTTATTTACGCCTTCAGCAACGATGCGAAGCGCATCAATATCCAATCCGGAATCTGTCTCATCTAAAATAGAAAGTTTGGGTTCGAGGATAGCCATTTGAAGAATCTCATTTTTCTTTTTTTCTCCACCAGAAAATCCATCATTGAGGTTTCTCTCTTTATACTTTTTCTCCATTCCAAGCATTTTCATTTTTTCTGAAAGGAGTTCATCGAAGTCAAGAGGGTCGATCTCTTCTTCTCCAGCATTGACACGCCGGGCATTGTGGGCCATTCGAAGAAACTCGGCATTATTGACCCCTGGAACCTCAACCGGATATTGGAACCCCATAAAGATACCGGCAATCGACCTGTCTTCCGCATCCATTTCCAAAAGATCTTTACCCTCGAACGTTATATTCCCAGCGGTAGCCTCGTAAGCCGGATGTCCAGAGAGAATTTTAGCCAAGGTGCTTTTCCCAGATCCGTTCGGCCCCATGATGGCATGTATTTCACCCTTATTTATTGAAAGGGAAATTCCTTTTATGATTTCATTTCCTTCAACCCCTACATGCAAATCTTTAATTTCAAGCATTAAATCTATTCCTCAAATTAACAAATAAAAAAACCCGCTATGCGGGGCGGCGAACCGCCGTAGGCTGCGGGTCTATACCAATCAAGCAAGCCAACCATGGAACTTCTTAAAAATAACCTATCCTCTTCAAACAGGGACCACATTACTAACCTAAGTGCCGATTAGCCTACACTGTCTTCCAGTTTCAGTGTTAATAGTTTCTGCGCCTCGACAGCAAACTCCATAGGCAGCTGCTTAAAAACATCTTTGCAGAACCCACTAATGACAGCTTCAATAGCATTTTCTCTAGATATTCCTCTCGACTCGAAATAGAACAATTGATCCTCACTTATTTTTGAAGTCGCCGCTTCATGTTCAACCTGCACCGAGTTATTTGCCGTCTCAATGTAAGGAAAGGTATGAGCACTACATTTATCTCCTACCAGCATGCTATCACATTGACTATAGTTTCTTGCATTGGTGGCATTTTTCCCAACCTTTACTTGACCACGGTAACTGTTACTGGAGTGATCAGCCGAAATACCTTTTGATATGATGCTGGAGCGTGTGTTTTTACCGATATGAATCATTTTAGTTCCGGTATCTGCCTGCATATGCCCGTTGGTTAGAGCAACAGAATAAAACTCGCCACTGGAATTGTCCCCCTGTAAAATACAACTAGGATATTTCCATGTGATTGCTGACCCTGTTTCAACCTGAGTCCACGAAATTTTGGAATTTTCGCCAGCACACTTCCCACGTTTCGTAACAAAGTTATAGATACCCCCTTTTCCAGTTTCTTTATCGCCGGCGTACCAATTTTGCACGGTACTGTATTTAATTTCCGCATTGTCCATGGTCACCAACTCCACAACTGCTGCGTGCAATTGATTGGTATCAAATTGCGGAGCGGTACACCCTTCCAGATAAGACACATAACTATTTTCAGCACAGATTATGAGTGTACGTTCAAATTGTCCCGTTTCCTCTGTGTTGATGCGAAAGTAAGTGGAGATTTCCATCGGGCTGATGGTGTCTGGCGGAATATAAACAAAGGATCCATCTGTGAACACGGCACTGTTTAGAGCTGCATAATAATTGTCACCCACAGGAACCACTGTACCCAAATATTCTTCAATCAGTTCAGGATAATCCTGAAGAGCTTCTGAAATGGGACAGAAAATTATTCCCTGTTCCATAAGTTTCTTTTTATGGGTTGTAGCAACACTGACACTGTCAAAAACAGCATCCACCGCTACGTTTGCTAATTTTTTTTGTTCGTCTAATGGGATACCCAATTTTTCAAAGGTTCGCATCACTTCCGGATCGACTTCATCGAGACTTGCCAACTGCTTCTTTTTTTTGGGAGCAGAATAGTAGGAAATATCCTGAAAGTCGATGGGCGGATAATGTACATTCGGCCATGCAGGCTCTTTCATGGTTTTCCATTTCGCAAAAGCCTTGAGACGGAAATTGAGCATAAACTCCGGCTCATTTTTCTTTTTGGAAATGGCGCGAACAACATCTTCATTGAGGCCTTTTGCAAAGGTTTCTGACTCTACATCAGTTGTAAATCCATATTTATATTGATTGTCTTCCAATAAATCGGAAACGGAGTTTTGATCTTCACTCATTATATTTCTCCAGGTTATACCTGTGGTACAACGTTAATTTCGTTATAGATATGTTTACGCAAGGTCGATTCCATAAAAGATAAAGTTGCACCAAGGGAAGACCCGCAGCTACCGCAGGCTCCTTGATATTGTACCAGCACTTTCTCACCATCGGTCACATCCAATAATTGGACATTACCACCATCATTCATTAAGGCCGGGCGAATATGCTCATCCAAAACCAACTCAATTTGTTCTTTCTGTTCATCTAGGGTCAACCCCAACCATGCCTGGGCTACCAGATTCAACTCAGTTGTAGATTTGAAATCTTCTTTATTGATAGAGGCACTTGCAATGGCCACTCCCTTGGCGGATATATATTGATCCTTAACCAATTTCAACAGTTCCTCAACCGTATCAAAAGCTTTCAGTTTTGATTCTGGCACAGAAGCTACATCGGGGTTGTCACGAAGTTTCACTTCAACATCGGTTTTCAAAAGTGAACACGCTTCATCAACCGTAAGACCCTCAACCATGGAGCAAAGAGTTTCTCCCACAACCAAAGAAACTTTTCCACCATAGGCAAAAAACCGTGCACTGAAAATCCGATCTTCTTTCACATCGGCCAACCAGTAAAGTTTTGTATCTTTAAATTTGACTTCGATCAGAGCCATGCCTTTTTCTGAGGCATCTTCCTGATAATAAGCCCCCCGATGTTTGATATTTGCAGCTATTTCTTCAAACTTTGCGGAAAATTTATCTTCGGCAACGGTCACTTGTTAAGCCCTTATATTTTAATAATTAATTGCACTCAGACAATATCCTCATCGATCAGATGCTGGATGTCTTTTAATTATATATCAATTTATACCTCAGCTACAATTTTTAGATGCTTTAGCCTTGTGAAAGTTCTTTATTTTCCATCTTTTGCATCAATTTCCCCTACCTAATTAAAGGCCTATCTTTAAGGAAAAACAACAATCCCAGATTTCCACCTATTTTTTTGGAAAATGTGATAATTAAAACAAATTCTATACATTCGCAGAATAAAAAAGCTATAATTTAGATATACTTAAACGAATTAAGGCCCCTCAGTCTTGGGAAGGACAGGTTAAAGGCTTAAACATGACTACGACACCCGAAACATCGCGACCAAAGCTTATTGACGGAATGGGTAGAACCATTGTTAATCTGCGTATTTCAGTTACAGATCGCTGTAATTTTCGATGCACCTATTGCATGCCGGCGGACAATGTCGAATTCATGGATAGAAGCAACCTATTGTCCTTTGAGGAAATCCAAAGAGTAGTTCAAATTGTTTCCCGGATGGGGATCAATCGCCTTCGACTGACCGGAGGTGAACCGTTAATGAGGAAAAACTTGCCTGTTCTTATTAAGATGCTAAATGAAGTCGATGGTATTGACGATATAGCTATGACCACTAACGCATACTTTTTAAAAGATCAGGCACAAAGTCTCAAAGACGCAGGGTTAAAAAGGCTAAATGTAAGTCTTGATGCACTCGATCCCGAAAAATTTCGGGATGTCAATCGCCGTGACTGCCTTCAATCTGTCCTTGATGGGCTGGACACTGCTCGGAAGGTGGGTTTTAAATCAATAAAAATTAATGCCGTGGCAGTACGCAATTTCTCGGAAACCGAAATAATGAGCCTGATCGAAATGGGCCGCTCCGATGGGTTTGAAATACGTTTCATAGAATTTATGCCATTAGATTCGGACAAGGTCTGGGAACGGGACAAGGTATTATTCGGTCATGAAATCGTAAACATGATTAAGGACAATTACGAACTCGTCCCCATAGACAACTCGCTGGAAATTGGACCTGCAAGTGAATACAATTTCGCCGATGGTAAAGGGAAAATAGGTATAATTACCGCAGTCAGTAATCCCTTCTGCGACCACTGCAATCGTATTCGCATGACTGCAGATGGCAAATTGAGAACCTGCCTATTTTCAACAAAAGAAACTAATCTTAAAGAATTGATCCGATCAGGTGCCACCGATAAAACTATCATCGAAACTCTAAAACAGGCAGTTCTCGTTAAAGAGCCAGGACATAAGATCAATCTCGATGATTTCGAACGCCCCACCCGCGCCATGCACGCTATTGGCGGCTAACTGGCCTATAGCCAGAAGCAATAGTCTACACCCTTAGAGTCAATACATTGATAAACTAATACAATATAGCCTGCCCTACTATAGTTTATTGCTATTTTTGCTTTTCGCTAGCGGCTAACCTCCCAGGTTGGTTACGGATGAGTATCCACTCATTCAATCTTCGAACTTCTTCGGGCTGTAGAGTAGTGAGGAGGGTGCTGGGATTGGCATGATCTTCATCATTAACCACGAAACAATAGTTCCGTTCAATGTACGCTGCGACATGTGCCTTAAACTGAGGAAACTGAATAAACATTTCCGAAAAAATTTCCGCATGATATTTAGGATCCTTCTTATTCGGATCAAAACGATACAGCTTTATATCCAGCTTTTTCTTAAAATCTGCATTGATCAACAAGCCCATTGGCATTTGACTCCGCGAAATTAGGTTTCTATTTTACTAAATTTACCCATAGCCTAAAATCTAAAACTGGTTTTCACTCGAGTCTTTAAGTTTGCAAAAATACAACTCTTAGAAACAGTTGATATAGAAGGACTTTATAAATATTATAAAATAGTCTGAAACAAATTTCGCCTGGTGGCAGAGCAACCACAGGGTAAACACAATCTGTTCGGAGAGTTTTATGAGTAAAAAGCAAGATATTGTTCACGACCTTCTGGAGTTTATTGATCATTCACCCTTGATAAAGGCCTTCAAAGAGTACTTTTCAGTCTCTCTTTAAATACAAATTGGGTCTTTCAAGATTTTGGAAGAGTGCTGCGGATGGCTTCGATGACACGGGATTTCACCGTTGCCCATCTTTCATTCACTTTTTTGGTGACCATGATTTCGTTGCCCATGATCCACGCACTATCTACACCTGGCACCGACATCAGAACTTCAGCAACAGGGTGAAGTTTTGCTGCACCTGGTTGCGAAATGGGGATGCTTTCCCCATATGGGAGTAATGCGTCCTTAACAGCAAACATTAGAGTATCTACACTGCGGGTTGTTGTGACTTTAATTTTTGTGCTCATTGCTTTCTCTTACTTTTAATGATCATTCTATTTATGGAATAGCCGCCTGATAACCGAATTTTATTTTTGCTTCTTCAAGAGTTTTACGGGTTGCCTCTGCTGCTTGCAACTGGTTCTGTTTCCTAAATAATTCTACTGCTTTGGAAAGGTTGAGAATCACCATCTGTTTGAAGGGAGGTCCATCTTTATAATTATAGTAAGCCCAACCGAGATTGCCGTGCGCCTGAGCATCGTTTCGTTGTCTGTGAACAACTATATTAAGTTGACCAATGGCATCTTTCCACCGTTCCTGCATATTATAAACATTTCCCAAAGTAAGACGAATATCTAAATTGGATGGTGCCAGGCCCACTGCTTTTTCCAGCACAACCGCTGCCTTATCCAATTGCCGCAAATTTTTATAGGCAATTCCTAAATTATAATGCGCTACCGGCGCCATGGCATTCTGGTCTATCGATTTTTGATATGCTCTGACGGCTTCTTCAAATTTTCCTGCAGAACTGAATCGATTACCCTCAACAAACCATTGTTCTGCATCCAAAGACCAGGCATTAAAAGGCAGAATTCCCCAACCAAACAACGCCAGCAAAACTGCAACTCGCATAGTCAAATTTCCTTAATGATAGTAGCTAGATTTTACCATAAATCGCAACTGGGAGAGCAGGCTGAATATTGATCTATTTTTTATAGCCAATCGCAGCATAATATCGGTTGAAATTTTTCTCTACCGTGATGGAGCAATCCAGGGCCCTGGAAAGGATTTTTGTGCTCATCATCGCTTCTTTTCTACCTTGCTTGAAAATCTTTCCGTTTTTTAAGTAAAGCACATGGGTGAAACAAGGCATGATTTCTTCAATTCGATGCGTGACATAGATCATTCGAGTTCCTTTTCGCGACATTTTTTCCATGGTTTCAAGAAAAGTTTCTCGTGTGGGGATATCTAATCCCGTACAAGGCTCATCGAGAATCATTAAACTAGCACGATGCACCATGGCCCGAGCTAGAAGAACTCTTCTTGCTTCTCCATAAGACATTTGTTGGTAGGGAGTATAGCTTAAATATTCAATACCGAGATAACTCATGGAATCAAAGGCCACTTCTTTTTGTTTCTGAGTCACATCTCCGTGCAAACCAATTGAAGAAAAATGACCAGAGGCCACCACTTCCCAACCGAGCGCTGGATGGTCATAGTTACTTTGGTATTCTGCGGATACATAGCTAATTTTTTTCCTAACTTCTGAAAGAGAGATTCTTCCTTTATTCCCAAACCAACGAACTTCCCCGCCATAAACTGGAATGAGTTCGCCAAAGATCAGTTTCATAAAAGTGGTTTTACCCGTACCATTATTTCCTATAACCGCCCAGTTTTCTTCTTCACTCATGGACCAGTTCAAGGACTTCAAAATTTTGTTACCCCCTACATAGACATCTGCATTTTTTATTTGCACGAGAAAACTCAAATGAAATCCTCTTTACTGAATGGTTATTTTTATTTCGTCTTTCTGGGAGGTGAATAACTCTGCATTGCCAATATGCTCGATGACCGGCTCATTATCATAATATTGAATAATATTGAGCGCGGCGTAATCCTGATGAATACGAAAAATTTTATCTAAGGGAATGTCCAGTAAGTGACTGAGGATGACTCGATTGACGCCGCCATGACAAACCATGGCTATCTGATCATCGGTATGGCGGGCCACGATTTCTTCATACTTGGGGACCACTCTGGCTTGAAGTTGAGGATAGGTTTCACCGCCATCAGCCTGAAAGGTAGCGACACTTTGCATCCTCTCTTTTATTTGCCCAGGATAAGTGGATTCAACCGCAGAGACACTCATTCCTTCCCAAGTTCCAAATGAAAGTTCACGCAATTCGGGATAGGCAATAGGATCAAGGCCATGCTCTTTACCTATAATTTGAGCGCTCTTACGAGTCCGTTGCAAATCACTGGAGTAAATAGCCTTAATATTTTTTTGCTTTAAAATATCCGCCCAATGTTGAAATTGTTTCTGCCCTCTTTCCGAGAGTCCAACATCATAGTGGCCGTTGAAACAAACTTCTTT
>UINC01000635.1_pt1 | contig 13686 bp, 10 predicted proteins | sample 5385821 | NCBI WGS metagenome assembly UINC01 (sample SAMEA4666929, study PRJEB26691) | marine metagenome | isolation source: Pacific Ocean | place: Pacific Ocean | collected 2011-10-13 | reverse complement strand
CGTCCGAGTCGACGGTCTCCGTGGGGTCCTCGGGGAAGGCGTCCGAGTTGTCGCCGATCCCGTCGCCATCACTGTCTACCCATTCCGTGGAGTCCTCGGGGAAGGCGTCCGAGTTGTCGCCCATCCCGTCGCCGTCCGAGTCGACGGTCTCCGTGGGGTCCTCGGGGAAGGCGTCCGAGTTGTCGCCCACCCCGTCGCCATCGCTGTCCGCCCATTCGCTGGGGTCGTACTGGAACTCGTCCTCGTCGTCCCTGACCCCGTCGCCGTCGGAGTCCCGACTGAAGCCGCTCAATGCCCAGGGAATCGTTGTGTTCGGGAACTGGCCATCGACGAAGGCGGGGGCATGACTCCCTTCGTTGATTCGCCACAGCGCGACTCGGTTCCCTTGGGTGCAGTTCAGGTGCTCCAGCATGTCGGTGTCATTCGTCCCACTGGGCCAATCGAGGTCGAGCTCTCCCAAGTCGGTGTAAACGCCGTCGCATCCCGACCGGTTCGCCCATGATGACACGGTATATTCTGCAGGTGGGTAGTAGTTCCACTCGTTGTCCCAGGGATCGTGATCATAACCGCCTTCGTAGTAGATCACCCAGTCATAGGTGCCGTGGACCTGTAGGACGTTCGGGTGGCCCGTGTCCGCGCATTTCTCGTCGAACTCGTCGTAGGTTGCCCCGGCCAGAGAGACTATCGCACGAAGCCGGTCTCCCTGCTCGCAGGCCATCCTGTGGGACATGAAGCCGCCATTGGAGTGTCCGATGAAGACGATGCCCTCAGGGTCGGCACCGTAGTTCGCAATGGCCTCGTCGATCATCCCCATTAGCCATCCAACATCGTCCACTTCCTGATCCCAGTAGTTGCAGCAAGCCTCAGTGGCATTCCAGAAGCGGAGTCCGCTCGGGTTGTAGGTCCCGTCCGGGTAGAGTAGGAGGTGCTCGTTCTCCAGCACGCTGTCAAACAGGTCGAGGTAGTCTGCATTCCAATAGCCACTACTGCTGTAGCCGTGGAGTGACACGATTAGGGGAAGTGGATGGTCGTATTCGTGTCCGCCCGGCATCACCATCAGTGCCGTTCGGTTCTGGGGGCCGAGCGTCGCGTAGTTGTACTGGTCGGTGTATTCGATGGGCCCGTAATCCTCGTCGCCCGAGGAGTGGGACAGACTGTGTGGCCTCTCGGCATCGAGCGATGCCCCAGTCGATACCGACCATGAGGAGCCCAGAAAAAGCGGGGCCAGAAGCAGCGCGACGACGACAGCGCTCAGACGCATTACCGGTGAATGCGAATCGATGCGGTGATGAAATTATCCCATTACCAAATCATGGTTCAGCGCCGTATGCGGGCATCTGGGCCTCAGAGCGGCTCCAGCGTCGTCTTGCCATCCACGTACGGGCGAAGGACCTCGGGAATGCTCACTGACCCATCCTTATTCTGGCATTGCTCCATGATGGCGACGAGCGCACGGCTCGTGGCAATGGCAGTCGAGTTCAGAGTGTGCACAGCTGAATTGCCCTCTGTCGTGCGATAGCGGATTCGCAGTCGGTTGGCTTGGTAGTCAGTACAGTTCGAGCACGACACGACCTCCTTGTACGCCCCTGCACCTGGCAGCCAGGCCTCTAGGTCATACTTCCTCGCAGCGACGGTCCCCATGTCGCCCGTGCAGATGTTGACCACCCGGTAGTGCAGTCCGAGATTTTCCCACATGTCAATGGCGTTCTGCAACAGGTCCTCGTGGTACCCCCACGAGTCCTCCGGGTCGCAGATGACAATCTGCTCGACCTTGGTGAACTGGTGAACCCTCCAGATTCCTCTGTCAGAGAGCCCGTGCGCCCCGACCTCTCTGCGGAAGCAGGCGGAGACGCCAACCAGCTTAATCGGTAGCTCGGTTGGCTCTATGATCTCGTCCATCCGCATCGCAGTCAGAGGGTGCTCGCTGGTTGCGATGAGGTAGTACGGATCGGGCTCTATGCCGTACATCACCGTCTCGAAGTCACTGAGGTCTGTGACGCCCTCGTAGGCCTCGCGATTCATCATAAGCGGCGGCTGCACCAGAGTGTAGCCACGCTCCATCAAGAAGTCAGCACCATACTGCTGCAGTGCCATCTCCAGGCGTGCGAGGTCACCCTGCAGGAAGTAGAAGCGACTGCCAGCGACCTTGGCCCCACGAGCTTGGTCCACCCAGCCGTTCATCTCGACCAGGTCGTTGTGGTTGCGAGGCTCGAAGCCGAACTCGGGCTTGTCACCATGGGTGCTGTGCAGGGTGTTCTTCTGATCATCTTCGCCGACTGGCACCTCGGCATGAAGGACGTTGGGCACGCTCATCCGCAACGCGTCGCGTTGAGCCAGACAATCGTTCGACAGGGCCGACAGCTCGTCGATCCTCGTACCAATATCAGCGACCTCTGATATGATCGCGTCGGCGGCCGCCGAATCGCCGGACTTCTTCGCCTCGGCTATTCCGCGGGCCGCTTCGTTGCGCTGCCTTCGCAGCTGATCCGCATCGTACTGCGCCTTGCGCCACGCCTCGTCGAGCCTGATGACCTCGTCGATGGCATCGTGAGCGAGACCACGGCGGTCATGGTCGGCCCGAACGACGTCTGCATGCTCTCTGAACATGGACATGTCAAGCATCGTAATCGGCCTTTTGGCTTGGTTACCGCCCTTCAACTCATTGGGCATCCATCAGAGGAATGTTATGTCCTGCCAGAGTTGGTCGATACCGAGGGCCAACGCGCCCGACAATAGGTAGCCTAGGATGCTGCCTCCGTTAAGCAGCGGCAGCCCCGCCTGCGGCTTTCCCAGTGCGACCTGAGTCATCAGGGCCATGTAACCCACCAGGCCCCCGACCAGCGTGCCCATTCCCACTAGCATCGGCCCCAAGTGAACTGGAGCGTGGGGGTCGCCCCAGAAGTCGAAGACAACTGGCCCCGTGTCTGGCAGGAAGGTGATTGACGAGATGACCAGCATGCCGGGGAAGATGACATCCCCCAGACCCATGAACAGGGCGTCTCGTCCCTTGGGCCTCGCCTTCGGTACAGGCTTGTCTGCGACGGAGTCGCCCCTGCCCATTTCACCAACTGATTCTTCCCGCCTCATGACATCGCCCTCTTGGTCGAGGAAGGTGTAGCCCGACTCCTTAGGAGCCACCAGCAGAACGGGGAGTTTGAGCCCAATCATCGTGTCAGCCAATTCCAGCATGTGCTTGCTCTTGTTGACCGCCCAGTGATCGTAGATGGCTGCTAGGATCATGAAGAGGATGATTAGAACCGGCTCCAATGAGATTCCAATCATGACAATGACCCCCGCGCCAACTAGGACGCCGACTGTGTTCACCACGTACCACTCTGGGAACTTATGCAGAGTGAACATGAGTCCGACACCGATGGAAAGACTCACTATCCCACAAATCGCTTCGCTGCCAATTCCTAAGATTGCTAGTACAATAGCGAAAAAGGGGGCAATTGCTAGCAACAGGCTGTATCCTAATGCGAAGAAAATTATCCCTTTTATTATGACTTCGAGACCTTTCCTAGCCAACCAAATTATTCCAATTGTGAAGATAAATATCATTACTAGTTCGAATAACATGTTGCCAGCCTCGTTTGTTCCTTCCCCTCCGAAGGCCCTTATCTCGTCGAAGTTGTACCAAGGTTGTATGAAGACTCCAATCAGGATTGACGTAGTGAACATGGCAGCCATTCCCGCCATCGCGGTCCACTGCTGACGTATGGCGTCCAGCACTTCAGCAAACTCACTATCCGCCATATCTCCCACGACCTTCAAGGCACATTTCACTTTGACCCAACCATGGCCTCGGCACCCGCCCCCGACATCAGGGACTGGCTGACGGGCCGAATAGGGGCTGGCATCAGGCTCGGGTTGTCGACCTGCGCCGAGATGCTCGAGCGCCTCGGGCACCCGGAGCGAGCCTTCCCCAGCATCCATGTCGCCGGCACCAATGGCAAGGGCTCGTTGTGCGCCCACCTGTCGGCGATGGGCTCGCGCAATGGCTATCTCATCGGCCTGTTCACCTCGCCGCACCTCGTCACCGTGGAGGAGCGAGCGAGGGTCGATGGCCGCCCAGTCGGGCCCGAGCAGTTCGACAGGCACTTGGAGGAAGTAAGGCAGGCCAGCCTCGTGAAGCCAGTAATCCAACCGACTTACTTCGAAGCCACCTTCCTCGCCTCCATGCTCGCCTTTGCCCACGCAGGAGTGGACCGAGCAGTCATCGAGACGGGACTGGGTGGTCGCTTGGATGCAACGAGGCTGGTCGAGGCGGATCTCTGTGCAATCACGACGATTTCGAGGGATCACACCGAACTGCTCGGTGATACGCTGGAGGAGATTGCGGCCGAGAAGGCTGGCATCCACCGTGAAGGAGTGCCCCTGTTGTGCCTGCACCACGACGATGCTGGGGTCCGCGCTGCCATCGAGCGGATCGCTGGCCCAGATTTGGTTTGGTGCCACCCTGAGAGCGACGATGCGCAGGGGGTGGCCCATGAGTTGTCCTGTATCATCGCTGAGCGCTTGGGATGGGCCGAGATGGAGACCGATGTCACTTGGGCCGGGAGAACGCATGACGCCTTCGAATGGTCCCCCGGAGTGGATTGCAGGATTAGCGCAGCCCACAACGAGGAGAGCCTGAGCCACGATTTACGAGCCATCGACGGTCAGAGGCACGTACTGCTGCTGGGAATGACCCAGAAGCACAATCTGCAATCGACGTTGGCCCCGTTCGCCAACACTAGCAACTTCGTGCGCGCCGTTGTCACTGAGGCTCCTGAGGGCAGGGAACCAGGAGTCCCCCCACAGGAACTTGCCCGTGAACTAGCCGGGCTCGGGTATGTCGAGGTGGAAATCTCCCCTGACCCCGCAATTGCGATGGACAGAGCGGTTAGGTTGGCAGGCGAGTTCGATTGCGGGGTCTACGTCACAGGCAGCATCTACCTGGTTGGCGAACTCCTCGAGGAGCTCGTACGGAGAGAGGGACTGGATCTGTGGAGCGCCCTCACCATTCACCCACTAGGTGCTAGAACCGAAGGATGATTACCCACTCACCTGCCACGCGACCTGTGAGCGAGAAGTGGGATAGTCGGTTCCTAGAACTAGCCAAGCACATCTCGGAGTGGAGCAAGGACCCGTCGACGAAGGTGGGTTGCGTAGTGGTCGGGGAGGACCGGGAGATTCGCTCAACCGGATTCAATGGCTTCCCCCGTGGCATAGAGGATGATTCGAACAGGCTAGAGGATCGGGAGCAGAAGTACCCCCTAATCTGCCATGCCGAGGAGAACGCCATCATGCATGCCGCCCGAATCGGGATTTCTCTCAAGGGCAACACAGCCTACATCTCATGGCCGCCCTGCTCTCGATGCGCGAGATCCCTAATCCAAGCCGGCGTCAACGAGGTCGTGTTTCCGGCCGGTGTGGATGTCCCCAAGCGTTGGCGGCCCGACTTCGACATCGCTATCGCAATGATGAACGAGGCAGGGATTGCGGTTCGTCAAGCCTAGAGCTCCGACCAGAGCTGCTCGACCCTATTCACTAAATCACTGATTGTTCCGTCATTGAGCACCTGAAAATCAGCCATGCCGGCGGTCGCGTCCAAGGCTTGGCCTGCTTCGTCCTCGGCCTCCGCCTCGGTCTTCTCCTGTGCAACGAAGGTATCTCTGTCGCTCGGGTCCCCAGACCTGCCGCGTCTCTGGAGGCGTTGCCAGCGCAGGTCCTCATCCGCCCTGACCTCGATTAGCACGAAGTCGTCGCGAGAGCGCAACGCTTCCACCTCTGCCGGTGTTCGTATGGAGTCGATCACCGCCTCCTCGCCCTCCAGACTCTCGAGCAGCTTCTCGGCCAGTATCCCCGGGCCCCCCTCACGGCGCATCTCCCTGCCGCCTTCGATCAAAGCCTCCCTGGTGGCCTCGACGCCCTTCTCGGCCAGCCATGAACGAATCGAGTCCGAGCAGGACACCCTGCGAAGCCCCTTGGCAGCGAACCAGTCCACCAAGGTCGACTTCCCAGAGGCGTTCCTGCCGGTCAGCCCGATCAGCATGTGGGGTCTGGGAGGCCGGCCGTGAATATTGGTTGCGTCAGGACCAGTATCTGCGAGTGCGTGCGTAGTTCAGCTCAGCCCCGTGGATTGCGCGCATGAGCCCGACCCTGTCACCCCGCTGGTGGCCCCGCAGGACCCTAGTCGCGGTGTCTCCCGCTATGCCCCTGCCCATCAGGCAGAGCACAGCCTCGATTCCGTGAGTTCGCACCAGCTCGGCGTTCTTCGACATGCGCGCGCTGACCTTCGGGTCGTTGCTGTCCGTCCATTCGACGAGGAGCGATTCCATCCGCTCAGGGGCGCAGGCCATCATGCTCCCTCCGCAGGACGAGCATGGCCCGATGCCGCCCTCCATTCGCTCCACCCTCCTTCTGCGCTTCCCACCGCAATTCAGGCAGATGAGCACGGCACGTTCGTTCAGCAGGCGCACTTCGAGGCGCTCCCTGAGCTCCTTGTCCGACCAGGAGGGCAGCAACAGGTCCCTCTCGCTTCTGGGGGAGACTCCGAGCCTGCCCGGCGGGGTGTGGAACAGCTCAACGGAACCGTCTTGAATCGCTCTCAGTAAGTCGGTGGTGGCATCGATGTCCATGCGCTCGTGGAACAGCTTGTCGAGGGCCTCATCGACCACTGGAGTGCCACGATATCGCTCCATCAGCCCCTCTATGTTGACCCTCCTCGGGTCCACGCCCTTGCCGAGCACGCCCATCTTCCTGGAGACCTGCACCATCCTCCAGCGAATGGCTCGCCCATTCGGTATCGTCATCCTGAGAATCGAGCCGAGTGCGGCAGGAGGCGTTTCCAACAGCCATCCCAGCACATCTTGGGCGTTGGTGCCCGGGACTTGGAATGCGATGCGATAGGGGTCGATTAGGGTTCGACCCATCTTGCCCTCGCGCATGGATCCCATGGCTTGGATGAAGTGCCCAAGGGTCTCGTTGACCCTCGAGCCCGCGCAGGTGTTGAGCGTCACGGTGCCCTCGCGCTGTTCGACTGTCAGCGTCCTTCCATCGGGGAGCTTGCCAGTGGCTTCCAGATGCTCGACCACCGCGCTGACCAACAGTTCCCTAGCAGCGTCGGAGAGCGGGTAATCGCTTAGTTCGCGCACTCCGACCTCTTCTGGCACCGCTTCTACCGAAACGGCAGCGCTCTTGCGAAGGCGACCGACTTCCTCTGCAATCGCCAGAGGGACGGGGGGCAACTCCCCCGACCACACCGGGGCAGACCCCTGCTCCTTGACCGGGGCCACGGAGAGCTCCTCGGCCTCTGGGTCCGCGTCGATTATCTGCCAGGTCCTCCCTGCCATCACGAAGCGACGAGCCTTCCCGGCACCCCCTCCTTCCTCGCCCAAGGAGAGTACGAAGGCCTCGTCGACGGAGCCCATGACCCGACGAGTCACTACGTCCCTTACCCGGTACGAGAGCTCGTCGGGAATCATCGAGAAGTGCTCGGTCCGCGTCCGACCCAGTCGACCAGATGGCGAGAACCAGCCTCCCCTGAGAGTATCGGGAAGCCCAGGGAGCAACTGATTCCTCCATCTGATTCGATTCGCCTCGGGATGATCCTGATCCCAAGGTGGACGCTCCAAAGGGGCGTCCCCCTCAGTCTTCGAGGACAAAACCTTCCAAAGCTTGCTAGGCCAAGTGAGGACATCCGAGTCCTCTGGCCGCTCGACGAGCCTAATCATCCAACGGCCGTCGAGGACCCTCAGCACTGCGAGAGTCGACTCGTGGTCCCATTCCTCGAAGATCGAGCACCTTCGGATAATCTCGGTTGCTTCGGACAACGGTACCACGCCCCTTTCTATCGCCATCAGCATGAGCTGGTTCGCTGCGACCACCCGCGGACCTGTCCTCCATTCAACCCCCTCCAGTTCGCCAGCTATTGCCCGCCGTGCGATCACCGAGCATTCCGCGACCCCGTCGACCTCCCATGCCAGCATCTCGCCTCGCCCGGTTCCACCAAGGCGATGCTCCGCGCGTCCGACCCTCTGCAGCAAGCGGTCCACGGACCTAGGGCTCTGCAGCTGGTGCACTTGCTGGATGGTGCCGATGTCTATGCCGAGCTCTAGGCTGCTGGTGCATATCATTCCGTGCAGGGCACCCTCCCTCAGAGACTGCTCCATCTCACTTCTGGTGTCTGCGGCCAAGCTACCGTGGTGAACTCCCAAACTCAACTCGGGCGCCATTGAAGAGAGGCGCTGTGCGACGGTCTCCGCGGTATTGCGAGAGTTGACGAACACCAATGCTGGCGAGTCCTCCAGCAGTGTTCGGGCAAGTCTCCTGAAGGCGGCCACCGAGCCAGGGGAAACTGACCACTCTACGGACAGCAGCTCGTCCTCCCGGCTCACCGGCTCCCTATGCACAACGACGTCCGTGCCTCTGGGAGATGGGCCGATGATCGGCTCAGCGCGCTTCGAGAACCACCTAGCTACCTCGTTGGGGTTTCCAACAGTCGCCGAGAGCCCCACCAGCTGCATCCGCTCACTGCCGAGGTCCTTGATCCGCTCGAGGCCCACGAGGAGCTGCGAGCCCCTCTCAGAGGACGCGAGATCGTGAACCTCGTCTAGCACGATGGCCCTGATGCCAGCCAGATGACCCCTCAATCGGCTTCCTTGTAGCATGATTTGCGCTGTCTCCGGGGTTGTGACCAGAAGCTCAGGAGGAGACCTCGACTGCCGCCGGCGCTCTTTCTGAGTGGTGTCCCCGTGCCTGACCCCGACCTCGAGCCCGAGGGGGGCGAGCATTCTTCCAAGCCTCCTGTCAATGTCGCGATTGAGGGCCCTCAGTGGGGTGATGTAGAGGATGGACAGGCCGGTCCAGCCCTCGGACACCGCCCGTGAAATCAGAGGCAGTATCGCGGCTTCTGTCTTACCGCTCCCAGTTGGCGCTATCAGTAGCCTGTCCGACCCCTCGATGAGGTCGGGAATGCCCGCCTCCTGAATCGGGGTCAGGGACCATCTCATGTCCTCGACAATCATCCTGACTTTTGGGTGCAGGAGGGTGATGGCGCCAACCATGCCTCGCCGCCGGTGCCGCATGTGGAAAACCCATCTGCCTCGAGAGACAATGAGGAAACGCGCGGCGAAAGGCACTAACTGTATGAGTACGGCCCGAGGGTTGGTAAAGATGGCACGTGCGAGGGCCAAGCAGGTCGGGCCGCTAAGGAAATGGTGGCGCTCAAAGAGCGAGCAACACTTCCAGGCATATACGCTCATGACCCTATTCTTCTCCGCGCTAACCCTCTACTGCTTCATCTTCCTATTCTTCATGGACGGCGTTGCGACTCTCGAGCAGGAGGGCAACGAGCACCTGACCCCTTACGTCTGGCTGGGACTGGTGGGCGGTTCCGTGGCTCTCTTCGTCGTCGCTCCCGAGTTCTTCTACTTCCTCGGTCAGAAGCAGATACTGGAGGACATCCTCGATTTGGATTCGAGGCCCGAGGTACTCAGGAGAAGGAAGGACGCGGAACAGGCTGCCGACCTGCTGGGCCCCAAGTACCAAGCCAGACTGAAGGGGCTCTACGAGATGCTCGGCATCAAGGTCGGCAAGAAGTACAGCATGGTCCCGCTCCCACCTAGGGGGTCCCCCGGAGACGGAGCCGTGGCCAGCCCCGACGAGGAGGAATGAGGTGTCAGTTAAAGACCCCGTTCAGCCCAACCATCCTCTCGAATCTCACCACGAGGGGGCTGGATGGTGGATGAGGGAGGCAGTTCTCGCCATCGGCCTCGTAGTGCTAATTCTCGGCTCGATGTGGATTGCGACTGGGACCTTCCCACCTATGGTCGTGGTCGAGTCCGGCTCGATGATGCACGATTTGGAGGACGGCTCGATCGGGGCCATCGATCCGGGAGACCTCGTTCTGGTGATAAACCCCGCAAGGGTGAACATCGTCACCTACGCCGAGGCGACTCAGGAGGGGAACAAGGACTTCGGGTACGAGTCGCATGGCATGCCCGGCGATGTGATCATCTACAGGAAGAACGGCGACTCGGCGACTCCGGTTATCCACAGGGCGCTGCTCAAGGCGGTTGCTAACGAATCGGGAGGGTGGGACGTCCCCGGAACCCCCTTGATCAACGTGCAAACCGTCTCCATCACGCTCGACTACCCCTGTCACTTCCACGGGCACTTGACCATAGTGGATTGGACACCCTCACACGAGGGATACCTGACCACTGGCGACAACACGATTACCAACGGCTGCAAGATTGACCAGATATCCGCTACCGGGCAGGATTCCCGGAACGGGCTCAAGGACGAGAACGGCATGCCCGTCACAGCGGTCATGGACGAGTGGGTGGTAGGCGTCGCCTCGACCGAGCTGCCGTGGATAGGTGCAATCAAGCTGCTCGTCTCCGGGACTCAGGGCTCGGTCACAGCCAACACTTGGAACAATCTCGCCCTTACCATAGTTCTCATCCTCGCATCGCCCCTGATTATCGATTCGGCCACGGCCAGACTGCGTGGCCCTGACGAGGAGGAGTGATTTCCCGTTGGAATTTGCCCTCTAGAAACGAGAGTTCTCGCCATAGCACGCTAGATGACATTCGTTGAGTTTAAAATAGACCAAAATTTGCGACGTACGCAACGAACGAGGGACTGATTATGGGAATTGGAATTAAACCGATAGGAGAGATGGTGCTGCTTGCAATGGAGAACGCCCCGGAGAAGACCGAGTCCGGACTGCTCCTGCCCGAGGAGGCCCGTGAGAAGATGAACGTCGGCCTAGTGGAGGCCGTGGGCCCCGAGGTCGAGGGAGTCGCCGTGGGAGACCGCGTCATATACCGCCAGTACAGCGGTACCAAGATGGAATGGATGGGCCAGGACTACCTGCTAATCCAGGAAGAGGACATCCAGGCAAAGGTTGTGGGGTGAGAAGATGGGCGCAAAGAAAATCATCTACGGCGCCGAGGCGCGAGACAAGCTGCTCGAGGGCATCGACACGGTCGCCAACGCAGTCAAGGTCACGCTGGGACCAGCTGCGAGGACAGTAGTGCTGGAGAAGTCATGGGGCAGCCCCGCCATCATCAACGACGGCGTGACCATCGCCAAGGACATCGAGCTCGGCGACCCATTCGCTAACATGGGCGCCAAACTCATCCAAGAGGTCGCCATCAAAACCCAGGACAACGCCGGTGACGGCACCTCTACTGCCTCAATCCTGGCCCAGAGTCTATGCCACAACGGGCTTGACAACATGGAGTCGGGATCGAGCCCGGTGGAGCTCAAGGCCGGTTTCGAGGACGCCATTGAGGCGGTGGTAGAGTCGCTCAAGGAGCGGGCAGTCCCCGTCGAGACCAGCGAGACGATTAAGCAAGTTGCGACAATCGCATCGAATAACGACGAGGAGATAGGCACACTCATCTCGGAGGCAGTGGATGCCGTCGGCCGTGACGGCGTGATTACCGTGGAGGAGGCCAAGTCAATCGAGACCTCGCTCAACGTGGTCGAGGGCATGGAGTTCAACAAGGGCTACATGAGCCCCTACATGATCACCGACCGAGAGAAGAGGGAGGCCGTTCACGAGAGTCCCTTGGTGCTGCTCACCGACCACACCATCAACTCAGCTCAGGATTTGCTGCCATCGCTCGAGGCGAGCGTGCAGCAGAAGCGCCCTCTGCTCATCGTATCCAAGGACATCGAGGGGGAGGCTCTGGCCACCCTCGTGCTGAACGTCGTCAGCAGGGTCGTGAAGGCGGTTGCCGTCAAGGCGCCCGGCTTCGGCGACGAGATTGCAGAGCAGCTGGAGGACATCGCCGTCCTCACCGGCGCCAAGCCTCTGCTCAAGGACCAGGGCGCCGACCTCAAGGCACAGGGGCCCGAGAGCCTAGGAAGTGCCGATCGAGTCATAGTCGCCAAGGGCAAGACAACCATCGTCGGGGGTGGCGGTGACGCCAAGGCCACAGAGGAGCGCGCCGAGCTGCTCCGAGGCCAAGCCAAGCTCGCGACCAGCAAGTGGGACCGCGAGAAGATCGAGAAGCGCGTCGGCAAGCTCACTGGCGGGGTGGCCGTGCTCAAGGTGGGTGCTGCGACCGAGACCGAGGTGAAGGAGACCAAGGCGCGTGTCGATGACGCGCTCAACGCCACGCGCGCAGCGATGGCCGAGGGCGTCGTCGCTGGCGGCGGCGTGACACTGCTACGTGCCCGCGAGGCACTCAAGCCCCTGTCGGACGCGGCGGACGGCGACCGGGCGATAGGCATCAGCCTGGTCTACGACGCCCTAGCCTCGCCTACCTGGCAGATCTCCCAGAACGCTGGAGCGGACGGCGACGAGGTCATCAAGCGAGTCTTGGAAGAGGACGACGTCAACTTCGGCTTCAACGCCCGCACGGGCGAATACGTCGACATGATGGGGGCAGGCATCCTCGATCCGGCCAAGGTAACGAGGAACGCCCTCCAGTCAGCAGGATCTATTGCCGGCCTAGTACTGACTACCGAGACCCTGATTGCCGACGATCCCGATCAGAAGGAAGACGCCCCTGCCATGCCTGATATGGGTGGCGGAATGGGCGGAATGGGCGGAATGGGCGGAATGGGCTTCTAGACCCCCAAATGACAATACATTGCAGCAATTTTTCCATGTATATGCGAGCACATTTATTGGTTGGATTGCTGCTCGTCTCGAGCCTGCTCGCTGGCTGCGCGGAGTCGGACGTCGTTGTCGAGGAGGCGCTCGGGTGCACTTACACAGATGCAACCAACTACAACGAGTCAGCCGTAGTCGACGACGGCTCTTGCGTCTACCCCGAGCCACCAGAGCCGGTGCTGGGCTGCATGTACGCGGATGCCCTCAACTACAACGCCGCAGCCACCGAGGACGACGGCTCTTGCAGGTACCCAGTGGTACCAGACCCAATCCCTGGGTGCATGTACGATGATGCCTACAACTACGAAGCGAACGCGACCGAGGACGACGGCTCGTGCGTGTATGACTCGGACGCCGACGGCATCCTCGACGAGTTCGAGGAAGCTGGGTGCACCAGCGCCTCTGCCAACAACTACAACTCGAGCGCGACCGAGGACGACGGCTCGTGCGACTACGACCTAGACGACGACGGGGTCGTGGACTGGGCCGAGACCGTCGGCTGTACCGACTCGAACGCCTCGAACTACGATGCCGGCGCCACCGATGTCAACGACGGATCGTGCACCTACGGCTACGTGATGACCTTGGGCGAGTTCCTCAACGCCATCGACGACCCCGAAAACTCCACCTTCGTCGAGCCCCTGCTGGAGAACTCATCGGCCGTGGTCAGGTTCTGGGTCGTCGAACTAGCAGGCGAGGAGGAGGAGGGGTTTGGCAACCCGAACGCCAACACCACGGGAATCGAGTTCTACATGGGCCACGACCCGCAGTCCGAGGTCCTCTACGAGAGGTCCCTGATGAGAATGGGGACCATCACGTTTGACCAGACGACCGTTCAGGGCCCGGATGGCATCAACTACCGCAACGGCAACGACGACTCGGGGGCTTGGTACTACGCGAGGGATGAGGTCTACGAGTACGAGAACCCGTTCGCAGAGGGAGAGGAGGACGGCCCGCCACCCCCTGACGATGAGGGGGACGAGGAGGAAGCCTGCGACCCTGAGGAGGTAGACTCGGCATGGGCGTCGGACTGGAGCGTGAGCTCAGTCAACGGGGTACACACGGCG
>UINC01000627.1_pt1 | contig 13715 bp, 15 predicted proteins | sample 5385821 | NCBI WGS metagenome assembly UINC01 (sample SAMEA4666929, study PRJEB26691) | marine metagenome | isolation source: Pacific Ocean | place: Pacific Ocean | collected 2011-10-13 | reverse complement strand
CCCGAGAAAAAGCGGGAAAAAGAGTGGATCCTATCCTTAAATATCTGGATGTTGAAAACACTGAAGTTGATAAAAGTGTCATTAGAGAAAAATTCATTGATATTTGGGAATATGAAAATGGCAACAACCTATCCAAAGAAGAACAACACATGACTTTGATCGCATGCTTTATATACAATGCCCATAATGTTATGGATGAAGCCAATATCAGAATTGACAAAGCAAGAGATTCCATTACCTCTGCATTGAGTAAATGGACCGAACCCAACAGGGCTAAGTTGATTGAGAAAGAGAAGGCATCTAAGAATCCTTTTAAAACTTTTGTGGAAAACCACCAACCACAAGTAGACGATTCCTATACCTGGAGACACTTTCTTCTCGAACACAAAAAAGCAGATGAAAAACAATGGGTCTATAAAATGAAAAAGTGTTGGTATGCCGAATTTTTCATTCGTTTTGGGCGCGTTGACTATATCCAAACAGCCTGTGAGTTCGATAAAATTCCATGGGAAAACAGAAAAGAGTATGTGGATTTAAAGTTGAGCAATCTTTTTGCTAACCTAGGAACTCTTTGCCAGTTCGACTACAAACCTAAAAAAGAATAACACTCCCGAACAGAGTCTAACTATTAAAGCTATCGGATTGCATCCTCTTACCCCTAAGACCTTCTGGGAAATATAAATTTACCCTTCTAGTAATAATTAAAACGAAGCAAACCAATTAATTACTAAGAAAGTTCCGGAAATGGCAATGCAATCTTTCCTATATCAGCTACATCCACTCTTAAATGACAAGCCTGAAAGGTTTATTTTCGTAGAAACGACTCTGTCGTTGATAGAGACGGATATCTATGCCTTGGGAATGGGAGGTTGATATTGGCGATTATCCGATTTTTTATGGATTTTTTGAAACCTCCTGTTTGCAAGCTTTGATAGGATTGCCCTTGCATTCGAACCAATTTCCACGTGGGTTTTCGAATTCTTAAAGGGTCGTTGGAATAAGCTACTCCATTGATTTTAAAAAAACGCCAGTGGATATTTTTAGCCGTAGCAAAAACCTGTCCTTCCGTGAGACCTCTCGAAGCTTGGTACATAAAATGAAGGTATTTCCCCGGCTTAACCTTTCTCAGGACATTTTTAAAAAGGGGTGCTAATTTGGAGGCTACGCCTGGGGAAAACACAGGCCTGGGCTTTCTGGGTGAAACAATATCTTGATACCAGAGAGAAAGCAGGTGGTTACGTATATTTGCTTCGGAAAGAATGATAGGGTACTGAAATCTGATGTTCTGCACATCGTCTAAAGCATTGAGGCTACGGAAGGTAACCGTCAGCCCGCTCTTGGAAAAGTTTCTTTCTCCTTTAAGTAATACACAACCTCCTATGAAAAAGATCAAGGAAAGGAAAAAAAATTTCGCTATCAAAGGATGCCGAACCGTCATGAGAGTCTTTTGAGAAGTAAAATTGTCAGAATAACATCTGGAGTTAATTCACTGTGGCTCGCCACACCTTTAAGTATATTGTTTCACGATTTCATTTTACTATGGATGGCTCAAGCCACAAGATAAACTTAAAGGCAGGTAGGACTTCACGCAACGAGGGTGCGAAAGAAAAAATAGGATCCAAGTCCTGAGTTGAAAACTCAAGACCTGGATCCCTCTTGGAGGAAACCCCCGGTTCCAATTCCTGAAATTAGAGACTAAACTCTAAACCTCCCATCACCGTGAGAGGAGCACCAGGGCGGGGGCCATGGGGTTGCCTGGAAACCATGTATTGGGTGTTGAACAGGTTTCTTATGTTCGCAAACATTCGAAGCTTTTTGCTGTACTGATAGCCCATGCTGCCATCAATCACTATCCTCGAATCGATTTTCCCAAACCGCTCATTTGCAGTGCCATCACCAGAGCAAATACAAGCATTGTTCGAGCCATCTGCATATGCGGATGAAACAAAGTTGGCATCAAGATTGGCCGACAACTTTTTATAAATCGCACCAAAGCCCCAGCTAACGGAAATTTCTGGAATATATGGAAGCATGTTACCGTGCTTTGCACCGGCAAAAATTGATTCCGCATCATCGGATCCTACAGAACTCATGAAAATAGCATTTGTGTAGGTTGCCGACATATAGGCAGGTGTTTGTACGACCCACCCTTTGCTCAAGCCATGATCATAGTTTGCCTGGAGTTCCAGACCCAACATTTGCGCCTTTCCAAGGTTTGCGGCGCTTCCAGTGCCGGTACCCCCGACCGAATCGTTGACTACCAGATCATCGATCCTGGTCAGGAATAAAACAGCCTCTGTAGCGAACGCCTTAGGAGCATCTTTGTATCGAGCACCCAACTCAAAACCAATGCTTTCTTCATGTTTCAAACCATTTTTAATCTTGTTTATTGGGTCTACAGGCGAGAAACCTCGGTGGATACCACCGAAAATATCAAAGTCTTCTCCGCCGGAATCATACACGTCATACTTTAAGCTTGCGCCACCCACGACAACAGAATAAGTGGTCTCCCCCTCCATTGTAGCGGACGCACAATTAGTCCTGTCATCGCAGTACTCTTGGCTGATGGTTTCGACACGAACACCTGGAGTGAAAGTAAACTTCCCGAATTTCATCGCATCCGAAGCATGAACGGTAGTGGCGAAGGTTCTTTGCAGCTTGTCACCTGCAGAGCCTCTGGGGTCGACGCTAACTGCGGTAATATTCCCGTTGGCATCCTGAGTATAGTCTTCTTCCCATTGTTTCCGTCGGATCTGGTCATAATGCAAACGCAGACCCACTTCAATATTGTGTTCGACACCGTCTGATTTGTGTTTATGATTCAGGGTGGACTGAAGCCCATACATATAGTAACCACGGTTATTATTTTTTAATTCTAGTGTCCCCGCAGCTCTTCCCTGAATAATTGCTAGATTGTCGGAGTTAGCCAAAGACGTACTTAAATTACCACTTACTTTATTTAGTTTCTGCCAGTTTCGATGGAAGGTATTTCCATATAGTGTGGTAACCAGACTCGTGTCGGAATCTAGCTCCAAGAAATGGCGGATAGAGGAACGAACTTGGGTGGACTCGATTTCATCGAACCGTGATGCTGCGTATCGGCGATAAGGATCTTGTCGAAAATCTGCAGTCGTAAGGCCCAAATAAGTTTCATTCGCATCGAGATTGGTGTAACCGAATTTGGCCTCAAACCTTTGATACAAGGCAGATTTTGGCTCCCAAAACATCTTGATCATGGGTTCCTGTTTGGCAAATCCGGTATCGGCCTCGCCCCGCATAGACGCGGGATTCACATCCAGGTCTTTGAAACCGGTGTTGCTACGGGTGTAATATTCAAGCACGTAACCAATTTTACCCCTATCGGTTTGCTCCGTATTACCAAAATAGAAATGGTTACGGATCTCATTATAGGTTCCGAAAGTAGCTTTCGAATAAATTTTTTCGGTTGTCGGAATTGGTGTGGAAAGAAAATTGATGGCACCCCCCGTTGTGTGAGGCCCATACTTAACCTGACTCGAGCCTTTGAGAACTTCAATTCCCGACATCCTACCGGCCGTGGGTGAATAGTAAGCAGAGGGCGCAGAATAGGGAGCGGGCGCCATTAATACCCCGTCTTCCATGACAGTCACTTTCGCACTACGCGCAGAATCCACACCACGCAGAGAAATATTAGGGAACAAACCGTTGCCGTCTTCCTCGCGTAGGTTAACACCTGGAACTCGCCTTAAAATACGATTCACATCGTCCACAGTGTGCTCGCGAATTTCCTGCACGTCCAGAAAGGCTGCGGAACCGGCGATATCCTTGACTTTATACTTGGAGCCAATGATCGATACTTCACGCATTAAAATCTCGTTCGCCTCCTGCTCCGCCTCTTTATCAACTGCAAAAGTTGGGGAAGAAAACAACATCAAAAACAAAATCCCCAGCCCCATCCTAAATACACTTAAATACATCTTCTCCCTCCCTTTTAATATAATGACAATCATTCTCAATATTATAACAATTAAAAAAAATCCAGTCAACCAATTTTCTAATTTATACCGATTTTACAATAGGAATTTTGATCCATTTAATTTCTATAATGAAAATCATTACTATATAAGATATAAAAAAATTCTGTTAACTAACTTCTAAATTTTTCTCCTACTTTTTCTGAGTCATGTCGACTTTACCATCGAAATTTCGATCCAATTGGATTTTGCCAAGTTTGCCCGTTGAATCGAAAAATTCCCAGCGATCCGCTTTCCCATCGCCGTTGGTATCGTACTCGGCTTTTTTCAAAGTCTGCTGGTCGTCATAATAAAACTGCCATTGGTCGGGTTTTCCATTGCCATTGGTGTCGAAGGCCGTGCGTTCTAATACAGAATTATCCCGAAAATAACTCCATCGGTCGGTTTTGCCATTTTTGTTTGAATCGGCCTCCAGACGTATCAATTTGTCTGAAGAATCATAAAACTGAATGGTATCAGCTTTACCATCCCCAGTTTCATCAAATTCAATATGTGTCAATTTCTCGTTGGAGTTGAAAAATTGCTTCAAGTCAAAACTGCCGTCAAACTTGGTTGATTTTTCTACACGGACAAGTTTTCCTCCGTTTGCGTAATACTGCATGTGATCCATGTTTCCATCTTTGTTTTTGTCGAATTCAACACGTTCCAGAGTTTTTTCTCCTTTAAAATGGTCTACCCGATCCACCTTACCGTCAAAGTCTTCATCGTATTCGGCTTTCTCAATTTTTCCCTGAGCATTGACATATTGCCATGTGTCTATTTTGCCGTCAAAATTGTTATCAACTTCATTTACTTCACCCATGCAGGGCACAACGCCTACTGTAAGAACAACAAACACGGGTCCTAATAACAAACTCCTAATTTTCATGAAACACATACCTCCATACCTTCAACAATTAAAATTTTGCGCCTTCCCTGGTATGACTATGAACAAGGAAAATATTTTTTAAGGCAAACCAATTTTTCAATTCAATTCAAACCTGAAAGGTAAAATAACCTTTAATGATTGCCTCATTATGCTGTCAGGGAAACCAGAAAAAGGAGCCGCTCTTTTAACAGCTGCCATGGCTTCCTGGTTCAGATTTGGATAGGGTGTTTCAGTAAGCAACCTGACATTATCCACTTCTCCACTCCTTAATATGGTGAACTGGACTCGCACTTTGCCTTGCCGCCCTGCCCTCCGCGAAGCCTCAGGGTAGTTTTTCGCACCTTCAACACTCCGCTTTATCTGGCCAATATAATTCTTTAAAGCACCCGTATCGACAATATTTGGAACGCCTCGAGGGGATGGAAAAGAAGTTAAGGACGCCAGCTTTACCCCGGTTTGCACCATTTTCACACGGCCGTTATCGCTCTTGAAAGATGATGAACTACTTGACCTGACAACCCGCTTCGGTAATTTGCTTAACTTAAAGTGCTGTGTCCCTTGAACCATTGCCACTCGCGTGGATCGTTTTGATGACGAGACTGAACTACTTGACCTGACAACCCGCTTCGGTAATTTGCTTAACTTAAAGTGCTGTGTCCCTTGAACCATTGCCACTCGCGTGGATCGTTTTGATGACGAGACTGAACTACTTGACCTGACAACCCGCTTCGGTAATTTGCTTAATTTAAAGTGCTGTGTCCCTTGAACCATTGCCACTCGCGTGGATCGTTTTGATGACGGGGTCGTGAAGGATCTAGGCACAGAAATATTTACTCTCCTGTTTATAGTAGGGGTATTACGTACCATTACCGATTTAGTTAAGGTGACCTTTTGAACTTGTTTTGGAGTTGAGATCGCCGTCTTAACAATAGCCCGGGCCTTCCTAGTTTGTCGAATAGCCTTCTTAGGCTGCAAAACCGGCATGGCTTTAGGTGTAAGACTTGCTACTTTAATTTCCTTTCGAACCTGCTCTTTCCGAATCATTTCTTTTTTTACCAGAGGTGGAGTTTTCCTTTTAACAAATTCAAGGTTATAAGTTTTTTGAGGCTGAACACTGTTATTAATGTTCATCAAAAAACTTCCCGCGCCTAAGGTAAACACCACATGAACAGCCAGGGAACCGGCAATCGAATAGGTTGTGGAATTATTTTGGATCATCATTTTTTTCGTTATCAGGAACCCTTGTCAGGTTTGTCATTCCTAGTCGCAAGCATAAAATCTTCAGCACCTGCTTGCTTGGCCAACTCGATTACTTTGCCAAAAAGCTCAAACTCGATGCCCTTGTCCGCGTGAATCGAAATTACCGTATTTTTTTTCTCACTTACTTTCTTTTCAAGATGAGTTGGCAAGGCCTCAAAGGTGACGGCTTTTCCATCCAACTCCAAGGAACCATTTTTATCTATCGTCATAACGAGAAACTCCTTACTATTTTTTTCAGCAGTCTTTGCTATAGGCAACTCTACTTTTTTACTTTGCCTAGTGGTGGTGGATGTCAGCATGAAAAAAATCAGTAACAAAAACACGACATTAATCATCGGAATCAAGTCGAGTTTGAAAGGTGCCTTTTCTTTGTATGGGAACCGAATCATTATTTTATTATTGAAAAGTTTTCCGCCCCGGCCTCGCGTGAAACATCGAGAACGCGGGTAAACAGCTCATACTTAACCTTGGGTGCTGAGTCGATCACAACCAACTTGCCTGAATGACTTAACAGTTCTTCTTTCAATACACCTCTAAGAGAATCGATCTGGATTGGCCTGCCATTTAATCGGATATTATTATTTCGGTCGATTTTAACGATAATATCCTTTTCAACCTTTTCGGTCTCCTCACCTTCGGGAAGACTGATCGCAAGCCCCTGACCTTGAATTGCAAAGGTCAGCATGAAAAATATCAGCAACAAAAACACAACATCTATTAGTGGTGCCATATCAATTTGAAAACGTTTTCTGCGAGTAGGAAATAAATCAAGCATAACCGTACCTTCGTTTATACCCTCTGATTGGCTAGTTCAGGTTGGGTGTCTGGCTTAGGGGAACGAGAATTATGACCATTGGCCGAACCATCCTCCTCCTCATAAAGGTGGTGAACCAGATACTGTCCGTATTTTCCAAACAGGAAGGAAATAGCTTCCACCTTTCTTTCAAAATAATTGAGCATGATGACAACGGGAATAGCAAGAGCTAGGCCCGCCGCAGTGGTCAAAAGAGCCTCCCAAATACCACCTGCCAGGAGGCTAGGATCTACTTGACCCTTGTATTGAGCGACTTTGTTGAAGGCTTTTACCATTCCAACAACTGTTCCCAACAATCCCATAAGGGGAGAAATAGTGGCGATCACCTCCAAACCCCTGAGATTTTTTCTTAACTCACTAATTTCCTCCTGACCATGAACCGTTAATTTCTCTTCAAGTTTCCATCTGGGTTCTTTTCTAGCTTGCGCCCCAACCTCTAACATCCGCGAAATTGGTCCCCCGGTGGACTTCGCAGCAGGGTGCTTATCATTGCGCACCAAATCCTTGATTGCCGCAAAGATATCGTCCGGGTTTTCGTTGCACTTTCTAAAGAAAACCAACCTCTCAATAATTATGGCAAAGGCAATTATGGAAGCGAGGAAGATGGGGTACATCATTACCCCACCCTTTCCCATTAATTCAATTCCGGACGTGAATGTATCAATCATGTTTTACTCGTAATAAGAATTCAAAATTTTTGATTTTTAAAATGTAATCGCAAGATGCCCTCAATATGTGATCAAAAACATACAATTCCGGGCGGGAAATTTAGCCCTAAATGCTCTAATGATAACGATTTTCAATATTATAGTTGGGTTTAGAGCGTTATGTCAATGTTTTTTATGTTCTTTTTTTAAATAAGGCCGCTAAGGCAACGTTTTAAAGCTGAAATACTGCTAGAATGGCAACGATCTACGGGGATATTATTCTCTTTGGCAACACGAACAGCCTCAGTAACCATGGGGTGAGCCACCGTGCCAGTAAAAATTAGTATTCGATTGACCCCATCCATACGTCGGGCCATATTGGGAATACGCTGACTAAAGACTCGTGCATCAAAACCCCTATTTCGACATTCCCTTTCATAAGACCGTTTTAACCTGTCCAATCCACCAATAATTGCAACACTCATATTTATACTCCTAAAAACCATTAATGAAATTGATTATTATTATCAAAATAAAAATAAGCAAAATTTTTTTAGTAACTTAACAAGCTTCAGTTAAAAAAGACGCATCTCCTTTTATCAATTTGGTTACCTCTGCCATTTCACGCAACTTAAAAATTTTACCGCGGTCTTTTAACCGAATTGAAGCACCGCCGCCACATTTATCCATGCAAGAAACCAAACAAACTTCACTTGTTCCTGGCATTTTTGTCAGCCGTTGGGCCATTCTTTCAGAGCCCCAAGCCCGACACCCTGGTCCTGTGCAAATTTTAATTCTTGTTATCATAGCCCACTTCTTTATTGATATTGAATATCAATATAATGCTAATGACCCATTATGTCAAGCCCGTTTTCAAATTTATTAATATAAGATAAAATGTTTAAAATTAAATACTTAAGCTTTATAAATTTTTAGGGCTTGTATTACTTGTAATAATTAAGGTATATTCAGCTTAATTTTGATTTTGAAAATTGTTTTCATTTAGATTTTATGCTCGACGAATTCGATATATTTAAAGATTTCCTCAAACAACACCATCTCCGCTGGACACCACAACGCAAATCAATCCTAAAGGTGTTCCTACAGCAGAAAGGCCACGTACCAATAGATGATCTTCACAAAAAAATTCAAGCGCAGGATCCCACTATTGGAATTGCAACTTTATACCGAACTATGAAATTATTAATGGATGCGGGTCTAGCTGAAATGCACACCTTCAACGAAAAAACGACCTATGAGCACCTTTACCAAATCAGGCATCACGATCATTTAATTTGCAAAGTCTGCGGTAAGACCGTTGAATTTGAGCATCCGCTTATTGAAAAATATCAGGTAGAGGTTTGCGAGCGCCACAACTTTACCTTAAAAAGCCATCGGATGGAATTGTTTGGTATTTGCTATGAATGCCAAAAATAAAAACCCCTTTTCACTCGAACCAAAAAGCGAAAAGGGGTTTTTATTTTTTTTAATTCTTCAATTGTTATCTTTACTCATATTTTCCATCATATAATTTTTAATTCCAATATCCTTGATGCGGTTGAATTGTGTTTCAAGCCAGTCAACACTGTCCTCTGTCTCTTCCAGGATTTTGTCGAGAACTTCCTTGCTGGTAAAATCACTCTTATCAAAACAAGTGCGAATGTGTTTTCTTAATCGCGCCACGTGAGCCAATTCAATTTTATATTGGTTTTTCAATTGAGCTTCCACTGTATTACCAACTAAAACAGTATCGTATTTCTGCATATCAGGAGTTCCATCGAGAAATAAAATCCTTTCGATCATCTGATCTGCGTGCTTCATTTCACCCATAGATTCTTCGCGCGAATGACTGGCTATTTTTTCATATCCCCAATCTTCCTGCATTTTGTAATGGATATAATAAATATTGATCGCCGTTAACTCAGCCATCAACACATCGTTCAAGGCATTAATAACCGCTTTATCGCCTTTCATATTTGACCTCCTAATTATTTTTTTTATTTGATTCTAAAATACATCTATAACTATAACCTTAAGATATCAAATACAGATTTCCTGTCAACCCCTTTATTTATAATAAGTTACAGCTGATAACAAAAATGAGAACCGTAATCAAATAATGTCCAAATCTGCAAATTCAAATAATATTTCTTAGGCCTTTGGGCCCTTGAATAAGGGAGTAATTAGAGTTGTTTCTAAAAATGGGTAGTGCTTAAAATGATAGAAGTTATCATTTAAAAGTTAATAGGAGAGATAAAAAATATTAAAATTTTGTCTTTCCATCCAAGCGGGTCATAATTTCTACGCCGGTGTCTGTCACACAAACGGTGTGTTCGAATTGAGCTGAGATTTCGCCATCTTGTGTGACTGCAGTCCATTTATCGGAGAGAATTTTCAAGTCGGGCTTCCCTAAATTAATCATTGGTTCAATCGTAAATACCATGCCTTTTTTTATCTCTAGTCCATCACCAAAGTTCCCATAATGGAGAATTTGCGGTTCCTCGTGAAAATTGGTGCCAATGCCGTGACCACAAAATTCCCTGACAATGGAATAACCATGGCCTTCAGCAAAATTCTGAATCGAGGCACCAATATCCCCAAGTTTTGCACCCGGTTTTACGACCTCTATCCCACGCTGCAAAGCTTCTTTACAAACCTCTACAAGCTTTGCAGCTTTTTTTCGGGGAGAGCCTACGAAAAATGTACGACTAGTATCGCCATGAAAGCCCTTTAAATAAGTTGTAATATCCAGGTTGACGATGTCTCCATTTCGAAGTTTTCTATCAGATGGGATGCCATGACAAATTTCCTCATTGACAGAAGAGCAAATGCTTTTAGGAAAACCACGATAATTCAAAGGCGATGGAACAGCCCCTTTAGAAACAATATAGTCGTGACATATTTGATCTAGTCTTTCGGTCGTCACCCCTGGCTTTACATAGGGCTCAATCATTATAAGAACTTCTGCCGCAAGCTGGCAGGATTCTTTCATTACTTCAATTTCTTCTTCGGTTTTATAATGAATCATTCAGATAAATAAATTCCTTTATAGTTTGTTGCTGATCTCGCCAGTTGGGTTTTACTTTTACAAATAGTTTGAGATACACTTTAGCCCCTAAACGTTTCTCAATTTCTTTTCGAGCAATCCGTCCTATAGATTTAAGCATGCTGCCTCCCTGCCCTATCATTATTTTTTTCTGTGAAGCTTTTTCCGTATAAAGTGTGGCATCAATTTTTACCACATCGTTGACCTGTTCTTCTATATTTTCTACAACAACTGCTACGGAGTGAGGTACTTCAAATCGGGTCAAACTCAAAACCTTTTCTCGAATTATTTCCCCTAGCAAAAAAGTTTCCGTGCAGTCTGTGAACATATTCTTTGGGAAATATTCTGGTCCCTCGGGAAGACACCTCACAATCAATTTCTTTAGCGGCTCCATACCGTCATTCTTCAATGCAGAAACCGGTATGATCTCCCTAAAAACTGACTTGTCATTAGCCTTAGCAAACAAAGTTAGAAGATTTGGCTTTTCTACCAGATCAATTTTATTAATCACTAAAATTTTAGGCACTACAGTGTGCTCCATGGACTTTAAAACAAACTCATCTTCAGGTAAAAATCCTTCTACCGCATCGATCAAAACCAAGATCAAGTCGACATCTGTATAAGTGCTCAATGAAGCCTGAACCATCATTTCGTTCAAAGTTCTTTTGGTTGCATGAATACCAGGGGTATCGACCAGAATAATTTGGGCACCTGTAAGATGCACCACTCCGGTGATTTTGTTACGGGTAGTCTGAGGTCGGTTGGATGTTGCAGCTACTTTTTGCGCTACCAATTGGTTCAAAAGGGTAGACTTCCCCACATTAGGGCGCCCAATTATGCTGACATAGCCCGATCTGAATGAATTAGGTTGATTCACAAGCAATACTTATTAATAAAATTTCCACAAACACAGATTTCCTGTGTAAGATTACATTCCGTAGTTAGAATAATGCATTTTCTCCTAAGATATTACCATGAACCTGGGATTATACCTTCACATTCCATATTGCCTGCATAAATGTGGTTATTGCGATTTCAATTCACATCCAGAAAACCAGGAAGAGTCCATTCGCTATGTCGATGCCCTACTGAAAGAACTAAGAGCATATTCATCAAAAAAATATACCGTTCCCACAGTCTTTATTGGGGGTGGCACGCCAACAATACTCCTACCCTCACAACTAAAACAAATACTCGACAGGGTTCAGCAAAGTTTTAATTTAACACCCGATTGTGAAATTACCATCGAAGCGAATCCAGCAACACTTAAATTGCAGGCCTTACATGAAATACGTACTGCTGGGTATAATCGAATCAGTATCGGCGTCCAATCCTTCGATGAAAAAGAATTAAAATTGCTGGAAAGGGTGCATAACGAAGAAGAAATCCATTCAACAATACAGCAGGCTCGGTCAGCAAAATTCGAAAACCTGTCAATAGATCTCATGTTTGCCTTGCCCCACCAAACTACAGAAAAATGGTGCTCTCATTTAAATCAGGCCATCGCTAAAAACCCTGATCACCTATCCACTTACAATCTTACAATTGAGCCGACCACCTCATTCTTCAAACTCCATAAAAAGGGGAAACTATGCCTACCCCACGAGGACATTCAATTAGAAATGTATAAAACCACCATTCAAACTCTTGAGGATGCGGGTTATCAACAATACGAAATTTCAAACTTCTCCAAACCCGGAATGGAGTCGCGGCACAATATCAATTACTGGAATAACGGCGAATATCTTGGGGTGGGGGCTGGAGCATCTTCATACTTGAATGGAGAAAGATTCAAAAACACCAATTTACCTTCAAATTACATTCGTGAAATCAAAGCTAAAGAAAATGCGATTGAAACAAGGGAACGGCTCGAACCCATGCAGGCAATGGGAGAAACACTGATGCTGGGTCTTCGACTTCTCAAAGGGATTTCAATAGACGTTTTTGAGAATCGCTTTCAGGTCTCCTTTCAAAAAGTTTATGGAAAGATTCTCGAGCCCCTACTAAATCAAGAGCTCATCACCTTTAACCAGAACCGCATCGCCTTATCAAGAAAAGGTTTGTTCCTTGCCGATTCGGTCATCCTCAAATTTATAGCATAAAAAAATGACCACCGAATTTAAAAAGTTAACTGAAATAGTCAATACCTTGATGGGAGAAAATGGTTGTCCCTGGGATAAAGTCCAAACCAGAGAATCCCTCAAACCTTATTTAGTAGAAGAGGCCTATGAAACTCTCGAAGCATTGGATGGCAACAACCCAGAAGAAATTAAAGAGGAATTAGGGGACTTGCTCTATCAAATTTTATTCCACGCAAAAATTTCTGAAAACAAAAAGGAGTTCAACATAACCGATGTCATAGAATCGATCAGCAATAAAATGGTGCACCGACATCCCCATGTCTTTAAAAAAGGAAATCTCGAAACACCTGATGAAGTGGCTACTCAATGGGAAGAAATCAAAATTAAAGAAAAAGGCAAAGCTGGAAGAAAATCTGTACTAGACGGAATCCCTTCATATTTACCAAGTTTATTGCGTTCACAAAAACTACAGAAGAAGGCTGCCAGTCATGGATTCGACTGGGATAAAATCAGCTCTGTATTCGACAAATTGGATGAAGAAATTGCAGAATTTAAAGAAGCTGTTTTATCACGAAAAGAAGAGGACATGACTGAAGAACTGGGCGACATCCTTTTTGTACTGGTTAATATCGCAAAATTCAATAAAATTGATGCCGAAGAAGCGCTCCGAAATACTAATAATAAATTTATTACACGATTTCAACATATTGAAGTCGAAGTTACGAAACGCGGCAAGACCTTAAAAGAAACTCCACTCGAAGAACTCGAACAATATTGGCAAGATGCAAAGGGGGACAAATCCCCCAGCTAACAACTTGTTGTCTTTTGATACGAGGCAAAACCTAAGAAGGCTATTTTACCGAATAAACCCTACCACGCCATTCAGTTTTTTTTCGAACGAGAGTTTGAAACATGGAATTAGCCATGATTGCAGCCATTACCAAGGCCCCTAGGGGGAACAATACTGCTGCATTTCTGTGCAATCC
>UINC01000626.1_pt1 | contig 13720 bp, 10 predicted proteins | sample 5385821 | NCBI WGS metagenome assembly UINC01 (sample SAMEA4666929, study PRJEB26691) | marine metagenome | isolation source: Pacific Ocean | place: Pacific Ocean | collected 2011-10-13 | reverse complement strand
TACGCACGCCAGACAACCGAATGGGCGGGGTCTATCAGTTCAACTACGACATCTTGGGGGGGCGGCATCTCCAGCAGAGGATAGTGTGGTATTACAATGCCCAGTGCTGTGGCGTCGCCTTCGAATATCAATCCTACAACCTCGAAGGACTCGGCGCCCGGGTCAGAGTCCCCCAGGACAAGCGCTTCAATCTCTCATTCACACTGGCCGGGCTCAGCACGTTTTCTAACATGCTGGGAGCTTTCGGAGTGGGGACTGGAGCGGGAGGCGAACTGCCATGAAGGGACTCGTCTTGAGCGGGGGCAAGGGAAGCCGACTGCGACCGCTGACCTACACACGCGCCAAACAACTCGTACCGGTGGCGAACAAGCCGGTGCTGTTCTACGGTATCGAGGCGCTTGTGGCAGCCGGAGTGAAAGACATCGGCATCGTTGTAGGGGACACACGCGAGGAGATCCGTGCCGCCGTGGGCGACGGGTCTCGCTGGGGTGCAAGTGTGACCTACATCGAGCAGGACGCTCCGCTGGGCCTCGCCCATGCAGTTCTGATCAGCGAGGGATTTCTGGGCCACGACCCGTTCGTCATGTATCTGGGCGACAATCTCCTCAACAAGGGGATCACCCCATTTGTCGAGGAGTTCGTTCGCAACCGCCCGGCGGCACAAATTCTCCTCACTCGCGTCTCCGACCCGCAGATGTTCGGCGTCGCGGAACTACAGGGCGATAATGTGGTGCGGCTGGTCGAAAAGCCCAAGGTGCCCAAGAGCGATCTTGCGCTGGTCGGAGTGTACATGTTCGGCCCCGAGGTGTTCGATTCGGTTAAACAGATCACGCCCAGTTTCCGGAATGAACTGGAGATTACGGACGCCATCCAGAACCTCATCGACCGCGGCTGCGTGGTACGCCCACATCTGGTCGAGGGCTGGTGGAAAGATACGGGCAAGCTGGATGACATGCTTGAGGCCAACCGCCTGATTCTCGAGACCCTTGAGCGGCGCGTCGACGGATCAGTCGACGACACATCGCAGGTCGAGGGCAAAGTGGTTCTTGAGGCCGGGGCCAAAATCGTCGGGTCGGTGATACGCGGCCCTGTCATCATCGGCAGCAATGCAAAAATCGAACGCGCCTACGTGGGTCCATTCACCTCGATCATGAACGACGTAACCGTGCAAGGATCCGAAATCGAGCACAGCATCGTCCTTGAAGGAAGCGTGCTCAGCGAACTCTCCAACCGGGTCATTGACAGCCTGATCGGACGTAACGTGCGTATCATTCGGCAACCAGTCAAACCGTCGGCTTATCGCTTCATGCTCGGCGACAACTCCGAGGTCGGCATCAGATGGTGAAGCCCACGGTCGAAACCTTAGTCACCGGAGGCGCGGGCTTCATCGGTAGTAACTTCGTGTTGCACGCGCTCGACACCCACCCCAACTGGCGGGTCACAACCCTCGATAAACTGACCTATGCTGGGCGTCTTGAGAATCTTCAAAAGGTCATTGACGACCCTCGTCACCGATTCATCGAGGGCGACGTCGCTGATGCGGCGGTAGCCGGTCCCCTGGTACGCGCATCGGACATAGTCATTCACTTCGCCGCCGAAACCCACGTTGACCGATCACTGCAAGGGGCAGGGGCATTCATCACCACCGACGTATATGGCAGTTTCGTGCTGCTTGACGCCGCTCGCGAGTCCGACCGACTCCGGTGCTTCGTGCAAATCTCCACCGACGAGGTCTACGGTAGCGTTGAAAAGGGCTCCAGTAGAGAAACCGACGAGATTAGACCCCGAAATCCGTATGCGGCGAGTAAGGCCGGCGCCGACCGGCTCGCCTATAGCTACTGGGCGACCCACGGCGTCCCGGTCATTATCACGCGGGGTTCAAACAACTACGGTCGGCACCAATTTCCAGAAAAGGTCATTCCTCTGTTCGTCACTAACGCGATCGACCGACTGCCGGTCCCGCTCTATGGAGACGGTAAAAACATTCGGGACTGGCTCCACGTCGAGGACCACTGCCGCGCAATCGACCTACTAATCGAGAAGGGTAACGCCGGAGAGGTCTACAACATCGGGGGGGGGAACGAAGTCCAGAACATCGACCTGACCCACCGAATTCTTGAGCTACTTGACCGGCCCACCTCGTTGATCACGCCGGTCGAAGATCGGCTGGGACACGACCGCCGCTACTCGGTGGACACCGGTAAGCTCCGGGCACTCGGATGGCGGCCTCGGCACCCGTTCGAAGAAGGATTGCGCGCTACCGTCGATTGGTACCGTAAGAACGAGTGGTGGTGGCGGCCGATTAAAGAAGCCGATCCAGCCTACCGTGACTACTACGAAACGCAATACGGTCGACGTCACGACGGCAGGGCTTAGTGTGCAGTAACAGTGCCCGAGACGATTCTCGTTACCGGCGCTGCCGGCTTTGTCGGCAGCCACCTTCTGACACTCCTGGATCGCTCCGGTGGCACCGCGGCGCTCGCCGCTTGGCGTCGGCCCGAACACGGTCGACCCGATACGAGTTTCTGCCCGCCCAGACCGACACCGGATCCGACTCACGTCGCCTGGCACGAGGTCGATCTGCTCGACAGAAGTGCGGTCGCCAAAGCGATCGCCGACCTCAGGCCGACTCAGGTATACCACTGCGCGGGCGCCGCCGACGTAAGAAGTTCCTGGTCGAACAACTACACGACCCTCCGCACCAACGTCCTGGGAACCGAGCATTTGATCGTGGCGCTTCGTGACCATGCGGCGAATGCGCGTCTCCTGATACCTGGCTCGGCGCTCGTGTATCGACCGTTATCCACCGCCGTTAAGGAGTCAGACCATTTAGGCCCGGTCAGCCCCTACGGGTTGAGCAAGCTCGCCCAAGAGATGCTGGGACTAGCTGCGGTGCGACAAAACGGATTAACGGTGCTCGTGAGTCGCTCGTTCACCCATATCGGCCCGGGACAGTCGCCAGCATTTGCCGTATCGAACTTCGCTCATCAGATCGCGCGCATTGAAGCAGGCCAAGCTGAACCGGTGCTCTCAGTGGGAAACCTGGAAGCACGCCGAGACCTAACAGACGTCCGGGACACGATTCGAGCGTACCAGCTCCTGATGTCAGACGGCAGAACCGCCAGACCTTACAACGTCTGCACTGGCACAGCGCACCGCGTTGGCGAAGTGCTTGACAGGCTACTGGACGGTTCGACTGCCGACATCACCATTAGGCAGGACCCCTCCCGGGCCCGCCCCAGCGACAACCCTCTGCTCTTGGGTAATCCCACCCGCATTTCCGAAGAGGTGGGGTGGCTGCCCAAGATACCGCTGGCCCAAACTCTCTCGGACATCCTCAACTATTGGCGCAGCGTCATCGTTCGGTGAACTAACCGGACCCGCGGATGTACACGGGGAAAATCCGAACGACCGAGAATTAGACTCCTATGCGCCCAACGTCGAAGACCAGGACCCGCACCGCCTTCACCGATCAAGGCAGGTGACGGGACCACCCGGCGGCCAATTCAACTCGTCGGACGTCACAAAGGGCCGAACCGGCCTTCAGCAACGGTAGGCGGGTCACTTGCGCCGGACTGATCTGGCCCGCATAATGACGGCATGTTTCTGCGTTTGCTCGTGGTTAGTTGCCTGGTGGGCACGCCGTTTGGACCCTTACCGGCGATAGCTGCCACCACTGAACCGCAACGTCAGCAACCAGTCCCTCGACCGTTTCCTCGTCCCGAGGACCCCGGCCAAGACCCCACTCTGGCGCCAACCAAGGAGCAGGCAGAAGCGACTCCCTCCTTGACTGACCAGGGCGAGCCCAGCGAGACCACACTGGGGTTTCCGATTTACCCGAGCGCGAGATACTTGACGTCATACGACGCGGGTCGGAACCAGCGGTACTACCTTTTCGGAACCAACTCCACCTTTGAGGAAATGGTTCAGTATTACGCGATTGTGCTGGATGAACGCGGCGACCGTGTATTCGACGCACCCGCCACGCATGTCTTCGAAATCGGACGCTTCTCAGAGGATGACATGGCGTTCCCGCCCGGCGTTACGGTGAAGGACTACACGTGGAACGGTTCAGACGGATATCTGCACACCAACGGGAATCAGGCGGAGCGTTTCAAAACGGTCATTCAGATAGTCCCGGCACTGCCTGAGCAAGCCCGCAGCCAGTAGCCAGAGGCTAGTCTTCAGAATGGGAACGAACGTAAAGCTCTCGTTCCCTTCGGAATTCCGTGGATTTCTCTTCCATTCCCATTTGGAGGGCGTCCGTGTCTCCGACCCCTTTCTTAGCGGCGTACTCACGAACCTGCTGGGTCAGCTCCATGCTACAGAACTTAGGACCGCACATTGAACAAAAGTGGGCAACTTTCGCACCCTCCGCCGGCATAGTCTCATCGTGGTAGGCTCGTGCCGTCTGCGGATCCAGCGCCAGGTTGAACTGGTCTTCCCAGCGAAAATCGAACCGGGCCTTTGACAACGCATCGTCCCAGGCCTGAGCCCGTGGATGCCCCTTGCCCAGGTCAGCGGCGTGCGCGGCGATCTTGTAAGCGATGACCCCAGCCTTGACGTCATCTCGGTTCGGGAGCCCCAAGTGCTCCTTGGGAGTCACATAGCAGAGCATAGCTGTGCCATACCAACCGATCATGGCAGCGCCGATAGCCGAGGTAATGTGGTCATACCCCGGCGCGATATCCGTCGTCAGGGGTCCTAACGTGTAGAATGGCGCCTCGTCGCACCAGTCAAGTTGATGCTCCATATTCTCTCTGATGAGATGCAGCGGCACGTGTCCAGGGCCCTCGTTCATCACTTGGACGTCATGCTCCCAAGAGACGCGCGTCAACTCACCCTGGGTCTTAAGCTCAGCGAACTGGGCCTCATCGTTCGCGTCGGCGATGGAACCTGGCCTCAGGCCGTCGCCGAGGGAGAATGACACGTCGTAAGTCCGCATGATGTCGCAGATTTCACGAAAGTGTGTATACGTGAAGTTCTCTTCGTGATGGGCGAGACACCACTTCGCCATAATTGACCCGCCACGAGAGACAATGCCGGTCACCCGTCTCGCTGTCATCGGGATGTAGCGCAGAAGAACGCCCGCGTGCACCGTGAAATAGTCAACACCTTGCTCCGCTTGCTCGATCAGCGTGTCCCGGTAGAGCTCCCAGGTCAGCTCCTCGGGAAGGCCCCCGACCTTCTCAAGCGCCTGGTAGATTGGCACCGTGCCGATTGGCACTGGAGAATTTCGCAGAATCCACTCGCGAGTTTCGTGTATGTTCGGCCCCGTCGAAAGGTCCATCACGGTATCAGCACCCCAAAGGGTCGCCCATCGCAGCTTCTCAACCTCCTCTTCGATCGACGAAGACACCGCAGAGTTCCCAATGTTGGCGTTTATCTTGACCAGAAAGTTACGACCGATCGCCATCGGCTCCAACTCAGGGTGGTTGATATTCGCCGGAATGATGGCGCGGCCTCGTGCCACCTCCTCTCGCACGAACTCGGGCGAAAACCCCTCGCGCAGCCCAACGAACTCCATTTCCTCTGTCACCACCCCACCCCGGGCATGGTGTAGCTGAGTAACCCCGTCATGGCCGCGTCTGACCGGACGAGACACGGCTTGAGCCGGCAGGTCAGCCTCGTTCCCGGCGAGCGGTCTGCGAGACTCCTCGAAGTAGCCACCACGACCGGAAACCCAGGCTTCACGTAGGGGCGGGAGACCATCTCTGACGTCCACATCTTGGGGCCCACTGGTGTCGTAGACTCGAAGCGGCGGCTCCCCTCCGGACAGAGTGATCTCGCGCATGGGAACCTGAACGCGGTCACCGGGCACCGACACCTTGCGTGAACCGGAGAAGGCCCCCGTAAAGCCGACAGTGGGTGACGTCGAGAAAGAAAGATCCTCAGCCATGCCGGGCACTATAGCATGCACAGCCTAGGCCTCGTCTGCCCCAGTCGAGCGGCCTACATATAGTAGAATTGTGAGCCATCACGACCGGTTGTCGCGTTCGTTTCGACCCCTTCCACCAGACGTTTTTCGAAAGGAAATCATGCCCCCGATCACCGACAGTCCGGTGAGCACCCGCTGGAAACCCCTGCTCGATACCGACCCCGCGATCGCTGAGGTCGTGCGTAACGAGACGACGCGACAGAACTCCGGGCTTGAGTTAATCGCTTCCGAGAATTTCGTCAGCGCGGCGGTGATGGACACTGTGGGATCGGTGCTGACGAACAAGTACGCCGAGGGCTATCCCGGGCGCCGCTACTATGGCGGCTGCGAGTTCGTTGACGTCGCCGAGTCATTAGCGATCGAACGCGCTCTCGCGCTGTTTGGTGCCGACCACGCCAACGTCCAGCCGCACTCAGGCGCACAGGCTAATATGGCGGCGTACTTCGCACTTATCAACCCTGGCGACACGGTCCTCGGCATGAACCTTGCCCACGGGGGACACCTGACCCACGGACACCACCTGAATTTCTCCGGCCAGCTCTACAACATCATTCCTTACGGTGTGCGCCAGGAGGATGAGCGCATCGATTATGACGAGCTTGAGCGTCTCGCTCGAGAGCATACTCCGGCAATGATCGTGGTCGGTGCAAGCGCCTACCCTCGAGTCATTGATTTCGCCAGGATTGGAGCGGTCGCTAACGAAATCGGCGCGACCATGATGACCGATATGGCCCACGTCGCCGGGCTTGTCGCCGCAGGAGTTCATCCGAGCCCGGTTCCCTACTCCGACATCGTGACCACCACGACCCACAAGACCCTTCGAGGTCCCCGTGGGGGTCTGGTTCTGTGTCGAGAGGCACACGCCAAAGCCGTGAACCGCGCGTTGTTCCCCGGCGTCCAAGGGGGGCCACTGATGCACGTGATAGCGGCCAAGGCGGTCTGTCTCAAGGAAGCCGCCGAACCCGCATTCGCGGAGTACCAACGGCAAACCGTGACCAACGCGGCAAGACTCGGCGCCGGGCTCGTGGATGCCGGTTTCCGGCTAGTCAGCGGAGGCACTGACAACCACCTCGTGCTGGTCGACGTCTTCTCAAAGGGCATCACAGGTAAGCACGCCGAAGCGGCGCTTGGGCGAGCCGGCATTACGGTCAACAAGAACGCAATCCCGTTCGACGAAAACCCCCCGATGGTGGCCAGCGGGATTCGCATCGGGACACCAGCGATCACGACCAGGGGGATGATGGAATCGGAGATGGATCAAATCGCTGGCTACATCGAACGCGTCCTCACGGCCCCTGAGGACACCGCGGTGATCGACATGGTCCGTAAAGAGGTCGAGACGTTGTGCGAGAAGTTTCCTCTGTATCCGAACCAGGAGGCTTAGCCAGAAAAGTCAGTGCCGCATTTGCCCGAGGCGGTGCGCTGGCCGATGCTCTCCCCTCGTTCGAACCACGAGACAGTCAGCGGCGCATGGCGGTAGCCATCGCGGAGGTGTTCGAAAGCGACGGGGTGCTGCTCGTGGAGGCGGGCACTGGTACCGGTAAGACGCTCGCCTACTTAGTCCCAGCAATCCTTAGCGGGCACCGCGTGCTGCTCTCTACCGGCACCAAACAACTGCAGGATCAGATTTACAACAAGGACCTCCCGACCCTACGAGATGTGCTGCAAGTGAGGTTCACGGCCACGTATATGAAAGGACGCGGGAACTATCTGTGCCTGCATCGCCTCGACGCCTTTCATGCAGGAGAGGAATTGCTCAGTCCGGTGGACAGAGGCCACTTCGCATCGATCGAAGAGTGGGCCGAACAAACCAGCACCGGAGACCGCACAGAGATTGAGGACCTGCCAGACGACCTGCCCTTCTGGGGCGACATCTCGGCCACGTCGGAGAACTGCATAGGCACCGAGTGTCCCCAGTACGACGCCTGTTTCGTGACCCAAATGCGGAGACAGGCCGCCGAGTCCGACCTCGTGATCGTCAACCACCACCTGCTGTGCGCCGATGCCGCGGTTCGCCAATCAGACTACGGTGAGGTAATTCCCGCGTGCCATTACGCGGTCATCGATGAAGCGCACCAACTCGAAGATGTCGCAACGCAGTACTTCGGTGTCTCAATCAGCCCTCGTCGATTTGAGCGGCTAACCCGAGACGCGCACCGGTATATCGACCGCGATCTGGAACACACCCCAGAGGAGGCGAAACCGGTGCGAGCAGTCATCGACCTGGCGGAACGGTATGCCGAGGTCTTCTTCGGTGCGGCGCGAATGTGTCTGTCATCCGTCGACCGGATGCGAATCGACCCGGATACGCTCGCACCGGTAGCGGAGTCAGGGCACCGACTTGCCAGCACACTCCGGAGCCTCGACGCACCGCTGGCTCGCATCACCGAGCGTTCTGAAGACCTTCACTCGCTGGGTCGACGCGCCAGCGAGTTAGCCAATCACCTCGACTTTGTGCTGGAAGCGGCAGACCCAGGCTTTGTGTATTTCCTCGAACGCCGGGGCCAGGGCCTATTTCTTCGAGCTTCGCCGGTCGACGTGTCGGCGATCATTCGGAAACTGCTACTCGACAGGATGCGAGCCACAATTCTTACCTCCGCGACACTGGCCGTGGATGGCTCGTTTGACTACCAGCGGGTGCGCCTAGGTATCAGCAACGCCATCGAAGTCCGCCTAGAGCCGGAGTTCGACTACGCGAAGCAGACCGTTCTCTATTTACCCGAGGAGATGCCGGAACCGCGGGCATCGAACTTCACTCAAGCTGCGGCCACTGAGATCGCAGGCCTGCTCGAGGCCACACGAGGACGGGCCTTCGTCTTGTTCACAAGTCACGCAAACTTGCGCGAGGTACACCGCCTTATTACCGACTCCGTCGCCTTTCCATTACTAGTCCAAGGAACCGCACCCCGCTCTGTTCTTCTTCGTAACTTCAAAGCGACGCCGAATGGCGTGCTGCTCGCCACTTCCAGCTTCTGGCAAGGGGTCGATGTATCTGGCGACACGCTGAGTTGCGTGATCATTGACAAACTCCCATTCGCTACACCGGACGATCCAATCACGGCGGCGCGGATACAGGCGATAACCGAAGGTGGTGGCAACCCGTTCGCAGAGTACCAGGTGCCATTGGCAATCCTGAGCCTCCTGCAGGGTATGGGCCGGTTAATTCGGCACCGGAAGGATCGGGGCGTGCTGTCGATCCTTGACCCGCGAGTTCTCACCAAAGGCTACGGCCAACGCTTCCTGGCGTCACTACCCCCCGCACCGATCGTCCGCAGCGTGAAAGATGTACGAAAGTTTCTGGACCTCCAAGGGATGTAGACTGGCACAGTGAGTCCTTTCACCGTCGCCCTCCGATACACACTTTTGATCTTCGGGGTAATCTCCGCTGTTCTGGAAGTTCGGGCACACGCGCAGGGCAACGGCACAGTGCGCGGCGTAGTAGCCAACGGCGCCAGCCAGCCCGTCGGTGGCGCGTTGGTCACCCTCACGGCACTGGGTCCGACCAATGAACGACATGAAATCGAGACCGACGAACTTGGCGAATTCGAGCAGGCCGGTCTCAGCCCGGGACACTACAGCATTGCTGCTGACCGGGACGACCTCGGCGATCAAATCTTACGGGTCCTCGTGCATCCAGGCGGAACGACGGATGTCCGGTTCCTGCTCGAACGCGGCCGGACGGCCGCCCCCTGGCTACGCTCGTTGCAGGATAATCGATTTGCGACCGCGGCCTTCGCCGAGGGGGTACGCGCTAACCGGGCGGGCGATTTCGAGACCGGCATTGCTCAATTTCAGGCGGCACTCCAGGTCGCACCGACCTGCCTCGAATGCCATTTCAATATCGGAGTGTCGTACAGCCGACTAAATCGATTTGAGGAGGCCGAAGCAGCCTACCGAACCGCTATCAGAATCCGTGCAGACTACGCGACCGCCTACTACGGTCTAGCAGACATCTTCTCCAAGCAAGGTCGAACCCGTGAGGCGACGGCCGCTCGAAGCGAAGCGAACCGGATCACCATTCAGTCGCTCGCGGCGACACGAGCCCGAGGACAGGACATGATTCGGCGGGCACGAGCATTCCTGACCAGCGGTAACGTAGACGACGCGGTCAGGCAATTGGAGGCTGCGCTCGCCACCGACCAGACACTGTTCGAAGCGTATTACTGGCTGGGACGATCACAGGAAGCCAACGGCGTCCTGAACGCGGCGAGTCGCTCGTACTCCCTCTACCTAGAAACGACACCGGCCGGCGAACACTCCGACGATGCTAGGCGCCGACGCGCAGTCCTTGAACCCTAGGGAGCCTTCGTGCAGACCACGATGCAGTCGAACAGAACCGCATCTTTATTGGGCGGCGTTACTCGTTGTTCGCCCGTGACCAATCCGCCGCTTGCCGCCTCGTGTGTTGCCCTTCGGCCGCGTTCCCATAGCGGCCTCTCGGCCCAACGGAAGTTTTAACTACAGGACCCTGAACATGAATCTGTCGTCGAAAATCGCCGCCAACCTGACCACCGTTAACGGTCGCATCGCCGAGGCCGCCGCGAGTTGTGGCCGGACGCAGAGCGAAGTCAGGGTGATCGCGGTTTCAAAGACCTTCGGACTCCGACACGTGGAAGCTGCCGTGACAGCCGGCTTGCACGACTTGGGAGAAAACAAGGTCCAAGAGGCAGAACAGAAAAAGACCACCGCTACAGGACGGCCCATCCGCTGGCACTTCATCGGACATCTCCAGTCGAACAAGGCACGGAAAGCGGTTGCCATATTCGACTGGATCCATTCCGTAGACAGCGTGGCACTGCTTCGGCGACTAGACAACGCGGCCGCGGAAAGCGGACGCACGCCCCAACTGCTCGTTCAAGTCGACCTGGCTGGCGAAGACACGAAACACGGGGCGCCCGAGGAAGAAGTTGCCCGAATCGTCGACGAAGCCGCCAACTGTCGATTCGTCGTCGTTAGAGGACTAATGGCAATGCCCCCGTGGTCGGAAAACGCGGAAGCCGCCCGTCCGTACTTCCGGCGCCTTAGGGAGATGCGCGACCAGCTTAAAGCAGCCGAACCTGGTCGCCAGTTGCTTGATCAGCTCTCAATGGGAATGAGCCACGACCTTGAAGTCGCCGTTGAGGAAGGTGCCACCATGGTCAGAATTGGCACAGCGCTGTTCGGTCCACGCGAGCGTCCGGAGCCGCTCTAGCAAACGGCTCGGCAAGACCCTCGCTACGACGCCAGTGTTCGCGCCTGTTCCAGGTCTCCCGCTAACCGGGTCACCGGAAAGCTAGAACCCAGCGGTCCCCTATGAAAACACCGACGCCGGTCCAGTTGCACCTCGGGCATTAAACCAAGCGCGTGAATCTGGCAACAGGGACGGATCATGGCACACCCATGAACAGACGTTCGTAGCGGGTCCGCGTGAAGAAGTGAGTCACACCGGAGGCGAGGCGCCGGAGTGTCGCCCCAAGACCGACGTCAGCGTAAAAATCGCTCTCTGACTCGTAGGACCAATATAGGACAAAGGCCCGACCTTTAACGTACTCGATTGGAAGCGGCCCCCAATAGCGGCTGTCTTGCGAGTCCCCCCGATTGTCCCCCATCATAAAGAGATGTCCGTCGGGCACAACGCGAGGACCGAATTCGCCTCGGATGTCAGCGGCCACCTTGCCGCCCGGACGCATCAAGTCGAGATACGGTTCCTCGATCGGTTGCCCATCGATGAACACCCGTGACTGACGGAGTTCGATGGTCTCACCAGGCAACCCAATCGTACGCTTGATGAAGTCGCGGGTGGGATCTTCCGGATACTTGAAGACGAGCACATCACCTCGCTGCACCTCACCGATGGGCAGTAACGTTCGCTCAAGTTCACTCACCGTCGGCGCATGAACGAATTTGTTGACCAACAAGTGGTCGCCGATCAGCAGATTTTGTTCCATAGACCCACTCGGAATCTTGAACGCCTGCACTACCCAAGTGCGTACGAACAGCGCGAGAATGACCGCAATAACGATCGACTCGAAATACTCACGTGCCGTAGATTTCCGAAAGGACATGACCTCGGGCATCATTTACTCGCTGTCGACCGTCAACACAGCAAGAAAAGCTTCCTGCGGAATCTCGACGCGGCCGACGCGTTTCATGCGGCGCTTGCCTGCTTTCTGTTTCTCGAGTAGTTTTCGTTTCCGACTAATGTCACCACCGTAGCACTTGGCCAAAACATTTTTCCGAAGCGCCTTGACCGATTCCCGAGCGATGATCCGGCCGCCCACGGTCGCCTGAATCGCCACCTCGAACATCTGCCTGGGAATCAGCTTCCGCAGCCTACTCGTGAGCGCGCGCCCTCGCAGATAAGCTGACTCCTTGTGCACGATCACGGAAAGTGCGTCGACTGGCTCTTCGTTCACCAGCAGATCCAGCTTAACCAACGGCGAGGTCCAGTAGCCGGTCACGTGATAATCGAGCGATGCATACCCCCGCGACAATGTCTTCAATTTGTCGTAAAAGTCCAGGACAACCTCGTTGAATGGAAGTTCGTAGGTGATCATGACTCGGTTCGAGGCTAGGTACTCTAACCCCTTCTGTACACCGCGTTTGTCCTGACAGAGCTGCAGAATTCCACCAACGTGGTCGGCAGGCGTCAGGATCATTGCTGTGATCACCGGTTCTTCAAGCGTTGCGATCCGACCCGCGTCCGGAAGTTTAGCCGGACTATCGACTGCAAAGGTATCGCCATCAGTGGTAGTGACGCGATAAAGAACACCCGGAGCCGTCGTGACGAGGTCCATGTCGTACTCGCGTTCGAGTCGCTCTTGGATGATTTCCATGTGCAGCAGACCCAAAAAACCGCACCGAAATCCGAACCCGAGAGCCACCGATGTTTCCGGTTCGAAAAAAAACGAAGCATCATTCAGCCGGAGCTTCTCAAGTGCGTCACGTAACTCGGCGTACTGGTGGCCCTCCACGGGATAAAGCCCGGCGAATACCATCGGTTTCATCTCGGCGAAGCCGTCACACGGAAACCGCGTCGGTCTGGACGTCTCAGTCAACGTGTCACCCATCTGGGCGTCGCTGACTTTTTTGATACCTGCGATCACGAAACCAACTTCACCTACGGACAGCTCTGACACGACTGTCGGTTTCGGCGAAAACACGCCGATCTGCTCGACTTCGTAGTCCTGCTCACTGGCCATGAACCGAACCTTCATTTTCGGACGGACCGAACCATCCATTACCCGGATCAGCACGACCACCCCACGGTATGAGTCATACCAGGAATCGAAGATCAGCGCCTTAAGCGGCCCCTCGGGATCGCCGGTCGGGGGCGGAATTTTGCCGACGATCGCATCGAAAATCTCTCGGAGCCCATCGCCTTCTTTGGCGCTGGCTAGAATGGCATCAGCCGCGTCGAGCCCCACAATCTCCTGGATCTGCCGTCCGGTCTCTTCGGGCTGGGCCCCCGGCAGATCGATTTTGTTCACGACCGGCACGATCTCGAGGTTCTGGTCAACAGCCAGATACGCGTTGGCGACAGTTTGCGCCTCGACGCCCTGCGAGGCGTCCACAAGCAACAACGCACCTTCACACGCGGTAAGCGCGCGCGTCACTTCATAGGAAAAGTCGACGTGGCCTGGGGTGTCGATCAGGTTGAGGATATGGGGAACACCACCCTCCGGCGTGTAGGTCAGCCGGACGGCGTGCGCCTTGATAGTTATTCCGCGCTCACGCTCGAGGTCCATCGAGTCGAGTACCTGGGCCTCCATCTCACGAGGCCGGAGTGCTCCAGTGAACTCA
>UINC01000623.1_pt1 | contig 13752 bp, 12 predicted proteins | sample 5385821 | NCBI WGS metagenome assembly UINC01 (sample SAMEA4666929, study PRJEB26691) | marine metagenome | isolation source: Pacific Ocean | place: Pacific Ocean | collected 2011-10-13 | reverse complement strand
TGAAGACAACGGCGACCAAAGGAATGCCGTATTCCATTGCGGTTGCCCATTCATTGGCCGTGTAAAGATAACCCCCATCACCATTGATCGATACCACGGGGCGATCCGGATTGGCCACTGCCACCCCGAGCGCTGTCGCAAATCCATAACCCAACGTACCTTGATAGCCTGCCGTCACGAGAGACCGCGGCCCATACACTGGGTACGCATACCAGGAGCAATAACCCATCTGGGTAATTTCATCGACCAGTATTCCTTCTTCCGGCACCGCCTGGCGGATCGCGCTCAACCATGGCAATTGCACCGAAAGATGCTGTGAGATCTCTCCCTCGACACCCCGTCGAATGTCGCTGATGCGTGCGGTCCAATTTCTATTTATCTGCATTTCATGGCGAGTCAACGCCTCCGCCAGCGCAAGTGCGGTCAAACGGGCATCGGCTTTGATCGCAATCTCTGGCGACTGATGTCGATCAAACTCTTCTGAATCCAGATCAACCCGGATGACCTTCAGCGACTCATCGAGCCCCCAGTACATCTGGGGATACTTAAGCCGTGTTCCAATGGCGAGCACCACGTCCGCTTCTGCCCAGGCACGTCGCGCCGCTGGAAATACAAGGGAGAGTGGGTTGCGGCTGTCGAGCACACCTCGGCCCGATCGAAACGCCCCCACCGGCGCCCCAAGCAGAGCGGACAATTGGGTGATCTCCTGACTCGCATCGAGGGCACCACTTCCGACATAAATCAATGGTCGCCTGGCGGATGCCAATCGTTTGGCAGCCTCTTCAATTTGACCTGCGTCCGGTGCTTTAACTGCAGGTCGAACAAACTGGCCAATGTCGCTGACCACGCTGCTTTCCGACATCACATCCATCGGCATTTCTACGCTCACTGGCCGAGGTCGCCCAGAAAGCATGGCAGCCATCGCCTTATGGATGCACGCGCCCGTTGATTGAGGAGATTCGATCCTTTCGGCGAATCGGGTTAACCGCGCCAGTATTCCCAGTTGATCTGGTATTTCATGCAGATATCCGGCGCCCGATCCAATCGCGTGAGTCGGCACTTGTCCCGAGATACAAAGGACTGGCGATGATGTGGCCCAAGCGGTCGAAAGCGCCGCTAGGGTATTTAATACCCCGGGCCCAGGGACTACGCAATAGGCGCCCACAGTTCCCGTCGAACGCGCATGACCGAAGGCCATGTAAGCAGCAGCTTGCTCGTGGCGCGGTCGCAACAAGCGGATTCGATTGGGCCCCATGCGCTGAATTGCATCAAAAAAATGATCCAGTTGACCGCCCGGAACCGCGTAGAGCGTATCGAGACCGATCGACTCCAATGCCCAAGCGAGCGCGTCACCTCCTGTAATTTGTGGACTCAATGGAGATTATTCTTGTGTTCGAAATGCAAAAGATAGCCACCCGACTACCAAGGTATCGGCGTCGGATGTTTTACCCGATGAGCCGCTCGAACTGGCAATCCAACGCCCCGCGCAACACGCCGCCTATGTAGTCCAAGGCGGATGAGGTAGAGCAGCAACGCCGGTTTTAAAAAAGCTTTTACAAATTGCCCCACTTCCGCGGGATCTAAATATGCGGTGGTTGGTACCTGACCTGGTTGCTGAGTAGCATCCAACCGCACCATGCTTTCATCCCGGCTGATCGAATCAATAGATAGGCTTATATCCGCCAACGGCGATTGGATCTGCATAAAAATTCCTCCGAGTTCGTATTTCAGTCCTTTCTAAGAATGCCGCGCGCTTGCGCATTCTCAATGCGTGTCCGAACCACATCAGCAGGGTCAGCCCCATCTTTGTCGAAAGGCATCTCGAATTGTCCGCGATCATACATTCGACGCATCGACTCATAGGTACCTTCCATCTTGGCTGCGAGGTTACGCGGAGGTTTTCCAGGGGGAAACTGATTAGCTGGAAAAATCGGCTGGTCATAGAGATTACGAAATGCCTCCGTACGCACATCGACCCATAAATTATGATTGATGTGTGTCCGATGCTCCCGCAATGCTTCAATATCAATCGTCGCCGAAAGTACTTGCTCTTCCGGATAGGGTGCATAGCGCATCACCATACCGGTGTAATCAATCATGAGCGAATGTCCGGGACAAAACGCTTTTGGGTAATAACTGTAATCAACGGACCCCCAGTTCGATCCTAGGAGATAACACATGTTGTCATGGGCCCGCGTGCGCCTAGTAAACATCCAGAAGTCCCAGGGTTCCGACACACCTTCAACTTCCTGCATCGCGGTTGGGTGACAAAGGACCTCAACGCCATTAAATCCCAGCGCTCGAGACACCTCTGGAGTCGCGCCATCGTGGCAAGTCATGGCCCCGAGATTTCCAATGTCTGTTTGTACTACCGGGAAAAGGGTCTTGAGATCGGTGCCAAAGGCTTCTGTGTATGCATCCCACATGTCATGCGGACTGGTACCGAGCCCCAGCGATGGGTTGATGTGGTACTTGTGGTAACGAAGCACAATTTTCCCTTCCGGCCCCAGAATCAACACGGTGTTAAACCAGCGATCAGGAAATTCGGGTAATTGCTCAATGATTCCGCCAGCACACAAATAAAGTCCGTATTCTTTTGCCTTACCTGCCAATGCTTCGACCTCTGGCCCGTCCGCCAGAATGGCCTTTTTCATAAAGTCATCAAGTCCATGCTCACCTTTACCCGGGGTCGTCACTCCCTGAAGGCCATATTCGGGTAATACAACAAGTCGAACCGGGACTTCCCAGAAATACCCCACTCCGAAATCGATCATCCGGATCAGTCGATCGAGGTTTTCAGAAATATCTGAACGATCCTCGGCTACTTTCACGTGCGGTTGGATCACCAACGCCGTGTATTTTTCAATTGGATTTCGCATCAATCAATTCTCCGAAAACGAAAATGCATCCTGACCGTTCAGTGCACCCAACTCATCTAGAATAACGCGCGCCGTAATCGTACCCATTGCAGTAATCCCGCCGCCCGGGTGACATGATGGGCCCGTCATGTACAGATTCTTTAGCGGTGACTTGTACTGACTGTAACCCGGTAGCGGTCTGAAATAGCCGGTCTGTGAGAGTGTGCGCTCACCCCCGGTCGTGCTGCCATCAACAAAACACGGGTTGGCAGCTTCAAGACTGACCCCGGTATCGTAATAAGCAGCGAGTATGTTGTCGTCGTTCATGTTTTGAGTATGCTCCCGCAAGATCGGTAACATGACACTCTGCGTGTATTCTTCTTTCAAGTCATGCCACGATTCGCCACTTGCCAAATGAGAGGGAACAAAGGTATCCATGATCAAGGTATGCTTCCCTTCAGGCGCCCGGGACGGGTCAATAGTCGTCCAACAAGCCACCCACAGAAAAGGTCGGGTCGGTGCCACACCGGCAACGATCTCACCATATTGTTGGTCGATGTCGGAAAAAGAATGGAACACGCGCTGAAATGCACAGGCACTCATGTCCTTACCGTTGTTCCAAACAGGCGCCTCATTAAGCGCATAGTGCACCCGACAAATCGAAACCCGCCCATATGAGAAGCGTCGACAAGCATCAATAAAATCCGGCGGTAGGTCTTCGCTTCTACAGCAGTCAAGAAAAGACACCTTTGGGCCAAGGCCGGTTACCACCGCCTTGTCAGCCAACATTTCGGTCCCATCTTCTAATCGAAATCCTTTGCATTCTCCTTCGCGCACAATGAACTGCGAAATAGGCGACCCGGTCATCACACGACCACCACGCGCTTCAATCAACCGAGCAAACGCATTGGGCATCATTTGCGACCCACCTCTTGGTATGGCACTGCCGTAGGTATGAATGCCCGGAATCAACACATAAAATGACTGTCCGGCGCATTCCGTATCCGGAAAAATCTGAGGCGCCAGTGCCCAACCCAAAATCGAAGCCCTAATAAATTCATTCTCGAATTTTTCCAGTACGAATGCTCGAGAAGATAAATTGAACTCGCGCATTCGATTAAGCCCCGCGACGCTGCCTTCAAATGCGGCCGGGGCATAACTCGGGGGATTTGGTGGTGAGAACATAGTGCGAATAAATCCATCCCGAATAAGTTGCCAATCATCGTAAATTTCCCGGTAACGGGTTGCATCTTTTTCCGAATAGACCGCTATGCTCTCGCAAGTCTTGTCGATGTCTCGATAAATCACGATTCCCGGCCCATTTAGATCGGGATGGCCAGTGATGTGGTCCTCCTCCCAGATGTAATCCAGCCCAAATTGGGTGAGCTCTTCTCGTAGCTCCTGAAAAGCAGGGTTGGCATGGATCCAGACGTGGGAAGACCCATAGAGGTCGTGTTTAAACCCGGGCAAAGTGACCTCTCGAGTAACACACCCGCCGCCAATCGATTCGTTCCGTTCCACAACGCACACTGAAAAACCAGCGCGGGCAAGCACCGCCCCACAAGCGAGACCATTGTGGCCACCCCCGGCAATTAGAAAATCATAATCTGCGTTCAACTTCGATTACCGATTTGTTTCTTGTTTTTTCGCATCGGTTACTTTACCTCAATCTCCGCACATAACGCCCAATCGATTAATGTCCTTGCGCTCATTTACTGGCCAGACGAAGCATACTCAATCAAAACCTTCTACGATCTCTTGCGTTTTTTCCCATAAGGCCGATGCAAGGATCGAGTCCCTTCCGTAGCGGCTTGAATGCTTTTCATTACAGTTAGAAAAATACTTCCCGCTCACACCCGATAAAGATGGATGGGTGGCAACATATGTCTGCGTTGACGCGCCCTGCGCGATCGTCTTCATAAAGATCGGGCTGACCAGGCGACCCGCAACGGTGACAAACGGATTCATGTTTCGCATGAGTGACGTTGCAATTACCCCCGGGTGTATTGCGTTAGCAGTTTGTCCAGGGAGAGGCAAGCATGTTGCCAAGTGCCGTGCAAAAAGGAGATTGCAAAGCTTGGATTGCCCATAAGCTTTCCATGGGGAATAACCCTTTTCGCCAGACAGGTTGTCAAACTGCACGCCCTCACGGTAAGTCATCTCATGCGCGGCGCTTGAAACCATTACCACACGACCATTCGCTGCAAGTTGATCTAGTAGCTCGGTCACAAGAAAAAAGTGGCCCACGTGATTGGTAAAAAACTGTAGCTCGTAGCCATTTTTTCTCTCAGGCTTGGGAAGCGCCATAATGCCAGCGTTCGCAATTACAGCGTCAAGTTCTATGTTGAGGGCCTTCACTTCTTGTACGGCAGCCCGAATACTGAAAGGCTCAGATAATTCGCAGCACATCGGCACAACGTTACCTGGCATGCGAACAGACACTTCCTTTGCCTTCTCTAAAGTGCGAGCAAGCGCAAAAACTCGTGCCCCCCGCAATGCCAATACACGAACGGTCTCCATGCCAAGACCCGCATTGCATCCAGTCACAAGATAGGTCTTTTCCGACAGATTGAGATCAGCTGTGACCTGCTCGGCAGTTGTGGATGCGCCATAGCCTGAAGGGCCTGACCATTGCATGCTCGAAAAAAGTCCCATAACCTAGTTTGAATTTTGAAGCAGAAGGAACAACAGGTCCGGCATTCTACTTCATGCAGGCAATTGCCTACGGTTGGGCCATGCGTCCATAATCAATTACAGTCCAACAACCTATATAAATCTCTGACGGCTATGGAGAGACACAAATGAGTCATCCGCTCCTTGACGAGGCACGAAGTCTACAACCTCAAACCGTTTCGCTTCGGCGCGAAATTCATCGCCATCCCGAACTTGGGCTTGACCTCCCAAGAACAAGGGAAACGGTTCTTGATTCTCTGGCGGGGCTCGACCTCGAACTTGCTCTGTCAAAAGAAACCAGTGGCATCGTTGCCACGTTGCAGGGTAAGCACTCTGGACCCAGTGTGGTTCTACGGGGAGACATGGACGCACTGCCGATGACCGAAGACACCGGACTCGACTTTGCATCTGAAGAAACCGGCCGGATGCACTCATGTGGACACGATGCCCATACCGCCATGCTGGCAACCGCTGCCGCACTTTTGCATCGACACCGTGAACACCTGACGGGTAGCGTGCGGTTCATGTTTCAACCCGGAGAAGAAGGCTGGGGCGGTGCCAAGATCATGCTTGAGGAGGGATTGCTCGACGAAAAAGGTGAGCCCGATGCAGCTTTTGCGCTCCATGTTCGACCTGAAGCGCCCGCCGGCGTCATCGGCTGCCGAACAGGGCCCATATTGGCAGCCGCCGATACAGCGCTTGTTCGAATCATTGGGCGTGGTGGCCACGGCTCAGCACCACATGATGCCGCCGACCCCGTTCCCGCTGCCTGTGAGACTGTGCAGGCAATACAAAGTTTTGTGACCCGACGCTTTAATGTTTTCGACCCGGTCGTCGCAACAGTCGGTCGAATTCAGGCTGGCACAACCAATAACATCATTCCAGAGTCTGCTGAACTCGACATCACGTTACGCTCTTTATCCAGTGAATCCCGTGAGCGCCTGTGCGAGGGAATCCAACAGCTGATCGAGAACATTGCAACGGCCCATGGCCTTAAAGCTGAAGTTCGCCTGAAACGAGGGTATCCGGCAACGATAAACCACGAGAGCGGCGTCACAATTATAGAAAGAACTGCAAAAGACTTGCTAGGTGACGATGGTTATGTAGAGATGCCGGAGCCAGTAATGGCTTCTGAAGACTTTTCCTACGTCTTACAAAAATACCGCGGAGCATTTGCTTTTCTCGGTGTCGGCCCAAAAAACGGAGAAACAACAAACGCTGCGCCCTGTCACTCGAACCACATGGTGATAGACGAGGATTCGATGGCAATTGGTGTCGCGATGCACGCCGCACTAGCCCATCAAGTACTTGTACGAAAGGGCACTTAAGACGTTTGCTCGCAGCGCGGTCTCTTTTGAACCGAGATGATAGAATCGATTGATTTATAATAACAATTATTTACAACTAAACTTCGATTGATCACAATTTGTGATTAAAGTTTTGGGGATATGTTTTTTAAGAACAACAAAAGTCTGCTCGGCAGAACACGAAAACTTGAAGCACAGATTGATGAATTTCTTGATAAAGTGAATCAGTGCGGAAAAGCATTTTCCGCCGCGTTTGAAATTTACCTCGAGAAAGGAGTGGTTGATGAATTCGATAAATTTATGCTTGAAGTCCAAACCATTGAGCACGACGCGGACGATTTAAGGCGAAATATTGAAGTCGAGCTGTACCGTCGCACATTGATACCGGATCTCCGAGGTGATGTATTGCGATTACTGGAAAATATCGATGACCTTACCAATATCTATAAAGCCGACCTATTCCGTATATCTGTCCAACAGCCCGACATTTTAGAGGCCTTCCGGCCTGATTTTTTACAATTGGCACAAACTGCCGTTGCTTGTGTCGATTCTCTGGTCGCTGCTGCCCGCTCATTCTTCACTGATATCGACACAGTTCGGGACAAGATTCGTGAAGTGGTGCGCCTAGAAAGTGACGCGGACCAGATAAGCAGTCCATTACAGAGAAAAATATTTTCAAGCGATCTCGATCTCGCACACAAAACAAATCTTCGGTATTTCGTCGAGCGGATTGATGAACTGGCCAACCAGGCCGAAGACGTTGCCGACCAGCTCGCCATTTACGCTATCAAACGCAGGATCTGAGGCGGATTGGAGTGGAGTTTTCGATTCTGGTATTTCTGGCCGGCGGGTTATTTCTTGGCTGGGCACTTGGCGCCAACGACGCGGCCAATGTCTTTGGCACGGCTGTTGGAACGCGCATGATCGATTTCGTGACGGCCGCTACAGTCTGCAGCATATTCGTAATTTTAGGTGCGGTCATCAGTGGCGCTGGAACTACAGAGACACTGGGAAAACTAGGAACAATTACGGCACTACCAGGCGCTTTTTCGGCCGCTGTCAGTGCTGCTATTACGGTCTATATCATGACCCGATGGGGACTCCCAGTCTCTACTAGCCAAGCAATCGTCGGAGCCATCGTCGGATGGAATGTATACAGCGGATCGACCACTGATCTTGGAACGCTGACAACCATCGTCTCTACGTGGTTCTTCTGCCCACTGCTTGCGGGTTTGCTGGCGGCCATACTCCTGCCCATCATCAGTTGGCTACTGCGGAAAACCAAGCCACATCTTCTGCTACTCGATCAGGGCACACGCTGGGCATTGTTACTGGCAGGCGCTTTTGGCGCTTATAGTCTTGGCGCCAACAATATTGCGAACGTCATGGGTGTTTTCGTACCCGCTTCACCCTTTGGAAGCGTCCAACTTGGACCGTTACTGACTCTGAATTCGATGCAAATGTTGTTTCTACTCGGCGGTCTTGCAATTGCTATCGGAGTCTTTACTTATTCCCGTCGAGTGATGATGACCGTCGGAAATGATCTTTTTCAGCTGTCGCCCGTGGCAGCTTGGGTGGTAGTGGTATCTCACTCCATTGTTCTCTTTGTTTTTGCATCAACCGGATTATCCAACCTGCTCTCTGGCGTGGGTTTACCGCAAATTCCCCTGGTGCCTGTTTCAAGTTCGCAGGCCGTCGTCGGTGCTATTTTGGGTATTGGTCTTCTAAAAGGTGGGGCTGGTATCCGCTGGCCGGTACTTGGCGGGATCGGGATTGGCTGGGTGGTGACCCCAGTGTGTGCGGGACTGATTTGTCTAGCTATTCTATTTGTCCTGCAGAATATTTTTGGGCAGACGGTATATCAATAACGTGGAGTGTTTATTGAGAGATTCAAAATTCCGCTGATAGGTTAACCACGTACTGTGTAATCAAAACAAATTAACTACCATGCTTTAAACGGATTTTTCATCAGCATCGAATTGTAGTACTTCGCCTCACCAGTCACCTCTGCGCCAAGCCAGTCGGGCCGGAAAAATTCTTCCTCCTCTGAATCGAGTTCGACCTCGGCCACAATTAAACCTTCATTCTCTCCGTAAAATTCATCAACCTCAAAGGTATGCTCGCCATGCTTGACAAGAAAGCGTGTCTTGTCAATCACACCAGGCTCGCATATTGAAAGCAATTCTGTCGCGTCTGCTACCGAAATTTCATCTTCCCACTCATATCGAGTAGCGCCTGACTCGTTTCCTATGCCTTTAATGGTGATGTAACCCTTATCACCTTTTATGCGAATTCGAACAGTGCGCTCTGGAACTGACGACAAATACCCTTGCACGATTCTTGTTTCAGCGGTTGATAATTTTTTAAATTCACCGTCGACCCGAAATTTTCTCTCAATTTCATTCGCCATTTATCTAACCTCCTACTTCAACTTGTGCCAATAAACTCAGTTCGCCAATGGCTTGTCCACCATTCCAATGACCCGCTTAATAGCCTGCAGATAATTAATATTTTCTATCCCCTGCAGTCCTAATGAATTAATCGTGGCTAGAATGTCATCAATCTCAGTTGATTCCGAATTAATAGAGGCCACCCGCGCTCCATTGATCAGGACATTAGCCACTTCGCAAATGGTGTCATGTACCATGTACCCAAATCTCTCCTTATGCACTCTTACTGCCTGCAGTTTGTCGTCATCGCCCACCATCGACAAAAATTCATCTAGCGAAACTTCATCTGCGCTAATTGTCGGCATATTGGTTTGAAATGCGGGGAAGACTTCATCTCGGAGAACCGAAGCCGCAATCGGGAATTCCCCCTTCATCAGGGGATTCCATTGCTCCAGGCCATCAATGGTCTGCACATATGTCTTTATATCCATCTTCTTATCACGGATTTTGGTGTTGTTGACGTCATTCATCCGAGACACGATATAGATTTCATCCGATTCTCTTACCCACAGCTTCTCTGGAATAGGCTCCGAAAGCCGCGCCATTCGTTCGGCGGCTTTTGTGAAATCCTGACCAAATGATCGAAATTCGAAGCGCGGCTTCGATATTTCTCCTACCTTAAGTTTTTCTTTTGCCATACGATGGCCTCCAGCATATCTTAAATTGAGCGCTTTGATCGATAACTCTTATAAGCGGGCCAAACAAATAAAAGAGCCGAGATTGTCAACATCGTACACGCTAAAGGCTGATGGAAAAACACCATAGGGCCATCCATCATAACGGCTCTTCTGAAATTCTCTTCTAAAAGGCTGCCAAGCACGATCCCGAGTACTACTGGCGCTACAGGATAGCCGTATCTTTTTAACAACCATCCCAACAATCCAAAAGCAAAACAAGACCCTACATCAAAAAATGAGTTTCGTACCGCAAAACTCCCGATCAGCGCAATTGCCACAATCATCGGATAAAGCACGTTCGGCGGCACTTCTACAATTCTTGCGAACCCCCGTACACCATACAACCCCAATACCAGCATGATGGCATTTGCTACCAACAGGGCTGCAAATATTCCATAAACAATCTCTGGATTGGTTTCAAACAACAAAGGGCCTGGCGTTATATCGTGAAGTTGCAAAGCACCGATAAGCACTGCATCAGTCGCACTGCCAGGTATGCCTAAAGCCAGCAGTGGGATCAGTGCTCCCCCAACAGAACTGCTGTTTGCGGCCTCCGAAGCGGCTACTCCTCCTAGCGCACCCTTACCAAAAGTGTCGGGTTCTCGACTCGACCGCTTGGCAATACCGTAACTGATAAAAGAAGCAATGGTTGCGCCAGCACCGGGAAACACTCCAATGATGGTGCCGAGGATTGATGACCTGGCAATGGTGAATTTAGTCTTCCACACTTCGAATATAGAAGGAAATTTTCCAGTAATGCCCTTGTCCATCGCAACTCTGGTCAATCTGCCTCGCTCAATGGCATCGAATACCACGCTAAGTGCAAACAATCCAATTAATGCCGGAATTAAACTGAAGCCATCGTAAAGTGGATCAACACCAAACGTGAAACGAGATATTCCTGAAATCGAGTCAAGCCCAACTGTATCAATCAAAAGACCAATCAATACGGCAACCAGTGCTTTTATAGCGTTGCCTGTGCCCAGCGAACCCACGGTTGTTAACCCAAAGATCGCCAGCGCGAAATAATCGGCGGGGTGGAAACTAATAGCTAATCGGGCCAATGGGACGGCAAACAAAATCAGAATGATCACGCCAAATATTCCACCGATGGTCGAAGCGATTAGAGACATGCCCAGCCCTTTGACAGCTTCCCCCTTCAGTGTCATCGGATACCCGTCCAAAGCGGTCGCTGCTGCAGCTGGAGTTCCGGGGGTGTTAATAAGAACTGCGGTAATGGAGCCGCCATAGTTCGAAGAGATATAGATGGAAACCAAAAGGATAATGGCGAGCGTTGGTGACATTGTGTAACTGAATGGAACCAAAAGCGCGACGCCCGTCGATGGAGACAACCCCGGCATGGCCCCCACCAAAATTCCAACAATTACACCGATGACAATCACCAGCAGCGGCTTCCAACCGATAATGGTATGAAAACCAAAGATCAAACTTTCAGCTAATTCCACCAGAATTACGTCCTGCGCCTCGTTTCTTCACACCAATTTGGCCATCACGCCCCACCAACGATGAGTGCGCCAAGTGGACCGACAGGTAAGGGTATATATAGAAACTTCACAAATACAGCGTAAGAGAATATCAGCCATGCTCCCGCGACGATCGCAGAAACAATAGGCCGGCGATAACCCATCATATACATTGAGCCGACGAGAAAGAAAAATGTACTCAGGAAATAGCCGCAAAACTCTATGGCAAACAAGTACAACGCCATCCAAGCAGCAAACCCGAAAACAAACCATATGTTTCCGGGTATAGGGTCTGCTGAGCCCCGTTTTAGAAGCGCGTTTATGATCAGGACAACGCACAACACGGCCGTACATAACATCCAAAGCTGGGGGACAGAACCTGCACCGACTTCTTCGCCTTGGTCGGGGAAATCAAACGAAAGGAAAAAAAAGAGGCCCGCGATTCCGAACACAACAAGGGGTAACAGCAAGTTCCCCAGGTAACTGCCTTCTCTATTCATCGGCCTTTTGGCTGATTATCAGAAAGACTGATTAAATCATCTGGCGGGCCCCATTACTGAGACCCGCCAAACCCGACTCCTATAAATTACTTAATCAAGAATGCCGGCTTTAGTTGCCCATTCGGTAACTTCAGCTTGATCTCTTTGTACTACGTCATAAAACTCGTCCGGCCCGTAATAAACCGGATCGATACTCATCGCTGCGACATGGCCTACCCACTCAGGGTCCGTCTGCAGACTATCGAACAGATTACGATAGAACGCCTGCGCTTCGGAAGGTATCCCCTTTTTTATAGCGAATCCTCGCCACATAACTTCATTATCGAGTCCTGATACGCCTAATTCTTTAAATAATGGGACATTGGGAAACGCTTCCAGTCTTTGATCGCGAGAAAGCGCTGCAATCATGAGATCAGGCTGCCCAACAATGTCCCTAGGATTGCCGACGTACACAATGCCCCGCTGCCCCAGGACCTCGATCATTGCCTTCTTGCCACCTTTGAACGGAATATATTTGCCGGTGATGCCCGAAGCCTTCCAAGTTTTCATCGCCATGACATGATCAAGCCCCCCAGCAGCGGGACCCACCCAGATCTGTGGTTTTCCAGCAGCTTCTTTCGCTTTTGCATCTGCGACAACCTGTTCCCATGTATGAACATCCGACTTTCGATTGGTGATGATTGCTTCAGGGTCCGACTGCGTCATCGCTGTCCATTCAAACTGGCTGAGGTCAACATCGCTTTTAGCTGTTACCACTTTGTAAACCACTGACTTGGTTGTTGCGAAAAGCGTATATCCGTCAGCGGGCTGTTCCAGGATATATTTCATTGCCACAATCCCACCAGCCCCCGTCTTATTTTTTACAACGAACTTCGCGCCTGTGATTCTTTCACCGATCGCTGCAAGCTTTCTTGAATCAACGTCAACGCCACCTCCGGGCTTAACGTAAACAATAATGGTGATTGGTTTCTCAGGAAAGTCTGCTTTTGCAAGCCCAACAACGCCACCTAGAGCCGCGGTAACAAAAAATATTTTTGCTAGCAACACCGCAGTGATACGTTTCATTGTAACTGCTCCTTTAGATCAAAAAAATTAATGCCGATGGGGTATCAATCACGGGGAAATTACCCCGCCACTACCCCCGGGAGACGCGAATGGTCCCACGAAGGGAATAGACATTCAAGTAGCAATTAAGATTCGGAAACGGTTTCCCACCCGCTCCGCGATATCTGCCAAATTTGAAATCCAAAGGATGATCTGATACCAGAAAAACGTGGCGACTCCGAGCTCTTTTTCCATGGCAAATAGGGCCCGGGCAGTCCGATCGAAATCTGCATCTGTCTCGCTCTCGAGTCGCCCGAGCTCTAACATCATCTCTTCCACTCGTCCGACTTCACTATCGCCAAATCCTGTCTCGACCAGTTCATCGAGTTCGTCAATGATTCGCTGGCCTTGCTCACATGCTGCGACGACACGCCTTGTCAGCACAAGCACATGCTCGTGCAAACCTTCTGGCAAGTGCATACCCCGCTGGTCTGCAAGCTCGGCTATATCTTGGGACACATCAGCAATTGCGTCCTGGCCAGCAAGAATTTCCAGCATAGTACGCCGATCGGTCGCCATCAGAAACCGTCGAGGCATGTGGCTTCGGATCTCATGCTTGATTTCGTCCGCTTCATGCTCTAATCGGTCGATTTCAGCACGACATTTCCGAATTGCATCATTATCCCCTGCCGCCATTGCTTCAACCAGAGGCACTACCTCACGTGCGCAAAGTACAGCTACATGCATGTGCTTTTGCAT